>WNFD01000330.1_pt1 | contig 50781 bp, 47 predicted proteins | sample 5400491 | NCBI WGS metagenome assembly WNFD01 (sample SAMN13153343, study PRJNA577476) | soil metagenome | isolation source: 120 cm saprolite under Douglas fir tree site 2 hole 2 replicate 2 | place: USA:California | collected 2015-04-18
ATTTCTTCACGATGCTGTCGAAGGCGTAGAGCGTTGCGTCGTCGTCGGCCGGATAGGCGGCGACCACCTTGCCGCGGAACTGCGGCTTCAGAAAATCGAGCGCCGATCCTGGCACGTCTTCGGACCGCACCAGATTGGGATTATAGGCATAGGGATGCGCGTTGATTTGCACGGCGACCCAGGCACCGTCCGCGTCCTTGAAGCTCCTGTCGATCTTGTCCCAGCCCGTGGGCTTGAATGCGAGCAGGACCTCCTTCCAGCGCACGAAGTCCTGCAACGTCTGAAACATCGCCATGTCGACTTGGAGCTTCCCGGCCTTGAGCTGCTCGTCGATCTGTCGGTCAAGCACGTTGCTGAAGCCGCCGGTGACGGAAATCTGGATGCCGGGCATAGAGCTCATCGAGGCCTTCCGCCCGCGCTCCAGCGCCGGCAAAGAGCGCCGCAGTCGCCAGAGCAACGCCAGCCCAAATCCGACCGTGTGCCATGTTCGCTCCACCCTGTTTCAGCGCCGCCGCCGGGCTGGCCGAATGTACTCCCTTCACCCCTGGGCTTGCATCATCCCATCCGCGCCGCGCATCGCCCAGCCCGTCGTCCGCCGCTCGATCATGGTGGCGACGAGGTACATGCCGATACCCATGACGCTCGTCACCAGCAGGCCGGCGAACGCGAGCGGCACCTCGAACCGCGACGATGCCACCAGCATCAAGTTGCCGATGCCCTTGTTCGCGGCGACCGTCTCCGCGACGATGGTTCCGACGAAGGCGAAGGTGATCGCGACCTTCAGCGAGGCAAAGAAATACGGCATCGAGCGCGGCAGCCCGACCTTCTGGATCACCTGCCAGCGGCTGGCGCCGAGCGCGCGCAGCACGTCCTGCAGCTCCGGCTCGACGGTGGCAATGCCGACCGCCACGTTGACCAGGATCGGGAAGAAGGCGATGAGGAAGGCGGTGATGATCGCCGGCACGGTGCCGATGCCGAACCAGATCACCAGGATCGGGACGACGGCCACTTTCGGTATCGAGTTGAAACCGATCAGCGCCGGATAGAAGCTGTCGTAGACGAGGCTCGACGACCCGAGCGCGATCCCGGCGACCAGCCCGACGACGACGGCGATGAAGAAGCCGATGGCGGTCGTCCACAGGGTCTGCCAGGCGTTGTCGAGGATCGGCCAGCGCCATTGCCAGCCGGCGGCGAAGATCGCCGACGGCGCCGGCAACACGAACTGCTCGATGTCGAGGACGCGGACGAACAGCTCCCAGAGCACGAAAATCGCGACGATGACCGCCCACGGAAGCACGCGCCGCAGCGTCTTGCGCCGCAGCCGCGACCGCTTGCGCCGCTGCAGCGGCGGCAACTCGGCGGTTTCGGTCGCGGCCATGGCGCGGCTCCGGTCAAGCCGTGCCGGCGCGCGCGGCGCTGATGCGCTCGCGCAGCGCATGAACGAGCGACACCGAATAGGGCTCGTAAGTGACGTCGAGCGTGCGCGGGCGCGGCAACTCCACGACGCGCTCGGCGACGATGCGGCCGGGTCGCGCGCTCATCACCAGTACACGGTCGGCGAGAAAGGCGGCCTCGCGCAGGTCGTGCGTCACGAGAATGACGGTAGGCTTGCGGGCGAGCCACAGGTCCTGCAGGGCGAGCCACAATTCCTCGCGGGTGAACATGTCGAGCGCGGCGAACGGCTCGTCGAGCATGAGCAGCGACGCGTCGTGGACGAGCGCGCGGCAGAGCGAGGCGCGCTGCTGCATGCCGCCCGAGAGCTGCCAGGGAAAATGCTCCTCGAACCCCTTGAGGCCGACGAGCGCGAGGAGCTCGCGCGCCTTGGCCTCGTAGGCCGCGCGCTCGCGCCTGAGGCGCGCGCAATGCGGCTGCACGATCTCGAGCGGCAGCATGACGTTGGCCAGCGTGGTTCGCCACGGCAGCAACGTCGGGTTCTGAAACGCCATGCCGGCGATGCTGAGCGGCCCGGTGACCTCGCGGCCGCTGACGGCGACCGCCCCGGCGGTGGGCGGCCACAGTCCGGTGACCACCTTCATCAGCGTCGACTTGCCGCAGCCCGAGGGACCGACCACCGCGACGAATTCGCCGGCACGCACCCGCAGCGTCGTCCCCTGCAGCGCCAGCGTGCCGGTCTCGTCCTCGCCGTAGCGGAGCGAGACACGATCGAGGTCGACGAAGTTCATGCGACGCTCTTGTCGTTGCGCCCGCCGCGAACCGCTCGGGCGGATACAAGACTCATGCCACGGGCAGGATGCTCTTCTCGATCATGGCATGGACGCCCTTGACGTTGTTGACGGTCTGCGTCACGTGCAGATCGACGGCAAAGCTGGCCAGGGAATAGGCCTCGTCCCTCGCGATCCGGCCGAGCACGGTGAGCCAGTCGATCATCTCACGCAAGGCCGCTCGCGCGGCGTCGTCGAGATCGGTATCGAGGCCGAAGGTGATGAAATGCGTCGGCGTCTCGGCGCGCGGCAGCCGCCAGCGCAAATCCTTGCGCACGTGGAGCTCGAACGTGCCCGTCAGCGCGGTCTCGATCGCGGTGCCGTTGACCTCGCCGTCGCCCTGGGCGGCGTGGCCGTCGCCGGTCGAGAACAGCGCGCCGTCGTTCCATACCGGCAGATAGATGGTGCTGCCGGCGGTCAATTCCTTGCAGTCGAGATTGCCGCCGAACTCGCGCGGCTCCTTGCTGTTCTGGCGCCCGAACGCCTTCGGCGGCGCCACCGCAAGCTGGCCGAAGAACGGCCGCATCGGCACGCTCAACCCCGACGGCAGGATCGCGCGGCCGCGCTTGCGGTCGAGGGCGACGTGCATGATGCGGTAATAAGGAAAATCCTCCGGCAGCGTGCCGCCGTAAGCGCGGAATAGATTGTAGCCCCAGTCCTGGCGCAGCTCGACGTCGAGGATGCGAACCTCGAGGACCTCGCCCGCCGCGGCGCCGCGCACGAAGATCGGACCGGTGAGGATATGGTTTCCGCTGCCGCGCTCTACCTGCCGGTGGATGGCCTGCAGCTCCGGCAGCACGGCGAAGCCGGTCGAGGCGGCGGGCATCCAGTCCGGATTGCCGGACACGCATTCGATCGTCACCCGGTCGCCGGAATCGATGGTCAGCACGGGCTCGAGCGCGCCGTCGAAAAAGCCCCAGTGAACCGTGCGCGGCCCCGATTGGAGCAGATGCGTGCGGGTCGCGGCCGCGTCCTTGGCGAGCGGAACGTTCATCGCGGCCTCCCTGCGTCCTCTCCGGTTCAGCTTCCCGGCACGAGGCCGGGCGATAGCGAGAAGCAGTACTTGGCGATGTCGCCGGCGCGGGTGAACCAGACCCGGTCGCGCTGCTTGTGTCCGACGCAATGCTTGATCGCCTGCCGCAGCGGGCGCAGCCGGAACGGCTGGCCCACGATGAAACCGTGCAGCGACAACGCAAAGACCAGCGGCTGACGCTCCGACTGCTCCAGGAGCTCCTCGAACTGGTCCACGATCATCTCGGCAAACTGGCGGCCGGTGTGGTCGCGGTGCACGAGCGTTCCGGCGTCGTTCAATTCCATCGGATAGGGAACCGAGAGCAGCGGTCCCGAACGCGTCTTCATCCAGATCGGCTGGTCATCGAGCGGCCAGTCGAGCAGATGCGTGTAGCCGGCCTCCTTGAGCAGATCGGGCGTGACGGTCGACTCGAGCGCGCCGGGCCCCATCCAGCCGGTCGGCCGCACGCCGACATGCTTCTCGATGATCTCGGTGCACTCCTTTATGGCGCGCGCCTCGTCGTGCTCCCACATGCCGCGGAGCACCTCGGCATTGGTGCGGCCGTGGCCGAGCACGTCGTCGCCGCGCGCTTTGATCTTTTCGACGATGTCGGGATAGTGATAGCACACGCTGCTGTTGAGGAGGATGGTGGCGGGCAGCTTCAGCTCGTCGAGAATTTCGAACAGCCGCCAATTTCCGATGCGATTGCCGTAGTCACGCCAAGCGAAGTTGCGCGACGTCTGCTGGCCCGTGCGGTTGCTCGGGTCCATCCCGATCCCGGCGCCGAACGCGAAGTGCTCGATATTGAGAGCGACGTAAAACGCGAGCCGCTTGCCGCCGGGCCAGGTATAGTCCGGCCGTTTGACGATCGGGGAATAGTCGTAGCGGGGATGGCCCGGAAGCTTCAGCATCGGTCGTCTCCTCAATCGTTCGAGCGCATCGCCGCCCGCGGACTATTGGCACGGCAAGTCGGTCGCGCCGCGTGAAGTCGGCGGAAAAGCCTCGAGTCGTTCGGCAAGGAAGTTCGAATTGTCAGGCAGTGACCCCTGGGGGCGGAGCGGAGGGCGAATGCTAGCAAATTGTCGCCGACTGTGCCAAGCTCGACGGCCTGACGTATTCGAGCCGGGCGTGCTGATCTCTCTCGACGAATGGAGACGAACGATGATCGACGGGCGCTCCCATGGCAACGCGCGGGCATCATTCGGCCCCGGCGCGCTCGCGAGGGTCTTTTTGCTGCTCTGCGTCGTCTTCCCCGCCGCGGCTGCCGCGGCCGAGACGAAGAACGTCAAGATCATGCTGGACTGGATCATCCAGGGCACGCACGCGCCGTACTTCGTCGCGCAGGACAAGGGATATTTCAAGGCGGCGGGCGTCGGCGTCGACGCCATCGACGCCGGCAGGGGCGCCACCAACGTCGCCGTCAGCGTGGCGGGCGGCGCCTATCAATTCGGCTGGGTCGACATGCCCTCGATGATCCGCTTCAACGCGCAGAATCCCGCCTCGCCCCTGGTCGCCGTCTACGTGAGCTTCGACGAAACGCCGCTCGCCGTGATCACGCGCAAGGCGGCGGGCATCCGCAAGCCGGCCGATCTCGACGGCAAGAAGATTGCCGGCGGTCCCGGTACCGCGGTGCATGACACCATCTCGATCCTGCTCAAAGCGGCCAACGCCGAGAACGTGAAGATCAACTGGATGGCGGTGCAGCCGCAGCTGTTCGGCCCGATGCTCAAGCGCGGCGAGGTCGACGGCACCGGCGGCTTCACCAATTCGAACATCCCGGCGGCGCTCGAGCTCGGCTTCACGCTCGACGATCTCTACGTGATCAAGTATTCGGATTTCGGGGCCGACATGTATGGTCTCGCCCTGGTGACGACGAAAAAATTTGCCGACGAGAACCCCGAGACGGTGCGCGGCGTGGTCAAGGCGCTCAATCAGGGGACGAAGGATACGATCGCGGCCCCGCAGCAAGCGCTGGACGTGCTCAAGGCGCGCGACCCGATGATGAAGCTCGATATCGAGAAAGTGCGCCTCGACATCGCGCTCGGCCTCACCAACACGGCGCACGTGGCCAAGAGCGGCCTGAGCTCGGTCACGAACGACAAGCTGAAGCGGACGATCGACGCGATCGTGACCGCGTACCAGCTGCCGACCACTCCGGATCCGGCGACGGTCTACACCGAAAAATTCCTGCCCCCGGTCGCCGAGCGGATGCCGCCGAAGGCGGCGAACTAGCCCGGCAATTCCGAGACCCGAATCCGGTCCAGCGTCATCCCGCGGCCCGGGCGAAGCCATCCCGTCGCTGCTAGAGGTCGGCAACGCGTTTTGTTTCAGAAATGATCATTCCCAACGGAGGACGTCATGGAAAAGCGCTCAACCGTTCTCGGCCTCGGCATGGCGGCAATCCTGCTCGCCACCGCGAATGCCGGCTACGCCCAGGACAAGGTGATCAAGATCGGCGGGCTGTTCCCGATGTCGGGTCCGGGCGCCTATTTCGGCGCGCAGGACAAGCAGGGCATTGAGCTCGCGATCGAACAGCTCAACAAGGCCGGGGGCGACAAGTTCGAGGTCCAGTATGAGGACTCGGCATGCAGCCCGCTGCCGGCGACCCAGGCCGCCAAGCGGCTGTTGGAGCAATACAGGCCTCACGTCGTGATCGGCGAGGAATGCTCGGACGCGACGCTCGCCGTCATGCCGCTCATGGAGCAGGCGAAGGTACCGCTGCTCAACGCCGGCTCGTCCTCGATCAAGATCACCGATCCCGGCAACCCGTGGACGTTTCGCATCATGCCGAACGAGGTGATGCAGGGCGTCGATATCGCCACCAATGCCTACAAGCGCCTCAACGCGCGCAGCGCGGTGCTGCTCTACGAGAACACCAATGCCGGAATCGGCAACGCAAAGGTCTTCGGCGACACCTTCAAGTCCCTCGGCGGGCAAATCCTTGCCGATATCGGCTTCGGTCGCGACGTGAACGACTTCACCGCGATTGCGACGCGCATCGCGGGCCTCGGCAAGGCGGACGTCGTCCCCACCTACACGCTCGAGGGCCAGGGGCTGCGCATCACCCAGGCGCTGGCGCAAGCCGGCGTGACCAAGGGCGGCGGCGGGCAATCGATCCAGCTCGGCACGATCTGGTTGCCGTTCGGGTTCGAGCAGAAGGCCGGCAAGGCGGCGCTCGGCTACGTCCGCATCGTCCAGTTCGATCCGACCGACAAGCGCGAAACGGTGCAGAATTTCGTCCGGGCGTTCAAGGCGAAATACAACCAGGATCCCACCCACATCAATGCCCACGCCTTCGACCAGATTCTGCTGATCGCCGACGTGGTCCGTCGCGGCGGCAAGGACTCCCAGTCGATCCGCGACATCATGGCGGCAACGAAGAACTTCTCCGGCGTCACCGGCAGCGTCGAGTTCGACAAGACCAACCAGAACGTCAAGATGGACACCATTCACTACATGGAGACGCTGCCGGATCTGTCGTGGAAGGCGCTCGGCTGGACCTGAGCGGTCATGGCGACCGTCCTCGTCCAGCAGGCCATCAACGGGATCGTCCTGGGGAGCCTCTATGTGCTCGTGGCATTGGGGCTCACCCTCATCTACGGCGTGCTCGTCCAGATCAACTTCGCGCACGCCGATATCGTGACGATCGGGGCGTTCGCGGCCTATTTCTTCACGTTCACGCTCGGCGGCAATTATCTCGCCGGCATCGGCGTCGCGCTCATGGTCGGCGCCGTGCTCGGCTGGCTGGTGAACGCGGCGATCTTCGCGCCGCTGCGCGAGCGCGGCAGCGAGTTGCTGCCGCTGATCGCGACCATCGGCGTGTCGATCCTGTTGCAGAACGTGATGCTGCTCGCCTTCGGGCCGATCCCTTATCCGTTCGACAGCCCCTACAGCAACCAGGTCATCCGGTTCGGGGGCGGCACGTTCATCACCTGGCAGAACCTGATCGTCGTCGTCGTATCCACGCTGACGATCGCGTTGCTCTATGCCTTCATGAAATTCACCTTCATGGGCAAGGCGCTGCGCGCAGTCGCACAAGACCGCGAAACCGCGGGCCTCATGGGAATCAATCCCGATCATCTCATCATGCTGACCTTCGTGATTGCCTCGGCGCTGGCGGGCATGGGCGGCGCCATGCTCGGGCCGATCCTGGTGCTGACGCCCTTTGCCGGGACGACCGTGATCGTGAAGGCCTTCGCCATCGTGATCATCGGCGGATTCGGAAACGTCGAAGGGACGATCATCGCCGGGCTGCTGATCGGATTGATCGAGAGCTACACCACCCAGCTCGTCAATCCCGGATTGATCGACCTGGTGGTATTCACGCTGCTCCTCCTGATGCTGGCGTTCCGTCCGACCGGGCTCGTCGCCGAAAGGCGCGAAGAGAATGTCTAGCGCCGATCACCTTGCGGCTGGCGGGCGGCTCGATCGAAGCAGGATGAACCGATGCTGGTCGTTGTTGGCCGCCGTGGCGGCCATTGTGGTTCTGCCGCTCGTCTTTCAGGATTCCTACTGGCGCACGAACCTGATCGTCTGTGGGCTCAACGTCATGCTTGCCATCGGGCTTGATTTCATTCTCGGCTATGCCGGTCAGCTCAACCTCGGCCATTCGGCGTTCTACGGCATCGGGGCGTATGTTTCAACGCTGCTCATCACCAGCCTCGGCGTGCCGTTCTGGATGGCGTTCGTCGTCGGGGTCGTGTCGTCGGGCGCAGCCGGAATGGGCTTGGCGATTTTCGCGGTTCGTTTGCGCGGCCATTACCTCGCGATCGCCTCGCTCGGCTTTGCCGTCATCACCCATCAGGTGCTGCTGAACTGGATCAGCCTGACGCAGGGGCCGCTCGGCATCTACGCCATCAAGCCGCCGCCGGAGATCGCACTGCCCGACGTGCCGGTGATCTCGTTCGGCAATGCCGCGAACATGTTCTACCTGGTGGCCGGTTTCGCGTTCCTTTGCTACCTCGTGCTCGACCAGCTCGTCCGCTCGCCGATCGGCGAGACGCTCACCGCGATCCGAGAGGACGAGGTCTCCGCCTCTTCGCTCGGCATCAATTGCGCGGCCTGGAAGGCGTTCGCCTTCGGCGTCGGCTCGGCGGTCGCGGGCGCAGCCGGCGCCTTCTATGCGAGCTTCGTCGGCACGCTCGTTCCGGATGCCTTTGGCATCACCGAATCGTTCACCATTCTGGCGATGGTGATCGTCGGCGGCATGGGGACGCTGATCGGCCCGGTCTGGGGCGCGATCCTGCTCACGGTGCTGCCCGAGTTGTTGCGTGGGTTCGGCGATCTTCGTCTGGTGCTCTACGGCGCCGCGATCACGCTCGCGGTGCTGTTCATGCCGGGGGGCATCCTGCAGGCCGCGGAAATTCTGCGCGCGCGCCTTGGCCGGTTGCGATTTCGCCCGGCCGCCCGGGCGAGCCGATGACGACGTCGGTCGCGAGAGGGAACGACGCGCAAGCACCGCGCGCTTCGCCGGCCGTTCTTCTTCACGGCGAGCGGCTCAACAAGCGCTTCGGCGGGGTGCACGCGGTTCGTGACATTTCGCTCGATATCCCGCACGGCAGTGCGTTCGCGATCATCGGCCCGAACGGAGCCGGCAAGTCGACGCTGCTCAACCTGCTGACCGGGCTGTACCAGCCGGACGCCGGCACGATGCGCCTCGACGGCATCGACCTGGTCGGCTTGCCGGCGCACAAGCGGGTGCGGCTCGGGCTTGCGCGCACGTTCCAGAAAATCAGGCTTTTCAAGCATTTGTCGGTGCTCGAGAATGTCGTGGCGGGCTTTCACGTCCATCACGATATCCCGGCCTGGCAATACGTCGTCCACGGCGCCGCGTTCGGGCGCGACCATGCGCGCTGCCGCGACGAGGCGATGAAGCTCATCGCGTTCGTCGGCCTCGAGGCGCGAACCAAGGTGCGCGCGGCCTCGCTCGCGTATGGCGAGCAGCGCATGCTCGAGCTCGCCCGCGCGCTCGCGACCGCGCCCCGCCTGCTCATGGTCGACGAGCCCGCCGCCGGCTTGAATGCGGCCGAAGTCGAAAGGCTGCTCGACCGCATCGGTCAATTGCGGGCGCGCGGCATGACGATCGTCATCGTCGAGCACAACATGGATCTGGTCATGACGATTGCCGACCGCGTGCTGGTCATGGATTACGGGCAGTTTCTTTTCGAGGGCACGCCGGCCGAAGTCCAGGCCAATCCGGCGGTGATCGCCGCCTACCTCGGGGCCTGAGTGAGCGCGCTCCTGCAAGCCGAGGGACTCGAGCTCGCCTATGGCGAGATTTCCGCGTGCCGCGATCTCAGCTTTTATGTCGACGCCGGCGAGATCGTGACGCTGATCGGCGCGAACGGCGCCGGCAAGTCGACCACGCTGCGCGCCATCGCCGGGGTGATGCCCCCACGCGCCGGCACGATCCTTTTTCGCGGGCAGGACGTCACGCACCTGCCTTCCCACGAGCGTGCGGAGCTCGGCATCTCGCTCGTTCCCGAGGGCCGGCGCGTCTTTCCGTTCCTGACGGTGCGCGAAAATCTCGAACTCGGCGCCTTCAAGCACCGCAAGGACTGGGCCAAGGTCCGTGGCCTCATGGACAAGGTTTTCGCGATGTTTCCGCGGCTGCGCGAGCGCATGGGCCAGAATGCCGGTACGCTCTCCGGGGGCGAGCAGCAGATGCTCGCGCTCGGGCGCGCGATGATGTCCGAGCCGCTCCTCGTCTGCCTCGATGAGCCGTCGCTCGGCCTTGCGCCGCTGGTGGTACAGGATATTTTCCGCACCATCGGGGCGATCAATGCCGCCGGGACGAGCGTGCTCCTGGTCGAGCAGAACGCGCGCTATGCGCTGGCGACCGCGAGTCGCGCTTATGTGCTGCAGACCGGGTCGATCATCGCGAGCGGGAGCTGTGCGACTTTGCGGCACGACGACCGCGTCCGCCAGGCCTATCTCGGCCGCAGCGCCGCCGAACGCGTGAGGCTTTGACGATGGCGGATGCGGCGCCAGGACTCCTCGCGGATCGGGTGGCGATCGTCACCGGCGCCGGCAACGGCATCGGCCGGGCGATCGCGCTGGCCTTCGCCGACGCCGGTGCGGCGGTCGGCTGCGTCGATATCGCGGCGGAGCACGCCGAGGCCACGGCAAAGACCATCGCCGCGACGGGCGGACGGTCGTTGGCGGTCGCGTGCGACGTGAGCGGCGAATCCGACACGCTGGCGGCGGCATCGGCCGTGCACGAGACCTGGGGTAACGTGCACCTTCTGGTCAATGCGGCGGCCGCCTACGATCCAAACGGAAGCGTGCTCGAGATCGCTCCGGCCGACTGGGATCGGGTCTTCGCCGTCAACGTCAAAGGCGCCTATCTGATGAGCCGGGCCGTGCTGCCGATGATGATCGCCGCCGGCGGCGGCAGCATCGTTCATATCGCCTCGCAACTCGGCCGCGTCGCGGCGCCGGGGCGGGCGGCCTATTGCGCGACCAAAGGAGCGATCATCCAGTTGGCCAAGGCGATGGCGGCCGACCACGCGGCGCACAACATCCGGGTCAACGCGCTGTCGCCCGGAGCGGTCGAGACCGAGCGCCTCGTGCGTCGCTTCGGCTCGATGGCGGAGGCGCGCCGCGCCGCCGGGCCGAAGCATCTGGTGGGACGCCTGGGCCGGCCGGAGGAGATCGCGCAAGCGGCTATTTTTCTCGCGAGCGACGCCGCGAGCTTCATGACCGGCGCCGACATGCTGGTCGACGGCGGATATACCGCGATCTGAACGAACTCATCGCCCCAGGATCGCGTTCGCCATCGCGCGCGGATCGCGATTGCGCCAGGCGCCCACGTCGACGGCGTGAAGAAAGTCGGCGAGATGCTGGTTGAACGCCGCCGGCTCCTCGAGATTGATGGTGTGTCCGGCATTCGGCATCACCACCAGCCCCGCGGTCGGGATCGTGCGTTTCATCAGCAGCGCCGGCTCGAGGCACGGCCAGTCCTCGTCGCCGGTGATGACCAGGGTGGGGGCCGCGATCGTCTTCATCTTGTCGACCAGGTCGAACAGCGACGGCCGCCGTTTCTGAACGCCGCGCATGGTGCGGGCCGCGCCCTCGGCCGAGTGCTCGGCGAGCTGCTCGACCAATTCCCGCCAGCCGCGCGGATCCTTGTTCTGGAACTGCACGCGCGTCGGCGCGAGCGCGTAACCCTCGGCCGCCTTCGCCATGCCGGCCGCCTCGAACGTCCGGGCCACGGTCTCGGATTCCGCGGCGAACTGCTCGCGCTTATCGGGCGCGGCGCCATAGCCGCATCCGCCGATCACCAGCGAGCGGGCGCGCTGCGGATAGGTGAAGCCGAAATGCAGCGTCGCGAAGCCGCCCATCGAGAGCCCGACGACGTGAGCTCGGTCGATCTTCAGCGCGTCGAGCACGGCGCGGATGTCGTCGCGCGCGCGTTCCTGCGAGTAGCGCTCGCCGTCCGCCGGCACGTCGGACGGCGGATAGCCGCGTGCATTGTAGGTGATGCAGCGATAACGGCGCGCGAAGTAGCGGACCTGCGGCTCCCACGCGCGACAATCGCCGGCGAACTCGTGCACGAAGACGATCGGAATGCCCGATCCGGTTTCCTCGTAGTAGAGCCTCACGCCGTCGTCGGTGGTCAGCTGCGGCATCTCGATGTTCCTTCCCTCAGAAATTCAACGATCGCGCCGACAGCCCGGCGTCGATCACGACCACCGCGCCGCTCGTGTAGCCGGAGCGCTCGGAGGCGAGAAAAGCCACGGCTGCGCCGATCTCCTCCGGCGTTGACGCCCGGCCGAACGGCAGCGGCTTGAACAGGTCGCGCCAGTTTTCCGCATTGCCGGTGCGGTCCTGCGCCTTCTTGCGCATGAGGTTGACGAGGCGGTCGGTCGATACCGGTCCGGGGCTGACGGCGATGACGCGTACGCCGTCGCGCGGACCGACGCTGCCGAGCGACTGCGAGAACGCGGTGAGAGCCGCGTTGCCGGCGACGCCGCAGATGTATTCCGGATCGTGCGTCTGCGCGGCGTTCCCGACGATGTTGATGATCACGCCGGCGCCGCGCTCCTTCATCAGCGCGTAGTAGCGCCGGCACATGTTGATGTAGCCGAACACCTTGAGATCCCAGGCGGCGCGCCAGCGCGCCTCGTCAATATCGGCGAGCGTGCCGCCCGGTATCGCGCCGGCGTTGTTGATCAGGATGTCGATCCCCGGAAACTCGCGCGCCAGGCGGTCGACGTTCCTGCTGTCCGAAAGATCGGCGGCGACGGTGTCGACCCGCACGTTCGCAGTGCGCGCGATCGCCGCCTTCCCGGCCTCGAGGTCGGCGGCCGTGCGCGACACCAGGACGACGTCACAGCCCTCGCTCGCCAAGGTCTCGGCGCTGGCTCGGCCGATCCCCTTGGAGGCGCCGGTGATCAAGGCGGTCTTTCCTGCGAGCTTCAGGTCCATGGCGTCGGCTCGAGACGATCGATCGACCGAACTATGCCGGCCCGGCCGCGCCACGGCAATCCGTCATCCGCGAGAGGCGCGCGACCGCGCGCAATGCGGGCCGTCATCGCAGCGATTCCAACTCGGGCACGAGATGGCCGATGGCGGCCGGGATGCGCCCGTGCCAGTCGGTGCTCGACTGCACCTGCCGGACGAGGTCGAGCAAGGCCCGATCGGATCCGACGCGCCCGACGATCTGGATAGCGACCGGCATGCCGCGGTCGTCGAAGCCCGCGGGCAGGGCGACGGCCGGGAACCCCAGCATGTTGACGAAGCGCGTGAAGCGGCTCAGCGCGTAAAGGGTCCGGGGGGAGAAGCGCTCCGAAGCCGGATCGCATTCGGCCGCGCTCGGCGTCGGGATCGCCATCACCGGCAGCACGGCAGCATCGTTGCCGGCAAGCACCTGTTGCCCGAAATCGATGACGAGCTTCGCCCGCGCGCGGACGCTCTCCGCCAGGGCCGCGTCGGAGATGTCCAGGCCCTTGGCCAGCCGCCGCCGCAGCATCGCGGCGAGGGAAGCATCCGCAAGCCGCGCGCGATGGACGCGCGCGCTCTCGCCCTGGATCACGATCAAGGCGTGGCAGTCGATCGCCTCGATCGCCGCCGACCCCTGACGACGCTCGATTGCGACGCCGCATCCCGCCAGCGCCGCGACCGCGTCCACGACGACGCGGCGGACGGCCGGGCTGCATTCCGCGACCACGTCCTCGAGCACCGCCGCATGGGCAATGCCGCTCGATGGCGGTAGCTCGGCCATGATCGCGGCGAGCGGCATCATGTCGTCGGCGCTGCGCGCCAGGAGCCCGAGGGTGTCGAGCGTCGGCGCGAGCGGCATTGCGCCCCGCAGCGATACCAGAGCGTGCGTCGGCTTCCAGGCGGTGACGCCGCAGGCATGCGCGGGAATGCGCAGCGAGCCGGCGGTATCCGATCCGAGCGCGGCCACCACGGTGCCGCTTGCCACGACTGCCGCCGAGCCGGACGACGAACCGCCGGACACGCATTCCGGATTCCACGGATTGCGTACCCGACCGCGTGTCGCGTTGAAACCGGACGGCTCGTATGCGAGCTCGGTCATGTTGGTGAAGCCGATCAGGTCGCCGCCGGCAGCGTCGAGGCGCTCGAGAACGTCGCTGTTTTCGACGACGAGGGGGCCATCGACCAAGCCGCAGCCGGGACGATGCGATGGCGTCCGCAGCATGTCCTTGGCGGCGTAGGGCAGGCCGCCGAGGGGACCGTCGAATGAACGTGGCGAGGGCGTCGGCTCGATCCGCGCGAACGCATTGAGGGCGGGCTCGAGCGCACGCGCGCGCGTGCGAGCCGCGGCTTGCATCCGGTACCGAGCAGCCGCGTCGAGCGTGCTCCAATCGGGAATTCTGGGCATTGGCGCGGGAGGTTTCAGTCGGCTGAAGGCGCGAAGCACCGCTTTGGTGAACGGCAAGCTCGTCGAATTGCAGGATTCCCTATTGCAACTTATTATTGTACGGGAGATAGTAGGTTGCAACAGGAGGTGCGACGATGGCGAGCAAAAAAATTCTGGCGATCTTCGGGCTTCTCGTCGCCGGCGCGCTTAGCTCTGCGGCGGAGGAACCCGCGTTGTTCGTAAGCCGCCGCGTGACGCCACCGCCGAGCCAGTACCCGAAGGGGATCGAGGGTCCGTCCGTTGACGCGACCGGAACTTTATATGTCATGAACTTTCAGGAAAGAGGGAAAATCGGCAAGCTGCGCCCCGGCGCCTCGAGCTCCGAGCTGTTCGCTAGGCTTCCCGCCGGGAGCGTCGGCAATGGGAGCCGCTTCGACCGCGACGGCCGGATGTACGTCGCCGATTTCGTGAAGCACAAGATTTTCGTGTTCGAGCGCGGTCAAACCGAGCCGCGCCTCTACTTTCAGTCCAGACAGTTCCACCAGCCGAATGATCTGGCGGTCGCGGCCGACGGCACCCTTTATGCGAGCGATCCGAACCGGCCGCAGACCGGCCAGGTTTGGCGGATCACGCGCGGGCCGGACGGAAGCGGCCACGGGGAGGTGATGGCGAGCGATCGAACGATGGGCGTCACCAACGGCATCGAGGTCAGCCCGGACGGAGGAACGCTCTATGTCGGCGAGTCCAGCACCCGGTCCAAAACCCCGGAGCTCTGGGCCTACCGGCTCGACGGCGCGAAGCTGGTCGCGCCGCGGCTGGTGAAGAAGTTCGACGATGCCGATCTCGACGGCATGCGCACCGACATCGACGGCCATATCTTCGCCACCCGGCCGGACAAGGGAACGGTAGTCGTGCTCTCCCCGGATGGAACCGTCGTACGCGAGGTTTCCTTGGTTGCGAAGGGTCCGACGAATCTCGCCTTCGGCGGCCCCGATGGGAAAACCGTATTCGTCACCCAAAGTGAGGGCGGCTTCATCGAGGCGTTCCGCGTCGACCGCCCTGGGCGTGAGCACTGCCTCCAAACGTCGGACCCGGCTTGCTGAGAAGCTGCGTCCGAAAGCTCACTGCGGCGCGGTCATCAGCTCGAGCACGTGGCCGTTCGGGTCCTTGAAATAAACGCCGCGGCCGCCGTTCCAGTCGTTGAGCTTCCCGTCGTCGAGGCTCCACGGAGCGCTGCCGTAGGCGAGCCCGGCCTTGTTGATGCGCTCGAGGATGGCATCGAACTCGGCGTCGCTCACGTGGAACGCGTAGTGGTGGCTCTCGAACGCGTCGTCGTCGTCGAACAGGAGCGTCAGCGTCTCGTTCACGCGCACCGGCGCGAAGTGGCCACCGCGGTCGTCGAATCGCAGGCCGAAGAGGTCGGCGAAAAAGCGGGCGGCGGCCACCTTGTCGCGCGCCGGGACGATGGTGTGGTTGAGCGTGATGGTCATGGGACACCTCTGCGGCAGCAAGGCGGCGACCATTTTCGCCTCCTGCACCGCCGGCCAGCAGCCTTCGGCGACCGGCCGCCGGCCGATGCGGTAGATGGTCGAGGCGCGACGGCGCGTCAATGGGCGGCGCAGCGGGCGCGGGCGTGATGCCCCCCGCTCGCGGGCCTACTCCGGCTTGATATTCGCCGCCTTGACGATCGGCCACCACTTCTCGATCTCCGCCTTCTGATAGGCCGCGAGCGCCTCCGGCGTTTGCCGCTCGCTCGGGAAAATCTCCTGCCCGATATCGGCGAGGCGTTGCCGCACCGTCGGATCGGCCAGCGCGGTCACGAGCGCGGAGTTGAGCCTCGCGACCAGCTCTTTGGGCGTGCCCTTGGGCACGAACATCGCCTGCCAGTTCAGGGCGTAGAGCCCGAGCAGTCCCGCCTCGTCGACGGTCGGGATCCCGGGCGCGGCCGGCAGTCGCTTCGCCGCCGTCACCGCATAGGCCTTGATGGTACCCGCACGCACCTGCGGCAAGGAATTGGCCGCCGTGTCGATCATGAAGTCGATCTGGCCGGCAACGAGGTTTTGCATGGCCGGGCCGAGGCCGCCCCGATAAGGCACGAACCGGAACTGCGTACCGGTCGCCTTCCGGAAAAGGAGGCCGCCGGCCGTCGATATGCCGCCCGCGCCGGTCGTCCCCTGGGTCGCCTGGTCCGGGTTTGCCTTCAGCCACGTGATGAATTCCTTCAGGTCGTTGGCCGGCATGGTCGGCCTTGCGACGATCAGCAGGGGATCGCTCGAAACGAGACCAACCGGATCGAAATCCCGGATCAGGTCGTAGCGGAGCGCGAACATGGCGCCGTTCAAGACGTGGGTGGCCCAGTTCCCCAGCACGGTCGTGTAGCCGTCCGCCGCCGCGCCGGCGACGCGGCCGACCCCGATCGTGCCGGAAGCGCCGACCACGTTCTCGACGATGACGGGTTGGCCGAGCGGCCCGCGCATGCCCTCCGCCACGATGCGACCGATCGTATCCGCCGGTCCGCCCGCTCCGAACGGGACGACCATCGTTATGGCGCGCGATGGGTAGATTTGTGCCGATGCGATCCCGATCGATCCGAGCCCGAGAGCGAGTGCGACGGCGAACCGCTTGCTCATGCCGGGATTTCCTGCCGGGCCTGCGCGGAGCGCATCGGCCGATCACGCACGACCACAGATTCGCAAAAATCGGTCGTCTCGCGTCGACCGGCGTCACACCAGGCTCTGGTAGGCGTCGATGATCTCGCCTCCAGTCGCGAACCACACGCCCTGCCGCTCTTTCATGTGGGCGATGGCGCGCTCCAGGTACTTGATGCGCAAGGGCTGGCCGGAGATCATCGGATGCAGCGGAACGCCCATGACCCGCGGCTGCTTGCCGCTGTCGGCGTGGAGCGCGTCGAACTGATCGATCACCGACCTCAGATATTGCTCGCCGGTATAGCCCTTGCGGATGTAGAGCGGGATGTCGTTGATCTCGTTGCAGTAGGGAATCGAGAACATCTTCCCCGACTTGACCTTCATCGCATAGGGCTGGTCGTCGTTGTTCCAGTCCCCGCAATAGCTCACGCCCTCTTCGGCAAGAATGTCGAGGGTGTTGTACGTCTCGATCAGCCCGGCGCCGAGCCAGCCGCGCGGCCGCTTCCCGGTCGCCTGCTCGATCGTCTTCAGGATGCCGCGGATCGTGTCGCGCTCCTGCTCCGGAGGAAGGCCGGCGAGCGTGATCGAGTTGGTGGTGCCGTGCCCCATGAATTCCCAGCCGCGTTTCTTCATTTCCTCGATCGCCTTGGGAAAGACCTCGCAGACCTGCGAGTTCAAGGCGACGGTCGCCTTGATGCCCGCCGCGTCGAACAGCTCCGCGATCCGCCAGAGGCCGACGCGCATCCCGTATTCCCGCCAGGCATAGTTGAAGACGTCCGGCACGTAGTTCGTGGGATTGGGGGTGATGCCGACGCCGAAGGCGGAATCGTACTGCCAGACCTCCACGTTGGGCGCGAACCAGACCGCGAGCGTGTTGTTGCCCGGCCACTTGAAGGGCTTGCGTTCGGTGATGAACGAGTCGTCATAGCGCTCCGACCGGCGGATCGGCCGCGGCGCGGTCTGCGCCTGCGCGGCCACGGGCCGCAGCCCGAAAGCAGCCAAGCCCCCGGCAATGCAGAAACTCTTCGCAATGAACTCGCGGCGGTCATGACCGATGCTCTGCATGGCGATTTGCTCCCTTCAGTGCTCTTTTCACGGTCCTGCGATCAGGCTACCACGGCTTCCACGCCGAAGTAACGGCGATTGCCCCTCCGCCCTTCGGCGGATGCACACCCGCAAGCCGTAACCTCAGCCCAGCAGATTCATCTGATAGCCGGCACGGCGCAGCACGGCGTCGCGCGCCTCAGCGACCAGTCGCAGCACGCGCGCGACGTCGACGCCGACCAGGTTGCCGCGCCACTTCTTCGCCTTGCCGGCGATGAAGACGGTGTCGACATGGCTGGGATTCATCATATTGACGACCGCCATGGGCGCATTGTTGAGCGGCCAGACGTCGAGCCGATCGGTGCGCAGCATGACGATGTCGGCCTCCTTGCCGGGGGTGAGGGAGCCGACCTTGCCGTCGAGATTGGGCGCAGCGCGCGCCCGCGATCGTGGCGAATTCGAGCAGGTCCCGGCAGCCGAGCAGCGCCGGCAGGTTCTGCTCCCCCTTGCGCGCGCGCTGCAGAACGAGCAGCCGCTGCAGGGTGTAGTCGATCGCATCACGGTGAAGAAATCCTGCGCGATCGCCACGCCATGGTCCGAGCTCAGGCTCGGCCGCAAGCCATGGTCAAGCGCCTCCTGGATCGCCGGCAGCCCGTGGCCCATCGCCATGTCGATCGGGGCGCAGATCGAGACCTGCCCGCCGCTGTCCTTGATCAATCGCCACGCCGCGTCGTTGATCCCGAGGCAGTGGATATATTCGTCGCCCGGCCGTAGCAGCCCGGCGCGGCCGAGCTCCATGAGTTGTGGGCTGAGATCGTTGCCGACGAGATGCTGGACGACCGGCACGCCGACCTCGCGCGCCAGCGCGAACACGTTGGCGTTGAGATTGGCAGTGAGCGCGAGCGTCAACAATTGATCCTTCGAGCTGAAATAGGTTCGCTGCAGCCGCTTGATGTCCTGCGGGTACTGCGCCGCGGGTCCGGCGCCGCGGTGGTAGGCATAGACCGCACGAATGCCGGATTCCTGCAGCGCCCGGATGCAGGCATCGCTGTGCTCGGGTGAATGGGAGACCTGGGAGATGTCGACCATCGCGGTCGTGCCCATGTCGATCATGCCGAGCGCGGTCACCAATATCCCGGCATAGGCATCCGCGGCCTGATAGGCCGGCGTTAAGGTGGTTTGAATGTCGCGGTTATAGTCGGGATTGAGCAGGCCGCTGACCAGGATGTTCCGCAACAGCCCCTGATAGGAGTGGCTGTGGGTGTCGACGAATCCGGGAATGACGACCCGGTTCGCGGCATCGATCACGGCGACGGCGTCTTCCGACACGGCGATGTTCGGGCGGATCTCGCGAATCTTGCCGTCCTCGATCAGCACGTCCGCCTGCGGGAAGTCGCCGACCCGCGGGTCGAGCGTCAGCACCACGCCGCCCTTGAGCAGAATCCGCCGCTGGCCCTGCACGCGGCCGAGCTCGGGATCGGAACTCGCCGTCCCGGTGCCCTGGGCCAGAGCCGTCCCGGTCAGCAACATCTGCGCCGCGCCGCCGCCGGCTGCGATGCCGGCGCCCGATTTGAGGAATTGCCGGCGCGAAGTGCCGCCGGTGCGCCAAATGTCGTCGCAGGCGAACGAGGCGGGTCTTGTCGGGTTGCATCGGTCGCACATCGTGGGCTCCTCCATGCTCGAGGACGGCACGCCGGGACAGGCTCGCGAGCACGCCGCGCACGTGCTCCGTTTCATCTTCTTGTGATCACGCTGCCCAGCCGACGCGGGTCGGCTTCACGGCGAAAGCGGATGCTACTCCAGCGGCTGAATGCGCACGATCCAACCCTCGTGATCCACGTACCAGACGGTCACGGGATCGGTGGAATTGTCGATCCAGGTTTCCCGGTCGATCATCTCGTAGCAGCACGTATTCGGTCCACTGCCCGGTTTTTGGATTGAAGCGAGCGTAGCGGCCGGCGTGCATCTCACCGGCCCAGACCTCGCCGTTCTTGTCGACCTGCGCGCTATAGAGCGAGGCATAGGGCGTCGGCAGGCGGTACTCGAAAATCCGCTTCTCGCCGGTGTCGAACTTCACCAGCATGCCGCCGCGCCCCCCGGCCCAGTAGTTGCCCTGCGGATCGAACTCCCCGCGCGCCGGCCCGGAATTGGGGCTGGTGTCGGGCTCGAACACTTCCGCGGTCTTGCTGTCCACCACCACCAGGCCGTCGCGCGGCCACGCGCCGCCGCCGAAATATCGTCCATCCTTGCTCATGGCGCTGCCGTAGGTGCCGGCGAACTTCTTGAGGACGAAGCTCGTCACCTCCTTTCCGGTCAAGGCATCGACCTTGGCGACCTTCTTGTCGCGGGCGCGCCAGAGGAATCCGTCCGGATCGAAGGCGACGTTGCCGACCGCCGGCGAATTCACCGGCTCCGAGACCTTCCACGGGATGCGCTTGAAGTCCCCGGTCTTCGGATCGAGGCGATAGATGTTGTGACCCCAGTTTTCCGTGCCCCACACGACGTCGTCGCGATCGACCTGGATCCAATGCGTTCCCGGAAGCACGTCGGCGCTCTCCCGCGGAATCTGGAATTCGCGGACTGCGCCGGTGCGCGGATCGAGGCGGCCGATATAGGAGCTGCGATGGGGGCTGTACCAAATGTTGCCCTTCGAATCGCCGGCGACGTCGTGGGTGGCGAGCTCGAGCCGGGGCAACTCGTATTCGGTGACGACCACGCGGGTCTGGCGGCCTTGCGGCCGCGGCAGCGTGACGAACGGCGGGTCCTTTGCGTCCGGCCCGCGCACGGTCGCCAGCCACTTCACCAGCCGCGCGGTGTCGGCGTCGTTGAAACGCCCGGACGGCCGCATGTTGATCAGCGGCGACCCCGCGCCCTTGGTCATGCGGTCGACGATCTTGCCCCAGCCGTCCTCGTCATAGCGGTTGCGGAAGATCTGCTGATATGAATGACACCAGTTGCAATTGGTGGTCAGCAGCTTCCTTTCATCTCCCGTGCCGGACAGGCTCGCAAGCCATTCCGATCCGGTCATTTGCGCCGCGATCTCCGGCAGATGCGGCAGGAGCTCGCCGCCGGTCAGCCGCGACAGCATTATGTCCGGCAGCGGCGTCGCGCCGTCGATGGTGACATTCTCCTTGACGTAGGGATGAAATTCGCGCGGCTGCGCGATCCGCAGCGTATAGGTTCCGGGCTCGAGCTTCGGAAATTCATAGCGGCCGTCGGCGTTGCTGTAGACGGTGGTGCGGATCGCGGTCTTCTGCGCGATCAGCTGCACCATCATCCCTTCGAGCAGATCGCCCTTGGCGGACTTCACCACGCCCTTCGGGCCGCCGAGCAGCGGGCCCTGGGCTTGCCCGGGCGGCGCGGCGAGGCAAAGCGCGCAGGCGAGCGCGCCGATCAGCGCCGCGGTCCTTCCGCCATGTCCGATGCGAAGCGTCATCGTTGCCTCCGGTCAGCGCGCGCGATAGCGGGGATTGGGCGGGGGACTGTCCGAATCCCAGCAGCATTTCTCGCGCAGATAGCTCACGAGGTCGCTCAGATCCGATTCGCTCAAGGCGAATTTGTAGGCGGCCATTTCCGGCCCGCCGTTTCGGATCTTCTCCTTCACCGTGTCGTCGTTGACGGGCTCGCCGGAAATCAACGCCGCGCGTTTGTAGAGGCCGGTGAGCTTCGGAATGTCCTTGGTGAATTCGTTGTGGCAGAACCAGCATTTGTAATAGAAGATTTCCTGCCCTCGGTCGGGTCCGCTCTCGGCGGCTTTCCTGAATTCGTAGACCTGCAGCGACCGTTGATACGGATCCTTCGCCTTGGACTCGGTTGCGCCGCCTTGCTGCGAGGACGAGGCTTCCTGCGCGGACGCGCACCGACCGATCGGGCCCGCTGCCGTCAGCAGCACCGCCGCCCCGACGGCGACCCATATCGCTGTGCATGGATTCATGAAGTGGAGCGCATCTCGTATCAATGGGCGGCGCCGCCGCGCCGGAACGATGCTAGGCCTTTTCCAGCGCCGCCTTGACGCGCTCGGGCGTGAACGGCACCCGGCGCAGCCGCACGCCGGTGGCGTCGAACACGGCGTTGCCGATGGCCGCCGGCACCAGCCCGAGTGCCATCTCGGCGGCGCCCGACGGCGCCTCCTCGGGGCGGTCGACCAGCACGATGTCGATCCGCGGCAGCGGGAAGTCGGCATAAAGCACCGGATAGGTCTGCCAATCGACGCTCGTGACCATGTTCGCGTCGAACCTGAGCTCCTCGAGCATCGCGCGGCTGGTACCGTAGACGAGTTGCCGGTCGATGACGTGCCGCAACGTATCGGGGTTGACGATCAGCCCGACGTCGTGCGCGCAGACATAGCGGACGGGCTCGATCACGCCGGTCTTGCGATCGACCCGCACCTCGGCGACGAGCGCGATGAACGTGGTGAAATGCCGGCGATAGGCAATGCCGCGTCCGACCGCCATATCGGCATCCCTCTGGTCGTTGCGCGGCGACGGCCGCCGGTCCCAGCCGTAATGCTCGGCGGCGATGCGCACCGCCTCGCGGTCGCGCGGATGCGTGAGATAGCGCAACCGGAACTCGACCGGATCGGTATCGGTCGCCGCCGCCAGCTCGTCCATGAACGACTCGCTGCCGAACAGGATCGGCGGGCCGTAGGGATCGCGCAGATGCGTCGTGCGCATCGGCGAGGCGCGGTCCATGAGCGGCGGGATGGTCTCCCAGCCGAGCCGCTTGTGGTCGAAGGTGTAGGAGGCGACCGGTATCTCGAAGCTCGGGCTCGGCTTGAGCGGGAAGCCGAGCAGATGGCCGGCGAGCACGTCGGCGGCGCGGCCCTCGTTGGTGCCCACGTCGAGGCGCGAGAACGCCTTGCTGATGTTCTCGTAGGCGATGACCCGGCCCGCGGCGTCGAGCCCGGCCTTGCTGCGATTGACCGAGGCCGTGCCCTTGGGGTCCCAGGCGATGCCCTCGTGCCGCATGTACTGCACCCGCACCGGCCTGCCGAGATGCTGCGACAGCACGGCGGCATCCGCGGTGGCGTCGCCCTGGTCGTTACGGCCGTAGCTGCCGGTGCCGTACATCCAGATCGCCCGCACCTTCTCGCGCGGCAGGCCGAGCAATTCGGCGACGCCTTCCGCCGCGTAGTGCGGCTTCTGCGTCGAGGTGTAGAGCGTGCATTCGCCGTCGCGGACGTCCGCGACCGCGCAGGCCGGGCCGGTCGACGAATGCGACTGCGTGGGGAACTCATATTCCCCTTCGACGATCCGCGCGGCTTGCTTGACGCCCTCGTCGAAATTGCCGTTCTCCAGCTGGATGTGGCGCTTGACGACGGACGCCTTACGGATGTGCTCGTGCAGCTTGTCGTGGCCGGGGAAGCCGGGCTTGGAGTCCGACCACGTCACCTCGAGCTTGCGCGCGGCGCGCACCGCGTTCCATTCCTTCTCGGCGACGACCGCGAGCAGGTCCTTGATCCAAACCGCTTTTGCGCCGGGAATATCCTTGATCGATTCTTCGTCGACCTTGACCGGAACGGCGCCGGCGACCTTCGGCCGGATCATGCGTGCATGCAGCATGCCCGGCAGCCTGACGTCCGGCGCCATCTCCAGGGTGCCGAAGACCTTTGCGGGCAGATCGCGGCGCGGCGGCGATCGGCCGATGACCTTGAAGTCCTTCGGGTCCTTGATCGCGGCCTGTCCCGTTACCGCAAGGCCGAGTCCGAGCTGGCCGTTCCACGTCACCGGCGTGTCGAAACGACGACCGCCGATCAGATCCGCGTAGGAGACGCGCTTGCTCGCGCCGGCCGTATCGTGGATGACGCCGTCGCTGACGATCAGCCGCTCGGCCGGAACGCCGAGCGCCGCGGCGGCCATGTCGACCATGAGGCGTCGCGCTTCCGCCGCCATCTTGCGCAGGTTCATGCCGGCGCGCGAGACGCCGGTCGCGGCGCTGGCGCCGCCCATGTTGACCGTGCGTCCGGTGTCGCCCATGACGACATGCACGCGTTCCAGCGAAACATCGAGCTCCTCGGCGACCATTTGGGCGATCGAGGTGTCGAGCCCCTGTCCGCCGTCGATCTTGCCGTAGTAGGCGGTGATCGTCCCGTCCTTCCCGATTGCGACATAGGAATCGAGTCGATCTGGTTTGAGCGACGGTGTCGCCGCCGCGTCGCTTGTCGCCGCGTCGGCCCACTCCGCGGTCGCGAGCGTGACGACGAGAGCGCCGGTCGAGGAGATGAAGGCGCGGCGGCTGAGCTTTCCGGTCATGGCGCTTCCCCCCTCATACCGCTTGCGCCGCGCGCTTGACCGCGCGTATCGCCGCGCCGTGGGTGCCGCAACGGCAGATCAAGGTTGACAGCGCGTCCTTGATCTCCTCGTCGGTCGGATGCGGCTTCTCGGCGAGCAGCGCCGCGGCCGTCATGATCCAGCCGTTGATGCAATAGGCGCATTGCGACACCTGCTCCTCGAGCCAGGCCTTCTGGATCGGATGCGGCTGTTGCGGCGTGCCGAGCCCGGCCAACGTCGTGATCTTGCCGTCGCCGATCGCGGATACCGGCGTGATGCAGGAACGCACCGGCCGCCCGTCGATATGCACCGTGCAGGCGCCGCATTGGCCGAGGCCGCAGCCGAAGCGCGGGTTGCTCAGCCCGAGGTCGTCGCGCAGCGCATAGAGCAACGGCATGTCGGGGTCGTCGACCTCGATGGCGTGCACCTTGTCATTGACGGTGAGGGTGAGGTGTCGAGCCATTTGGTCCTCCCCGGAAATCGAGGCGCATGCGTCGAGCGCAGCGTCTTCCCGAATGCTGCGTGCCAGGATGCGCTTTTTGGGTCCGCTCCACAAGAATGGTCGAGCCCTTGCCGAATAGTGTCGCGGTCGGTGCAGATTGAGGGCGATCCCGGCTGATGTTAGTATGAAGGAAACGGCGGCGAGCGCTTGCGGAGGAGGATCGCGACATGGTGGCTTTCAGCGTCAACGGCGCGCGCAAGGAGCTCGAAGTCGGCCCCGACACCCCGCTGCTTTGGGTCTTGCGCGAGCATCTCGGCATGACCGGCACGAAATTCGGCTGCGGCGTGGCGGCCTGCGGCGCCTGCACCGTGCACGTCGACGGCAACCCGATTCGCTCCTGCATCACGCCGGTCTCGTTGGTCGAGGGGCGCGCCGTCACCACCATCGAGGGACTCTCGCCGGACGGCAGCCATCCGCTGCAGAAGGCATGGATCGCCGAGCAGGTGCCGCAGTGCGGCTATTGTCAGTCCGGCCAGATCATGCAGGCGGCGGCGCTGCTGGCGCGGAACAGGAATCCCTCCCGCGCAGAGATCGTCGGGCACATGAACGGCAATCTCTGCCGCTGCGGGACCTATCTCAGGATCATCGCCGCAATCGAGCGCGCGGCGCGGGAGGGCTGAGCCATGAACGAATCAGGGAGCGCGGCCCGCCTCGCCGTCACGCGGCGCGACTTCGTTGCCGGCACGGCCGGTCTCACCTTCGCGTTCGGCCTCGGCGGCCTCGGGCTCGCCCCTGCTGCGGAGGCCGCCGACGCTCCGCTGTGGCCGAACTGGTGGCTCAGCATCGCGACCGACGGCACCATCACCGTCATGTCGCCGGCGGCCGAGATGGGGCAGGGCAGCTTCACGGCGCTCCCCGCCATCATCGCCGAGGAGCTCGACGCCGATTGGGCGCGGGTCCAAATCGCGCAGTCGCCGATGGACGCGCAGAAATACGGCAATCCCTGGTACAACGGGTCGCTGTCCTACAGCTCGAGCGCGACGGTGCGCGCCTACTATAAGCCGCTCCGCATCGCCGGCGCACAGGCCCGCCGCGTGCTGCTCGATGCCGTCGCCGCGAAATGGGACGTGCCGGTCGCTGAGCTTTCGACCGAGCCGAGCGTCGTCGTTCATGCGCCGTCCGGGCGGCGCATCTCCTATGGCGAGGTCGCTGCTTTCGCTCGCGCCCCCGCCGAGCTGCCGAAGGTCGAGGAGAAGGACCTCAAGCCGCTCGACCGGTTCCGGCTCATCGGCGCCGACCTGGCGCGCGACGAGGTGCCGCTCAAGGTGCGCGGCGCCGCCAAATACGCGATCGACGCGCGCGTGCCGGGCATGATCTACGGCGCATTGCTGCAGTCCCCCTACGAAGCCGGCGCGCCCGACAAGATCGACGATGCCAAGGCGCGGCAGGTGCCGGGCATTCTCGACGTGGTGAAGCTCCCCAACGGCGTCGGCGTCATCGGCACCAGCGTCGAGGCGACGCAGGCGGCCAAGCTCGGCCTCTCGGTCACCTGGACCGACGCGCCGGGCGCCTCGTTCGACAGCGAGAAATTCCTCGAGGAGTTCGCCGCGGTCGCCCGCGACAAGGGCAAACGCGGCGTCGATTACTTCAAGGCCGGCGACGTCGAGCAGGCGATGCCGGCCGCGAAGACCGTGATGCACGCCGAGTATCGCACGCGGCACGTCTATCACGCCCAGATGGAGCCGCTCAACGCCACCGCCAGTATCGCGCCCGACGGCAAGTCGGCGGAGATCTGGATCGGGACGCAAAGCCCGAGCGCCGTGATGAACTCGATCGCGCAACTGCTCGAGACCACGCCCGACCGCATCACCGTGCATCAGCATTGGCTCGGCGGCGGCTATGGCCGCCGCTCGCCCGCCGACGTCGGCATCGACGCGGTGCGGCTCGCCAAGGCGGCGGGAAAGCCGGTGAAGCTGATCTGGAGCCGCGAGGACGACATCAAGGCGGGCAAGTTCCGTCCGATGACTGCCCACTACATCGAGGCCGGCCTCGATGGCGAGGGCAGGATCGTCGCCTGGCATCACCGGGTGATCGCCGAATCGGTGGTCGCCTACATGGCCCCGGCCAACTTCGAGCGCATCGGCGGCAAGGACCATATCCTGATGAAGGGCTCGGTGCTCGAGCATTACGGCATCCCGAACCGCCGTGCCGAATTCGTGCGCCAGATCCGCGGCGCGCGGCTGGCGCCGTGGCGCGGGGTGGGCGTCGGCCACAATCTCCTCGCCATCGAAGGCTTCATCGACGAGATCGCGGCCTCGCAGGGCAAGGAACCGCTCGCTTATCGTTTGGCGCACACCCGCAACAGCCCGCGCGCGACGCACCTCCTCGAGACCGTCGCCGAGATGGCCGATTGGGGCCGCAAACGCGAGGGTCGCGCGCTCGGCCTCGCCATCGAGGAGAAGGACGAGACGCTCGTTGCCGGAATCGCCGAGATTTCTCTCGACCGCGAGAGCGGCAAGATCAAGGTTCACAATTTCTGGGCGGCAATCGATTGCGGCGTCGCCGTGCAGCCGCGCAACATCGCGGCCCAGATCGAGGGCGGCATCATCTACGGCCTCGGCCACGTGCTGCGCGAGGAGATCACCATCAAGGACGGCCGCGTGCAGCAGTCGAACTTCACCGACTACGAAATCTTGCGGATGGAGGACGTCCCCGAGATCAAGGTCGCCGTGGTCTCGACCGACAACATGCCGACCGGCGTCGGCGAGGACGGCGTGCCGCTCACCGGCGCCTGCGTCGGCAACGCGTTCGCGGCGCTGACCGGCACGCGGCTGCGCGAGCTGCCGATGTCGGCGCCGCGCGTCAAGGCCGCACTCGGGGGCAAGGCGTAGGCGGCTCCGCCGCCGATGACCGTTGCTTCATGGGTGTCGTCGTTGCCCCCGTTCAACCCCATCCTTGCAGCTTGACCTTCCTGTCGCCTGTCGAGCGACGGTAAGAGGCCCGCATGCCGATCGACGTCCACGCCCATTACGTCCCGCCGCAACTGATCGAGGCGATCGACGCCCGCGGCAAGGACATCGGCGTGCGGCTCGCGCGAACCGCCGGCGCGCCGCCGGCGCTGCAATTCGACTACGGGTTCAAGGTGCGCCCGTTCTTCGCGCGCTTGATCGAGCCGGTCGCGCAACGGGTGGCCTGGCTCGACGAGCAGGACATCGAGCGCCAGATCGTCGGCACCTGGCCGGACATTTTCGGCTACGGCCTGCCGCTCGACGCCTGCGTGGCCTGGCACCGGATGTTGAACGATACGCTGGCGGAGTGGTCCGCCGACAACGCCGACCGGTTCGCCTTTATCGGCTCGGTGCCGTTGATTGAGGCGCAAGCCGCGGCGCAGGAGCTCGAGCGCGTCGCCGGCCTCGGGGCGTGCGGCGTGATCATCTCCTCCAATATCGAGAACATCAATATCGGCGAGATCCCCCTCGAGGCGTTCTGGCGCACGGCGGAATTGCTCGCCATGCCGGTGCTGATCCATCCGGTGCTGGTCGGGCCCGCCCCGCGCGCCGCCAAGTTCAGTCTCGCGCAGGTTGCGCAGTATACCTTCGACACGACGCTCGGGGTCGGCTCGCTGCTGATGTCGGGAGTGCTCGACCGCTTTCCCGCGCTCAAGCTGGTGCTGTCCCACGGCGGGGGCGCCTATCCCTATCTCGCCGGTCGCTTCGACATCATGCATCGGCGGATGGATCGGGCGGCGCAAGGCGACGTCGCCGCCAAGCCGCCGTCCGCCTATGCCTCGCAGATGAGCTATGACAGCATCGTCCACGCGCCGAAGGCATTGCGCTTCCTCATCGACCTGGTCGGGCTTGATAATGTCGTCCTGGGTACCGATTATTCGTTTCCGCCGGCCGACATGGAGCCGCTCGCGCTGTTGCGGTCGGCCGGCTTGTCGGCGGCGCAGACCGACGCGATCGCGGACGGCAATCCGCGCCGGGTGTTCGCGCGCCTGCGCTGATCGAGAGTCACGACGACACGGGTCCGGCGCGCTGGAAGTCGAGATCGGGGAGGGATGATGACCTTCGCACACAGCCTTGGCGCGCTTGCTGCATTGCTGCTGCTCTCGGGCGCCGGCGAGGCGCAGGAGCTCAGGACGGTCAAGATCGGCGTCGTCAACCTGAGCACCGACATCGCCTTCTACCTCGCGGAGAAGCGCGGTTATTTCAAGGAGGAAGGCCTCAAGGCCGAATTCGCCTATTTCGATTCCGGGGCCAAGATGATCTTGCCGCTCGGCACCGGCGACGTCGCCGCCGGCGGCGGTGCCGCCTCGGCGGGCCTATACAATGCGGTCGACCGCGGCATCGAGCTGCGCGTCGTCGCCGACAAGGGGATGAGCGTCGACGGCTACGATTACAAGGCGCTGGTCGTGCGTAAGGACCTCGTCGAGGGCGGCGCATTCAAGTCGCTCGCCGACTTGAAGGGCAGGAAGGTCGCGATCGTGGCGCAAGGGGCGGCGGACGAGTCGGTCCTCCGTCAGGCGCTGCTCAAGGGCGGACTGAAGGATTCCGATATCGACCGGGTCTACGTGCCGTTCTCGCAGCAGGTGGTCGCGCTGCAGAACAAAGGCATCGACGCCGCGATCGCCGGCGAGCCCGACATCACCCAGATGCTGCGGCTGGGCGTTGCCGCGCGCTTTGCCGGGCTGTCCAAGTTCTATGCCCATGAGGCGGCGCAAGTGCTCTACGGCAGCAAATTCGCGCAGGACCGGCAGGGCGCCGTGAAGTTTCTCAAGGCCTATCTGCGGGCGGTGCGCGACTATGACCGCGCCTTGCAGAACGGCAAGATGGCGGGGCCGGGAGCCGAGGAGATCATCGGCATGCTCGGCGAGATGACCGGCGTCAAGGATCTGTCGATCTTCCGCGACGCCGTTCCGCCCTACATGGAGCCGAACGGCGCCTTGAACATGACGACCCTGCAGACCGATCTCGATTATTTCAAGGAGCTCGGACTGGTGAAGAAGGACATCGCGCTCTCGCGCGTGGTCGACCGGTCGTTTGCCGAGGCCGCGGCCGCCCAGCTCGGGCCGTACGCCAAATAGCGACCAGGCGTCGCTCCATACCGCCGTCCGAATTCCCGGGATCGTCCATGGCCATGACCGCACCGCCGCTGATCGGTCGGCCGGTCGAGCGGGCGGAAGACCGGCGCTTCGTCACCGGTACCGGCAAGTTCGTCGACGATTTGAAGCGCGACGGCATGCTGCACGCGGTCATCCTTCGCAGCAGCGTGGCGCATGGCCGCATCAACCGCATCGACGTCTCGCCGGCGCTGGCGCGGCCGGGCGTCCGCGCGGTGATCACCGCGGCCGACGTCGGCGCGCCGGTGCCGGTGATCCCTTTGCGGCTCGCCAATCTGCCGGAGTTCAAACCGTTCCTTCAGCCGGTGATCGCGAGCGACAAGGTGCGCTATGTCGGCGAGCCGATCGCGGCGGTGATCGCCGACACCCAGGCATTGGCAGAAGATGCGCTCGAAGCGATCGTAGTCGATATCGAGCGGCTGCCGGCGCTGCCGGATCGCCACGCCGCCGCGGGCGGCGATGCGTTGCTGTTCGAGGAAACCGGCAGCAACCGAGCGGTGCGCTATGCCGTCGGTTTCGGCGATGCCGACGCGGCCTTCGCCAGGGCGGCGTACACGCGCCGGGAAATCTTCCATTGTCACCGCCTGACGGCGGTGCCGCTCGAGACCCGCGGTCTGATCGCCGAGTGGGACGCCGCGAAGCGGAAGCTGACCGTTTTCGGGGCCAGCAAGGTCCTGTTCTTCAACCGCCGCGCGCTCGCCCCCATGCTGGGAATTGCCGAGCAGGCGATCGACATGATCGAGCCCGACGTCGGCGGCGGCTTCGGGGTGCGCGGCGAGTTCTACCCGGAGGATTTCCTGGTCCCGTTCGCGGCGCGCCATCTGGGTCGTCCGGTCAAATGGATCGAGGACCGGCGCGAGCACCTGATGGCGACCAATCACTCGCGCGAGGTGGACTGCGAGATCGAGATTGCCTGCACCCGCGACGGCGTCATCCTCGGCCTGCGCGGGCACATCTACGGCGACATGGGCGCCTATATCCGGACCAACGGCGGCGTCGTGCCGGCGAAGGCCGCGCAATTCCTTCCGGGTCCCTACCGCATCCGCGACGTCGCCATCACGGTCGAGGCGCTGATGACGAGCAAGACCCCGATCGGCACCGTTCGGGCGCCCGGCCGATTCGAGGCGAACTTCTTTCGCGAGCGGCTCCTCGACATGGTCGCGCGCGATCTTCAGCTCGACCCGATGGAATTTCGCCGCAAGAACCTGATCGGCGAGGCCGAGCTGCCGTTCGCGACCGGCAAGCTCGTGCCCTACGAAGGCGAAACCGACCTCGACACCGGCGATTATCATGCGACCTTCGAGCGGGCATTGCGCGAGATCGGCTGGGAGGAGAAAAAGTCGCTGCAGGGCCGGTTGATCGACGGGCGCTATCACGGACTGGCGGCGGTGCCGTTCGTGGAGAGCGGCGGCTCGGGCAAAGAGAACGCGCGCCTCGCCGTCGAGCCGGACGGCTCGGTGACGGTCTATGTGGGATCCTCCGTGCTGGGCCAGGGGCTCGAGACGACGCTGGCGCAGGTCGCCGCCGATACGCTCGAGCTGCCGTTCGAGCGGGTGCGGGTCCTGCACGGCTCGACCCGCTACGTGCGGGAAGGCTTCGGCACCTTCGCGTCGAGGTCCATGGTGGTCGGCGGCTCGGCCGTGCTCGACGGCTGCAACAACCTCATCGCCGCGATCCGCGCCGCCGCCACCGAGCGTTTCGGCTTGCCCAACGAGGAGATCACGATCGCGGACGGCGTGGTCAGCGCCGGGGCAAAGCGGGCAGGCTTCGCGGAATTTGCCGGCCTCGAGGCGGAAGGCACGTTCGCCACGACCGTCCGCACCTACAGCTACGGCGCCCATGCCTGTCACGTCGCGGTCGACCCGCGCACCGGACACGTCGATATCCTCGATTATGTCGCGATCGAGGACGTCGGCCGCGCCATCAATCCGTCGATCGTCCACGGCCAGGCCATCGGGGCGCTGGTGCAGGGTCTGGGCGGCGTCTTTCTCGACGAGGTCGTCTATGACCGGGACGCGCAGATCCTCAACGCGTCGCTCGCCGATTATCTCGTCCCGTTCGCGTCCGATTTTCCGAACGTTCGCGCCATCACGCTCGAGCTCCGGCGGTCGAGGACCAATCCGCTCGGCGCCAAGGGCGCCGGCGAAGGCGGTATGGTTGCGGTCGCGGCGACCGCCGCGAACGCGGTGGCGGCGGCGCTCGCCCCGCTCGGCGTCGAGCTGCGCGAGCTGCCGCTCACGCCGGCCGGGCTGTGGAAGCTGCTCGAGGGGAGGGGGCCGGCGCCTGCTGCGGAAAAACCCCAGGGCCAAGGCGTCCCGTGACCGCTGGCGTCCCCTGGAGCGCGGTAAAAGCCGGAATTGAATTTCTCTCGAGCAAGCCGGGCGGGGCTCGGATTGCGCGGCCCGGAAACGCCGCGGCCGCCGGCCTGCCCACGCAATTGGCAGCTCTTTGCTCGGCGTGATAGAGATCGGAGCGCAACGGGACTGCAGCGCACGCACCGATGAAATCGATTGCTTTCGAGGCGTTGTCTCCGAATATCCGCGCGCGGATCGGCCCCGCTTCAATCGACAGGACACCATCATGGTCGTAGATTATAAAGGGCCGTCACCGCATGATCTGGGCACGGCGGAAATAGCGACTGTCCACGTCGTAAACGGAAACATAGAAGTAGCCCTGCACATCGTTGACGACTGGCACCGGCCGGGCGCCCAAATCGTTCAGGTGCGGATGGCGCCTTCGGTGGCGCGCTCGCTCGCGGAGCGTCTGACCGTCACCGCCGCGGAAGCGCCCGAATAGCCCCGCGAAATCCGCGCCGATCACTCGAGCTTCGCGCCGGTCGCGATCACGATCGGGCCCCATTTCGCCTGTTCCGCCTTGATGAATCCGGCGAAGGCGTCGGGGGTCGTGGGCGAAGCGACGGCGTTGAGGCTGTCGAACTGCTTTTTCAGCTCGGCCGATTGCAGCACGGCGATGCTCGCCTTGCGCAGTGCGTCGAGGATCTCGGGCGGCGTGCCGGCGGGCGCGACCAACCCATACCAATTGTCGGAATTGACGGCGGGGTAACCGAGCTCGGCGGTGGTCGGCACCTCGGGCAGGGCCTCGCTGCGCATGCCGGAGGTCACCGCCAGCGCCGTCATGGCGCCCGACCGGATATGCGGCAACATGAACGGCACGTCGGAAACGAGCATCTGGATATGGCCGCCGAGCATGTCGTTCACGGCCGGGCTGATGCCGCGGTAGGGTACGTGCACGAGGTCGAGCTTGGCCGCGAGCTTGACGAGCTCGCCGCCGAGGTGGGTGATCGAGCCCGCCCCGGCCGAGCCGAAATTGATCTTGCCGGGACGCGTGCGGGCATAGGCAACGAACTCCGCGAAGGTGGTGGCGCCGAGCGAAGGGTGCACGACCAGGACCTCCGGAACCCGCACCGCGAGTGTGAGCAGCGCGAGATCCTTCTGCCAGTCGAACGGCATCTTGCTCACCATGAACGGAATCGCGCTGAGCGCGGCCGCGCCGGCGAGACAGATGGTGTAGCCGTCGGGCGGGCTCTTGGCGGCGGCGTCAACGCCGGTCAGCCCGCCGGCGCCGGCGCGGACCTCGACCACGACCTGCTGGCCGAGCTCGGCGCCGAGCCCTTGCGCGAGCGAGCGGGCGAACAGATCGGCCGCGCCGCCGGCGGCGAACGGCACGATCAGCCTGATCGGCCGGTTCGGAAATGGTTGCGCGGAGGCACCCGCCGGCCACAGCGCGGCAAGCGCGAGCGCGGATACGAGCGTGCGGCGGTTCATGCTCCGCAACCTCAACCGGCCTTGCGGCTCGGCGTCCGTTCGGGGCGCGCGAGACCGAGATGATCGCGCAGCGTCGAGCCCGAATATTCGCGCCGGTAGAGGCCGCGGCGCTGCAGCTCGGGCACGACCAAGTCGACGAAGTCATCGAACGCGCCGGGGAAATAGGCGGGCATGACGACGAAGCCGTCCGCCCGCTCGGCGGTGAACCACTCCTCGAAAATGTCCGCGATGCGCTTGGGCGTGCCATAGATCACCCAATGGCCGCGCGCGGCGGCGGTGACGTTGTAGAGGTCGCGCAGCGTCATCTTCTCGCGGCGCGCCATCTCGAGCAGCGTCTTCGAGAACGCTTGGCCGCGCTCGGTCTTTTCCGGAAAGTCCGGCACCGGGCCGTCGAGCGGATAGCCGGAAATGTCGTGCCCGAGGCGCTGCGATACCAGCGCCATGGCGTTGGTGGAGGTCAGCCAGCCCTGCAGGCGCGCGAGCTGCTCCTTCGCCTGCTCGTCGGTCTCGCCGATGATCGGCATCACGCCCGGCAGGATCGGAACGTGCGCGGGCGAGCGCCCATGCTTGACGACCCGCTGCTTCAAGCTGTCGTAGGCGGCCTTGGCCGAGGCGGGGTCGCCGTTGACCACGGAGAAAACGAGATCGGCTGAGCGCGCCGAGAGCTCCTGCCCCGGCGGCGAGCCGCCGGCCTGGATGATCACGGGCTGGCCCTGCGGGCAGCGTTCGATGTTGAGCGGTCCTTTGACGCTGAAGAACCGCCCTTTGTGGTTGAGCGGCCGCACCTTCGAGCTGTCGAGGAAGGTGCCGGTCGCCTTGTCGGCGACGATCGCGCCGTCGTCCCAGCTGTCCCAAAGTCCGCGCACGACGTCCACGAACTCGGTCGCGATCTCGTAGCGCAGATCGTGCTCGTTGAGGCGCTCGCGGCCGAAGTTCAGCGCCGCTGCGTTGTGGGTGCTGGTGACGACGTTCCAGGCCGCCCGCCCGCCGCTCAAATGGTCGATCGACGCAAACGTGCGCGCGACGTCGAACGGCTCGCTGAAGCTCGTGGAGACGGTGGCCCCGAGCCGATGTGGCGCGTCACCGCGGCGAGCGCCGCGATCAGTGTGGTGGGCTCGAAACGCGAGACGAACGAAGGGTGGTCGCCAGGATCCATCACCACCGAGTCGGAGATGAAGAACAGGTCGAATTTCCCGCGTTCGGCGGTGCGCGCGCCCGCCTGCACCACCCGCCAGCTGCTGTTGCGCGTCGTTGCGTCCTCGTGACGCCATCCCGCGGAATGGTTGCCGGTGCCGAGCCAGAACACGCCGAGATGCATCTGGCGCTTTAATGCCGACATGGCAATTCATCTCCTTCGGCGTGCGTCCGCCTCGTATAGATAGACCGGCCTATTGATCGAGGCGGATATTCTTCTCGCGCACGATGGTCGTCCACTTCTGCAGCTCGGTTCGCACCTTGTCGGTGAGGACGTCCGGGGCGCCGCCGACCGGCTCGATGCCGAGCTTGGCGAAAGCCTCCCGCACGCGCGGCGCGGCGAGGACCGTGTTCGTCTTCCTGTTGACGAGGTCGACGACCGCCTTCGGCGTCCCGGCCGGAGCGAACAAGCCGAACCAAACCATCGTGTCGAAGCCGGGAAGGTCGGATTCCGCGATCGTCGGTCGATCGGGAAGCACCGGCGAGCGGCCGGGGGCGGCCACGCCCGGCATTCGGACGGTGCCGGCCTCGACGTAGCCGAGCGAGGTCGACACGCCGTCGAAGGCGTAGTGGAGCCGGCCTCCGATCAGGTCGGTGATCATCGGTGCCGATCCGCGGTACGGGACGTGGTTCGCCTGGATCCCGGCCATCGAGTTGAACAGCTCGGCGCCGAGATGATTGATGCTGCCGGTGCCGTAGGATCCGAAGCTGAGCTCGCCCGGCCGACTGCGTGCCAACGCGATCAGCTCGTCGACCGACCTTGCCGGCAGCGACGGCGGCACGATCAGGATGAGCGGAGAGGACGATACCAGCACGATCGGCACGAAGTCGCGGACCGGATCGTAGGGCAGCCGCGGGTACACGTTCGAATTCGTGCCGTGCGTGCTGCCGGTCCCGAGCAGGAGCGTGTAGCCGTCGGGCGGCGACTGCGCCACCGCCGCGGCGCCCAGCATCCCGCCCGCGCCCCCGCGATTCTCGATGATCACCGACTGTCTGAGCTCCTCGCCGAGCTTCGGCGCAACGATGCGCGCGACCCCGTCGACGCCGCCGCCGGCGACGAACGGCACGACGATCTTCATCGTCTGATTGGGATAATCCTCGGCATTCGCCGCGGCGAGGCTCACGGTCGCAAGCAGCGTCGCACCTAACGTGGAAAGAGCCCATGGCAGCCCGTGATGACGCCGCGCAGACAAGTCGTGGCCTCTCGGTATCGACGCCGCCGCCGATCGTAGTCATTTGTCGGCTCGACCGGAAGCCTCTCGGCATGAGGGGCCAGGCACTGGGCGCATCCAGGTCAAATTGTGCCGTGGTGGGCTCTCGGCTAGGCTTCCGGCGACGACGCGACATCCGCCTCTCGTAAAGTCCGCGGTGAAGAAAGCGAGCCGACATGAAGCCGAGTTCCTACGGTCCGTTTCCCTATTCTCCGATCGTCAGCCGGCCGAAGCTCGAATGGCCGAACGGCGCCCATGTCGCGCTGTGGATCATCCCCAACATCGAATACTTCTCGTTGCAGGAGCGGCCGGGCGGCTATGGCGCCGGCGGCAAGGTGCCGGACGTAGTGATGTGGTGCGAGCGCGACTATGGCAACCGCGTCGGGGTGTTCCGCATCATGGACGTCCTCGATCGCTACGGCATCCGGGGCACGGTCGCGCTCAACAGCGATCTGTGCGCGGAGCATCCGCAAATCATCGAGGAGGGCGAGAAGCGCAAGTGGGAGTGGATGGGACACAACCAAAGCAATACCCGCCGTCTCAACGAGACCGCTCCCGGCGAGGAGGCGCAGATCATCCGCAATACCTTGGCCACTATCGAGAAGCACACCGGCAAGCGTCCGGCGGGGTGGCTAAGCTCGGGCCTGCAGGAGACCTGGGACACGCTCGATCATCTCGCGGCCGCGGGCTGCGAGTACGTCTGCGACTGGTGCAACGATGACCAGCCCTATCTGATGAATCTCGATGGCGGCCGCTCGCTCGTCGCCATGCCCTATACCCAGCAGCTCAACGACAAGTCGGCGATCGAACGACGGCTCACCACGGCCGACGAGTTCCGCCGGATGATCTGCGGTCAGTTCGACGTGCTCTACGACGAGGGCGCCAAGTCCGGCCGCGTCATGGCGATCGCGCTGCATCCGTACCTGATCGGCGTGCCGCATCGGATCGGAGCCCTCGACGCGGCGTTGAAGCATATCTGCCGGCACAAGAAGGTCTGGAAAGCGACCGGCTCGGAAATTGCAAGACACGCTCGCGCGCAGTTGGAGGGCCGGATTCCCGCGCAGAAACCGTCGCGGCGGAGCCGCTGACGGCGGGGACATCGAAGGCCTGGCCCCTCGCCGGCGTGACGCGGATCGCCGACCGGTTTTTTGCTCGTGCGAAGGGCCTCGCCATCGGTGTTCGCAGGATTCGGGCTTACCGGCCGGCGCGCCCTCCCGTTCCCCGCCAATTCGACCTCTCTGTGACGCCCGTCACATCGCGATCGGTGAAGCTTCCCTAAGGTGCCCGGTATCGAAGCCACCGGAGGAAGCCGTGACCAAGATCCTGTTCCGAAACGTCGTGACCCGCACCGAGCTGCCGGCGCTGATGACGGTCGTGGCTCTCCTGATGGCGGGGATGCTGACCAAGCTCGGACACGGGTGGTGGGGCATCGCGTTGATGATCGCGCTGTGCATCCTCGATGCCGTGCGCCGGCCCAAGCCGGCAACAAGCACGCTGCTGGCGGGCCACGCGCCCTTGCCGGTCCTTGGATGAGATTGCCGCCCCCATAGGCGCAGAAAAGGACCGGTTTTTGCCGAGGCGCGACGCCGGTTCGCCCGCCCCCGACCCTGCGGCCGGCCTTTTCTCCGGCGCACCCATCCGATCATTGCCCTCCAAAGGCGGGGACGACCAAGGCGCCCTGCGCGACGGGCAGGGGCGTAGTCTGATATTCTCCGCGGCGAGTGATTCTGCATTCGGCCGGGAGGCGCCCATGAAGCTCATCGAGATCGTTCCGTATCAACGGGCGCGTCTTTATGGGGCGCTGGTCGCCAAGGAGGCGTCGATTCGGAAAGGCGGACGCGGCACCTATTACAGCGTCGGGCGCAAGAAGACCGATTCGATCCGCTGGAGCCACAAGATGTACGGCGGCTCGGTGCAGCTCAAGCGCGGTCCTTCCGAGGTGGTCAGCGCCAGGATTCGCGCCGGCACGCCCGAAGACGAGCGCAGGCTTCTGTCCTCCTTTCTCGGGTTTGTCGATCGTCATTCCAAGGGGCAGGTCGCGACGATCACCATCCATTATCGGTAGTGCTCGAAATCTCGCGAAAGCGCCGACCGTTGCGATCGACGGCGGGCGAGCGAGGATCGCGGCCCGGTTTTCGATATAATGGGCCGTGATGACGGCCCGTTTCACCGAAGTCGCGCAGTTTGCTCCCGCGGTGGCCCGCAACCGCGATCCGATCCTCGCCGTCCTGCGCCGGGTCCTGCCGGCGCGCGGGACCGTGCTCGAGATCGCGAGCGGCAGCGGCGAGCACGCGGTGTATTTTGCGGCCGCGCTGCCGCGCCTCACCTGGCAGCCGACGGATCGCGATGCCGATGCGCTCGCGAGCGTCGCGGCGCATCGAGGGTTGGCGCGATTGGCGAATCTTCTGCCCGCGCTCGCGCTCGACGTCACCGCGCCGTCGTGGCCGGTGACGCGCGCGGATGCCGTGGTCGCGATCAACATGATCCACATCGCGCCGTGGACGGCGGCGGCGGGGCTGATGGCTGGTGCCGGGCGGCTGCTCGCGCCCGGCGGCGTGCTCTATCTCTATGGACCCTTCAAGGAGAACGGCAGCCTCACGGCGCCGAGCAATGCCGCCTTCGACTTAAGCCTGCGGCGGAGCAATCCGGACTGGGGCGTTCGCGACCTCGGCGAGGTCAGCGAGCTCGCGGGCCGGCACGGGCTCGACTTCGTCGAGCGCGTCGCCATGCCGGCGAACAACCTCAGCGTCGTGTTCCGGCGCGCAGCGACCTGAGCAAGGATACGCCGATCATGAGCAAGATCGCTCCCTTCTCGCGCGAGGCCTGGGATCGTAACGCCCAGGCCTACGAGCTCATCCGGTCGATGCCGTTCAACGCCGAGCTGGCGGCCGGTACGTTGAGCGAGGCGCGGTTCAAGCACTACATCACCCAGGATGCCCATTACCTGATCGGCTTCGGACGCGCCCTGGCTTTGGCCGCGGCCAAGGCGCCCAATCCGGAGCGCATCGTGCAATTCGCGAAGTCGGCGGAGGGGGCGATTGTTGTCGAGCGGGCGCTGCACGGATCGTTCTTCGAGCAGTACGGCATCACTCCCGAGACGTTCGCGGCAACGCCGCTTTCGCCGGCCTGCCATCATTACGTCTCGTATCTCGTTGCGACGGCCTTTGCCGAGCCCTATGAGGCGGCGCTCGGGGCGCTGCTTCCCTGCTTCTGGATTTATGCGGAGATCGGACGCGACATCCACGCCCGCGCCCGCGGGGCAAATCCATATCGGGCCTGGATCGACACCTATGCCGGCGAGGAATTCCATTCCGCCGTGCGCGCCGTGATTGCGGCGACCGACGAAGCTGCCGACGGCGCCTCGCGCGAGCTTCGCGAGCGGATGCATGCCGCCTTCCGGCGGGCGACCCAGCTCGAATGGGTGTTCTGGGATTCGGCCTATCGGTTGGAGGCCTGGCCCATATGAGTCCACTCGATCACCGAGAACATCGACAAGGAGGATATCAATGACCGAGACCATCGACCGCGAGCCGAAGCTGCTTATTCCCGCTCTCAAGCCGTTCTACGACGTCGTCATCCCGCTGGCCTGGCCGGTGATCCGCATCGCCGTCGGCTGGAATCTGCTGGTGCACGGCTGGGGCAAGGTGACGCGCGGGCCCGCGGCCTTCGTGCGCGGGTTCACGGAGCTGGGCTTCGATCCGGCGCTGCCCTGGGTTTGGGCCGGATTGATCATCGAGTTCGGCGGCGGCATCGCGCTCATTCTCGGCCTGTTCACGCGCTTCTTCGCAGCCGCCGCCGCCATCGAATTGCTGATCATCACGGCGATCTACTGGCACACCGGCTTCTCATGGCTCAACCGCGGTTACGAATACACCCTGCTCTGGGGCATCGCCTGCTTCGCCATCGCGTTGCGGGGCGGCGGACCTTGCTCGCTCGACCGCAAGATCGGAACCGAGCTGTAGAGCATTTTAAGGAAAAAGTGGGAACCGGTTTTCCGTCCGAATGCGACCACGCAAAAAGACTGGAGCGCATTCAGTTTCCGTCGAAACTGAACGCGCTCCAGCGTCGGTGCCGGGCGGCGTCGGCGCCGGGCGCGCGAGCCGCCGTGCCGGCCCGCGCTGGCGACGGCGGGCCGGTTAAATTACCATTCCCGGCCGGCGTCCATTTCGAGCCGGCGAAGCGCAGCGGTCCGTCGAGGAGGTCGCGGGAGGTGCTCATGTTCTTGCGCAATGGCTGGTACGCGGCGATCTGGTCGAAGGAGTTGCAGCTGCGCCCGGTCGGGCGCGTCTTTCTCGACGAGAAGGTGGTCCTGTTCCGCAACGCCTCTGGGGAGATCGCCGCCCTCGAGGACAGCTGCTGTCATCGTGCCGCGCCGCTGTCGAAGGGGGAATTGTCGGGCGATTATCTCGTGTGCGGCTATCACGGCCTGAAATTCGACGTCCGCGGCCAGTGCGTCGAGGTCCCCGGGCAGAGCATGATTCCGCGCGGGGCGAGGGTGCGCAGCTATCCCGTCCGCGAGAGATGGGGCGTCGTCTGGATCTGGATGGGCGAGCCGGCCAAGGCCGAGGACTCGAAAATCCCGAATTTATACTGGCTCGACGACCCGAAATGGACGGCGACGCCCGGCTACATCCACCTGAAATCGAACTATCAATTTCTCGTCGACAACCTGCTCGATCTCACCCACGTCAGCTACGTGCACAAGAGGACGCTCGCCGGCGACCCGCGTGAAGCAACGACGCCGACCAGGACCGAGCGCCTGCCGGACGGGGTTCGTGTCGGCCGCTGGATGATCGATTTCGTTCCGCCGCCGCTGTTCGCCAAGGCCGGCAACTTCACCGGCAACGTCGATCGTTGGCAGTTCGTGACCTGGAATCCGCCGGCGACGGTTTACCTCGACGTCGGCTGCGCCAAGACCGGCACCGGCGCGCCCGAGGGCGACCGGAGCCAGGGCATATCGATCTGGTCGAGCCACCTGATCACGCCGGAGACCGAGACGTCGAGCCACTACATGTTCTGCTTCGCGCGCGACTTCCATCTCGGCGACAGCGAGATGTCGCGGGTGCTCTACGAGGGCTCGCAGGCGACGTTTCTGGAGGACGCGGAAATGCTCGAGGCGGTGCAGGCAAACCGGCGCGGCGGCTCGCTCGACGGCCTCATCGACATCGGCGCCGATGCCGCGCAGCTGCAGGCGCGGCGAATGCTCGACCAGATGATCAAGGCGGAGGGCGCCTGATCGATCCCTCAGCGCTGCGGCAGCTTGGCCGCTGCCCGCGCCGCGACCGCCTCGCGGCCATCCGGGCGCCCACGGCCGATCCGAACGTCGCGTTCGCCGGCGGCCGATCGGCGCGTGCCCGTGATGTCCGCGATAAAGAAGGGCTTGGCGAAATGAAAGCCCTGGGCGTAGCGGATGCGCGTGGCGCCTTGCAGATAGGCGAGCTCCTCGAAGGTTTCGACGCCTTCGGCGACCACCGACATTCCCAGCGCCTGGCTCACCGACTCGATCGCCTTCAGGACGCTCTGGCTGCGCGGACGCTGATGGATGGCGGTGATGAACGACCGATCGATCTTGATCTCGTCGGCCGTGATGTCCGCGAGCACGGATAGCGACGAATAGCCGGTGCCGAAATCGTCGATCGACACGCGAGTGCCGATGTCGCGCAGCATCGGCAGAACCTGGCTCTGAAACTGGTTCTTGGCCATGAACGCGTCTTCGGTGACCTCGACGATGAAGCGCCCGGCGCAACCGCTCGCTCCCAGCGTCTCGGCGAACGAGCGCATGAAATGCACATTGCCGGCCTGCTTGGCGGCGACGTTGACGGCGATGGTCTTGCCGGGCCCGAACTCGTCGTCGAGCAGAGCGGCCGATCTTATCGCCTCGGCCAATACGAAGTGCGTGATCGGATCGATCAATCCGAGCTCGGTCGCCAGCCCGATGAACGTGCCGGGGGTCTGGATTTCCTCATCGTCGTCGAACCAGCGAACGAGCGTTTCGAATCCGACGATCTCCTGGCTGCGAATGTCGACCTTCGGCTGGAACGCGCAGGAAAACTCGCAATCGCGGATGGCGAGGCGCAGGCGCTGCTCCAGCTCCATGCGCGCGGTCACGCTGCGACCCATGTTGCGATCGAAGAACGCGGCGGCGCCCTTCGTTCCGCTCTTGGCGCGGTACATCGCGCTGTCGGCGTTTCGCCGCAATTCTTCGTAATTGCCGCCGTGCTCCGGATAGACGCTCACGCCGATCGATGCCGAGGTGAACACCTCGAAGCCCTCGATGTGAAACGGCTGCTTCAGTTTTTCCAGCAGGCTCTCGATCGTCGCGTAGATTTGATCGTCGCCGACTAGCGGGTCGACGAGCAGCACGAACTCGTCGCCGCTTATTCGTGCCAGCAGGTCGGTCTCGCGAACGAGCTCGGCGATGCGGCGCGCGACCTTGACCAGCAGCGCATCGCCGATCGCGTGACTGTAGAAGTCGTTGATATGCTTGAAATTGTCGAGATCGATGAACGCCAGCGCAAAGCGCCCGCCGTCGCCCTTGGTCCGCAGGACGTTCTCGACGTGCTCCTCGATCATCGCCCGGTTGGCCAATCCGGTCAGATCGTCCGAATAAGCCCGGCGGACGAGATCGATTTCGAGCTGCGCGCGCTCCGTGATGTCGAGCGAGGTCGAAAGCAGCAAGGTCCGGTCGAGCAGCTGCACCGGCTTGCGCGACGTCAACCAGATGCGTTCGCCGGCAGGACCCGCGATTCGTTCCTCGAGCTCGATCACGTCGCGTCCCGGCAGCGGACCGACCTCGCATGCTCGCGGCGCTGCTTGCGTCGGCTGCGGAGCGGGCGGCGACGTGCCGGCCGGCGGCGCGGGCAACTCCGCCAGCCGGGCGGCGGCGGCGTCGTTGACCAGGATGAAATGGCCGTGCTCGTCCTGCACGGTCAGTCCGACCGGGAGCAGCTCGATGATTCCGTTCAGCAGATCGCGGTCTCGCGTCGCCTCGCTCTCGCCGGCGCGCAGTTCGTCCGCCTCGAGGCGCAACTCCCGAACCTGCGCCTCTGCGGTCCGGGCGCCGCGCGCGGCCTGCGCCGCCAAGGCGAGCAAAGCGAATTCCCGCGCGCGCGCCAGATCGGCGTCGTCGAAGCCGGCCGTACCGGCCGCGCGCAGCAGGATGAGCACCCCGCGTCCGGCGGCCGAGAACATCGGGAGATGGAGGGCGGGCTGCTCGCTTGAGATCAGACCGCGGGAGATCTCCCGCCACTCGTCGTGGTCGCCGCAGGTCGCCGCCACCCGGCCGCTTGCGACCTCGCGGATAAACGGCCCGGGCGTCAATCGCAGGTCGCGCGGCATCGGCGGCAGGGCCGCCACGCAACGCATGAGGTCGCCCTCGTGCTCCAGCACCAGCGCCTGGTCGAAGGCGAATATGTCCCGCAGCGTCTCCAACAGCGTCGGAAACGGATCGTCGCCGTGCTCGGCGCTCGACAGCAGTTCGAATGCAGGCAGAAGCAGACGATCGTGCGCCATTTCAACACGCACGCCCCATGGTTGCCGCGGCGATGCGATCTAACCGTACGATGTTCTCACCGAAGTCCATGGCCCCTCCCGGAGGGCGGTCGAGCGTGAGGCGCAAACCGCGTCCCGGCCGCCGATCGAGGCGCTCCGGCGCGCATCCGGCCGCCGGGCAGCCCCTCGACGAGGCCTGCGATTCAATCCCAAAACCGTTGGGGATTGGTTTCAATTGAAAGAGAATTCTATGGCCAATCGTTAGCAAATTGGGCAGCGACCGCCGCGCTCCCGGAAGTGCGCGGGGAGGGGAGGGCTTGGCGCCGCTCAGGCGTCGGGTGGACGCTTCGCCGGCGCCGGCGCCTGGAAGGCGCGAGAGACGTCGAGCCGCTCCGCCAACGGCCGCTTGAGCAAGTTCGCCCGCAGCGGATCGCCGGGCGGCGCCGGCTGGAGCGGCGCGGCTGGAACGAGATCGGGCGCCTTGGCATCCCGCGGTCCGTCCTCGAGCTTGGTCGTGGCGGCGCGCCAGCGCTTGAGCACCGCCGCGAGCAATTCCTCATTGATGCCGGTCTCGTCGCGGGCGCCGCTGAGCGCGTCGCTCTTCGGAAGCAGGTGGGGCGGCAGCTGCTTCAATTTCACTCGTGTCGGCAGCGCCACTCCCTCGCCGAAGGCGAAGACCTCGCCGGTTCCGAGCGAGGGCAGGAAATCGAGGAGGTTCGCCGCGGCATCCGATACCGCCGACCGCAGGATGGCCTGGTCGCGATCGTTGGTCATGCGCATTGCGAGCAGCGTGCTGCATTGGGAAATGATGGTGGCGTCGAGCTCCGCCGGCCGTTGACTGACCAGGCCCAGAAAGACGCCGTGCTTGCGTCCCTCCTTGGCGATGCGGGCGATGGATCGGCGGGTCGGAGCGAAGCCGACGCCGCGGTCCGACGACGCGTACCGGTGAGCCTCCTCGCAGACCAGCAGGAGCGGCGCCGCCCCCTCGCTCCACAAGCCGAGATCGAAAGCCATCCGGCAGATGACCGAGACCACCGCGTCGACCACCTCCGAAGGAAAACCGGCGAGTTGCATGACGGTGATCGGCCGGCCATCGGGCGGCAGCCGGAACAGCTGGCCCAGGACCTCGGCCATGGTGTCGCCGCCGACATTGGCGTTCTCGAACATGAAGGAGTAGCGGGGATCGTTGCCGATGCCCTCGATCCGCGTGATCAGGCGATGATGGGTCATCCGCGACGAGCGGTTCTCGAGCTTTCCCATCCGCTCGTCGAGCAGACCGATGAGGTCGGCGAGCCGATAGGGGACCGGGGTGTCGACGGAATAGCCGACGATCCGCTGGTCGCTTCGCTTTGCGATCAATCGGTCGGTCGACCCGCGGTAGGCGTTGTAGGCGGCCTTGGCCCGCGGAATGACCTCGGAGAGAATATCGACCTCGTCTTCCGTTCCCGGCCGTGCCCCGAACAGGACGTCGACGATCTCCTCGAAATTGAACAGCCAGAACGGCAGTCGCAAATTGCGCGGATTGAGCACGAGCGCCTTCTCGGCGAACGCGCGGCCGTACTCGTTGTGGGCGTCCAGCACGAAAACCCGCACATCGGGTCGCGCCCGCAGGATTTCCTGCAGCAGGAGGACGACGGCGCTGGACTTTCCCACGCCGGTGGTGCCGAGCACCGCGAAGTGCTTGCTCAGCAGGTCGTCGACGTCGACGTAGGCGCCGATGGTGCTGTCCTGCTGAAGATGCCCTATGTCGATGACCGAGGCGCTGAAGACGTTGAACACCAGCCGCAGCTCGCGGGCGCCGATGACGAACGCCGGGTCGCCGATCGCCGGATATTCGGTGACGCCCCGCTGGAATTGCGCGTGGGGCATGGCGGGCTGCTTGATCTCTCCCACCAGGTCGAGGTCGGCGGACGACTCGTGGTCGCGGGCGGAGGTCTCGATCGAAACCTTGGTGATGACGCCGATGAGCAGGGAGTCGCCGGCGCGAATTCCAACGAACTTGCCGACCGTGCAACGGGATTGGTTCCGTTCCTGCAATGGCGAAGTCACGAGCCCGATCTTCGCCTGCGATCCGCGGACGGAAACGACGTGTCCGACCGGCTGTCCGGCAACCGATGAATGTTCCTCCTGACGACGCGAAGTATCGGCGTTCGACATCGAGCCCTCGGATTTGGATAAACGGCTGTCCGATGAAAAACCTATAGTCGGAAGGAGTTAGTGGCGGCTGAATCGAACTGGTTAATTTCTGATCACACGCGAGGGGGTCTCTGCCGGCCCTGCCGTTGGCGTTGCCGGGTGGAACCGGCGGACCCCACGGCGGTTATTGGTAAACGGGGAGCATGGGAAACCATTGGGTGTCCCCTGAGAGCGAACGAGGCGAAGAGACAGGAACACTCGATTGGCGAGCGGAGACGGCTGGTTTCCGTGCTGCTCGAGGAAAGCGGGACCGCGGCGCCGGTCGATTTCGGGCGATACGGAATGCGCGCGGGCGAGATCATCGCGCGAGCCGCGCGCCCGCGCTTCGCCGCGACGTCATTGGAGAAAGCGGGCGGCCGATTGCGGCGTATGCGCTAGCCCATACCCCTCGCGCTCGGCGGGGCGGGGCGCGGCAACCATGCGGCGATTACGGTCCATGCTGCAATCACGTGATCGGTTGATCGCAACATGATGCCGCGAATGCGTGCGGGATCGGCGGCGAACCCGGACCGCACGTCCCCGGCTTGCATGGCTCGAGACGCTGGCCCCACTACTCCGGGGGCTCCTGACCATGCAGCTTCCCCACGCGCTCGTTCGCAGGAGCATGCGAGCCAGAACCAGGCTGCGCACCACGCGACGCGGCGTCTCGACGAATGAACGCGAAGCATGCCGGTTGGTGGAATGCGTTCATGTCGTTGCCGGCGCCGCAGAAATCGTCACGCTCGCCGCAAAGCGCGCGCAGCGCTGCTGGCGGCAATGGACGGCACTCTCGCCTGCGCCGCGGGGTCGCAAGACACCGCGCCACGACGGGACTTCTTGAAGAAGACGCACGCAACCTCGAACGCAACACACGCAACATGCTTTCGGGCCTCTTTACTCCCGGGCGAAAAGTTGGGGCCGAAAACGTGGGCGAAATATGACGCGGCGGGTGCGGAGCTCGCAGTCGCGCATGCGAGTGGTATGGGCGTGCGACCGGCGGAATGTGAACGGTAGGGCATTACGGAAACGTGCGAAGCCGTGCGTTAAGGGGCTGGGTGACGAACAAAGGAGTACTGCGATGTGCGATTACAGCCTGATGCACGTCAAATCGCGTCCCGCCAGCGTCGGCGACAAGCTTCGTACCCGCAATTTCGGAACCGGTACGCGCGGGTTTGCCGCTGGCGACGACCCGACCACGGCCGTCTGCGTTCTTCCAGGGACGGAGCTCGCGTTCAACTCGGAAATCTGCGTCTACGGTTCCTCCGGCCCCACGGCCCACAAGACCGCGATCTTCCGCCAGATCAATCGGGAGCAGCCGCTCATGCACCATGATGCGCTCGAGCTGCCCGACGGACAGACGCTGCTTCTGACCTTCTTGTGCGAGGGCCAAGAGGCGACCGTGCTGCAGCTGCCGGCGAAACCCGCGACCCAGGCCGAGGCGCAGGCACAGCAACGAGCCGCCTACGCCGGATGAAACGCCTTACCGTCATCGCCGCGACCGTCCGACGGTTCGGGCGCGGCGCGGCGGCGTGCCGCGCGGGAGCGACTTTTTCGGCGGGGCTGTCCAGCGCTACGAAGTCGGAGCGGTTGACGGACCGCAGGGTAGACTCGTAGGCGACGTCGCCCGTCAGCGGCCGGGGGTGCGCTGCTCCTGCCGCATCTTCTTCACCGCGGTCTCCATCTCGAGACAGGTGAGCCATTCGATATAGCTCGGTAGATAGACGCTGGGCCCGGCTTGAACGCAGCGGGCCTTGTCGGCCGCCGCATACTGCGACCAGTCCTTGACCAGGTGCTCGCGCGCCTTCTGCTCCGACGACATGCAAATGTCGATGTCGTTCTGGGCCGTGGTCCCCAGCGTAACGCTGGCGGCGGCTTGGCAGGTCTTGTGGATGTCGACCGTGGGGACGCCGTCCGCGACGGCGAGGATGAGCTGCGATCCGAAGAAGATCGATGCAAAGGGGAGGATCATACCTTTAGCCGGGGTGCCTCCTGCCCGGGAGCCTATCCGATTTCGCCCGCAAATCCGATCGCTGCTCCGACCTATTTTCCCGCCACCGGCAGCGCGCGAGCGGCGGTGGCGGGACTTGGGCGATGGCGGCCACGCAGGCGTTGCGCCGCGGCGGCGCCGCGGGCGGTTGCGGCATGACCATTCGAATCGGAACGTCCGAGCGCGACGGGACCTTCTACAGCCAGGGCGTTGCCCTCGAGGCCGTGCTCGAGCGGCGCCCGGCCTTGGCTGCGGTGACGGTTTTGGAATCCCATTCCGCCAGCATGGAAAACGCCAATCGATTGCACCGCGGCGAGATCGAGTTCGGCTTCATGGCCGCGAACTGGATCGGCCGGGCGAAGAACGGCGAGGCGCCGTTCGCCCATCCGATCGACCTTGCGATGGCGGCTCCGATGAATGCGGGCCCGCTGTTCTTCATCGTGCGCGCGGACTCGTCGATCCGCTCGTTTGCCGATCTGCGCGGGCGGCGGATCGCGGTCGGAGCGCACGGCAGCGGCATGGCGCAGCACGCCCACGGTATTTTCGCCGCCTTGGGCATGAGCTTCTCGGATTTTGCGCCGGTCTATCTCGATTTCGCCGCCGGCGCCGAGGCCTTGGCGGCGGGCGACATCGACGTCCAGTTTCAATGTCCGATCCCCAACGCGGTCATGACGGCGCTCGCCGAACGCGCGGCGCTGCGCGTGCTCCCCTACCAGCAGGCCGAGCTCGCCGCCGTGATGAAGGCGGTTCCCTATTATCGCGGCACCGTCATGCGCAAGGGCGCCCTCCGCGGCCTCGATGCCGACCTGCCGCAGGTCGCGGTGATCAACGTGCTGGTGACCCATCCGCGCGTGCCGGAGGCGACGGTGCGCGAGGCGGTGACGGCTATCCTCGCTGAGAGCCGCGAGCTCGGCGATCGCAATCCGCTGTTCGCGGGGCTGGACGAGCTTTTTCAACCGTTGCGGTCGCAAGGGCCCGCGGCCCTCGAGTTCGGCGGCGTCCCGCTTCATCCCGGCGCGCTCCGTGCCTACCGGGAGGCGGGACTGCTGCCGCAGTGAACGCTATTGCGGCTCGATACCCGCTTCCCTGATGACGTTGCTCCACAGGGCCGTTTCCTCGGCGAAGAACCTCGTCGTCTCGGCGGGCGTGGTCGCGCCGGCTTCGAGCGAGATCTTGCGCAGCGTGTCGCCCATCTCCGTGGTCTTGAGAATGGCGATCACGTCCCGACCGATCTTCTCGGCCAAGGCTTCGGGCGTGGCGGGCGGCGCGACCAACCCGAACCAGGTTATCGACCTGAACCCCGGCAGCCCCGCTTCGGAGATGGTCGGGATTTCCGGCACGATCCCGGCGCGCTTGAGATCGGCCACGCCCAGGAGCTTCACCTTGTCGTCGCGGTAGAGCGGCACCGAGGTCGCGAGCGTGTCGAAGAACATGTCGACATGTCCGGCGACGACGTCGGTGAGGGCGGGCTGCGCTCCGCGATAGGGCACGTGCACCATCTTGATGCCGGCCTGCACCTCGAGCTGCGCCGCCGACAGATGTGCCGTCGATCCCACTCCCTGCGACGCGTAGGTGAGCTTGCCCGGATTGGCCTTGGCGTAATCGATCAGCTCCCGCAAGGTCGCCGCCGGCAGGTCCTTGCGGACGACCAGGACGTTCGCAATCTTCGCCAGCATGGTGATCGGAACGAACTTGCCCGGCTCGTAGCCGGGATCGCGATAGATGAGGTGATTGAACGACAGCGGCGAGGGGGGCGCGATCAGCAGCGTGTAGCCGTCGGGCGCCGCGCGCGCGACATTGCCGGCGCCGATATTCATCGCGCCGCCGGGAATGTTCTCGACGATCACCGTCTTGCCCCAGACCTGGCCGAGGCGATCGGCGACGAGGCGCGCCAAGGTGTCGGTGGTGGATCCCGGTGCAGCCGGAATCACGATCTTCACCGTTCGGGACGGATACGGCTCTTGCGCCGGGCTCGTCCCCGACGAGAGCGCCGAGCCAGCCGCGACCAGGAGCCCGATCAAACCCGCCCTGCGAGACATGCATTCCTCCCAGGCCATGCTCCGGACCCTGCCGGCATGGTAACGCCACCGCGATTTCCGGCGAAGGGGATTTCGGCTCGCCTTGGAATCGCGTCGATTGGAAGAGACGGCGGATGCGTAGAGTTCGGACTTGGTGTATGAAGGCGCCGGATCGGGTTGGAGACAGCCATGGCCTACACGCTCGAAGAATTCTGCAGCGAAAGCCGCGCGATTCTGAAATCCCGGTCGCTGCCCGCTGCGTTGCCGCAGATCGCCGAGGGCCTCTCGCGGCTCTTGTCCAATCCGGCCTTCGTCACGGAGACCTTCAGCGACGATATGCCGCCGGGCCGGCGCGTCCTCCGCCACGATCCCGAGACCGACTTCTACGTGCTTGCGCACGTGCAGGAGGGAAAGAAGGTCGGAAAGCCGCACAGCCACGGGTCGTCATGGGCGATCTACGGCAACGCGCGGGAATATACCGAGATGACCGAATGGCGGCGCACCAATCCAGAGGGCGAGCCGCGTGCGGTTCTGCAGGCGGTGAGCAAATATCGCCTCGGTCCCGGAGACACCAAGGCCTATGGCCCCGGCGTGATCCATTCGACCGCACATCCCGACAAGGCCTGGGTGATCCGGGTGACCGGCACCGACCTCGACGTGCTGCCGCGCTATCACTTTGGCAGGCAGGATCGGATCCTGGAGCAAGCGTGAGGGGAGCTACTTCTTCTCTCCGCTGATCGCGTTGTAGCGGGCGATCACGTCCTTCGGCGTGGCGGCGGTGTGCGCCAGCAGCGCCAGGATCGCCTCGCCGTCGATCGGGCTCAAGTCGATGCCGAGCTTCTCGGCTTCCTCGACGAAGGCGGGGTCGCGGCACATCGCCATGAAGGCGGCCTTGAGCGCCTCGGCGCGATCGGCCGGGATGGCGGGCGGCGCCGCGAACGGCAGCGCCATGAAGAACGGAAGCTCCGCGAAATCGATGAGCGACAGCGCGCCGGCATCGCCGGCGAGCTCGTGGCCGATCGGGAGGTCAGGAAATTCCGGGTGCCGCTTGGTGCGGCCGAACGCGATCAGCGGCCGAAACGCCTTTCTGCTCCAGAGGTCGCGCTGGCCGCTGCGCACCGAGCTCAGACCCACCATCTGGCCGTCGAGCTCGCGGCGCTGCATGGCGAGAAAGAGCGGCGCCGCGCCGGTGTAGCCGCGCACGACGTTGACGTTGAGGCCGAGCACCTCCTTGGCGATGACGGCGAAGATCAGGTTGCTCGATGCCGCATTGTCGCTGCCGAGCGTCACCGATCGTCCGGGTGTCTTGAGATCGGCAATGGTCTTGGCGGGA
>WNFD01000333.1_pt1 | contig 50764 bp, 33 predicted proteins | sample 5400491 | NCBI WGS metagenome assembly WNFD01 (sample SAMN13153343, study PRJNA577476) | soil metagenome | isolation source: 120 cm saprolite under Douglas fir tree site 2 hole 2 replicate 2 | place: USA:California | collected 2015-04-18
AGTGGAAGACGGCGGTAGGCGAGGTGGTCGTCGCCGGGGTTTGGTACTTCGCCGACAGGTCCTGCGTCGACCACGGATCACCCATCGCCGGCAGGTACGTCTCCTGCAGGTCACCCTTCGCGTGAGCACTGTCCCCGGCGTCGACCGTGTACACGCTGGTGTACCCGTCATGGGTCACCGCTATCGCCGCCGTGCCCGCCATAATCGCCGGGGTTTGGTACTTCGCCGTCAGGTCCTGGGCGGCCCACTGCTGGCCCATGGCGGGCAGGTAGGTTTCCTGCAGGTGGCGGCTGGAGGTATACGGTACGTACACGCTGGTGTACCCGTCATGGACCACCGACGAGCTCGCCGGGGAAGACCCCGCCACCGCGACGGGCGGCGTGAGGTACTTCGCCGACAGGTCCTGCGTCGACCACGGATCACCCATCGCCGGCAGGTACGTCTCCTGGAGGTGGTCGTTGAATTGGTCGGCCGTGTACACGCTGCTATAGGTGAGGGCGCCGGTCGTGTCGGGGTGCAGCAGCACGATCGGGGTCTCCGCGGTGACCGGCGTGAGGTACTTCGCCGACAGGTCCTGCGTCGACCACGGATCACCCATCGCCGGCAGGTACGTCTCCTGGACGTGCAGGCTGGCCTGGTCCACGGTGTAGACGCTGGCGTACCCGGCGTGGGTCAGCGCTACGGGCGCCGTGCCCGGCGCCACCGGCGGCGTATGGTAGTTCGCCGACAGGTCCTGCGTCGACCACGGATCACCCATCGCCGGCAGGTACGTCTCCTGCAGGTGCTGGCTGCCAGCGTCGGCGGTGTACACGCTGGCGTACCCGGAGTGCACCACCGCCGTCGGCGTCACCGTGGTGGGCGGGGTGTGGTAGTTCGCCGACAGGTCCTGCGTCGACCACGGATCACCCATCGCCGGCAGGTACGTCTCCTGCAGATCATGATTGCCGTCGACGGTGTAGACGCTGGTGTACCCGTCATGGACGATGGAGACCGGGGACGTCCCCGCTTGCACCTGAGGGGTGTGGTACTTCGCCGACAGGTCCTGCGTCGACCACGGATCCCCCATCGCCGGCAGGTACGTCTCCTGCAGGTCACCCGCCGCGTGAGTGCTGTCCCCGGCGTCGACCGTGTACACGCTGGCGTACCCGTCATGGACCAGCGTCACCGGCTTCGTGCCCGGCAGCACCGCCGGGGTGTGGTACTTCGCCGACAGGTCCTGCGTCGACCACGGATCGCCCATCGCCGGCAGGTAAGACTCCTGCAGGTGCCCGTTGGCCGAGTCCACCGTGTACACGCTGGAGTACCCGTCATGGACCACCGCCTGCCCCGCCGCGGAGGATGGCACCGCGACACCGCCGGAGTTGCCCCCGTAGCCGGCCGCGGCGATGTTGGCCTGGACGGCGGCGTCGGCGGCGTCGGACGGGTAGCCCGCCGTCATCACGCCCTCGAAGAACGAGCCGGTATCCCAGTTGCTGTTGTCCCCGCCGGTGCCCAGGATGATCGCGCCCTCCTGGTTCATGGGCTTATAGCCGGAGACATTGGTCGGCAGGGACCCGTTCCACCAGGTTGACAGGCCGCCCGATTGCGCGTTGCCGCCCTTGAGCGCGTAGGTGGTCTGCCCGTCGTTCTTCAGCATCGCGGTGACGAAGTCGCTGCTGTTCCCCGCGTTGGCCGTGTTCGACCCGTTCCCGCCCTGGAACAGGCCGTTCTCCATGTCGGCCGCCACCCACGGGCCGCCCCCCGTACACGGGGAGTAGTAGCAGTTGGTGCCGAAGTTGACGGCATCCATGTGCCCGTTGCCGTTGTCCTGGCTGTTGATCTCGGCGTTGCCGAAGTCGAAGCAGCACTGGTTGTTGACATGGGTCCCGGAGGCCACCATGTACATGCCCTCCGGCTGGCCGACGGTCGCGATCCCCCGCGTGTTGTTGTCCCGGTAACCCATACCCGGCTCGATGTCCAGGCCGTACGCCTTATTAGTGCCGCCGATCGTGACCGGCAGCGCGGCGGCGCCGGCGCCGTTATCCGCCCCGGGAGCGGCGCCGCCGCCCGCGGGCGCGATGGTCAGGTCGTTGTCCTGGGGCGACTGGTCGTAGAGTCTGGTGACGGTGCACGGGGTGCCCGCGCAGAACGAGTTCTGCCCGGACGCGTCGACGTCGCCGCCCGCCGACAGCAGCCCGATGTCGGCCGTGGTGTTGTCCGAGGCCCGCGTGACCTGGTACAGCGGCCCGTCATAGCCTGCGTACATCGCCCGGGTCATGCTGTAGGCCCCCACGCACGGCGTGCCGTAAAAGGCATACAGGTCACAGACCGACCCGCCCGGCGCCGGCCCGTTCGGCTCCGAGATCCAGCCCATCACCGAGGCCCAGATCAGCGCGCCGGTGAACGAGTCGGCCATCTTCTGCTGCCCGGAAGCATTCGGGGTCACCCCGTCGGCATTCAGGTCGGCGGTAGTCAGGTTGCTCATGTCAGCCAGCACCACCCGCTGCCCGTCCGCCACCCTGGTCGCGACCATCTGCTGCACCGACGTGTTGAACGCGGTGACCAGGGCCTCATCCGCGGCATTGGTGGTAGGGCCAAGCGTGGCGACCATCACCACCGTGCTGGGGTCGGCGGCCTGGATCTGATCGATCGGGGCCGAGAGCCGACCCGCCGCGCCGGACGCATCGCCGTCCTGGATGTCCCAGGTACCCGCCTGCAGCAGCACCACGTTCGGCTTGTACTTCGCGACGGCCGTCGCGTCCTGGGCGGCGATGGCACTGATCTGCTCGCCCGGAGTCCCTTCATCGGGGGTGCCGTCGCTGGAGGTGTCGTCACCGACGAAAGTGACGGATCTCTTATAGGTTGACACGAGTTCGGCGATACTCCACCACATCTTCGACTCGAGCAGCGTCTCGTTAGGAATGCTGCCGTTGATCCCGTCGCCCGAGATCATCATCGAGAGGTCCGGCGGCTCCGCCATGGCTTGCAACGCGCCGACCATGACCGGATAGTGGTCTGACTGGGCTCCGTTTATCAGGTGAGCCGGGCTTGTAGGGGTGCTCGGGTCGTTGGTGACGAAGTAGTCCAGTTCGCCGCCCGCCTGGTGGGTGGCCCGGCCGGTGGTGAGGCGGTGGGCGCCGGGCGGGATCCCGGTATTGTTGTTTTGGGCCGCCAGGGCAGCGGGATCCCTGTTGAAGTCGCCGCCGACGGTGTAGGTGTAGGCGGGATTCCAGCTGTCGACCGCAGTGTCGATCGCGTCCAGGAGCGCAGCGGAGTCGTTGCCGCCGCCGGACAGGCCGTGGATGCTGAAGTACCAGTTGTTGCCGAAGCGGACGCCAAGCGCCGTCCGGCCGGCCGTGACGGGGTTAGCCACGACGCGCACCTCGTCAGGCACGCTCCTGGTGACGATCGCGATGTTGACCCGGCCGCCCACGGCCCTAGGGTTGGTGGGATCGTTAGTCTGCAGGAAGTACACCTGGGCAAGCCATTCGAGCCGCGGCCGCCAGAGGAAGTGCCGGACCGTGTTCCCGTCGGTGACGATAGGAGTTTGTTCCGTCGCGCCGGGCGGCCCCGAGGGACCGGCCTCCTGTATCAGCACGACAGGGGCGTCCCGGAAGAACCCGGTCACCATCGTGGTCCACTTGCTGTCCGTGTTCGCGTCGTCCTGCGAGGTTGCGCTCGCGCCCTGGATGTTGTTGGTGATGACCGAGGTCTGCGCCAGGGGCAGAGCGGCGGCGGGCGCGGCGAAGTGCACGCTGACCAGCAGCGCGGACAGCAGCGAGGCCACCATCAGCAGCACCCGCGGTAGCGCCACCACCTGCCATTTACGGCGTGTTCTGCGGGGTGCCGCGGATGAGACCATCACAAGGCTGCCTTTTCCGGTAGGTGGGTGTTCGCAAAGGGGAAACGGGGTGATTCCAATAGGCCGACCGTAGATCGACTTCCGGCAAGCGCTGTGGTCTGGTGGGTGGAGTGGGTCAGAGACCGGTGGTGGTGGTGGCGAGACCGTCGGCGAGGTAGGTTGCGGGCGACGCTGGTGTGGCCGTGGTTGCCGAACTGCAGGATCAGAACGTCGCCTGGGTCGCCGGAGGTATGGCAAGAAGCTGCGGTACCTCACGGGCCTGTTTGACTTGCCGCTGTCCCTTTGCGCGTTTAGAACCCTCCGGCGCCTTTGTCGCGCTGACCGTATAAGGAGACAGGACACAAGTCAACACATGTCCAATCAAATTCCACAGCGAGGCTGCACAACCTCAAAGAACTCCGGCCCGGGTCTGCGGGGAAGACCGAGATCCGGATCCTGTTCATCTTCGACCCGCAGCGCCGGGCCGTCCTGCTGGTGGCCGGCGACAAGTCCGGCCACTGGACCCGCTGGTACCGCGACGCCATCAAGCTCGCCGAGGACCGCTACGCCCGCTTTCTCGCCACCCCGCCCGAGGAGATCCGATGACCAGGCACTACCGGTGGGACACCACCCTGGACGAGCGCCGCCGCGCCGACCCGGGCATCGACGACCCCGCCCGCCGGGCCGCGGCCCGCGACATCCGCAACGCCCGCGACGTCGGCTACCACCTGGCACAGATGCGCAGGCAGCGCGGCCTGACCCAGGCCGAGGTCGCCCGCGCGATGGGCGTCAGCCAGGCCCGCGTATCCCGGATGGAACACGGCGACGTCGAGCGGATGCAGGTCGAATCGATCGCCGCCTACGTCACCGCCATCGGCGGCCACCTCCGCCTGGTCGCCGACTTCGACCAGGCCACCACCACCTTCATCGACTACACCGACGCACTCACCGCATGAACAACAACCGCCGGTGGCCAGTGTCGGCCCCGGCCCGGAGGACCAAATGCGTCATCGTATGGGCGCCGGTTCGAGCAGCCCCAAGGCCGGTGTGCCCCTCCCCGCATCAAGGTCATTGCGAGTCTGAGACGCCAGTCCGCGGAATCACGGTCACCGGTGCAGCTTCCCCCGCGCGGTCCGCGGTGACGATTGGTTCCGCTTCTCAAACCGCACCGACCATGAGGCATGGACCGCCATCGAAGGGCTCAAGGAACTCACGACGCTGCGACAGTCGAGGACCATCGCTGTATCGACGCCACCTTCCTACGCACTGCTCCTGCTAGGCGTCCACTCAGCGCTGGTGGCCACAGCAGAGGCCTGCCGCTGTTCGGTGGCAAGAGTCAGCCGAAGCACGCGGTCACGGATCGCGAACATCAGACCGGACCGTCGCCAGCTCTTCGGCTAGCCGCCCGGCGCTGATGCCAGGAATCCGCTTCTGGCACACGGCGAGCATGCGTGATCGGCTGGAGCTGTTCCATGTTCCACCATCACAGGGAGGGTTTCCGTGAACCCGTTCGATGTACGGATCTACCGCATGCGGCGCCGGATCGACCGGCACCGCCCGTTCGAGGTCCGCTGGTGCGTGGCAGGCCAGCAGAAGTCGAAATCGTTCACAAGCAGGGGCCTGGCCGACAGCTACCGCGCCGAACTCGTCCGCGCCGCCCGCAAGGGCCTGGAGTTCGACCCGGCCACCGGCGAGCCGGTCCGCTGGGCCGTCCCCGAGCCCGTGACCACGACCTGGTACCAGCACGCTGTTGCCTACGCCGACATGAAGTGGCCGCACCTGGCTGCGCATTCGCGCGCGAGCATGGCCGACGCGCTGGCCACCCTCACTCCCGTGCTCACCAAGACCACCGCCCGAAGACCACCCGCCGCACTCCTGCGCAAGGCCCTGTACGCCCACGCGCTCAACCCGCAACACCGCGCCAGCCCGCCCGATGCGGCCACCGCCAGCGCGCTCGCGTGGCTGGAACGCGCCTCGCTGCCGCTCACCCGGCTGCAGGACCCCCAGGTCACCCGGCGCGCCCTGGACGCACTCACGCTGCGGCTGGACGGCAGCCGCGCCGCTGCGAACACCATCACCCGCAAGCGCGCGGTCTTCTACAATGCCCTCGGCTACGCGGTCGAACTCGGACTGCTCGCTGTCAACCCGGTCGACCGCATCCAGTGGAAGGCCCCAAAAGCCTGCGGTGCGGTGGACCCCCGGATTGTCGCCAGCCCTACCCAGGTCCGGGCCATCCTCGGCCAGGTCGCCCGGACCCATCCGGAAGTGGTCGCGTTCTTCGGCTGCCTGTACTACGCGGCGCTGCGTCCCGAGGAAGCCACCGACCTGCGCCGCTCCTGCTGCACCCTGCCCGCCCGCGGCTGGGGACTGCTGACCCTGACCACCGCCTCCCCGCGCACGGCCGCCGCCTGGACCGGCAACGGCACCGCCCACGAACGGCGCGGCCTCAAGCACCGCCCCGACGGCGCCATCCGCCTCGTGCCCATCCCGCCCCATCTCGTCCGCCTGCTGCGGCGCCACCTCGCCGACCACGGCACCGCACCCGACGGCCGCCTGTTCCGCGGCGCCCGCGGCGGCCCGCTGAGCGAAAGCTGCTACGGCCGCACCTGGCACACCGCCCGCGCCGCCGCCCTCGGCCCAGCCCTGGCCGCCACCGCGCTCGCCCGCCGCCCCTACGACCTGCGCCACGCCGCCCTGTCCCTGTGGCTGAACGCGGGCGCCGCCCCCGCCGAGATCGCCGCCCGCGCCGGGCACAGCGTCGCCGTACTCCTCAAGGTCTACGCCCACTGCATCCAAGGCCAGGACGACATCGCCAGCCGACTGATCGACCAGGCCTTCCACGCCAGCCCCGGCACACGACCCGGCACAATGTCACACCTTGTGACAGCAAGCGGTCCGCTAAACCGCCGGTCCTGCCCGGACGATGTCCGCTATGCGTCCGCGCGTGGCCCACATTCTGCGCCCGCGGCGCACCTCACCGGCTCCCGGCCACCGCGGCCCGGAACCCGGCCGTGTCAGGTCGCAGCACATTTCAGCAGGTCACAGCGCCGCCAGAGGTCCAGGCTGCGACAGCATAAGCCGACGATCTTAGCCACCGACCGGCCGGATCTGGCCCACACCTGGCCCACACCTGGCCCACAGAACACCGTGAACGGTCCGCAAACCGCTGCCTTTCACACATCAGGCCCGGTACCGGAAGATCCTCCAGTACTGGGCCTGACCTGGGGTTACTACTCTAAGCGAGTGGTGGCAGGTGATGGATTCGAACCATCGAAGGCGAAGCCGACGGTTTTACAGACCGTCCACGATGTCGCTGCCAGATGTGCTCTGACCTGCAGTCGAGCATAAGATGCAGAGTTATATGATCAAGATCATCCCGTATATATCCCGCTAGACAGCGATCTTGCCGCCAACGACGCTCGTACCCATGACCGCCGACCACCCCGTGTCAAGCGCCTTACCCCCTGAACAAGGCTACCGTGACCAGCAGGTGCGGGGTTTCAGAAGGCATGAGAGGTTTACTCCGTCCTCGTCTCCTATGCTGTCCTTCGTCGCGGCGTAGCCGTGCCGTGCCGCCGACTGGCTTGCGCGCCGCTGACCACCCCACGGATCGGCCGCGTGGGGTTCTAACTAGGAGCAGCGGTTGTCTCGTTCCACCAGATTCGCCTTACAGCTAGTCACTACCGCCGCTGGCGCACTCCTCGACTACCTGGTCGGGCGGCTGACCAACAAGCCGACCCTGGGGATACTCAGCTGGGTAGGGGTCACGCTCGTGGCCGCCGCTGCCCTGGATTTCCTCAGGGACCTCCTGCAAGAGCATCGCGCCAACCGCTCCGGTAGTTTGAACAGTGCCGGGAATGGCATGACTGCGGTGACTGGCATCATCCGGGGCAGGCTCGATAGCTTCCGCTGGCCCACCGTCTCCAATGCCGTCATGGCCGCCAGCTTCGCGGGGATCGCAGGCTATGTCCTCACTCTGACAGTGATCACCCTCCGGTTTACTGCAGTGCAAGGTGGACCTAAGCTGGGCGCGGACTCTGCTTACGACCAGTCGGCCGTCGCATTCATCAGCAGCTATCAGTCTTCGTCGAGCATGGCCTGGTTCATTGTCGCGTGCTTCGCCATCGCGCTCATCTTGCGCCCGCCCCTCGTACTTCCGCTTGGCGTCGGCGCCGTGTCGGTGGCCAATGCCTTCGTACTCGCACTCCCCCCGCTGTCATCCACCGCGTCCCAGCCGCAAAGCCAGCTGGTCGAATCTCTCTCGACACCTGACAACTGGTTACTCGATCTGCCGGTTAACTCGGTGCTCTGGGGATGCGCGGCTTCATTCGCCATCGGAGTCCTGGCGTGTGGCGTCATTAGTCAGCGTCTCAACCAATGAGTGTCTGGGTGCATCGCGTGATGGCCTTATCCTCTCGACTACGGAACGTGACCGATCCCAACTAGATGGCGTACGCTCCGGTCAAGACCTACCTGCAGCAACACCACCAGACCAACAAGTACCCATTGCACCTGGATGGCTACCCAGAGTATGGTTTCGCCTACTGGTCAGACAACGCCGCTGTGCCGACGGCTCACCCTCGGGGGCGAGGGACCGCCGGTACCGGGGAGGTGAGCCGCGTGCCAGACCGGGAACTGCGACGCCGCTGCGCGGAGAAGATCAGGATGCTCCGCGTCCCCCGCCCGTTCGACCTGGCGAAGTTCCGCACCGAGCTAGAGCGCGTCCGCAGACGTGCTGTCGAGCTGGTCCCGACAACCACCAGGCCGAACGCGCCGTGCGGCCTATGGATCAGCATGGCCGGGGCAGATTACATCTTCTACGACGACGGCACCGAGCCACTGCACCAGCTGCACATCATCTGCCACGAGGCCGGGCACATGCTGTTCGGCCACCACGGCAGCCCCTGGAATGGCGGGGAAATCACCCGCCTGCTGATGCCCAGCCTCGACCCGGCCCTGGTACACAGCATGCTCGGCCGGACCGCCTACACCGATGCCGAGGAACGCGAAGCCGAGACCTTCGCCTCGATGATCCTGGAACGGATCATCCCGCCGCCGCGCCCGCGCCCGCCGATGGCACCGGAGGCAGCCGAAGTGCTGGACCGCGTAGAGAGCGTGTTCGGCGGCTCCCGGCACGGCGGCTGAGCAATGATCGACATAGCGTTCCTCGCCGTCGCGGCGCTCGCGCTGCTCGCCGCCGTCATGAAGGCAGCAACCATCCAGCGCGGCGGACGCCTTCGTCGCGGCCAGGGCCTGCTGTGCGCCCTGTTCGTGGCGCTGAGCCTGGCCTGCCTGTTCCTGTCCGCCACGGTCCAGATCAGGGCAAACCGGATCTACCCCGGCCTGGGACGTCTCCTGAGCAACTCCAGCAGCCTGGTCGCCGCCTTCACGATCCTCGCCCTGCTGCTGACGCTGAGCCTGCCGCCGCAGGCCGCCCGGCCGAAGATCCGCCGGTGGCTGGCCGCGCTCCTGGCCGCCATCGCCGCGATGACGCTGCTGTTCGCCATCGCCGCTCCCCCGCGTGTCGCCGGGGACTTCGGCGGGCTGTACCGGACCCGCCCGGCGCTCCTCGGCTATATCGCGATCTACATAGCGTTCCTCGGTACCGCCCTGGCCGGGCTTCTCATCAGGGCCTGGCGCTATGCCCGGATCGCCCGCCACCGCCGGTACCTGCGCCTGGGGCTGCATGTCATGGCGGCAGGCAGCATCCTGGGCCTTGTCTACCTCGCCGAGAAGGCCGTGTACGTCGTGACGCAGTGGGCGGGCCTGCCGCCGCCGTTCTCCGGCGACCAGCACTGCACCTCGCTCATCTCGCCCGCGCAGTGCGCGTTCTCGGTCACCCTGCCGACCGCCGCGATCCTGCTGGCCGCGCTCGGCGCGACCCTGCCGACCTGGGGTCCCGCCCTGGAAGCACCCGCCCGCCGGGCCTGGCAGGCCCGCACCTACCGTCGGCTCGAACCGCTCTGGGCCGCGCTCTACCAGGCACTCCCGCAGATCGCCCTGGCCGCGCCCGCGGCCCCCGGCGCGCACCCGCACCGTGATCTCGGCTTCCGCCTGTACCGCAGGGTGATCGAGATCCTCGACGGCCGCCTGGTCCTGCGCCCCTACCGCGACCCCCGGATCGCCGAGACAGCACTGACCGCCGCGCGCCGCCGCGGGCTGACCGGAACCGACCTGCAGGCCACCGTCGAAGCCGCCCAGATCGCCGCCGCGCTGGAAACACGAACAGCCGGGCCGCGCACCGCCGGACCCACCGCAGCACCCCGCGAACGCAGCGCCGTCAGCGTCACGCCAGCAGACCTGGCAAGCGAGGCCGCCTGGCTGGCAAAGGTCTCCGACGCCTTCACCTCCTCCCTCATCGTCCGCGAGCACGCCCGCCGCGCCGGGAAAGCCACTACCTAAGCCGAACGGGAGCGTCGTGACGCCTTCCCGCAAGCACAACGCCGACAGGAGAACATCCGAGTTGTTCGACGCCGCGTTCTTCCGCGACCCCTACCCCGTCTACGACAAACTGCGCGAGAACGGCCCCGTGCAACGGATCGACGAAGCCATGGGCAGCCTGCCCACATGGCTGATCACCGGCTACGCCGAAGCCCGCTCCGCCCTCGCCGATCCCCGCCTCAGCAAAGACACCCGCCGCTTCCAGCACATCTTCGACCAGGCAGGCAGCACGCGGAACATCAGCCCGGCCGTCAGCGCCACCATGGTCGCCACCGACCCCCCAGATCACACCCGGCTGCGCAAGCTCGCGGCCAGCGCGTTCACCCCCGCCGTCGTGGACGGCATGCGGCCACGCGTCCAGCAGCTCACCAGCGAGCTGCTCGACACCATCGAGCCGGACGGCCACGCCGACCTGATCGAAACCTTCGCCGCGCCGCTGCCAGTCACCGTCATCAGCGAACTGCTCGGCGTCCCCGAACCCGACCGCGCCGACCTCCGGCACTGGTCCAACGCGAACTTCGCCGCCGGAGATCCCGCCCGCCGCGACGAAGCCTCCCACGCCATCACCGCGTACATGACCGGGCTCATCGCCACCAGGCGCGCCGCACCCGGCGACGACCTGCTATCTGCCCTCATCGCCGCCCGCGACGACGGTGACCAGCTCAGCGAGCACGAACTCGTCTCCCTGGCCGTGCTGCTCCTCATCGCCGGACACGAGACCACCACCAGCCTGATCGGCAACGCCGTCCTCGCCCTCCTCCTGCACCCCGGACAGCGCGCCGCACTCCGCGCCGACCCCGCGCTGGTGCCCGCCGCCATCGAGGAATTCCTCCGCTACGACCCGCCAGCAGCTACCGCGACGATCCGCTTCACCGCAGAACCCGTCACCTTCGGCGACGTCACCATCCCCGCCGACCAGATAGTCCTCGTCTCCCTCGGCGCCGCCAACCACGACCCCGCTCGCTTCTACTGGCCGGACCAGCTCTACATCAAACGCAACGCCACCGGCCACCTGGCATTCGGTCACGGCCTCCACTTCTGCCTAGGCGCCCGCCTGGCCCGCACAGAAGCCGAAATCGCCCTGCAGGCTCTGCTCAACCGCTTCCCCCGCCTGTGCATTGACGCCGATCCGGCCACCCTGCCCTGGCGTCAAAGCCGCCTAATGCGTGGCTTGCAACGTCTGCCCGTCCGCTGGTAGATGTTCGCGGCACCGGAGAAGCAAGACTCTGGATCACCGCATGAGCCCGTACAGAGCTGCTACGGGTGTGCCGATGGCGCACCCGGCGAGCGCGCTGTGAACGCCCAGCTCAGCGGCACGAGGCAAATATCTGGCCGATGATGGCGCCAGGACTTCTGGATCGTCACGTGAGCCGGTACAGGGCACCGCGGGAAAGCGCTGGAACGCCCCGGTTGGCGCACACCGTTTCCGCAGGTCAGGAAACTCTGGCCAGCGCAAGTGGCCTGAACGGGTTGCCGCCAGGTGCCCCTTACGGCGAGGATGGCGCAACAGGCCGGAAACCCGCAGGTCACCGATGCCTCCCAGAGGCATCCGTCACAAACCCCCGCCCGACACCGAGGGCATAGAAACGGCTCGGACTTCGTAAGGGCGTCGATCTTGTCAGGTCACAAACCCCGCCCGACACCGAGGGCATAGAAACCTCTTACCTGACTGGGAGGTCATTAGCCCGTGGTCACAAACCCCCGCCCGACACCGAGGGCATAGAAACGCCACTCTCCAGGATGAACCAGACATCGGTTTCCGTCACAAACCCCCGCCCGACACCGAGGGCATAGAAACATAACGCCGGGCAGCGCAGCTTCGGCAGCGACCCGGAGGTCGTCACAAACACCGCCCGACACCGAGGGCATAGAAACGTTATACCTACAACCTATCCTGCGGCCCACGCATAGACGGCCTGTCACAAACCCCGCCCGGCAACGAGGGCATAGAAACTCCGGGCCAGCACTGCTGGAAGGACTCGGTCCTAGCCGTAGGGGCCGAGGAAGCGTTCGCCGTTGAAATGGATGAGGTGGGTGGGGTGATCGGCGCACCACACCTCGGTCTCCCATGCGATCTGGGGAAGGTAGCGGCGCATTTCCTCACGCGACGGAAAGCAGGACACGTAGACGAGACCGGCTGTAGCCCCGGCGAACAGTGCGGCAAGGTCCCCGTGCCTCTTGGCATCCACCGGGCCGTGTGATGACGCGGCTTCCATTAATACCAGCCAGTTCCTGTCAGGCATATGAACGACCAGGTCGGGCATCTTGCCATGCTGACCGACTCTGATACCTAGCGCAGCGAGGGGTTCCTCTTCGAATACGGCCCATTTCGCGTCAGCGTCCCCCACGTACAGCACGTGGCCACCTGGCGTGAAGTAACCGCAGAAATCTTCTACCATCTGCTTCAGCAGGACGTTCTGGCCTCCCGGGCTGAGCATTATGGCTGAGCCGTCCGGAAGGGTGACCGGGATCCGCTGCAGATCACGAGCCCGTGCATAGCGCTCGCGGAGGCCGGGTACCTCGGTCAGGTATTCACGCACACGCTGCTCGAAAACGGACTCCCCTGCGGTCCGGAGCACTGCGAGCGCCCGCGGATGGACCTGGTAACACCAGTTAGGCGAGTTCACCGGCCGGGCCGGATTGTCGGGGTTCTGCTCCACGAGCATGGCATCGGCGAACTGATGCAGAGTGGAACGGCGGATTGTCTCGCGCGTGTTCGGCTTGTAGTACTTCGCATAGTGGCTGCCCATCCAGCCCATAATCTCCACGGTCCGCAGCTTGGGATTTGACGCCTCGGCCCAGGACATGTCCGGGGTAAGCTTCAGCAGCGCGAGAAGGACAAGCGCTGACCGGTCGTTGCTACGCCGGGGATCGAAACTGAGTTCTCTGAGAACGCGGCGTGCCGTGTTGACCTGCTGGGAAATCTGATCGATCTGAGACGGGGAGCGTCGCCCGCCGGTCACTGTGGTTCATCCTCAGTGAACACGTGCCTGGCTACCAGGGCATCGATCTTCTCCTGATCAGGCCAGGCACCGTGACCGAGGGCAGAGCCAAGGCGCGCAAGCTGCTCCCGCGAGGGATAGCGCATAGACCGCAGGTCCGTGGCATTGACCTGCGTGTGGCCGCTGAAGGTACGGAAGAACCTGTCCACCGCCGTGCCGTTCAGCCACAGGCACAGGCCCCGCGCGAGGTACTCATCCAGCCCTCTTTCCCTGTGATGGAACACATTAAGGTGGTTCTCGAAGCCGACCTCGCCAGGGGTGACATCCTCGGGGTCGTAGACAGCCGCGACGACGCGCCTGCGCTCCTCCTTAGCCGAGAATCGCTTCGTCAGCACGTACCGCCCGCCAGCCAGGCGGAGCTTCCGCGTATCCGGGCATGCCGCCAGGGCCTGCGCCTTCCGCATCGGCCGCGGCCAGCAGACCCTGCCCTCGCGCAGGTTACCCGGATAAATCAGCGGCACGGATCCGGCGGCTGGCTGATCGCGGAGATGCTCGCGGGCACGAAAGTCCACCACCCTGCCCGTGGACACCTGCACGTCAAGATCAGCGAGACTGCACGGCAGGCCCGCGAAAACCTCGGCGGTGAGCGTGTCCGCCTCACCGGCGGGGATACGCACGAACTGATGCGGGTCGCCCGGCCTCACGACATCCGCATACGCGACCCGGCGGGTACCTGCCTCATCGGTGTGGTCACGGCTGACGGACAAGGCCACATCGCCGCGCTGTCCGGAACGGGTAGCGGAGAACACGATGTTCTCCTGGAGCACATCAGAGTCGCCGAACACCGCTGAACGGGACTCGAAGACATGCAGCCGGTCAAGTGCCATCGCGGTGAGGAAGAACCGGCGGAACGCACCGAAGTAAGGACCGTTCGCGAAAGAACGCGGCGTAATCGCGGCAAGCTGGCCCCCCGGCTTCAGCGCGAGCACACCAGCCGCGAGGAACGCACAGTACAGATTCGGGCAGTCCACGCCCTCACCGAGGAGAGCCCGCCGCTCGACGGAGCCAGCCCCCAGCTTCCGGTACGGCGGGTTCATGATCACGAGGTCGAACGGTGCCGCCAGCGCCCCGGAATCACGGCCCATGCCCGTCGCCTCCGCGATCAGGTCACCTGTCACGGCAGTAGCGGTAACGCGGGTTCCCCCGGACGCCGCCACGTCCATACAGTCGGCCAGCGTTTCCCCGAGGCCAGCCGCCACCGCGGGGTCAACCTCCTCCGCAATGACCTCTACGCGAAGTCCCGGCGCATCCCGCAGGACACGCGCGACGAGCGCGACCGTCAGCGATCCCACCCCAGCGCCGGGATCGAGCACCCGCAAGGCCCCCGACCCTGGCAGGCGCGGCAGCCCGGCAATCAGCCCGGCAGCCCGGCCTGGCGTGAAGAACTGCCCTAGCCTGGCCCGCCGAGCAGCGCCGAGCGACGAGGCGACACGCACACGGCGTTCCTCGGCCCGCCTGACAAGCGCCTCCACCGCGTCCACAAGGGGACTCTAGCCGCAGGGACCGACACGCCCGCGCACCTTGACCGCGTGTCCGGAGGCCACCCTGCCTTACCAGGCCGGGGGGTCCGCGACATCGCGCCGATGACCATGCGTTACCAGGTCAGTCATGGTTACTTTCAGTTGACAAGAAGACACACCCCGTGCTTAAGCTAGGCCAGTCAGACCATCGACTGAAGTTAATGGCAGACATCAGCCAGCGTGGATAGTCGCTGGACGGGGGATGGCGATGATTGTGGCAGAGCGGGAAAGCAGCCCGGCGGAGACCTACGCCGGGCCGCCGGTTCCGGTGCGCCGGCCGGGCATCCAGCGGCACCATGAGGCGTTCGTACCGTCTTCGGCGTTCAGGAGCCGACCGCCGGTATGGTCGCTGCGCCTCAGCGTGACAGGGGCGCACGGCGGTGCGGGGGCCAGCACGATTGCCCGGCTGCTGGGCGAAGTAGACGTGGGACGCTTCTGGCCGGACCCGGCACGCGGTCTGCCGCCGCACGTGCTGATGGTGGCCCGTACGCACGCGGCCGGGCTGACCGCCGTATCCCGGACGCTGGCCAGGTTGCACGACCGGCGGTACCCGCCGGGCACACACCTGCTGGGCGTGGTGCTGGTCGCCGACGCGCCCGGCCGGCTCCCCCGGCAGCTCACGCGAAGGATCACGGTCCTGGCCTCGGCCACGGCGCTGTTCCGGGTGCCGTGGGTGCGGGAATGGCGGCTCGGGGAGATCACGAAGTCCGGACCGGCGCTTGCGGAAGGGCTGCGCCGGTTCGTCGAGGATGCACGCGCACACATGGGGGAATTCACATGCGCAGCACCATCATCAATGCACTGACGCCGGGCATCTACAACCCCGGTACCGGCAGCGCCCCGGCCGATCTGGCCGGCAAGGTTCACCTGCTGATGGACATCATCGCCTGGGGCGCGACCTCGGCGTGCGTCACCGGGGTGGCGATCGTCGCGGCCATGATGGCGCTCGCGCACCAGCGGGGCACGGGCAGCCAGCATCTGAGCAGCCTGGGTTATGTGCTGGGGGCATGTGTGCTCATCGGCACGGCCGGCCCGATCGTGCAGTTCCTCCTGTGAGGCGGCCAGCGATGCTGACAAGCAACGGAATCAGGCAGCGACCCCCCTGGCGGCAGGCCCGGTGGGCAGTCCCCGCGGCAGTCCTGCTGGTGGCTCTGATCGCCGCCGCGCTGGTGGTCCTGACCGGCCCCGGCGGGAGCGGCCCGCATAACGCCACCGCCACGAGCGGCAGCCACTCCGCCTCCGGCGGAGGCGGGACCGCCCAGGCAACCGGATGTACCGCCAGCGACTCCCGCCAGTCCATCCCGACGGCACCACCGTCAGACCTGGTGTGGAAGAACGTCGGCGCCCTGCTGGTGCCGACCTCGGACGCATCAGGGCCGACCCGGATCGACGGGCCGGTGTGGTCGTGTTACGCGCACACGCCGATGGGCGCGGTGATGGCGGCCTATGCCATCTTCGCCACCCTCACCAGCCCCGGCTGGCACACGGTGGCCGAACGCGAGATCGCGCCGGGACCCGGCAGGCAGGCGTTCATCGCCGCCGGGCTCAGCCAGCCTTACCAGCCGCTCTCCCCGCAGCACGCCGCCCAGCCGGCCGGGTTCGCCGTGGTCACCTACACCCCGGCGCAGGCCACCATCGAGACCCTGTCCGACGCAGGGAGCGGCCAGTTCCAGACCGACCAGCGCACCGTGGCCTGGGTCGGCGGCGACTGGAAGCTCGTCATGACACCGGACGGCACAATCGGGCCGGACCCGCAAGTGGTGTCATCGGCAAACGGCTTCGTCTTGTGGGGGCACTGACATGGCCATACCCTGCCCCGTCGGCCCGCTCGGGCTGCTGTGCTTCGCGACCCAGGCCGCCGGGAGCGCGGCGGGCACCGTGATCGGCGCGGCGTCCGGCTCGGTGCTCGGCGCCATCGCCCAGGACATGGCGAACGCGGCGAACGGGCTCGTCAAGACGCTCTCCACATTCTGGATGAACGTGCGGACCCCGTCACTCGACGGCGCCAGCACCCCGGTCAGCATGATCCAGGGTGACACGTCCTGGATCGTCACCTCGGTCGCCGTCGCCTGCATCCTGATAGCCGCCGCGCAGATGGCGATCCGCCGCAAGGGCCAGCCCGCCGCCGTGATGGCGATGGGCCTGACCCGGCTGGTCATCGTGTCCGCCGCGGCCACGTTCGTGGTGGAAGCCGCGGGGAAGCTCGGCGACGCGTTCAGCGCGGACCTGATGAGCTCGGCGCACATCGGCACCGCAGCCTGGACGGACATCCTCGACGTCAGCGCGATCGGCACGGAGCTAGGCATTAACAGCCCGGCCCTGATCCTGATCCTCGGCCTGCTGGTCATCTTCGCCTCGCTGATCCAGCTCATGCTCATGATCCTGCGTGCCGGGCTGCTGGTCATCCTGACCGGCACCCTCCCCCTCGCGGCGGCGGCATCGATGTCGGAGTGGGGCGAGTCCTGGTGGCGCAAGCACGTCGGCTGGCTGGCGGCCTGGCTGCTGTACAAGCCAGCTGCGGCGCTGCTGTTCGCGGGCGCCTTCCACCTCACCCAGGACAAGACCTCACTGACCGGGGTCCTGTCCGGTTTCATGCTGCTGATCATGTCGGTGCTCACCCTGCCCGCGCTGCTGCGGGTGATCGTTCCCGCGACAGCGTCCCTCGGCGCGGCATCCAGCGGCCCGCTGGCGATGGCAGCCTTCGGGGCGGCCGCCACCGGCGCGATCAAGATCGCTGGCATGGCAGCGACCGGCGGGGCTTCCGCAGCAGCCATGGCGGGCCAGAAGGGCGCGGCAAGCGCCGCCGCGCCGTCGGGAGCGACCGGGCCGGCAGGCACGCAGATGGCAGCCGACGGCGAGACACCGGGTAACGCCCCATCCCCGGCCGCGCCGCAGGGCCAGCACGCCGTCTCGGGTACAGCAGATCAATTTTCAGCCGAACGGGAGCGCGGATCACGCCCAGCCGGAGCGCCATCGAGCATCCCGGGGAGCGGCCCGGCCCCGGCGCCGAGAAGCGCCACGGGAACCGCGGCGCCTGCCAGCGGAAGCGCCACGGCCGAAGGACTGCCGCCAGCGTCACAGGATGGTGGGCCGATCCTGGCGGCGGGGACCGCCCTGGGAAGCGCGGTTCCGGTCGGCGATCACGGCACACCACCCGCCTCACCGGCGCACAGCACCGCGCCGGGCACCGCCGGTCCAAGCGCACCGCCACGCTCTACCGCGTCGGGCGCTGTCGACCCGGGCGGCGACACGCAGGCGAACGGGGCGTCCTGACATGACTGAGTCTTCGGTACGGCCGACGTACGGCAACTGGCGCAAGCCGCCCCGTCCGGGGATCGGCCCGCTGGGCCTGCTCGGCACCGCCGTGCTGCTGGGCGGCCTGATCGTGGCGCTGCTGGCCGCGCTGGCCTCCTGGATCGCGGCGCTGGCCATCGGGGCAGCCGACGCGGTCGTCGTCGCGCCGCTGGCGATCCGCACGGCCGACGGCCGGGCCGCGTTCAGCGTCATCGCCGCCCGCGCCGGCTGGGCACGCCGTCGCGCGTCCGGTGAGACAACTTATGTGTCCGGGCCGCTGTCGCCGCGCCCGCGCGGCCAGTTCCGGCCGCCCGGACTGCTGGCCCCTATTGAGATGCTGGAAGGGCGGGACGCCTACGACCGCGCGTTCGGAGTGCTGCACAACGCGGCGGTCAGCACGTTCACGATCGTGCTCGGCTGCGACCCCGACGGCGGCGCCCTGGTCGACCCAGAGCAGGTCGACATCTGGGTCGCCCAGTGGGGCGGCTGGCTGGCGGGCCTGGCCCACGAGCCCGGCCTGCTAGGCGCCACCGTGATCGTAGAGACCGCGCCGGATCCGGGCACCCGGCTGGCCACCGAAGTCCTCCCGCTGCTCGATCCGCGTGCCCCGGCCCGCGCTCGCGCCCTGATGACCGAGGTCGTGGCCAGCTACCCAGCCGCCTCCAGCGAGACCAGCACCTATGTGACCCTCACCTACGGCCCTGGCGGCACCCGGCGGCGCGGGGACACGGTCACCGATCTCGCGATCCGGCTGCCCGGCCTTGCCGGGGGCCTGGCCGCCGCAGGTGCCGGCTCGGTGCGGCCAGTGCCAGCGGAGCGGATCGCCGGGGCGGTGCGGGTCGCCTACGATCCGGCGGCAGCCGCGCCGGTGCTCCAGGCCCGCGCACAGACCGGGACGAGCGGGCTTCGGTGGGAGGATGCGGGGCCGGGATCTGTCGAGGAGTCGCTGGATGCCTACTTCCACGAGTCGGCGGTGTCCCGGTCGTGGGTGGCCTGCGAGGCGCCCCGCGGGACGGTGCGATCGAGCGTGCTGCGCGGCCTGCTGGAACCCTCGCCGCGGATCGGGCGCAAGCGGGTCGCGATCTTGTACCGGCCCGAGGACCCGGCCTCGGCGGCCCGGATCGTCGAATCCGACCGGCGCAGTGCGCACTTTATGGCCGGGTCCACGACCGGGCTGGTCAACGCGCGGGCCTCGGCTACCGTGCGGGCGGCCGAGCAGGCCGCCGCGGAAGAGGCCGCCGGGGCGGGGCTTGTCGAGTTCGGCCTCGTCGTCACCGCGACCGTCGACACCCCCGGCGAGCTGTCCGCAGCGGATGCGGAAGTGGCGAACCTGGCGGCCACTGCCCGGCTGCGGCTGCGGGTGGCCAGGGGACAGCAGGGGACCGCGTTCGCGACGGCAGTCCCGGCCGGGGTATTGCCATGGCTGCACACCCTCCTCCCCCACCAGCTGCGGAGGGCACTGTGAACACGCGGGAACAGGACCACCGGGCCGCGCCGCCGCTGCCCGCGCGGGGCTGGCCGGGACCGGGCGGCGGGAAGGCACCGCACACCGAGGCCCCGGCGATGTGGCGGGGCACCACGGTGCAGGTGTGCGGGCTGTGGCCGTTCGTCACCGGCTCCGGCTCACCGGCCACTGGCGCGCCGCTGGGCCAGAACCTGCTGACTGGCGCGACGGTCTGTGGCGACCCGGTGTCCTGGTTCCGCCGAGCGCACCTGATCTCCAACCCGTCCATGTTCGTGCTCGGCGGGCCGGGCCTGGGCAAGTCCGCCCTGGTCGAGCGGATGCTGTTCTACCTGGCCGCCACCGGGGTCACCCCGCTGGTGCTCGGCGACCTCAAGCCGGACTACGCCGCCTCGGTGCACTACCTCGGCGGCCAGGTGATCCCGGTCGGCCGGGGCACCGGCGGCATCAACGTCCTGGACCCCGGCGCGATGGGGCAGGCCGCCGCCGCGATCGGCGGCCAGGCGGGAAACCAGCTCCGCGCCGAGGCACACGGCCGCGCGCTCACGATCGTCGCGGCGCTGATCACCCTGCTGCGCGGGCACCCCATCGACGACCACGAGCAGGCCGTCCTGTCAGCGTGCCTGCATCACCTCAGCGAGCGCCACGCCCCTGCCGCACCGCCGACCCTGCCCGACCTGGTCACCGTGCTGGAAGCAGGCCCGGAACGGATCCGCGCCGTGACCCTGGACCGCGGCTCCGATGACCGGTACCGCACCGCGGTGGACCCGCTGCACCGCAGCCTGCTCGGCCTGCTGGACGGGCCGCTGGGGCGCACGTTCGGCACCGCGACCACGACCCGCATCAACCTGGACGCGCCCGCCGTCGTGGTCGACATTTCCCGGATCGGCGAGGCCGACGCCCAGCTCACCGCGGCGGCGATGCTGGCCGCCTGGTCCGACGGGCTCGGCTGCGTCGCAGCCGCGCACGCCATGGCCGACGCCGGGCTGGCGCCGCGCCGCTGGTACTTCGCGATCCTCGATGAGCTGTGGCGCCCGCTGCGGGTCTCCGGCGGCCTGGTCGACCGGATCGACGCGATGACCCGGCTGAACCGGACCTGGGGCCTGGGCCAGGCGATGATCACCCACACCCTCAAGGACCTGGAAGCCGTCGGCTCGGAGGCCGACCGGGCCAAGGCCCGCGGGTTCGCCGAGCGCGCCGGGATGGTCGCCTGCATGGGCCTGCCCCGCGCCGAGCTCGGCGACCTGGACAAGATCGTCGGCCTGTCCCGCCGCGAAATCGAGATGATCACCTCCTGGTCCTCCCCCGCCGGCTGGGCCAGCGCGGGCGGCGGCGCCGAGCCGCCGCCGGGGCAGGGCCGCTGCCTGATCAAGGTCGGCGGCCGGCCAGGGATCCCGGTGAAGATCCAGATCACCGATACCGAACGGGAGCTGCATGACACCAACGCCCGATGGCAGCCGTCCGCGGTGTCTGTCACCGGGGGCACACCGTCATGACAGGCCACTCGTCCGCCAGTCCCGGCAGCCTGCTGTCCGCGTGGCTGATCCCGGGCGCCGCCGCCGTGCTCCTCACCGGCTCGGGCGGGCTGTGGCTGGCCGCAGAAGTCAGCGCATGGACTGACGGCACCCGGCAGCCCGCCCAGCCGCTGGCCTACGTGCGAGCCCTCGCGCACGGCCGGACAGCCTGGCCGACGGCGTGGGGCTGGGCAGCTCTGGCGCTGGCCGCAGGGATCATCGCCGCGGGAGCCGTCGCTGCCGTGGCCTTCGTATCTCGCCGGCGTAGCCGGCGTCACCGGGCTGACAAGGTGACGCGGCACCTCGCACCGCCCCAGGACCGGCTGCGGCTCACCCCGCGCGCTCGCGGGCGGGAGTCCGCGCGGCTGGTCCCCGGCGCGCCGGGCTGGACCGGGACCCCGCTGGGCAGGATGCTGCCGGGCAGGCAGCAGGCGCGCTGCGGGCCGGAGGATGTCTCGGTCGACGTGTGGGGCCCGCGGACCGGCAAGACCTCGCGCCGGGTGATTCCCAGCGTGCTGGACGCGCCCGGCCCGGTGCTGGCCACCACGAATAAGCGCGACGTGTCCGATGCCACCCTTGCCATCCGGGCGGAGAAGGGCACGACCTGGCTGTTCGACCCGCAAGGCCTGGCCACCGACGGGACGCCCACGTTCGTGTTCAACCCGCTCGGCCAGGTCACCGACGTGTCCGCCGCGCAGAAGCTCGCGGCGATCTTCGAAGCGTCCACCCGCGAGCCGGGGGCGCGCACCGACGCGCAATGGGACACGGCCGGGCGGGACCTGCTGGCCTGGCTCTTCCTCGCCGCTGCTTCCTGCGGCGAGCCGATCGGGCAGGTGTGGGGATGGCTGTCCAATCCCGACGACGCCACACCCGCGTTCCTGCTCCGCGATGCCGGGCACGCCGGTCCGGCGACCGCGGTGCAGGGCGTGCTCGGCCAGCCCGACAAGATGCGCGGCTCCACCTACGGCACCGCGCAGCGGATGGCCAGGGCGCTGGTCAATCCTGAGCTGCTCGCCTGGGTCACCCCGGACCCCGCCCTGCCCGTCTTCGACGCGAACGCGTTCCCCGCCAGCCCCGGCACCCTGTACGCGCTGTCGCGTGAGGGAGAAGGATCCGGCGGCCCGTTCGTCGCCGCGCTGACCGCGCACACCTGCGAGGCAGCCGAACGGCTCGCGGCGGCCAGCCCCTCGGGCAGGCTCGCCATCCCGCTCGTGGTAGAGCTGGACGAGGCCGCCAACATCGTGCGCTGGCCCGAGCTGCCCAAGCTCTACAGCCACTACGGATCCAGGGGCATCCTGCTGCACTCCTACTTCCAGTCCTGGACCCAGGGCGCCGAGGCGTGGGGCGAGTACGGGATGCGGACGCTATGGTCGGCCTCGACGATCCGCGTGCTCGGCGCCGGGGTCGCGGACCAGAAGTTCCTCGCCGAGTTCTCCGAGCTGATCGGCAGCCACGACGAGTGGATCCGCCAGTCGGTGTCGCTCGGGCGTTACGGGGACCGGCAGGTCACCCGTTCGGTCCGCAAGGAGCGCACGCTGGAAGCGGCCGACCTGGCATCGCTGCCGAAGGACCGCGCGATCGTGGTCACCGCCGGTTCCCGGCCCGTCATCATCGAGACCCAGCCCTGGATGACCGGCCCGCACGCAGCGCAGATCAACGCGGCCCTGGCCGACGTCACCAGCGGGGCAGGGCCATGAGCGCGCAAGCTGCCGCCACCCCGCTCCCGTTCGGGAAGATCATTAGTGGCACCTTCGCAGGGCTCGTCGCGGGTGTGTTCGGGCTGCTGCTGCTCGTCGCGCTTCTCGCGGAGCGCGTCCAGACGGCGCCGTCCGGGGAGGGGCTGAACACCGCGAGGATCCCGGCGGCGTATGTGGCGTGGGTGATCAGGGCCGGGTCGCTGTGCGCGGCGATCCCCGCCCCGGTCATCGCGGGCCAGTTGCAGACCGAGTCGGGCTGGAGCGCCGGTGCCCGCAACCCGGTCTCGGGCGCGGCGGGGATCGCGCAGTTCCTGCCCTCCACCTTCCCGGCGTGGGGCCGCGACGACGACGGCACCGGCGCCGTCTCGCCATACAATCCGCGGGACGCGATCATGGCGCAGGGCCGCTACGACTGTGCGCTCGCCGCTCAGGCGCAGCGGCTGATCAGTTCCGGCCAGGCCAGCGGCGACGTGACCAGCCTCGCGCTGGCCGCCTACGACGCCGGGCCCGGCAGAGTGGAGGCCGCCCGCGGGATCCCGCAGATCCCCGAGACCGTCGCCTACGTGCAGCGGATCGAGACGCTCGCCGAGACTGTCTACGCCATCCCGGTTGCCGGTGCGGGCGGGACGGGCAGTGCCGCGGGGCGGGCCGCCGTCGCAGCCGCCGAGACTGCGCTCGGCACGCCGTATGAGTGGGGCGGCTCCTGCACTGACCCGCATGGGGCCAACCCGGCTGGGCGCTGCGACTGCTCCTCGCTGGTGCAAATGGCCTGGCGGGCAGCGGGCGCAATCCTGCCGCGCACCACGTTCGAGCAGGTAAACGCCGGTACGCCGGTGACTGCGGTCAGCCAGCTCAGCGCGGGGGACCTGATCTTCACGCCCGGCTCTGACGGGACGGCTGCCGATCCTGGCCATGTCGGCATGTACACGGGCAGCAACAGCATTGTCGAGGCGCCGGAGACCGGGGAGCTGGTGCAGATCGTGCCGCTGCCGAGCTGGCTTTCGTCCATCGTGGCGATGCGCCATATCAAGTTAGAGGGGACGACGATGACCGTACTTGCTGACCTGACCACCCTGGACGGCCCTGACGAGAATGACGCCGATACGACCGCCGAGCCCGAGGAGATGGGGCTGGTGGCGTGGGTGGAGGAGATCTTCGCACCGATGATCCAGCGCCGTGTCGACCTGGGGCGCGGCAAGACCTGGTGCGCCCGGTGGTGGGCGCATCCCGAGGTCGCCGTCCGCCTGGATGCGCTACGCATGGCCTGGTACGAGATGACTGCCGCCGACGCCAGCGGCCGGACCGGTGCAGGCTACTCGGCCTGGTGGGTCAACCACGTCGACCCCACGCTGATGACCCTGCTGGACGGCGACACCGGCCCGATGAGCGGCTGCCGCCCTGATCATCACGCCGAAAAGCCGGTCCCGGTCCTGCGCACTGAGCCGCCGCACGGATCCTGACGCCGTTGTCGAGGAGAGAAAAATGCCCATTGAGCCGAACGGGAGCGTCGTGACAGTCCCCGCCCTGCGCGAAGCCCTCGGCCTGCCGAAGCAGCGGCCAGAAGGTGTAAGGGACCTGCTCGGAGTCCTGTGGGAGCCGCCGGAACCGGTGACGGTTGCGGCGGTGGCTGCCAGGCCGCTGGCGCTGGGTGACTGGCCGGAGGCGTGGCGGGCCGATCCCGCCTCCGGGCCGCAGTTCCTGATCGCCCTGCGGGACCAGGCCGATCCGTACCTGATCGCCAGGGTGTTCTGGGTCGACGGCACGCGGTGGGGCGATCACACAGGTGCGGATCCGCAACACCGCCAGGTGCCCGTCTCTGCGCGCACCACTCTGGCCGCCGTGCGGCTGGCCGGGCGGCGCGTCCTGGCGGGAGTGTCGTTCGGCTGGCCGCAGCCCGAAGAACACTTCGCCTTCCTCTAGTACGACCAGAAAGGTAGGCCGCTCATGACGATGAACGAGTACGGGGCGATGGCGCAGCGGCACTGGAAGCAGTGGCTGTCGGGGCGGTACGCCTCGATCGACGATCCGGGCGCTTACTTCGCCGGGCTTGGCGAGCGTGCCGCCCGCGACATCGCGGACGCGTGGGCGCAGATGAGCGCCGCCGAGGGCAACCCTCCAGGGGAGGGATACCTGGACCGGGTCGGCCGGCTGAACATGATCCGCAAGCAGGCCGAGGAACTCGTGCTCCACTCGCTCGTCCTGCTGCCGCCCGAGCAAGGCGCGGATGACCCTGAGGCTGAGGACGATCCCCCCGACGGGACGTAGCCATGGCCACGGGGGAACGGTTCCGGCCACGGGGGCAGGAAGAGCTAGCACCATCCGGGCAGGTCAGCCGTATCGCGGCGAACGTGGCCGCGATCAGGACGCTGCGGAAGATCCAGGCCGGGCAGCGGCCCGCGACGCCGGGCGAGCAGGCGTTCCTGGCCCGGTGGTCGGGCTGGGGAGCGGTGCCGCAGGTCTTCGACGAGCAGAACGCCGAGTTCGCCGGTGAACGCGACGAGCTGCGCGCGCTGCTGTCGGATGCCGAGTATGCGGCGGCGCGGCGCACCACGATAAACGCCCATTACACCGGCGCCGGGCTGGTGCGGGCGATCTGGGACGGCGTGCAGCAGCTGGGATTCACCGGCGGGCAGGTGCTTGAGCCGGGCTGCGGCAGCGGGAACTTCATCGGCTTCGCCCCGCAGTCAGCGCAGGTGCTGGGGGTCGAGCTGGACCCCGTCACCGCCGGGATCGCGGCGGCGCTGTACCCGGACGCCCAGATCCGCAACGAGTCATTCGCCGACACCCGGCTCCCGGACGGCATCTTTGACCTGGTGATCGGCAACGTGCCGTTCAGCGCGGCGCGGCTGCACGATCCGCGGCACAACGCGGCCGGGCACTCGATGCACAACCACTTCATCGTCAAGAGCCTGCGCCTGACCCGGCCCGGCGGCCTGGTGGCGGTACTCACCTCCCGGTACACGATGGACGCCCAGGACAGCTCCGCACGCAAGGAGATGGCCGGGCTGGCGGACCTGGTGACCGCGGTGCGGCTGCCCGGCGGCGCGCACCGGCGCGCGGCTGGTACCGACGCGGTCACTGACCTGCTGGTGCTGCGCCGCCGCGGGGGTGGCCGAGCGGCCCCGGTCGCGGGCTCAGAGTCCTGGGAGCGGTCCGTCCAGGTCGACCTGCCTGGCGGCACCGTCTGGGTCAGCGAGTACTTCCACCGGCTTCCCGGGCAGGCTCTCGGCACCTTCGAGGTGGGCGGCGGCCAGTACAGTGCCACCGAATTGCTCGTACGCCCGGCCGGCGAGCTGGCCGGGGTACCGGACCAGCTAGACAGCGCGCTGTCCCGCGCCGCTGCTACCACTGCCGACCCTGCTCCGCAGGTGGTCAGCGCGCGCGAGGCGGACCGGTTCGAGGGCACGCTGACCGCGAACGAGGACGGCTCGTTCAGCGTGCTCCGCGACGGCCAGCCGCAGCCGTGGCAATGCCCGAAGACCCAGGCCCGTGAACTGCGCGCGTTGCTCGCGCTCCGCGACACCGTCGCTGAGCTGCTGGACGCCGAGGCGGCCTCGGCGGAAGACACGCTGCACATCGGCGCGCTCCGGTCTGCGCTGAACCGCCGTTACGACGCCTGCGTTGCGGCGCACGGGCCGCTGAACAGGGCGGGCTGGCAGCGCACCGGACACGCCGAGCCGGCTGGGGACGACGCCTGGACGCGGAAGATGCCCGCCCAGGGCGGCTTCCGCCAGGACCCGTACGCCGCGACGGTGTACGCGCTGGAGGACTATGACCCCGACAGCGGCCACGCAGGCAAGGCCGCGATATTCACCGGGCGGGTCATCGCCCCCCGCCAGGCCCCCGCTTCGGCGGACAGCCCGGCCGACGCCGTCGCGATCTGCCTTGATGCGACCGGCGAGGTCCGCCTGGACGTCGTAGCCAGATTGCTCGGCGCGCCGTCGCCTGAGGATGCCCGCACCACGCTCGGCGAGCTGGTGTACGACGAGCCCGGCACGGACCGGCTCGTCCCCGCCGCCGAGTACCTCTCCGGGAAAGTACGGATCAAGCTCGCCGAGGCGGAGCAGGCGGCCGATGGCGATCCCCTGTTCGCGGTCAACGCCGCGGCGCTGCGCCGGGTGCTGCCCGCCGACCTGGGACCGGGCGAGATCGACGCCCGCCTGGGCGCCGCATGGATCGGCCCGGAGCACGTGCAGCAGGGCCTGCGCGAGATTCTCGAAGATCCCGGGCTCACGGTCACGAAGGGCCACGGCGCGACGTGGAAGGCCGAAGGCAACGCCGGCAGCGTCCTTGCGACCGAGATCTGGGGCACCCAGGAACGGGATGCCCTGAGCCTGGCCGCATCCCTGCTGGAGCAGCGGCCGATCCGGGTGTCGCCCGTCCGCTCTGATGCGGATGATCCACCGCACGTGAGAAGGCAGCGCCAGCTGGAGGCGGCCACCGCGACCGTGGCGGCCAGGGCCAAGGCCGACGAGCTGAGCAACCGGTTCACCGACTGGCTGTGGGAGGACCCGCAGCGGTCCGCGGAGCTGGCCAGCACCTACAACGAGCGGTTCAACTCGCTCGTGCTGCGCTCCTACGACGGCGTAAGGCTGTCCCTGCCGGGCCTGGCGGCATCGTTCCGGCCCCGCCTGCATCAGGTCGCCGCCGTGGCCCGGATCATCAGCGAGCCCGCCGTGCTGCTTGCCCACGAGGTCGGCGCGGGCAAGACGGCCGAGATGGTGATGGGCGCGATGGAACTGCGCCGCCTGGGCATGGCCGTCAAGCCCGCGATCATGGTGCCCAACCACATGCTCGAGCAGTTCCAGCGCGAGTTCATGCAGCTCTACCCGCAGGCCAGTGTCCTGGCCGCGGGCAGGAAGGACCTGGAGCGGCTCGGGCGCCAGGCGTTCGTGGCGCGGATCGCGACGGGGAACTGGGACGCGGTGATCATGTCCCGCTCGGTGTTCGGGCACATCCCCATGTCAGCCGCGGCGCAGGAAGAGTACCTGGCCGCCCAGCTCGCCGAATACGACACGTGGCTGGAACGGGCACGTGCGGCAGGCGTGAACCACTCCATCGTGAAGAAGATGGAGACCAGGCGCCTGATGCGCGAGGAGCGGCTGAAGAGGAAGCTCGCCATCACCCGGGACGCGGGAATCTGCTGGGAACAGACCGGCATCGACTACCTGTTCGTCGACGAGGCGCACGCCTTCAAGAACCTGGACACCCGCTCCAACAACCGGGACCTGGGCATCGACGGCTCCGGCCGGGCCAGCGACCTGGACATGAAGCTGTGCTACCTGCGCCGCGTGCACGGCCGCCGGGTGGCGACGTTCGCGACGGCCACGCCGATCGCGAACTCGATGTCCGAGGGCTACGTGATGACCATGTACCTGCGCCCCGACCTGCTGGCCGGGGCGGGCATCGAGGATTTCGACGGCTGGGCCGGCACGTTCGCCGAGACGACCACCGATGTCGAGGTAGCCCCGGAGGGCGGCATCCGGGTCAAGGACCGGTTCGCCCGGTTCCGCAATGTCCCCGAGCTGCTGCGGATGTGGCACGTGGCCGCCGATGTCAAGACCGGCGAAGACCTCAGGCTGCCCGCCCCGGACCTGGCCGGCGGGAGACCCGAGGTCGTCACCGTCGAATCCTCCGGCGGGCTGCGCGCCTTCATGGACCAGATAGTCTCCCGCGCCGAGGCCGTGCGCACCCGCGCTGTGCTGCCCGATGAGGACAACATGCTGAAGATCTCCAGCGATGGCCGGTCTGCCGCGCTGGACCTGCGGCTGGTGGGCATGCAGCCGCCCGAGGTCGGCAAGCTCGATGTCGCTGCCGAGCACATCGCGGGCGTCTGGGAAGAGCACCGGGAGGACATCTACCAGGACGCCGACGGCCACGACGCTCCCGTTCGGGGCAGTCTGCAGATTGTTTTCTGTGATCTCGGCACGCCATCCGCAGACGCGCGCAAGGCCGGGAAGTGGATCGCCTACGAATACCTGCGCGAGCAGCTGGCTGCGCGCGGCGTACCGGCCGCCCAGGTGCGGTTCATGCACGAGGCAAAGACCGACAAGGAGAAGGCCGAGCTGTTCGCCTTTTCGCGCGCCGGGAAGATCGCGGTGCTGATCGGCTCGACCGAGCTGATGGGCGTGGGCACCAACGTGCAGGACCGCGCCATCGCCCTGCATCACCTGGACTGCCCGTGGCGGCCCGCCGACGTGACCCAGCGGGAGGGCCGGATCCTGCGGCAGGGAAACCGGAACGCGGGGGTGCGCATCCTCCGGTACGTCACCGAGGGCAGCTTCGACGCCTACATGTGGCAGACCGTGACCCGCAAGGCGAAATTCATCGCGCAGGTGATGCGCGGCAGGCTGGACGCCCGGGAGATCGAGGACGTCGGCGCGGCCACCCTGTCCTACAGCGAGGTCACCGCGCTCGCCTCCGGCGACATGCGCATCCTGGCCAAGGCCCAGGCCGACGCCGACGTGCAGCGGCTGGAACGGCTGCATGCCTCCTGGCGCCGCAGCCAGTACAGCCTGAAGACCCGGGCCAGCCAGGGAGAACGGCAGGTCACCGACCTGACCGAACGGGTGGCGCAGATCGACGCCGCGATCGGCCGGCGACAGGACACTCGCGGCGACGCCTTCACCATGAACCTGGGCGGCCGGGAATTCACCCGGCGCGCCGATGCGGCCGGTCATCTGCAAAGAGTCGCCCGCCAGCAGGCCGACGGCCAGCGCGGTCGCGGCATCGAAGCCGTGCGGAGAGAGCTGGGAACCTTCGGCGGATTCCCGTTGACCTGCACGACAACAGAGTTCCTCGGCGTCGTCACCGTGACGCTGAGCCTGCACGGCAGCCCATCGGGCAAGGTGCAGATCTCCAGTATCGATCTGCAACCGGACAAGCCGCCGCTCGGGCTCATCGCCAGGCTGGAAAACCGGCTGTCCGGCCTTGACCAGGAACGCAAGGCAACCACGGAGGAGATCACCCGGGTCAGGGCAGAAGCCGACCGCGCCCAGGCAGGACTCGGCGCGCCCTTTGCGAAGGCGGACGAACTCGCCCGAGCCCGCGCCGCAGCCGACCGCCTCGCCGAGGAACTCAGCGGCGGCGCGCCAGCCAGCAGCGGGGTGGCCGTCGCGAGCCCCGAGACCACGGTCCCCGCAGCGTCCCCGGCGTCCTCCCCCGCACCGGAACGAGACGTGTCCCAGCCGCCGCATGCGGCAGCCCAGGGGCGGCGCCCGACCGCCGAGCAGCAGGCGATCATCGATGCCTGCGTCTCCGGGCAGAACCTGGTGATCGAAGCAGGCGCCGGGACCGGCAAGACCTCGACCCTGCGGATGGCCTCGGATGCGATGCGCGGCCGGACCGGCCTGTACGTCGCCTACAACAAGGCCATCGCGGTTGAGGCGCAGGGATCGTTCCCGCCGAACGTCACATGTTCCACCGCCCATTCGCTGGCCTTCCGGGCGACCGGCCGGAACTACTCCCACCGGCTGCCGCCCAGCAGCCGGCGGCTGCCCGCCCGCGACATCGCGATCATGCTCGGCATCCACGAGCCACTACGTCTGGATGACCTGACCATGTTCGCGCCGCCGCAGCTCGCGCGGCTGGTCATGACCACCGTGGACCGGTTCTGCCAGAGCGCCGACACGCGCATCGGCGACGCCCATGTCCCCGCGGTCAACGGTGTCGACGCGGCGGCACACGCCCAGCTCTCCCGCTGGGCGCTCCCCCTCGCCGACCGCGCATGGGACGACATCCAGTGCCCTGACGGGCGGCTGCCGTTCAGCCACGACCACTACCTGAAGATGTGGCAGCTCACCAGCCCCGCCGTTCCCGCCGACTTCATCCTGTTTGACGAGGCCCAGGACGCCAACCCAGTCACCGCCGCGATCATCCAGGGCCAGGACAGCGCCCAGAAGATCGCCGTCGGCGACTCCTGCCAGGCCATCTACGGCTGGCGCGGTGCCGTGGACGCACTGGCTACCTGGCCCGCTGACACCCGTCTCTTCCTGTCGCAGTCCTTCCGGTTCGGCGATGCGGTGGCAGCGGAGGCCAACAAGTGGCTGGGGAACCTCGGCGCCAGGCTGCGCCTGTCCGGCACCCCGGCCATCACCTCGACGATCGGCCCCGCCGACCCGGCCGACGTGGTGTTGTGCCGCACGAACGCCGAAGCTGTCTCCCAGGTCATCACCGCGCTGGAAGCCGGGCGGAGCGTCGCTATGGTCGGCGGCGGGGACGACTTCAAGCGCCTGGCCACGGCAGCGGTCGACCTCATGGACAAGGGACACACCAGCCATCCCGAGCTGATGGCCTTCCGGACCTGGGCCGATGTCCAGGACTACGCCCGCAACGACGAGTCCGGCGCCGACCTGGCCACCTTCGTCCGGCTGATCGACGACCACGGACCCCTAGCCGTTCTCAGCGCCGCCAGCGCGCTGAGCAGCGAAGACCGGGCCGAGGTCACGATCTCCACCGCGCACAAGGCCAAGGGCCGTGAATGGGACCGGGTACGCATCGCCACCGACTTCCGCGAGCCCAGGCCGAACAAGCACACCGGCGAGCCCGGCACGATCCCCCGCCCGGACGCCATGCTCGCCTACGTCGCCGTCACCCGCGCCCGCCACCGCCTCGACCGCAAAGGACTGGCCTGGATCGACAACTACGCAGGACAGGAAGCATACGATTCCGCCGCGTCCAGCACATCAGCTGCCCTGGAGCAAGAAACAGCGACAGTAACGCCAAGCCCGGATGCTGCCATCGCAGGTGCGCCTGACCGCCGGACGGAATCGCCAGCACCCGCCCCGGATCGCGAGCCAGCGGTCATTTCCCCGCCCGCCGCTACGCCCGCGAACACGCCTGAAACCGAGTCAGCAAGCATCACCACGATCCGGATCGAGCACGACCACTCCGGCACCCGGGTCTACGGGACAGACAAGAACGATCTTGCCGTTCACCAGGCGCTCAGGGACACCAGCTTCAAGTGGTCACGCCGTCAGAGCTACTGGTACCTGCCACGGCCATGGAAATACCACACCCGGACCCTTCAGGTCAACGCCCTCGCGGAGAACCTCACGCGGATCGGCCGCACCCACGTCCGCGCTGATGGCGCACAGCCGGAGCTAAACCCGGCTCCCTCCGCGCAGCAAGTCGCAGAGACCCCGGCGGAACAAGCCGTGCCGCCGCTCGCCGACGATACGGCCACGGCATCCACAAGCCCCGGGGCGAACGATGCTCCAGCCGAAACCGACGGCGAACAGGCGACGCTGTTCGACGTCGAGCCCGACCAGACCACCCGCCGCGACAGCCCCGCCGTACCCGAGGTGAAGGCTCCGCGCCCGGCGACTGCCGCTGACAACGGCGAACTGGCAGAAGGTGAGCCGTACACTGGCGGGCGCGCTCAGGCGGAGTCCGGATCGCGAATCATCGAGAACAACTACCTCGCCTGGACGCAGAGCCGCGCCGCCGAGGTCGCCCGCCGCGAGCCACAGCAGCAGGGCCGCATGCACCAGCTGGCAACGGCGTGGCAGAGGGTCTCGGCACGCGGCCTGGGTGATGGGCCTGGCCCGGCCGCAGTGGATTACCACGTGCTCGCTCACGCGGCACACGCCGTCGCGGAGAGCCTGGACATGGCCGTCCGGCTTTCCGAGCTTGGTCCCCTGGTCCGGCTCGCCCAGGACGCCGGAAAGCACGCGGAACGACTCCGCGCCACAGCGGGCCACGCCTTCCTCCGCTCACCCCGCGCCGGCCCGTACACCGGCGGACGCGGCCAGGCGGAGTCCGGATCGCGGATCATCGAGAACGACTACCTCACCTGGACCCGCACGGAGGCGGCAGCCAGGATCGCCCGCTCCGCAATACGCGCCAAAGGTTTCGCGCGGATGCGCTCGGCATGGACGGCGATCCGTGACCGAGGCCTGGACGACGGACCCGGCCCGGCAGCTGACCGCTACACCGCTCTTACCCACGCGGCCAGGCACCTGACCGAACGGTTCGAGCACGACTACCCCTCGGCAGACCTGATCCCGCTCCTCGAACTCACCGACCACGCCACCAGGCACGCAACCCGCCTCCGCGCCACCGCAGACGCGCACACCGCACAACGCGAAGCCCGCACGAAAGAACGCGCCCAAGCCCAAGGACGACCAGCAGGGCACGAATCCAACAGCCCGGCCACTGACTCCTACCAGGGCTTGCCGGTCCAGGTGTCGGCCGTGACCCGACGCGCCCACTCCGAAAGCGGCACAGCCGCCGATCACAACGGGCGACCGCTCGTCCGCTACGTCGATGTCCATAACGACCATCGGCACACCCATACTGCAGCCGAACGAGGTCGCTAGTGCAGCCGCGCCCTCGTTCACGAACCAGCGGCTAGCGGGGTTGGGTCCGGTTTCATTTCGTCTGGGGCACCTCTTCGTGCGAGTTGGGCATGGTTCTATTAGCCTGTGGGCAGGGGTGAGGGAGTATAACATGATTGATCTTGGTGGTGACCAGAGCCCGGCTGCGGTCCGGGTCTTCATCTCGTACGCCCATGATGGCGACGCTCATGTGGCGGCCGTCCGGGACCTGTGGATATTTCTTCGCCAGCAGGGCGTTGACGCGCGGGTGGATCTGCCCGCAGCCGAGCTTCGGCAGGACTGGCCTGCATGGATGGAGGAGCAGGTGCAGAATGCAGAATATGTATTGGTCATAGCGTCAAAGGCGTATAAGCGCCGTGCGGAGGACGGCCTCATCCCAAAGGATGAGGGGCGTGGCGTACGATATGAGGTTCGGCTGATCCGCGAATATTTCTATCGTGATCAAAAGACAGTGCTACGCCGAGTTTTGCCCGTGCTGTTGCCAGGTGTTCCAGTTGACTATATCCCGAACTTCCTGTCTCCGGCCTCGGCAACCTCCTACCAGGTCGAGGCATTTACTCTCAAGGGCTGTGAATCGCTGCTGCGGGTCCTGACGGGTCAGCCGTATGAAGTCGAGCCGCCCGTGGGCCCGGTTCCAGTGTTGCCGCCTCGGCTGGAGTCGGCTGCCTCAGGGAAGCCGCAGTCCGCGCGTCAGGATTTCCGCACGGAACTGGGGATTGCGGCTGCCGGGTGGCGGCGCGGGACGGTGGTCGATGCCGTGCACCAACGGATCGCAGCAGGCACAGCGGCGGTCGTCCTGTATGGCCTTCCAGGTCTGGGCAAGACCACGACGATGTGCGACGTCGCTGATGAGCTTGCCGGTGAGCGCGCCATCCTTCCGCTTAGCTTAGGTGGCGCAGCCAGACTTGAGCCGCTCTATCTTGTAGAGGCCGTCCGTCGGCTTCTGAATGCCACCGCGGACGACCAGTTGGTGAGCAGCTTGCCTTGGCGCAAAGCCCTTGCCCGGCTGCTTGCCGACAGGGCGCAGGAAGGTCTCCTCGTCCTGCTGGACGACATAGACCCGGCTTGGAATGCAGCCAAGTTTGTCATTTTCTTTTCACAGGTTCCTGACACAGTCGTCCTGGCGACCGCACGTACTAAGCCACCACATCATCTACCTGTCCACACCTTCCCCATTCGCCCGCTCTCTAGGCACGAGAGTCTTGACCTGATTGAACACCAGATCACCCAGCTTGCGCTACCTGCTGATCCGGAGCAGGTAGCGCGGGTGCTGCCGACGAGCGTGCTGTCCCATCCGCATGCATTGTGCGCTTTCCTGGCACACGCCAAGCACACCCCCATGAGCCTGCTGGGGCACCCGGACTTGCCGGATGACGTGCGTGGCCCACTCCGAGTAGTGGCCGAGGCCGTGTCCGAGCTTTCGGCAGGTGACCGGATGTCGCTGGCGTTCACGGAGGCTCTCGGTGGCGCTAAGCTCTCCGACGTCATCGATATAGGCTTGGCACTCCCCGGTGACTTCGCAGTGGCCTTGGGTCGCCTTGGCACCCGCTGTCTGGTACACCTGTCCAATGACAGCGTGGAGGTACCCGACCTGGTAGCCGAAGCGCTTGCACAGGTAGATCCGGAATGTCGGATGATCGTTTCAGATGCCATCGGGCGCGAACTGCACAGAGCCGTCGGAAGCGCCGATCTCGGCGTCGAGACCGCGCTGGCCACCGTACTCCCGCTAGTAACCGTCGAGTGGGCGAAAAAACGAGCATGGGTGACGCTCTGCGGGCTCGTCGACGCTGAACTGCTCGACCGGCTCAATCAGCGTGGCTACTGGAAGGAGTACGTTCTGCTCACCCGCCTGCGCGTCGATGCCGCAGATCAGCTGGGTGATCTTGCGAGTGCGGTGCAGTTGCGCTGCCGGCTGGCCAGGAAGGTGGCCCAGATGGGAGACCTGGACTCGGCCTGGGAACTGGTCCGCAGGGCATGGAATGTCCTCAGCGAAGACGGCCCAGCCGCGCTGCGCGCCGATATCCACTCACACCGAGCGTTTCTCGCGTACCTGGAGGAAGACGACCGGTTCGCCCTACGGGAACTGGAGGCTTGCACTGAGCTGCGCATTGCCACCGCGGATACCTCAGGCATTCTCGTGGCGCGCAAGCTGGAAGGCAATATCCGCCTACGACAAAGAGATTACCAAGGCGCTGCCGCAGCGTTCGAACTAGCGCTCGCTGTCACGGATATCCCATCAGACTCGAAGCACAGGATTGAGGCCGAGACGAGTCTTGCGGCGTGCGAGATGCAGCTCAGCCTCGAAGACCGCGCGGAACAGCGGTTGCGGCGCGTGATCCAGCAGATGCGAGCATCGCGGATGGACACGGAACTGCCACGCGCCCTATTAACCTATGCACTGCTGGCAGAGGACCGGGGACGGCCAGCCGAGGCACTCGAAATCGCTCGGCTGGCGGCAGCTTTGCCCGCACGCGACGAGACGCTACGGATGGCTATAACCAGGCTCATCTGGCGACTGGAACGCTTCTACCACCGCGGCAGCCGGAATGCTGGACCCGAGCCACAGGCCACGACATGATAAAACGTCGCCGATCATCGGGATCCATCACCAATTCCAAGGCGACACCCCGGACGGGTCAAGCGGTGCAAGTACTGGAGGATTCAGAGCTACCAGGCTACTTCATCCGTGCCTTCCTGCAAGTCATGCCCCCTGAACTCACCAGGGAAACAGCCGGGCTCTTTGTCCGATATCTGGCTCATCATCGGCAAGAGATCCCGACGAACGAGCACGGAATTCCTGCATCCTCCGATGTGCTGGACAGCTCGCGAGTCGGCGTCCACCTGAGCACGCGGTGGACAGCAGAAGGCGGGGAGCTGACTGAATTGACGAAGCTGGTGACGATGGCCGTTTACCGGGACGGAGTGTTGCAGGCAAATCCGTGGTACACACGTCGCCGGGGTAGAAGAGTTCCAGGTCTAGCGTCAGCGTACCTGGAGACCTTCTGGGCCGCAGGCGGTCATGACCTGACCGAGCTGTCTAGGTTCTTGAAGTCAGTCGATCGCGAGAACCTGGACTGGTTGCCAAGGTGAATGACTGGTCTGTTGTCGAGCTTGGCCGCCTGCTCACGCATGCTCGTCGTACCGTTCCGCACTACCAGGGGTTGATCGCCGCCAATGAGGTCACTCAACACGATGCGTTAAAGGTACTGCGCAGTCTTCCTCTGCTCACGCGAGAGCAGGTACGGGCGGAGAAACCGAGGTTGTGGTCGACCGTCGGTGATCCGTACGCCTGGAAGACGGTGCGCACCAGCGGTACTACTGGTATCCCGATTGAAGTGGCGGTCGACGAAACCGCGCAACTAGCCGAGCTCGCTTCGATGGCCCGCCAGATCGATGCATGCATGGCCAACGGTGATTGGCGTGAACACTTGGTGATGCACCTGACTCTTCACTGGGCGGCGAATTCCCGGACAGCACCATCGCCATGGTCATCGCGATCCCATCTCGTTAAGTGGAACCTCAGCCGAGTCTGGCAGCAATCCGACGAGCGTTTCCTGGAGTGCCTAAAGAAAATCAACGGCCATATCATCACGGCCATGCCATCGGTGGCGGCCGTACTCCTGAATCGGGTCCGGCGTTCTGGACGCATCCAGCCTCAGATGATCGTGCTGTCTGGGGAGCAAGTCGATGACGATCTGCGGCGGCGGATCTCAGCGGTATTCGGCTGCCCGTCCACCTGCCTGTACACGCTGGCAGAGATGGGGATCGCCGCCAACGGATGCCTTGCCACCAGCGGCTACCACGTCAACGACACTGACGTCTTCCTCGAAGTGGTCGACGAGCGTGGTACTGATGTCGGCCCGGACGAGGCCGGAGATGTCGTGATCACCTCCCTTACCAATCGCGCCATGCCCCTGATCCGGTACATGACCGGAGACCGGGGTCAGTGGGTCAGCCGACCCTGCGATTGCCCACAGCCAGGACGGCTGTTCCGGTTGCAGACGACACGATCTCTCGACGTGGTCGCCGAGAGCCCGACAGGTCGCCGCATCACCCAGCTCGACGTTGCCAAGCTGTTTGCCCAGCTAGACGTCGACGCGACTCGACTGGCGCAGAACGGGCCGACTATCATCGTGGAGTACCGTGCCAACACCGATCTCGGCACAGTCCCTGCCACAGCGATCACGGCCGCCGTACGGGGCATGCTAGGGCCCGACACTCACGTATTGCTGCGCAGAGTCACGGAATTGCGGCCCCCATACGCTCTCAAGCGGTCTGCCACGGTCGGCTTAGTCCCTCCCAAACTCCCGCAACCGCAGGAAATCGTGACATGGTCGCGGCGGCGACTGGCTGACGAACCAGGGGTCGTCGCAGCTGTCCTCACGGGATCTGCGCTTGACCCAAGCGGGACCAGCCGCTTCAGCGATGTCGACATGGCGGTGCTAGTCGATCACGATCCTGATGATCAGCGGTGGCGGAAGCTGGCAGTGGCGATGCACCGGCACCTGCCCGGGCTCCGGGTCAATGTGACAACAGCGCAGGCTCTAACCGGGTCCCCGCTGATCACCTGCCGGTTGCTCGCCGAACGGTACCCGATCCTCGGCAAGCTCGAATCAGGCGGTGTGGAATGGCCGTCACAAAATGATCTCTCTAAGGAAGCGGTGTTCTGGGCGCAGGACGCGCGGGCGGTGTTGTGGACGATGGTGACTGCCGCAGACCGGTCCCGGGTGGATCCGTTGCGCGAGGCATGGCTCGCCGCCAAGTATGGGTTAGACGCATTGCGCTATCACTTCCTCTGCCAGGGGAATCGCGTAACGCAGGCTCACCAAGTCCTGCAGATGGCCCTGAAACAGTGCGTTACCAGCGCCCCCGGCATCCAAGCGGCCTTCGACGTGGCCCGAGAGCACCAGCCGCCCCCTCCCACGCGATCCAGCGCATCGGACCAGTACCTGGCCGACGCGCTGTCCATTATCGAATGGGTACGCGATAATCTCCCCACTGGGGACCGTCTCACTGATGTACGCAATCCCCACCTCTACGAGTAGATGTACGGGGCTGCCCCGTGACGAAAAGATCAGGATTCATGTCTCGTGTGACGACTTCGCGGTCATGGAATCGTGGCGTGGAGTGCTGCCTGAGGAAGAAGCACGCGCCTGGGTGGCTCGTGACCTTCCACACGGCGGAGTTTCTCCCTGGGCCACGACCAGTCGGTGATGCTGCGGATCTGGCCGATGACCGGCCGGGTCAGATCGGCAAGCGGCTCAGCCAGTCCGGGCATCACACGCGGACTTCCCTTCGTCATGCCGGTGACGTGGCGCGCGGAGGCCGGGCTTCAGAGGGCTGCCCCGGCGTCGCGGTGCAGTTTGTGGACACGGTCGAGTTGCACCTGGAACTCCTCACGACGCTGCTCACGCTGTTTCCAGAGCACGGCGAGCCAGCGCAGCGCGCAGGTTCGCCGTGCGGCGGCGAACCTGAGCCGCACAGGGCCGTCGTGGACGCCGAGGCCGGTGACGATCTGGTCCCAGACGGCATCGTCGATCGCGCGGGCGCTGATGTGCTCGACAAGGTCGGCGCACTCGAAGGCGAGGTCGCTCCAGCCCGCGAACTCGAAATCGACGCACCGGCTGGTGGTCCCGTCCCACAGCCAGTTGACCAGGCTGGAGTCTCTGCGGGCGAAGATCCGGGGCGCGGGCTCGGTGAGGATCCCGGCATCGCGGCTGTCCCGCCACCGGTCAAGCAGGCGCTGCAATTCACCCGCCAGCGGATCATGGCGGGCTTCTGCTAGCTGCGCTGCCCAGATACCGGTGATCCGCTTGATGTAGTGGCTGGCCGAGTCGATGCGGACTAGTCCGGAGAACTCCGCGTTGAGGGGCACGGCGTGGATGCCGCGGAGCGTCTCCGCCATTTCCTGCAGCGCGTTTGCCCTGTCCTCAACGTCTGGGATCGAGGTTCCGGGCAGGAACGTCATGCCGATGGCAGGCTGCGCGGGCTCCGGATCGGTCCACAGAGGAGAAGGGACGCCCTCGACTGCGTGCTCCGCTAGGAGGGTGAACGCGTGCCATTCCCGGTGGGCACGTCGCCGTTTATCGGCCTTGTACAGCTTGATGCAGACCGGGCCATCCAGGGATGACCAGGCGTAGACACGGTTGTTCCGCCCGCCGACCAGCGGCCTGAGATTGTTTTCCCCAAGCCACTCCGCACCGGCTGAGCCAGGCGCTACTGCCGGAAACGCCCGTAGCCCGGCCAGGAGCCGTGCCGGTGCCGGGTGGTTTCGGCGGACAGCATCACTACTCCGGTGGTCGCCATCGGGGATGTGAGCCTCGGCGGGCTGTCTGCATTGCGGAGCAGCGTAGGCGCTGGGCTGCTCTGCAGCTGTCAGGACGCGGCCGGAGAAAACCGGACGGACCAGACGCCGGATGGCGGCTGTCCTGACCCCGCCTACGCATCGGCTGGTCGGCCTGCGGGAGACTTGCGCTGTGAAGGGTGATGCCGGGGCTGAGGCAGCTGCGCGAGTGGATGTGGCGTATGCGCTGGTGTGCGATGCCACAGGTCAGCAGGTGCTGCTGGTGCGCAACCGTGATACGTGGAGCCTGCCGGGCGGGATGCGGGAGGCCGGGGAGACCCTTGCCTGCGCGGCGGCGCGGGAGACGCGGGAGGAGACCGGGCTGCAGGTGGTGGTCGGGGATGTGGTGAGTGTCTCCGAGCGTATCGGGGCCGGGGTCCACGATGTGTTCGTGGTGTTCCGTGCCCGTGCCGCAGCCGGGGAGGTCATGGTGTCCGGCCGTGATGAGGACGTTCTGGAGGCGCGCTGGGCGGGGCTGGGCGAGGCGGACGTGCTGATGCCCTGGTATCCCGGCGGGATCTCGGCCATCGCCCGATCCGCCGGGATCGGCTACTTCACGAGCTGACCACGGCCTCTTTCACAAGATCTGCCGGGGCACCGGCCGTGCGAGGTGGTGCTCGATGCCGTCGTCCAGGGCACGGGCGCAGGACCGGGCGGCGGTTGCCGCCGCTGCGGCGGTGAGGTCCAGGTGGGGGCCGTGGTGGGCGTAGGTGGGGTAGAAGATGCCGCGGAACAGTGCCCCGCCTCGGATGATCTCCTGGATGAACAGGGTCTTGAGCTGCGGGCAGGGGGTTCCGCTGGTGTCGCGGGCCTCCAGGCCGAGGAAGCAGTCGTACCCGGCCAGTATCAGGTGTTCAGCCATCCCTGCTGCGGCGAGGGCCTGCTCGATGCGGTGGCGCAGTTCGGCGCCGATGGCGTGGGTGCGGGTGAGGACGTCGGCGTCGGCCATGGTGCGGACGGTGGCGGTCATGGCGGCGAGGCTGGCGGTTTCGGCGCCATGGGTGGTGGACAGCATGAGCAGCCCCGGTCGGCCTGGAGCTGGCGGGCGGGTGGTGTCGGCCAGGCTCATCAGGTCGCGTCGGCCGGTGAGGGCCGACAGTGGCAGCCCGTTGGCGATGCCCTTGCCCCAGATGGTGAGGTCGGGGGTTACGCCGGTCAGGGTCCTGGCTCCGCGCAGGCGGTATTTCATGCCGGTGACGGTCTCGTCGAAGATCAGGACGGTCCCGTGCAGGCTGCACAGGCGCCGTAGCTCGGCGAAGAAGACCAGGTCGGGCTTGGTGAACCGGACCGGTTCGCAGATGACCGCAGCCACCTGGCCGCCGTGCTCGGCGAACAAGGCGGCGATGCCGGGGACGTCGTTGTAGCCGAAGCTCAGGGTGTGGGCTGCGGCGTGCGGAAGGGTGCCGCCGGAGGCGGCGGTGGTAGCGATGAACCAGTCGCCGGTGGAGAAGAACGGGTGGTCAGCGCATCGGGCGACCAGGAGGCGGCCGGTGGCGTAGCGGGCGAGTTTGAGGGAGGCGTCGACGGCGTCGGAGGCGTTCTTGGCGAACTTCACCATCTCGTCGCCCGCCACGACGTCCAGGAACGTCTCGGCTGCGGCCAGTTCGGCGGCGGCGGGCAGCTGGAAGCTGGTGCCGCGGCGCAGTGCCGCTGTCACCGCGGCGGTGACGGCGGGGTGGGCGTGACCGAGCGGGACGCAGGACAGGCCCGCGAACCAGTCAACGTAGGCGTGACCGTCTGCATCCCATACCCAGGCGCCATGGCCTTCAGTAAGGACCGGCGGCGCCGTTGCCGGCCATTGGTCACAGGTCTTGCTGTAGGCGTGGGCGCCGCCGGGTACCAGGGTGCGCAGCCGGCGGGCGAGGCGCTCGGATTCGGGGAACCCGGTGTTCCTCGCCGCAGGGTCGTGCATCGGGGTTTCCATCAGGTGAGGCGGGCCGACAGGCCGCCGTCGACGTAGGTGATGTGGCCGGTGAGGTAGCGGGCGTCATCGCAGGCCAGGAACGCGATGACGTCGGCGACGTCGGAACCGGTCCCGGGCCGCCCGGCGGGAATCCGCCCGGCGAGCATCTGCCGGGGCCAGGCCGGGTCACCGGCGTGGCGCTCGGTCTCGATCACGCCGGGAGCTACCGCGTTGACCCGCACGCCTGGCGCCAGTGCGCAGGCCAGGTAGCGGGTGAGGGCGGACAGCCCGGCCTTGGATGCGTGATAGGCGGCCGAGTCCGGTCCGGTGAAGCGCTCGGCGACCGACGACACCAGCACCACCGAGGCGAGCGTGCCCACGGTGGCAGCGGCGCGGGTGAGGAAGAACGGGGCGGTCAGGTCGGCCTGCAGCACCGCCGCGAACCTATCCGGGGTGATATCGGCGAGCGCGGTGGTGTCGATGATGGCGGCGCAGTGCACCAGCACGTCGAGGCGCCCGAACCTGTCGAGCGCGGCCTGCACTAGGGCGCCGGGATCGCCGGCCAGGTCGAAGGCGCGGTAGGCGAGCCGATTGCTACCCCGGTCGAGCCGCTGCGTGAGTGCCCGCGCACGTTCGGGGTGATGGTGGTGAGTGGCAAGGATCCTGTACCCGTCCAGGTGCAGGCGGGTCACGGTCGCGGCGCCGATGCCGCTGCTGCCGCCGGTGACCAGCGCGACCCGGCCGCGCGCCATGCCGCCCGCGTTCACGACGCCACCGGGGGCGGCAGTGCTTCGCTGGCCCAGGTGCCGAGCAGATCCCGGAAGGAGGCCAGCATCACCGGATCGGGCCATGCCTGGCCGAAGTAGGGGATTCCGGCGAGATACTCGATGCCCTGGTAGAGGGTGAGCCGCTGGCGGAAGTCGGCCGGGAGCGGGGTCTCGGCGGTGTACCCGGACATGAACGGCTGTTCCAGGTCGGGGTGGCGGCGGAACACCCACATGCCGAGCTTCACGAAATCCCAGACCGGGTCGTAGAACGCGGCTGATTCGAAGTCGATGAGAGCGGCCGGGACCTGGGTGCCCCGGTCGATGACATTGGGCAGGTACAGGTCGCGGTGGGTCAGCGCGGGCCGGATCCCGTCGGCCAGGGCGTCGATGCGTAGCAGCAGCCCTGAGGTGATGTCCTCCAGCAGGCGGGGCGGCAAGAGCGCGGCGGCGCGGTTGGCGTCGGTGACGCGTGACAGGCGTGCATGGCATGCGGCCTGCCAGGATGGGTAGGTGCGGGTCGCAGAGCAGTCCTCGGCAAAGCGGGGGGCTGTCACGGTGTGGAGAACGGCGACGGTGTGGCCGAAGCGGCCAGCGAAGGCGGACCGGCCGGGCCGGGTCAGGGCAGGCAGGGCGGTGTCGGCGTCGCGGCCCTCGATCCAGGTCTGGACGTAGCAGGGCCGGCCGAGCGGGTTGTCGCGGGCGCTGGCGGCTACGACCGAAGGGACGGTGACGCCGCCGACAGCGGCGATCTGCTGGGCAGTGATCTCCCTGTGCAGGTCGCTGGCGCTGGCGTGCCGGATCCCGCTCTTCAGCAGGTAGGTGCCGGTGGGAGAGCGCACTAGCCAGGCCAGGTGCCCGTGCCCCTTGGGCAGCCGACTGACGTGCTCGGCTGGTTCCCCTGTCAGGGCGGTGAATGCCTGGCGGGCCGTGTCTGGTGACGGGACGGCGGCAGCGGGTGCGGTGATGGTCATGGCAGGACCGTCGCGTCCGGGTCGGCTGCCAGCGCGGTGAGTGCGGCGGCGGTGGCGGGCAGGTCGGCTGCGGCGGACACGGCGGCCACTGCCGGGACGCCTCCCAGCGCGGTGATCGCCGCGGTGGACAGTGCCTGGCCGGGCACGGTGAAGTACGGGTCGAGCCAGTCCTCGGCCTCGTCGGGTCTTCGCAGGTGGGTGGCCAGGAGGCGGATGGCGCGGGCCGCTGGGAGCCGCCGCAGGTGAGCGGGTTCGCCGGGGCGAGCGAAGCGGGGGAACACCAGCAGCCGCAGCGGCGTGGAAGACGCCAGGACCGAGCCAGCGAGTTGCGCGAGCCGGGACGGTCGCAGGTGCAGCGAGCCCGGGGTCGCCCCCGCGGCGCTCTCCGCGGCGGCAAGGCGCGCGCCGATGCCCCCCAGGGAGGGGAGCATGTCGCGGCGGATCTCCACGCCGCGGGGCCAGCCGTGGCCCGTCACGACGCCGCCCGCGGAGCGGATCGACAGGTCATCGTTGGACACGAAGGCGGCCGGGGTCCCTGTGACGGTGGCGTGCTCCAGCAGGGCGAGCAGGGTGGTGGTCTTGCCCGAGCGCTGCGGGGCGGCGACGGCGATCCCGGCGCCGCCGACGATCACGGCGCCGGCGTGCAGGAACATCTCTCCCTCCGCGTGCTGCTGGCGGCGGATCAAGGCCCGGACGAGCCGCAGGGTGAAGCGCACCGCCCACGGGCCTGGCCCGGCCTGGAGGGCGATGAGCCTCTGGCCAGCATTCACCTTGAGGCAGCGACGGGGTTCGCCGGGGCCTGGCGGGGTCGTCGGCACGGGAAGCCAGCCTCCGCCAGCAGGCCGGGAACCGGGTCCGGTGCTGATAGTCCAGGCTCGCGTCAGGGCAGTCGCGCCGTAGTCCGCGATGATCCACGGGGCGCATTCGGCGGCGACGCCGACGATGGTGGCGGGGTCTGCGGCCACGGCCACGGCGGCATTATCGCGGCGTAGCTGGCAGGTCAGCATCGGTGCTCCAGGAGATGGGCTGGGGTCAGCAGGTGGTGCTGGCCGCTGAGTGCCTCCAGAGCGGCCATTGGCCGCCGCAAGGCGCCGGTGACAGGGTGCCCCGCTTCCCGCAGCGCCCGTAGATGCCCGATGTCAGGGAGCTGGGACAGGACCATGCACGGCCAGAACGCATCGAGTTCACTGGCAGATAGCCCGGACGCCATGCCTGCGTAGGCTGCCAGGAACGAGGTGACACCCCCGGATGGCAGCCGGTAGTCGCCGGGCCCCCGGCGAGTGAGCATAAGTGCGCTGTAAGCGACGTCGTAGATACGGGGACGGCGGTCCAGCGTGTCGATGTCGAGGACCGCGGTGATCCGGTTGCCGCGCATCCGCAGGTTGGCGCCGTGAAAGTCGCCGTGCGTCCATGCCTGCGGCAGGTCACCTGCCAGCGGCGGGCGGGCGTGCAGTACGCCCAGGTGCGGCAAGTACGGATCCAGCAGGTGCCAGGCGCTGGCCCCTGCCGCGTCGCGGGCCGCGGCCAGCGTTTCCTCTGGCACTTGCAGCCAGGCATCCCACCGCTGGTCGTAGCCGACCGGTCCGGTTACCGGCAGCTCGGCAGTGCGGGCGTGCAGGCGGGCGAGCATCCTGCCAGCAGCGTCCCGTCGTGCCTGCCCGCCGCTGTACGGGCGGCCTCGCATGTACCGGGTGATCACCCAGATCGCGTCGTGAGCAACTGTCACAGCTGCCCCATCCAGGTTCTCTATCACCTCGGGCAGCGGCAGGCCCCGCTCCCTGGCCGCCGCGGTGAAGGCGGCCAGGAACCTGGCGCGAGCCGTGCGCCCGTCGCGGCGGTGGCACCGCGCCACCCAGCGGCGCCTGCGGCAGCGGTCGGCGATCGCGACGACGATGTTCGCAGTTGCGCCGCCCCCGAGCAGTGCACCGGAGACGGCCGGGAGGCCGTAGCAGTCCCGGGCGACCCCCAGCGCCATCGTCACAGGGCAGGACCGTGGGTCTGCGGCGCGGGTCATCGGGGCATGTCCCAGGTGAACAGGGCCGCTAGCGGGGGGGCGTGCAGCGCGTCGGCAGCAGCGCGCACGTGCTCACGCACGACGCCGGGCGGCACCGTCGCAGAGCAGGGGACCTCCACTGACACCGGCCCGCGGTAACCGTTGCCCGCGCACGCATTCAGCATCGCCGCCAGATCAATGACTCCTTTCCCGGGCAGCGCCCTGACCGGGCAGGTCCCGGCAGCCGTGAAGCCGACAAGATCGGCGAGCTGAATCCAGCCGATCGCGCCAGACGGCAGCGCATCCAGGTAGGCGGCCGAATCGCCGGGGGCCACCGCCAGAGTTGCAGTGTCGATCAGAAGACCTGCCCGCGCTCCCGGGAGTACCTGCCACCTCTCCCACAGGTCCCCGCCGTCCCGCCCGTGGACCGGGTCATGGATCTCCACGTTGACGGCAAGCCCAAGCGGCGCGCAGACCGCTGTGAGCTCGGCAAGCCGGCTGGTCAGTTCCGGTGCGGTGATCCTCTGGCGGGGAGAGGACGGCCGCGGTACGAACAACGACAGCGGCACTCCGCCGAGCCGCGCAGCGAGCGCGCACGCGCGGCGCCACGCGTCAATGGCGGCGGGCCAGGCAGCCTGGCCGATCGTGAGATCGGCGGGGATACCGGTACCGCACGACAACTGCCCGATGCCGGTCCCCGACTCCCGCAGCAGGTCGGCCAGTCCTGTCCGGCCGGACTCCCGCTCGGCGGCGAGGACGCAGTGGACGGGAACTTCCAGGGTGCCTATCCCGGCGGCTCCCGCGTAGCGGATCACCCGGCGCAGCGGGGTGTCGTAGCCGACGGTGGCCTGGTCGACGGCGGGAGCGAACCGGCCCGCAGCGTCCGGTGGCGCCTGCCAGGGTGTCATGTCATCCCGCCAGTCAGTGCAGCCGGTGCGCGCCGGACAGGATGGCCTCGACGCTGCCGGGGATCGCGGCGAGCCCGTCGGCGATGCACGGCCGGACCGCAGCGGCGTCGGGCGCGGGGGTACCTGTGGCACCGGGCTCGACGCGCACCACTGTGGCGTGCGGGGTGACGACCGGCTGGATCACCTCGGCGCCGTGCCCGAACCGCTCCCAGATCGCCGTGGCGATCAGCGCGGCGCCGACGCAGTAGACCTTGCCGGTGTGGTAAACGGGATTCTTGCCTGAGATGCCCTCCATGGTGAACGGTCGGGACGCCGAGATCAGGCCGCCGTAGCGGTTGCCGCGCCCGACGAAGCCCTCGTCGCCGGTCTCGATCGAGGAGCCGGTGAACGTCAGGTACAACTCCGGGCGCGCAGGGTCATCGCGCGTGTTCAGGTGGATGGTGACCTGGTGGCCGGGCAGGGCGCGGGCAGCGTGGGAGGCGAGCCGCGCCTGCGCCCAGTCGCGGTTGGCGAGATAGGTGTCCAGGTCGGGCACGTGGGCGGACAGCTGAGGGATGCAGGCGGTCACATCGATCCGCCCGCCGTCGCGGCATGCCATGACCTTGATGTCGCTTCCCAGCCAGGCGGGACGCGTACCGGCCTCCAGTACCCCTTCGACGTCCAGGACGAACTGCTCGGTCGGGGTGGGCGGGCTGTAGGCAGCACCCGAGGAGGTGTCGTTGCACACCAGGTGAGCCAGTTCCGGCAGGTCCCCGGGCCCGGCGGGGGTGAACCAGCGTGATCTGCGGTTCGCCTCGTTCTTCGCGCCGACTCCGCCCGGGGAATCACCGGCCGACACCTCGTACAGGATCCGCATATCGGTGCCGACGTCCAGCATCGGGAAGCGGCCGGCGAAGAAGTCCAGGCACGCGGAGGTGAGCAGGTCCCGGACGGGGATCGGGGTGCCCGCAAACGACACCGACGCCCGGCCGTTGAGCAGGACCCTGACCGGCTCCAGCAGGCTGCCCTCCCCGAAGGCGACGTGAACCCGGCCGCCCATGATGCCGACCTTGTCGAACTGGTGGTGCAGCACCAGCCCGAACTCCTTCAGGGTGTGCCGGGCGTAGGCGCGCGACAAGTGCTCGCCCAGGGCGTCGGCCAGGGTGTCGGGGTGGCCGTGGCCTTTGCGTTCGACGACCTCGAACGGATCGTCGGCGCGGCGCTGCGGCGCCTTGGCGTAGGTGAGGTTCATGGGCAGGGCTCCTTGCTCAGATTCGTGCAGGGGCATGGTCAGCGGGCCCGGAGGCACCGGCGAGGGCGGCGGCGAAGACGCGCAGCCGCGCCCGCTGGCTGGCCAGGTCGTGGGGTGGCTGCCCGACCGGGTTCTTGAAGAAGAAGGCAAGGTCGGTGAGCGGGCCGGCATGGCCGCGCTGGTGCGCGCGGGCGGTCAGGCGGGCCAGGTCCAGGACGAGCGGCGCGGCCAGGGCCGAGTCGACGCCGTGCCAGGTGAAGTCCATGCGCATCCGCACGCCGAGGAACCCGGTGAAGGTGATCAGGTCCCAGGCCGTCTTGTGGTCACCAAGATCTGGCACGCAGTCGATGTGGACAGGCCCGGCCGGCGTGTAGCCGAGGGTCTCGGTGAGCACCCGCTGCTTGCTGGCCGACTTGACCTCCCTCGGCCCCGCGTCGCTCAGGGTCGCCCCGTCGCCGCCGCCGAGCAGGTTGATGCCCGACCATGACTCCACCCGCAGGTTGCGGGCGGCGAACATCGGCGCGAGCGCGCTCTTGACCAGCGTCTCCCCTGTCTTGCCGTCACATCCCGCGTACGGCACCCGCTGCCGGTCCGCTAGCTGTTCAAGGGCGGGCAGGCCGGTGCCGGCAGACGGCGTGAAGTTCACGTACGCGCAGCCTGATGACAGTGCCGCGAAGGCATACAGGGCACTGTCGGGCAGCACCGGCTCCGGCCCGTCCAGCGCCGCCTCCAGCGCGTCCAGGTCAGCGTGGACTGGATGGTGACTGCACGGCGGCTCGGTCGAGGCGAGGTTGACCACCACGACCTGACCGAGGCCGTGCCGGGTGCGGAAGTCCGCCAGGTCCGCCGCCATCACGTCCAGGCGGTGCCGCTGAGATCCTCCCAGCGGTGCGGGCCGGATCTCCTCGTCGGCACGGTCCAGAGCCGGGGCCAGCGCCTCCGCCAGCGCCAGCGGGATCACCCCTGCCTCAGCGCATTGCCAGGCCCTCTTGGCCATCGGCGTCCCGGCGATGTCGTGGCCACCGAAGACCAGGCTTTCAAAGCCCGCGAGGCCCGCGTCTGCGAATTCTGGCAGGGCACTCACGCAGCCAGCCGGCCCGGCCAGGCCCCCGGCGATGGCCAGTGCCCCGGTGACGGTGGTGGTGGCCACCGTCCCCCGGGCTCCGATCAGCCAGACACCGACCATGGTTGCCCGGTCCATCTCCTGCGTGGCCATCTCCGCCATGCCCGTGCGCTGAGCTATCGCTGCCATGTCCCGCCATCTCCAGGTGAGTACCGGCGCCGCACGATCGCGACCCGTCCGGCGTGCTGCCGTACGCCTTCAAGCCTTGTGCGGCCAGGGACCCGGCGGTAAGTGCGAGCGGGTCGCCCTCAGGGGGCGGTTCGCTCGCCCGTTGCGCCTGGTTACCGGCCGCAGCGCAACGCGCGCGGCGACAGCGGTGGCCAGGTCGTGTCTGCTCGGTTACGGTCAAGGCACAGACGGTGCCCGTAGCGGGCGTCAAGGTGGGAGGGCCAGCGGTGGCCGAGACCACGCAAGCCAGCGGGGCGAGGCACCGCGCCGCGTGCGGCAAGCAGATCCGTGAGCGCATGCTCGGCCAGTCCGGTAGCCCCGAGCCGGTCCCTGGCACCCTGGTCGAGCAGATCACGGCGGCGATCGCCGGGCACTGCCGCCACCCGCTGCTGAAGTGCCGCCGCATCGCGATGGGCTGGACCGTCGAGCAGGCCGTCGCCGCCGTACACGCCTTCCGCGCCGGCAACGATCTGCCCGCGGCCGGGCTGACCCAGCGGTCCTGGAAAGACTGGGAGGCCGGCCACCCGCCCGGCGCCTACTACCAGGACCTGATCTGTCAGGTGCTGGCCACCGGCCCAGTCCAGCTCGGCTTCGCCACCGACTACACCTCCAGCACGGCAGCGACACCGGCACGGCCCCTCGCGTCCGCGGATGCCAGACTCACCCCAGGGACCACCATCCGCCGAAGCGGCCAGGGCGAGGCTGAAGGAGAGGAAACGGATCGTCGCGGGGCCGTGAAACTCACCGGGCTGGCGGCACTCGCCCCCGGTGTCCTCGCTGACGTCCTCGGGCAGGCAGCCGGGGAAGCGATGGAGTTCACCCGCCAGGCTGAAGCGTCCGCCCTCGGCGCCGGTACCCTGCAGCATCTGCAGGCCGCCGTCGCCGAGTTCAACGCCGGATACTCCGCGAAGCCCCCGCGCGCCATGTTCGACGCCGTCATGGACTACCGGCGCAAGATCGGGCACCTGCTGGCCGGGCCGCATACCCTGCGCCAGCGCCGGGAACTGTATACCTGCGCAGGCTGGCTGTCGGAACTGCTTGCCTGGCTCGCCCACGATCTGGGACACGGGCGTGCCGGAGCCGCTTTCGCCACCGACGCCTACCGGCACGCCGTCGAAGCCGGGCATGGCGAGCTGGCCGCATGGGCGATGGACGCCGCGGCGTCCATCGCGCTCTACCAGCACCGGCCCGACCGGGCGCTGAGAGCCGCCCGCCACGGCATTGGCCACGCCCCCTCCCGCCACCCGCTCACCGTCCGGCTGCACGCCCAGGCCGCCCGCGCCCAGGCCGCCGCCGGCAATGCCGACGGCTTCGCATCGTCCTTCCGCGCCGCGCAGACAGCGTCCGGCCGACTGCGGTCCCGGTCCCCTGACCGCTTCGGCAGGGACACAGGCCCGCTGGCCGAGTTCGCCCTGACCGCCTACCCGGCCAGCTCCTGTATCTGGCTCGGCCAGGCTCAGGCCGCCCGCGGCCACGCAGAGAAAGCGATCGCCATCTACGAATCCGTGCCCGCGGCGAACCGCTCACCCAGCCGCGAGGCCATTGCCCGCCTGGACCTCGCCCTGGCCCTCGCACACCTCGGATCGGCCGGTGATGCGTGTACGGTCGGCAGCCAGGCCCTGGGCTCCCCGCGTTTCGTTGACAGCGTCCGATCCAGGGCCGAAGATCTGGCCGCCCACCTCGCACGCAGCCACCCGCGCCTGCCCCAGGCACAGGAATTCCGCGAACGGCTGCGTGCCCTCACCGCCACAGGATCACCGCAATGACAAGGCAGGACCCCCGCCCGCCCCAGGTACGCACCATGACGATCCACCGCAAGTACCTGGACCTCATCGCGGCAGGCGCCAAGACCGTGGAAGTCCGCGTCGCCTACCCCTCTAACCGGACGCTCATAGCAGGGCAGGCGCTCCGGCTCGTGTCCGGTGACGCATCATGCCTGACCACCATCACCACGATCAGGCAGTACGACAGCTTCGAGAGCATGCTCGACCACGAGGACGCCCAGGCCATCAGCGGCGAGCCCGGGACCAGGGAAGCCCTCCTCGCCGCGTGCAGGGCGATCTACCCGCCGGAGAAAGAGCGGCTCGGCGTGCTCGCCCTCCACATCAATGTGCCCGATTGAACGACGGCCCGCCCGCCGCTCTACGGAGCCAGGTAGTCCCCGGCGATCCCCGACAAAGACGCCCCTGGCACCATCGCCGAACACCGCTACCGCTCCACCGCCCGGAGCAAGCGTGCGGGATCGCCGTGCTGTCGTCAGCCTGGCAATG
>WNFD01007164.1_pt1 | contig 50552 bp, 40 predicted proteins | sample 5400491 | NCBI WGS metagenome assembly WNFD01 (sample SAMN13153343, study PRJNA577476) | soil metagenome | isolation source: 120 cm saprolite under Douglas fir tree site 2 hole 2 replicate 2 | place: USA:California | collected 2015-04-18
CGGGCGGGCTCCGACATCGCCTTTCTGGGCGGCATCGTCAACTACATCCTCACCAACGGCCGGGAGTTCCGGGAGTACGTCGCGGCCTACACCAACGCCTCGTGCCTCGTGAGCGACGACTTCGCTGACACCGAGGACCTCGACGGGCTCTTCTCCGGCTGGGACCCCGAGACACGTACCTACGACGAATCGACCTGGACCTACAAGGGGGTCCCGCCCGCGCCCTCGGCTAGCGAGCGGGTCCGGACGGGGACCGGGATCGGCGACGAGTACGGCGACGGTGGTCCCGCCGTCGGCAAGGCAACGTTCCGGGACCCCACGCTGGACGATCCCCGTTGCGTCTTCCAGATCGTGAAGCGCCACTTCGCCCGCTACACGCCGGAGGTGGTCGAGGCGACCTGCGGCGTCCCGCCGGAGAAGTTCCTGGCGGTCGCGGAAGCCCTGTGCGCCAACTCGGGGCGGGAGCGCACCTCGGCGTTCTGCTACGCGGTCGGCTGGACGCAGCATTCGGTCGGCGTGCAGTACATCCGGACGGCGGCGATCATCCAGCTCCTCCTCGGCAACATCGGCAGGCCGGGTGGGGGGATCCTGGCCCTGCGGGGCCACGCCAGCATCCAGGGTTCGACCGACGTCCCCACGCTCTACAACCTGCTGCCCGGCTACCTGCCGATGATCCACGCCGCGGCGCACGGGAGCCTCCAGGACTTCATCGAGCAGGGGGGGTCGCCCGCAGGCTTCTGGGGTCACATGGACGCGTACATCGTCAGCCTCCTGAAGGCCTGGTGGGGCGAGGCGGCGACCCCCGAGCGCGACTTCGCCTTCGACTACCTGCCGAGGATCACCGGCGACCACTCCGCCTACCAGACCATGCTGCTGATGCTCGAGGGCAAGGTACGCGGGTATTTCGTCGTCGGGGAGAACCCGGCGGTGGGCAATGCGAACTCCGGCATGCACCGCCTCGCCCTGGCCAACCTCGACTGGCTCGTCGTGCGCGACTTCGCCGAGATCGAGACCGCGTCGTTCTGGTACGACGCACCCGAGATCGCCACCGGCCAGCTCGCGACGGCGGACATCGGCACCGAGGTCTTCCTCATGCCCGCCGCCGCCCATACGGAGAAGGACGGGACGCTGACCAACACCCAACGCCTGCTGCAGTTCCACCACAAAGCGGTCGAGCCGCCGGGCGATGCCCGGTCGGACCTGTGGTTCTACTACCACCTCGGCCGGATCGTGCGGGAGAAGCTGCAGGGCTCCACCTCCGAGCGCGAGGCGCCGCTCACCGACCTCACCTGGGACTACCCGACGGAGGGGCCCCACGCCGAGCCCCGGGCAGCGGCGGTCCTCCGGGAGATGAACGGGTGGAACGCCTCCGGGAAGGCACTCGGCACCTTCACCGAGCTGAAGGCCGACGGCTCGACCGCCTGCGGCTGCTGGATCTACTGCGGCTGCTACGCGAACGAGGTCAACCAGCCGGCCCGGCGCAAGCCCGGGGCGGAGCAGACCTGGGTCGCACCGGAGTGGGGCTGGGCCTGGCCGGCCAACCGCCGCATCCTCTACAACCGGGCCTCCGCGGACCCAGAGGGCCGCCCCTGGTCCGAGCGGAAACGCTACGTCTGGTGGGATGCCGCCGCGAAGGAGTGGACCGGCCACGACGTGCCGGACTTCAGCAAGACCATGCCTCCCGACTACGAGCCGCCGCCGGGCGCGAGGGCGGAGGATGCCCTTCGCGGCACCGAGCCCTTCATCCTCCAGTCCGACGGCCTCGGCTGGCTCTACGTCCCCCGTGGTCTCAAGGACGGGCCGCTGCCGGCCCACTACGAGCCGGAGGAGTCCCCGGTCGACAACCCGCTGTACGGGCAGAACGCCAACCCGGCACGCCAGCGCATCGATCGGCGGGGCAACCGGTACGCCCCCTCGGGGTCGTCCCCCGGGTCCGCGGTCTACCCCTTCGTGACGACGACCTACCGCCTCACCGAGCACCACACGGCCGGGGGGATGTCCCGCACGCTGCACCACCTGTCGGAACTGCAGCCCGAGATGTTCTGCGAGGTGAGCCCCGACCTCGCCCGCCTCCGGGGGTTGACCCACGGGGGCTGGGCCACCGTCATCACGCCCCGCACCGCGATCGAGGCCCGGGTGCTGGTCACCGAGCGGGTGGCGCCGCTGAAGGTGCAGGGCAAGGTCGTGCACCAGGTGGGCCTGCCGTATCACTGGGGCACCCGGGGCCTCGTCACGGGGGACTCGGCCAACGATCTCGCCCCGATCGTGCTCGATCCCAACGTCCACATCCAGGAGAGCAAGGCGGGGACCTGCGACATCCGGCCCGGACGGCGCCCGCGTGGGCCCGCGTTGCTGGACCTGGTCGAGGCGTACCGGGTCCGGGCAGGCCTGCCGGCCGACCACGATCCCTCGTCCCTCGCCGGCTGGGAGGAGCACCCGCCGCGGATGGGCTTCTTCACCGACACGAGCGTCTGCATCGGCTGCAAGGCGTGCGAGGTGGCCTGCAAGGAGTGGAACAACGTCCCCGAGGACGGCCTGGCGTTCCTGGGCATGTCCTACGACAACACCGGCGCCCTCGGGGCCAGCACCTGGCGCCACGTGGCCTTCATCGAGCAGGGGCGCCCGGGGGCCGGGGGCGTGCGGTGGCTCATGAGCTCGGACGTCTGCAAACACTGCACCTCGGCGGCCTGCCTCGAGGTCTGCCCGACCGGGTCGCTGATCCGCACCGAGTTCGGGACGGTCGTGGTCCAGCAGGACATCTGCAACGGCTGCGGCTACTGCGTTCCGGCGTGCCCCTTCGGCGTGATCGACCGGCGGGAGGATGACGGACGGGTCTGGAAGTGCACGCTCTGCTACGACCGCCTGAAGGACGGCCTCACCCCCGCCTGCGCCAAGGCCTGCCCCACCGAGTCCATCCAGTTCGGCGAGCTGCTGGAGCTTCGCACGCGGGCGGAGGAGCGGGTGGCCACCCTCCAGCAGGGCGGGGAGCCCGGCGCCCGGCTCTACGGGGCCGACCCGGGCGACGGCGTCGGGGGAGCCGGAGCCTTCTTCCTGCTGCTCGACGAGCCGGAGGTCTACGGCCTGCCGCCCAACCCGGTCAGCACGACGAGGGACCTGCCCTCGATGTGGCGGTCGGCCGGGCTTGCCGCGCTGTCGATGGCGGTGGGTGTCGCAGCGGCATTCCTGGGCCGGCGCCGGTGAGTGGGCGCGAGCCGCCGCGGAGCGGGGGGTCCCGGCGGGGTGGGCCGCGAGCCCGGCGGGGGGCCGAGCGGGCGATGGTCCCCGACGTCGAGGTGCGGACCTACTACGACAAGCCCATCCTCAAGCCGCCGGTGTGGAAGTGGTTCATCCCTGCCTACTTCTTCACCGGCGGCGTGGCGGCCGGGTCGGCAATGCTCGCCCTCGGGGCTCGGCTGACCGGCAACAAACTCCTCGCACGCCAGAGCCGCCTCGTCACCCAAGCCTGCCTCGGGCTCAGCACGGCGTTCCTGGTGAAGGACCTGGGCCGGCCCGCCCGTGCCCTGAACATGCTGCGGGTCCTGAAGCCCACGAGCCCGATGAGCGTGGGCTCGTGGCTGCTGGGTGCCTTCGGCTCGGCCGCGGCGGCCGGGGCCGCCAGCGACCTCCTCGGCATCCTGCCCCGGGCAGGGGCGCTCGCCGACGCCGCCGCTGGGGCCCTCGGGCCTGCGGTGGCGACCTACACGGGAGTCCTCATCGGCGACACCGCGGTACCGGCCTGGCACGAGGCCCGACGTGAATTGCCGTTCGTGTTCGCCGGGAGTGCCGCCGCGAGCGCCGGGGGTATCGCCGTGGCCCTCGCCCCGCCGGCGACGGCGGGCCCCGCCCGGCGTGTCCTCGTGGCCGGCGCCGCCCTGGAGCTGGCCGCCATGGAGGCGCTACACCGGCGGATCGGCCGGGAGTTGGCGGAGACCTACGAGACGGGCCTGGCCGGAAGGCTGGCGACCGCCTCCAAGGCGCTCACCGCCAGCGGGGCGCTCATCGCGCTCCTGGGCGGGCGGCGCCGGCGCCCGCTGGCCGTCGTTGGGGGCCTGGCCGTGGCGGCGGGCAGCGCCCTGCAGCGCTTCGCAATCTTCGAAGCAGGGAAGGCAGCCGCCCGTGACCCGAAGTACGTCGTGGGCCCCCAACGCCGAGATCTTCCGTGAGCCTTTCTTTGGCCCTACCGTGCTGGATCTGCCGCAGGGAGTCCCGCGGGGCGGGGTCGCCAAAGCCTCGTAGTCGAGTTAGTCGAGCTCCAGCTCCACGACCCAAACCGGCTCGGCGATGTGCTCGACCCGGAGCCGGTCGTCGGGGTCGTGGCGCAGCCACACCTCGGCCTGCGCCGGAGGGATGGGACCGGGGACAGAAGGAGTCCGGGAGGTCGCACGCCTGAGCCGCCGGAAGAGCCCATGCCTGCTAGCGTTCCTCAACCGCTCGTCCTCCTGTCCCCGAGTCATCCAAGAGGCACGCTATCGGGGCCGCGTTTCACGACGGCGACACCTATCCGCCATCTTCGTGAACAGTTCGCGAACATTTGCCGCCAGCGGGATCCCGGCGGGCTCCGGGGGGACGCCCGCCGCAGGACGGGTATCCTGGTTCGCATGGTCGACACGCAGCCCGCCGTCGCTCCTTCCGAGACCCCCGCCAGGGGCCCTGGCACCGGCGACCGGCCCCTGGACCCGGAGAAGCTCCTGCGCCTGGCAGGGGTTGTGAAGGCGGTGCTCGAAGAGCTGCGCCAGATGGACCCCGACAAGCACACCGCAGCCGAGCTTGCCGCGCTCTACGAACGGGTGTCCGCGCAGGTCGCCGAGGGCCTGCCCGACATCCTGCGCGAGGAGCTCAACGCCATGGATCTCGGCCTTGCCCTGAAGGACGGCGCGACGGCCCAGGAGGTCCGCATCGCCTACGCCGGGCTGATCGGGTGGTTGAGCGGCATGTTCCAGGGCCTGCAGGCCGCCATGCAGTACCAGCAGATGCAGGGCCAACTTGCGCTGGCCCAGGGTGTGGGCGAGCCCCAGTCGCCGCAACGCCCGATCGGCCAGGTGCCCGAGCATGGGACGGGACAGTATCTGTAGGGCCTTCGCATGAGCCGGCCCACAACGGCCGGCCAGCTGCGGGCGGCCGGGTACCCTGACCGCACGGTCAAGCAGGAGCTGCGCGCCAATCTGCTGCGCCGACTGCACCGTGGCGAGGAGCTCTTCGAGTCCATCGTCGGCTACGGGACGTCGGTGCTGCCCAGCCTGGAGCGGGGCATCCTGGCGGGCCACGACATCATCCTGCTCGGCGAGCGCGGCCAGGCGAAGACGCGCCTCATCCGCCACCTCGTGGACTTGCTCGATGAGGAGATCCCCATCGTCGAGGGCTGCGAGGTCAACGACCACCCGTACCATCCCATCTGTGCCCGCTGCCGCGCCCTTACGGCCGAGCTCGGGCCGGAGACCCCCGTGGTGTGGATCGGGCGGGACACCCGCTACGCGGAGAAGCTGGCGACCCCCGACACCTCGGTGGCCGACCTCATCGGGGACGTGGACCCCATCCGCGTGGCCGAGGGCCGCTACCTCGCCGACGAGCTCACGATCCACTACGGGCTCATCCCCCGCACCAACCGCGGGATCTTCTCGGTCAACGAGCTTCCCGACCTGCCCGAGCGCATCCAGGTGGGCCTCCTCAACATCCTGGAGGAGCGGGACCTGCAGATCCGCGGATACAAGATCCGGCTCGACCTGGACCTCGTCCTGGTGGCGAGCGCCAACCCGGAGGACTACACGCACCGTGGCCGCATCATCACGCCGCTTAAGGACCGCTTCGGCACGCAGGTCCGCACCCACTACCCGACGGACATCGCCAGCGAGATGCGGATCATGGACCAGGAGGCGACGATCCCTCCCGCCACCGACGGCGTGCCGGCGGTCGCCGTCCCCCTGTTCCTGAAGGAGGTCCTGGCCGAGCTCACCCGCCAGCTCCGCCAGTCTTCCCAGGTCAACCAGCGCAGCGGCGTCTCGGTGCGCTACACGATCGGCAACGTCGAGATCGTCGCCGCGAGCGCCCTGCGGCGAGCCGTGCGTGCCGGCGAGCCCATCGCGGTCCCCCGCCCGGTCGACCTGTGGGCCGCCGTCGCGGCGTCGATGGGGCGCATCGAGTTCGAGACCCTCGAAGAGGGCCGCGAGGAATGGGTCCTGGAACAGGCGCTCAAGCGGGCGCTGGTCGACATCTACCGGCGCCGGCTCGGCGGCGAGAACCTCTCGGCCCTCCAGCAGCTCTTCGAGGAGGGCCTGGCCGTCGAGACGTCCGACGTCATGGGGGCCGAGACCTTCCTCGCCCAGTTCGGCAAGGTGCCAGGTCTCGGACGGATCATGCGGCGCCTCGAGCTGACCGAGGAGAGCCGGCAGAGCGCTGCCGCCGCCCTCGAGTTCGCCCTGGAGGGGCTCCACCTCTCCAAGCGCCTCACGAAGCACACCGCCGGCCCCGGCGCGTGGAAGTTCGGTTCGTCGTAGGGATCGCGCGATGCAGTCCCGGTATGAGCAGTGGGACGGCACCCAGGACCCGTTCGGGCCCGATCTCGACGTCGGGGACATCCTCGACGAGCTCTCCGACGACATCCTCGCCGGGTACGGCGCGGACGCGGCGTTGCGCCGGCTCATGCGCCGCGGCATGCCCGGCCGGCTCGGGGGCCTGGACGACATCCGGCGGCGCCTGGAAGCCCAGCGGCGGCGGGCGACCCGTGACCTGAACCTCGAAGGGCCGATGGCGGAGGTCGCGGAGCGCCTGGCCGAGATCCTCACCACCGAGCGGGAGGAGCTTGCCTCCCGGACGGCCGGCGACCCGGCCGGCCCTACCGGCGAGGACGCCCGGATGCGCGAGAGCTTCCTCGACACCCTTCCCGGGAGCCCGGCCGCAGCCCTCAAGGAGCTGATGGACTACCGGTTCACGAGCCCGCAGGCCCAGCAGGCCTTCGACGAGCTGGTCGCCGAGCTCCAGAAGGAGATCCTCGACGCCCACTTCCGGAGCCTGACCGGCGGGATGGGCTCGCTCACGCCCGGCGACGTCGCCCGGGTCCGGGAAATGCTCGCGGAGCTCAACGCCATGATCGCCGCCCGGGAGCGGGGCGACGACTACGACTTCCCCGGGTTCATGGAGCGCTACGGCGACATGTTCCCCGAGCAGCCCAAGACCCTGGACGAGCTGCTCGAGGTCCTGGCCCGGCGCATGGCCGCGATGAGCCGGCTGCTCGCCAGCCTCTCGCCGGAGCAGCGGCGCCAGCTCCAGGAGCTGGCGGATGCGCTGCTGGCCGACATGGATCTCGGCTTCCAGATGGACCAGCTCGCGGGCGAGCTCCGCGCCCTGGCCCCCCACCTCCCCTGGGACCAGCCGGTGGGCGAGGGAATCGGGTCCGAACCCATGCCATTGTCCGCGGCGGTGGGGGCGGTGGAGGAGCTCAGCAACCTCGAAGAGCTGGAGCAGGCGCTGGCCGGCGATTACGCCGGGGCCACCCTCGAAGACGTGGACGAGGAAAAGCTGCGCCGCGCCCTCGGGGACAAGGCGGTCTCGGACCTCCGGCGGCTCCGCCAGATCGAGAAGGTGCTGGAGGAGGCGGGGATCGTAACCCACCAGAAGGGCAGACTCGAGGTGTCGCCCCGGGGCGCCCGCCGTCTGGGCGAGCGCGCGCTCGTCGCGGTCTTCGAGAAGCTCCACACCGAGCAGGCCGGCGTGCACGAGACCCGCGAGGCGGGCGGTGCCGCCGAGCCGACCGGGGCCACCCGTCCCTGGCGGTACGGGGACACCGGAGAGATCGCTGTCCAGCGCAGCATCCTCAACGCCCTCCTCCGCTCGACCGCGTCCGGCGTCGTGGCGCACGGGGGCCGGGTGGCGATGCGGCCGGACGACTTCGAGCTCGTCGAGTCCGAGACGAGGACCCGGACCGCCACTGCGCTGCTCCTCGACCTGTCGTTCTCGATGCCCCTGCGCGGCCACTGGCTCCCCGCCAAGCGGATGGCCCTTGCCCTCCATGCCCTCATCGAGGGCAAGTACCCGCAGGACAAGCTCTACCTCATCGGGTTCTCGGACTACGCCCGCCGGCTGCAGCCCACCGATCTCACGGCCCGGGGGCCGCTGGAGCGTGTCTACGGGACCAACATGCAGCACGCCTTCCTGCTCGCCCGCCGGCTGCTGGCCGACGAGCCGCGGGCCTCGAAACAGGTGATCATGGTCACCGACGGAGAGCCGACTGCCCACCTCGTCGACCTCGGCCCCGATCGTGCCCCCGAGGCTTTCTTCTCCTGGCCGCCGACGTCGGAGACGATCCACCGGACGCTCGCCGAGGCGATGCACCTGGCGGCGTCGGGCGTGACGCTCAACGTCTTCATGCTCGAGGAGTCCCCGGGCCTGGTGGCCTTCATGGAGCGGCTGGGCCGCCTGACGGCGGGCCGGGTCTTCCGGATGGACAACCAGGACCTCGGGCGGTTCGTGCTGTCGGACTACGTCCGCAGCCGGCGCTGAGGCCCTTGCGGAGATGTTTTTCTGTTTGACCGCGTAGAACGCGGTCAAACAGAAACACTTCTTCCCCAGCCCCCGCCGCCGGGCGTTTGGACGGAGATGATGTCGTGTTTGCGGACTTCCAGGGTGACCTTGTCGGGGAGGTTGGTCTCGGTTCCGTCTCGAAGGAGCACGTTGCGGCCGGGGGCGCCCGGGCCGCCCCCGGCGAGGCCCCAGGGGGCCCGGGTGCGGCGTTCGGTCTGCAGGGACACGGTCGCCGAGTCGCAGAGGACCTCGACGTCTCGTCGGATCCCCGCGCCGCCCCGCCACCGGCCCTCGCCGCCGGTGGCGTCACGCAGCTCGTAGCGACGCACGCGGAGGGGGTAGGCGTACTCGAGCGCCTCGGCGGGGGTGTTCTTGGTGTTGGTCATCCCGGTGTGGACGCCGTCCATGCCGGCGAGTCCCGGCCGGCCGCCCTGGCCCCCGCCGATGGTCTCGTAGTAGGCGAACGACGGACCGCCGATGATCAGGTTGTTCATCGTCCCCTGGGAGGCCGCCGGGATGGCGTCGGGGACCGCCTGGGCGAGTGCCCCGAAGACGGCGTCGACGATGCGCTGCGAGGTCTCGGTGTTGCCGGCCGAGACGGCGGCGGGCGACCGGGCGTTGACGACGGTGCCCGGCGGGGCGATGACGGTCACCGGGCGCATGCCGCCGGCGGTCGGCGGGATGTCCGGGCCGGTGAGGGCCCGGACCACGTAGGTGACCGCCGAGATGGTCACCGCGAGCGGGGCGTTGACGTTGCCGCGGACCTGGGGGTCCGTCCCGGTGAAGTCGACGACCATCTCGTCGCCACGGATGCGGACGGTCGCCGCGATGCGGACCGGCACGATCAGGGACGACCCACTCCCGTCGGAGTCGAGGAAGTCCTCGAAGGACCACTCGCCGTCGGGGAGGCCGGCGATGCCGGCCCGGACCGCCCGCTCGCTGTAGTCGATCAGGCCCGACATGGCGCCGGCCAGGGCGGCGGTGCCGATCCGCCGGGCGAGGGCCCGCAGCCGGGCGGCGCCCACTGCGTTGGCGCCCGCCTGCGCCGCGAGGTCCCCCCGGCGCTCCGCCGGCGTCCGCGAGTTTGCCGCGATCAGCGCCAGGACGGTGGCATCCGGCTCTCCCCGCCGCCAGGCGAGGACCGGCGGTAGGCGGAACCCCTCCTGGTAGACGTCTGTCGAGTCGCCGGGCATGCTGCCCGGGACCTTCCCGCCGACGTCTGCGTGGTGGGCCCGGTTGGCGACGTAGCCGAGCAACGCGCCGCCGTCGAAGACCGGCGACACGAGGGTCAGATCGTTCAGGTGGGTGCCGCCGGCGAAGGGGTCGTTGACCAGGACGGCGTCTCCCTCCGCCAGGTCGCCGAACCGCTCGAGGACGGCCGCGATGCTCGCCGGCATCGCCCCCAGGTGCACCGGGATGTGCTCGGCCTGGGCACACATCTCCCCGGCAGGCGTCGCCAGGGCGCAGGAGGCGTCTTCCCGCTCCGTGATGTTGGGGGACCGGGCGGTGCGCCGTAGCGTCGCCCCCATCTCCTCGGCGATGCCCGCCAGCGAATGGCGCACCACTTCGAGCGTCAGCGGATCCACCTTCAGGGCTCCGCCCTGAGAAGGAGGCTCCCGGTGCGGTCGACCTCGGCCTCCCAGCCCTCGTCGACGAGGGCGGTCGAGTCGTCTCCCCAGACAAGGCACGGGCCCGCGAAGGTGTCGCCGGCCCCGAGGTCGGCCCGGAGGTAGGAGGCCACACCCGGACCGGGCAGCGGGCGGGCGCCGCGGCCGGGCGGCACGTCCGGGAGCCGGAGGCACGGGTCGGGCCCCGTCGCCCGGACGCGGAAGGTCACCAGCTCGACGGGCTCGCCGAAGGCGTCCCACCCGAAGCGAGCCCGGTGGGCCGCGGCGAAGTCCCCGGCGATCCTCTCCAGGTCGGGCGGGCCGTCGACGGCAACGGGCACCTCGTGGGCCTGCCCGACGTACCGGCAATCCACCCGGCACACGACCCCGGCGGGGGCGGCCCCCTGGCGGGCGAGCGCGGCGCTGGCCTGCATGCCGAGCCGGTCCAGCAGCGACGCCACGTCCGCCCGATCGGGGTCGCGCATCGGGCGGGTGAGGGCGGCGTCGGCCGCGAGCGGGGTCGCCAGCAGGCCGAGCGCCGAGAGCGCTCCCGGCGACGGGGGCACCAGGACCGTCGCGATCTCGAGGCTTGCCGCCAGCGCCGTCGCATGCATCGGCCCGGCCCCCCCGAACGCGACGATGGCGAGTTCCCGGGGGTCGTGGCCCCGCTCGACCGTGACGACGCGGATCGCCTTCGCCATCTGCGCCCGCACCGCGGCAAGGCTCGCCGCTGCCACCTCCTCGACGCCGGCACCCAGGGTCTGTGCGAGCTCGGCGATCGCCTGCCGGGACGCCTCGGCATCGAGGGCGAACCGGCCCCCGAGGAACCGGTCGGGGCGCAGGTGGCCGAGGACGAGGTGCGCGTCGGTCACCGTGGGCTGCGTGCCGCCGCGGCCGTAACAGGCGGGCCCCGGAACCGCCCCCGCACTGGCAGGACCCGCCCGCAGCGCCCCCGCTCCGTCGACCCACAGCAGGCTCCCGCCGCCGGCCCCGACGGTGTGGACGGCCAGGGCGGGGGTGCGGAACGGCAGCCCGGCGATCGACGCCTCGGCCGCCAGGGCAGGCTCGCCCGCCTCGGCCAGGCACACGTCCGTGGAGGTGCCGCCCATGTCGAACGTGACGAGGTCGGCCAGCCCGGCAGCCTCTGCCACGAGGGTATGACGACCACCCGGGCGCCGAGGCCTTCCGTGCGGGTCGCGATGCGGTCGAGGTAGCGCTCCACGACCGGCCCGACGTAGGCATCGAGAGCGACGGTCGAGGCCCGCTCGTACTCCCGGAACTCCGGGGAGACGTCGCTCGACAGCGACACCCGGAGCGCCGGGGACAATGCGCGGGCGAGGGCGGCGAGCCGTCGCTCGTGGGCGGGATTGGCGAAGGAGAACAGGAGGCAGACCGCCAGCGACTCGGCCCCCGCATCCAGGAGCGTGCGCAGCGCCTCCCGCGCGGCGGCCTCGTCCAGGTCGACGGCAATGTCGCCGGCTGACCCCACGCGCTCGGGCACCCCGGCGGCCAACGCCCTGGGCACGAGGGGCTCGGGACGGTCGGCCCACAGGTCGTAGAGCGACGGCCGCTGCTGGCGGCCGATGACGAGGAGGTCGGCGAACCCCTCGGTGGTGACGAGGGCTGTGACGGCACCGCGGCGCTCCAGGACCGCGTTGGTAGCGACCGTGGTGCCGTGGGCGATCACCGAGGGGGCGCCGGCTCCGGCCCGGTCGATCGCCTCCCGCAACCCGAGGCCGAAGCCCTCACTCTGGTCCTGCGGTGTAGTCGGGACCTTGCAGACCACGAGGCGGTCCCCCAACGCCACGACGACGTCGGTGAAGGTCCCCCCGACGTCAACTCCCACGCGGGGGCCCACCCGCGGGCCAACCCGAGGCGAGTCGGTTACCGTTCCCCGCCCATCCGGAGGCCCAGCGCGCTCACGGCCCCGAGGGCCTGGTCGACTGACCCGTAGACCTCGGTCAGCAGGGCCGCCGAGACGACGGCGAGCGTCGTGGCCATGGACTCCGCGGGCACCAGCTGGAGGGAGGCTCGGAGGGCGTCGTGGTCCTTGCGGAGGGCAGCGGCCAGGACGGCGATCGCGGAGCGGGACAGCTCACGGCCCTGGCCCTCACCACCGATGTCGTACCCGCTGAGTTCCACGGCTGCATGTTACGGCTTCTCACGCCCTGAGGGCAGCCAAAATCTCCCGGTCGTGGGCGTAGGTGAGGACGTCCTGAGCTTCGGCGAGCGGCAGCCACCGCAGCCGGTCCACCTCGTCGTTGGGGACGAACCCGTTGCCGGTCGGGCTGCTCGGCTGCATGACCCAGTACCGCACCAGCTTGGGGCGCCCCTTCCGGTCCCGGTACCGGACCTCCCCGGCCGGGCGGCCGAGCTGGCACACGAGGCCCGTTTCCTCCTTCACTTCACGGAGCGCGGCCGCCTCGTGCGTCTCGCCAGGGTTCAGCTTGCCTTTGGGCAGGGTCCAGTCGTCGTAGGAGGGGCGGTGGATGACGGCCACCTCGGTCGGGCCGCAGCCGATCTGCCGCAGGACGATGCCGCCCGCGGCCTGCACCTCGTTGCGCCTCAGCTGCATGGCTTCCCTCCCGGACACCCAGTAGCATCATCCCCTATGGAGGCTGCTCGCCACCTGTACCTGCTGCGGCATGCCAAGTCGGACTGGGAGAACACGGTCGCCGACCGGGAGCGGCCACTCGCCCCCCGGGGCAAGCGGGCCGCCGCGGCCCTGGCACGGCACATCGAGCGCGCGGGCATCTCTCCGGCCCTCGTCCTCTGCTCCCCGGCGCGCCGGACGATGGACACGCTCCGCCTCATCACGAGCGCCTTCCGCGACCCGGTCGAGATCCTCGTCGAGGAGGAGCTGTACGGCGCCGGGTCGGGCGAGATGCTCCGGCGGCTCCGCAAGGTCCCCCCTGCCACCCCCTCGGTCATGGTCGTCGGCCACAACCCGGCGATCCAGGAGCTGGCCATTACGCTGGCGCGCAGCGTCGACGACCTCAACCGGCTCAAGGGCAAGTACCCAACCGCAGCGTTGGCGTCCCTGGCGGTGCCAGGGCAATGGAAGGACCTCGGCGGCCAGCCGGCGCAGCTGCTCGAGTTCGCCGTGCCGCGGGAGATGGCCGAGGACTGAGTCCGCTGGCGCTAACCGGCCAGGCGCCGGGTGAGCCAGCCAGTGATGACCTCGTCGAGGCGGGCCGCACCCGGGGACTGAGGGGCTGCGTCGATCCCCGGCGCCTCCGCCAGCGCGTGGCCGAGCCCCGCCACCCGCACCCGCTCGACCTGAGCGGGTGACCACCAGCGGGCGGAGAGGGCCTCGTACAGGTCGTCCGCCGAAGCCACGAACGCGGGATGGTCGTCCTCACCGTTGACGATCAGCATGCCGGGCTGCGGAAGGGTGGATGCGATGTCGCTGGCCCGCCGGACGAAGTCGAGGCGTTCCGCCATCCGCCGGGATGCGTCGCTCCAGCGGCAGGGCACCCCGTTCACCTGCCCGGCCCCCAGGACGTCCGCACGGTGGCGGTCCATGCCCGGAATGCGCCGGCGCCGCCTCGATCCGGCAGAGAGGAGGACGTCGCTCAGCACCTCGACGTCGTCGGTGGCCAGTTCCGTCCCGTTCATGGGCGCCCGGGGGTGGCCCGAGGTGATCATCAGCCGGGCAAGCGCCTTGACGGTGCCGCCGGCGGCGACGCACCGTGAAGGCCAGAAGTCGCCGGGGGGAAGGAGATCCAGGCTGGCGTCGATGTGGGAGAGCGGGCGTTCCCGCTCGGCCCACGTGACGGGATCGTGGCGGATGAAGCTGCCGACGAGCCGGGACGCGCCCAGCTCGAGGCTCGCCGTCCACGCAAGGTCTGACCCGAAACCGACCGCCAGTTCCGGGCTGCCGCCCCCGAGATCGACACCGAGGAACCGCTGTTCCCCGGTTCGGACTCCGAGCGGCAGCCCGGCTCGCAGTGCAGCGAAGGTGAGCGCTGCCTCCTCATCCCCCGAAAGGATCCGCACGGGTACACCGGCCGCCGCGGCCAAGCGGCGCACCATCTTTTCCCGATTGCGAGCATCTCGCAGGGCGCTCGTGGCAACTGCCACGACCGATGAAACACCGGACAACTCGGCGCGGCGGCGCAGCTTGACGACCGCCTTGACCGCCGTGGAGGCGTGTGGCTCTGGGATCCGCCCCTCCCGGCCGACGACCATGCCGAGGTTGAGGCGCTCCCTCCGTTGAAGCCGGGGGACGAGGCCCTTGTCGGGAACCCAGTCCGCCACGACCAGCCGGAAGGAGGTGCTACCCAGGTCGAGGTCTGCAACTCTCACGCCGCCAAAGGTACCGGGGGCGGGTGAACGAACTCAGGCGGTTATCTGAACGGAAGTTGAACAGCTGCGGAAGACTTCGCGACCTTAGAAGACTCTCACGCGGGAGGCGGCCACAGGACGCCGGCGGCAATCTCGCCGCCGTGCAGGTCGAAGGCCCACGTGGCCCCCTTGGGAGTTTCCCCGTCCCGCCCGGTGAGCGGCACTCCGGCCGAGGCCAGCAGGTCGAGCGCTTCCTCGGTCACATCGCCGTGGCTGCACGCCACGACGGGAGCCTCCTCCGCCAGCAGCTTGATCGCTCCATGGCCACCGGCACCCTCGGCGAGGACCGGGTTCGTCTCCACGACCATACCCCGTGCCGTGGCCAGGGGCTCCAGGGTCTGGACGCAGCGCATGAAGGGACTCGACACCAGCCGCCGGAACTGCGCATCCGCCAGCAGGGTCACCAGCCCTTCGGCCTGCCGGCGTCCCCGCTCCGTCAGGGGCCGGAGCTCGTCGGGCAGCTTCCACGAGCGGCGGTCCCCCGCCCCACCGTGCCGGACGAGGTACGACCTGGTCAAAGCTCCATGGCGCGGGCCACCTTGCGGAGGCGCTTCCAGGCTGCCGGCCAGTCGCCGCGGGCGCGATCCGCGGCTGCGCGCTCCAGGCCGGCCAGCTCCCCGGCGGCGAAGGCCACCTCGGCGGGGGCGCCGATCCCGCGCTCGCGCAGCAGCTGGCCCATGACGACGGCATCGTGGTGCTCCCCGAGGATCTCCTGGAGCTCGGCCGCGGCCCGAGCGAACCGCGTCGCGCGCCGGCCCAGCACGGGCGCCACTGCCTCCGCCGCGTACCGGACCCGCTTCGCGCGGATCCTGACCTCGTGCAAGGCCTCGTCTTTGGGGGGGTCGTCGAGCGAGCGGACCTCCTGGCGCAGCTTGCGCCACGGCTTGGCCAGCAGGCGCAGGGCGACGTCGTGGGCGCCCTGGTGGGCCTCCGGCAGCAGGCGCGGCGACCGGGCCGCGTCCACGAGGGACTGGAGCACCGGGATGTACCCGTCCTCGCTCACGCCGGCGAGCAGCTGCACCCGTGCCCGCTGCTGGTCGCTGGTGAGCTCCGCCGCCAGCTTCGCCCCGGCCGGACGGTCGTCGTCCGGGAGGGAGTCGGCGCGCGTACGGATGCGGGCGTGCAGCACGTCGGCATCCCTGGCGCCGCCGAGGAGCCCGCCGAGCCACCGCAGCTTGTCGCCGAGGTCGCGCTCCCACGTCTCCTCCAGCAGGGACGCGAACGTGCGGAGGTCGGAACGCAGGCGCCGGGTCGCGACCCGGGCCTGGTGGACGGCTTCGGGGTCCTCTCCCAGCCGGACCCCTGGTTCCTGGCGCAGGTACCGGTCGACCGATGCCGCGATGGCGTTGCGGACCAGCTGGCCGGCGGTGGACAGCTGACCGACCTCGCCCACCACGACCTCGGGGGGCAGCCACGCACGCGTGCCGAGGGCCCGGGCGTACTTGGGAACCGGGTCGGTGGCCACGGCGCCGGCCGCCTTGAGGGCAGAGAGGATGACCCCCAGCGTCTCGGCGGAGGTGCCGGGGGTGACCTCGACCTCGATCTCCCGGAAGCGCTCGACAAGCCGGCGGCCCTCGAGCACCGACACCTCGTCGAGCACCATCTCGGCCACCTGAGTGCCGTCGGCCGCGTCGAGGCGCACCGGCTCCCGGACCGTCCTGAGACGCGCCACCGGCTTGGTCTCCGACCCCCGGACGTAGGCGGTCACGAGCGAGAGCGCAGCCTCCGGCGGCCGGTTCGCTTCGCCCTCGAAGGTGTACTCGCCGCGGACCAGCAGCGGGCCGCGCCCGGCACCGTGGCCACCCGAATCGGAACCCGAATTGGAACTGGGCAGCTTCAGCGTCCAACCTTCCCCACTCCGGTGGCGCAGGCTGCAGCCCCACCGGGCCAGGCGGAGGTCCGGCGTGTCGAAGTACGCGGTCTGGTAGGTGCGTTTGGCGAGCGGGGTGGCAACCAGGGCGGTCTCGTCGCCGAACCCCGGCCATCGGAAGCCTGCCGGCGCGGAGAGCTTCACCTCCCGCTCATACAAGCTCCACCTCCTGGCCCCGCGCGCGGGACAGGGCCAGCTCCTGCAGTCTTCTGTGCGTGTTCACGCCCACCAGCGTCGGCACCTTCTTCCACGACCCGTCGGGCAGCAGCTCCCACGCCAGGACGTCGTCGGCCAGGTTGACGCTGAGGATCTCGTCCAGGCGGGCGGTCAGGGCCGGATCGGCCACGGGCACGAGCGCCTCCACGCGCTCGTCGAGGTTGCGCACCATCAGGTCGGCCGAGCCGATGTAGTAGACGGCGTCCACGCCCGGGGTCCCGAAGCGGCTGATGCGGGAATGCTCGAGGTACCGGCCGACGATCGAGCGCACCCGGATCCGCGCCGAGAACCCCGGCACCCCCGGTCGTAGGCAGCAGACGCTACGGACCACGAGGTCCGTCTCACAGCCGGCCGCCGAAGCCTCGTACAGGGCGTCGATGATCCGGGGGTCGGCGAGGTTGTTGACCTTGAGCGTGATGCGCCCACCCTCGTGCGCCTGCCCGCCGATCAGTTCCAGGAGGTGCGTGCGCAGCGTGACCGGCGCGACCAGGAGCTTGCGGTACTCGCGGCGCTGGCTGTAGCCCGTCAGGTAGTTGAAGAGCTCGGACAGGTCCGCGCCCAGAGCCGGGTCGGCGGTCAGGAGGCCCACGTCCTCGTACAGCCGGGCGGTGTCCGGGTTGTAGTTACCGGTCCCGATGTGGCCGTAGAGCCGGATCCCGGACGCCTCCTGCCGGACGATGAGCGACGTCTTGGCGTGGGTCTTGAGGCCGACGACGCCGTAGACGACGTGGACCCCGGCTTCCTCGAGGGCGCGGGCCCAGGCGATGTTGGCCTCCTCGTCGAAACGGGCCTTGAGCTCGACCAGGGCCACGACCTGCTTGCCGGACTCCGCGGCGCGGATCAGCGCCTTCACGATCGGGCTCTCCGTCGTCGAGGTCCGGTAGAGGGTCTGCTTGATGGCGAGCACGCCGGCATCGGCAGCCGCCTGGTCGATGAAGGCCTCGACGGACGTGGCGAAGGACTCGTAGGGGTGGTGGACGAGCACGTCACCCTGCCGGAGCATCGGGAAGATGTCGGGGTGATGGCCCGGCGCGGCGGGCGTGAGCCGGGGAGCGGTCACGCCCGTCCACGGCTCCTCCTTGAGATCGGGCCGGTCGAGTGCGTACAGCGCCCACAGCCCCTTGAGGTCCAGCGGCCCCCGGATGGCATAGACCTGGGACGGGTCGAGCTCGAGCTCACGGATCAGCAGGTCCTGTACCCAGCCCGACGTCCCCTTCTCGATCTCCAGGCGCACGACCATGGGGGAGCGCTTGCGCATCCGGATGACGGATTCGACGGCGACGAGGAGGTCCGAGGCCCCGTCATCGGTCTCGAAGTCCGTCTGGCGGGTCACGCGGAAGGTGTAGTCGGCCTGGATCTGCATGCCCGGGAAGAGCGCCTCCAGGTGGGCGGCGATCACCTGCTCGACGGGCACGAACCGCTCCCCGTCGGGGAGGACGACAAAGCGCGGCAGCAGCGGCGGGACCTTGACCCGGGCCATGAGCGGTGGGATGCGGGGCCCCTGCCGGACGACGACGGCAAGGTTGAGCGAGAGGTTGGAGATGTAGGGGAAGGGGTGGGCGGGGTCGACCGCGAGCGGCGTGAGCACCGGGAAGATGCGGCGCTCGAAGACCCGGTCGAGGTGAGCCCGGTCGTCGTCGTCCAGCTCCTTCCACTGGGAGAAGCGGATGCCCGCCGCCTGGAGGTCCGGGACGAGCACGTCCTTGAAGATCCGGGAGCGCCGGTCCACGTGCGCCTCGGTGCGGACGCGGATCTCGGCGAGCTGCGCCTGGGGCGTCAGGCCGTCGGGGGATGTGGTCGTCGCCCCGATGGACACCTGCTCGTGGAGGGCGGCGACGCGCACCTGGAACAGCTCGTCGAGGTTCTGGCTGACGATCGCGAGGAACTTGGCCCGCTCGAGCACCGGGAGGGACCGGTCCTCCGCCAGGGCGAGCACCCGGTCGTTGAAGTCGATGCGGGCCAGCTCGCGGTTGAGGAAGCGGGTGAGGCCCGGGGCGCGGCTGTCGCGCGAGGGAGCCGGGGCGAGCCGGCGCTCCCGGCGTTTCTGTGCCTTGCCGGACGGCTGCCCGGTGGTCCGGGAGGCCTGGGTGTGAGGCGCCGGATCGCTCTGTTCGGGAGAACTCATGGCCCTGGGTCCTTCTCCAGCGGTGAACGGTCTGTACGTCGCCTACATGCAAAGGTCCCCCAGCCCGGGAAGCCTGCACGGCGCGTGAACCAATTAGGATACTGCCGTGGCGAGGTCGAAGATAGGCGTGGACCGCCAACGGTCCGACGTCACCGGCCATACACTGCGCGAGAAAGTGCCCCGGTCGGCTCACGCCGTCTGGGATCCTCCCAAGGACCGGGCCGACCCGGTCCAGCTACTCCTCGACCAGGAGGCCACCCGCCTCCCCGAGCTCGTGGGCCTGCGCCACGCCCGGATGCTCCAGTCGCCGTTCGCGTTCCTGCGGGGGGCCGCGGTAGTGATGGCGCACGACCTCGCCGCCACCCCGGCCACCGGCCTTCGGGTCCAGGCGGGCGGCGATGCCCACCTGGCGAACTTCGGGCTCTACGGCACCCCGGAGCGCAACCTCATCTTCGACGTCAACGACTTCGACGAGACGCTCCCGGCCCCGTGGGAGTGGGACGTCAAGCGACTTGCCACCAGCTTCGTCGTGGCCGGGCGCACGTACCAGCACCCCGCGGCAGTGAACTCGGCGCTGGCCGAGGCGTGCGTCCGCAGCTACCGGGAGCACATGCGGGAGATGGCGGGTTGGACCCACCTGCAGGTCTGGTACGCCATGGTGAACGCGGAGTCCGTCGCCCCGATCCTCGGGTCGACGCACAAGGAGGCCGAGCGCACCATCGCCAAGGCGATGAACGGGTCCTCGAACAGCCAGCTGCTGGCCAAGCTGACCGTGAAGGGGGACGGCGGCCGCCGGCTCCTCGACCGGCCGCCGCTCATCGAGCACATCACCACCGGGGACAGCCCCGAAACCTTCGAGGGCATGGCTGCGCTTCACGATCAGTACCGCGACTGTCTCGACCCGGAGCGCCAGGTTCTGCTCGACCGGTACCGGCTGGTCGATGCCGCCCGCAAGGTCGTCGGGGTCGGCAGCGTGGGGACCCGGTGCGCCGTGGCGCTGCTGATCGGGGCGTCCGACGAGGATTCCCTCTTCCTGCAAGTGAAGGAGGCCCAGGCGTCCGTCCTCGAAGCCGTCGCCGGGCGTTCCCCGTACGACAACCACGGCGAACGCGTGGTCCGCGGCCAGCGCCTCGACCAGGCGGCCAGCGACACGTTCCTCGGCTGGGTGCGGGCCCGGGACGGGCGCGACTACTACGTGCGCCAGCTGGCCGACATGAAGCTGTCCGTGGACACCGGCGAGCTGACCGCCGCGCAGCTCACCGTCTACGCACAATCGTGCGGCTGGGTGCTGGCCCGCGCCCACGCCCGGTCCGGCGACCCGGCGGCGATCGGGGGCTACCTCGGCCACAGCGACGACTTCGACAACGCAATCGTCGCCTTTGCCAACGCCTCCGCGGACCAGACCGAGCGCGATTACGCGGCGCTGGCGGCCGCCGCGAAGGCGGGCCGGATCGAGGTGGCGTCCTAGCGACCCAGTCCGGGGGCCGGAGGCGGAGGGGGGTCCAGGGGGGAGGAGCAGCCCCCCGCAGCGCAGCGGAGGGGGATGAGCTGCGGATCCCCCCTGGCTCGTGGGACGCTCCGCCAGGAGCGGGCCACGAGAGGGAAACTCGGGGGGTCCAGGGGGGAGGAGCAGCCCCCCGCAGCGCAGGAGGGGGATGAGCTGCGGATCCCCCCTGGCTCGTGGGACGCTCCGCCAGGAGCGGGCCACGAGAGGAGGATGGCCCGGTGGGCGGAGGGCGGAGGGGGGTCTGGGGCAATTTGGCGGTTTAGCAGGCCAAATAGGCTCTGAGAGACTCCACAGCCGGCCTGGAGGGCACCTCTTCCAGCCGGTAGACTGAAGCGCTGCAGCCGCGTTCACCTTGTTGCACACCGCCAGAATGGCGGCCCACCGCCGGGGGGCGAAGGAGGGGGGTAACGGTTGCGAGGGCATCCACACGCCCCGGTATCGCCCATTGTCGGCCGTAGCGCGGAGCTCTCTGAGCTCGTGCTGCTCCTTGCCCAGGCAGCTCGGGGCGAGGGCCACCTGATCACCCTGGAAGGCGAGGCCGGGATCGGCAAGACCTTCCTCCTCGAAGAGGCCCTAGGGCGGGCCGAGGCCCTCGGGTTTCGCTGCTTCGTCGGGGGGGCCGAGGAGCTCGAGCGGCACCGCCCCTTCGGCGCCGCCTCGGAGGCGCTCGGCATCGGGCGCCGGGGACGGCTCGATGACCACCCCGGGCCGGGCGAGGACGAACGACGGGCCGAGATCGCCCGGCTGCTCGCCGGGCCTGCCGCGGGGCCGGTGGACCCCCATTACGCCCCGGCGGGTGCCGGCTGGCCGCGGGGGCCCGAGCACGCCCCGGCGTCGGGGACCCCGCTGCTGGCGGGCGCGCCCGAGGCGGAGTTCCGCATCGTGGACGCCCTCATCGACTTCGTGGAGCACCTCTGCGCCTGGGGGCCGGTGGTGGTGGCGCTGGAGGACCTGCAGTGGGCCGACCCGTCGACCCTGCTGGCGCTGAACTGCCTCGGCCGTGAGATCTCCCGGCTGCCGGCGGTGCTGATCACGTGGAGACCATCCTGAGGGTCCCGCCCGGTCCCGGCCTGCTGGAGCAGCTCTCCCGGGCGGGGGGCAACCCCTTCTTCGCCACCGAGCTCGTCGCATCGCTGCAGCGTGAGGGGGCGATCACCGTCGAGCACGGGGTGGCCGAGGTGGGCGTCGCCGCGATGCCCTCGTCGCTCACCAGCGCGATCCGGCGGCGGCTCAGCTTCCTGTCCGAGGAGGGGATGGAGACCCTGCAGGTGGCCTCCATCCTGGGGTCGACGTTCTCGGTCCCCGACCTGGCCGCCGCCACGGGACGGACGGTCCCCGCGCTGACGCCCATCCTCGCCGCCGCCGTACGGGGCGGGATCCTCGGCGAGGACGGGCCCCGGCTGGTGTTCCGCCACGACCTGATCCGCGACGCGCTGTACCAGGGGATGCCGCCCGCGTTGCGAGGCTGGTTGCACCTTGCTGCGGCCCACGTCCTCGCCGAGTCGGGACGGTCGGCGGACGAACTGGCCGAGCACGTCGTCCGGGGCGCCGTCCCCGGCGACCTCAACGCCGTCGAGTGGCTGCGCACCGCCGCCCGCCAGGCGGTGACCCGCTCCCCCGCGGTCGCCGCCGAGCTGCTCCAGCGGGCGCTGGAGCTGGCCCCGCCGGCGGACCCCCTCCGTGACAGCGCCCTCGCCGACCTCGCGGCCTACCGGCTCTACTCGGGCCGCCCCGCCGATGCGGAGGCGATCTGCCGGGAGGCCCTCGCCCGGGACCATGACCCGGCGGTGGAGGGGAGGCTGCGGCAGTGCCTGGTCGAGGTCGCGGTCTTCCAGGGAAGGATCGAGGAGGGCCTCCGGGAGGTGGAGCGGGCTGCCGCCACCCCCTCCCTCACCGAGGGGGAAGCTGCCCGGCTGTGGGCCTGGTCGTCCACCTGCCGGGCCATCACGTGGGACCTGCCGGGAGCCGTGGAGACCGCCCACCGGGCGTTGGAAGTGTCGGAGCGCCTCGGGGACGAGGTCGGGGCGGGCGTCGCCCTCGGCAACCTCGCCGTCGTCACCCACCTGCGCGGCGAGTTCCCCGAGGCGCTCCGGTTGGCCGACCGGTCGCTCCAGCGGATCGCGCGGGGGATGACCGCGGCCGCCCAGCCGATGCAGCCGGTGCTCAACCTGGCAGCGTCGCTGATGGACCTCGACTGCCTGGATGGGGCGCAGACGACGCTGCTGCAGTGGCGGCGGTTCCGCCGCGCGCGCGGGGCCTCCTGGAGCCATCCCACCGACCAGTTCGTCTCCGCCGTCGGCTCCTTCTGGTCCGGCGACTGGGACGACGCCATCCGTGCCATCGGCACGGGGCTCGACCTTGCCGAGACCACCGGTATCCGGCGGGGCACGCTGGTGGGCCACAGCCTCCAGGCGCTCATCGCCGTGCACCGGGACGACCTCGGCACCGCGGAGCGGGGCGCGGCGGCGGCGGAGGCCGAACACGCGACCACCGGCCCCCAGTGGCGGCCCGACTGGATGGTCTGGGCACGTGCGCTGCTGCTCGAAGCGGAGGGGCGGCGCGAGGATGCCCTCCGGACGATGACCGGGGCCTGGGACCTGTGCAGCGAGGCCGGCGTGGTGGCCGAGTACCCGGTGATCGGCCCCGATCTCGTACGCCTCGCCGTCGCCGGCGGGGAGCGGGTCCTGGCCGAGAAGGTGACCCGGGCAGTCGAGCGCCTCGCCGCCTCGGCAGGTGTGGCGAGCGTCACCGGTGCCGCCCTCCGCTGCCGCTGCCTGGTGGACCCCTCACCGGACGTCGCCCGCCAGGCGGTGGCGGCCTACCGGCAGAGCCCCCGCCGGCGAGAGCTCGCCCTGGCCTGCGAGGAGGCGGCCGCGGTCCTCTCCGACGCCGGGCAGCACCTCGATGCCCGCCCGCTGGCCGAGGAGGCCCTGACGATCTGCGGCGACCTCGACGCCCGGCGGGATGCCGCCCGCGTGGAGACCCGCCTCCGGGGCCTGCTGAGCTCTGGCGCCCGCAGCGCCCGCAGCGCCCGGGGCCGGGGGCCGGCCTCGGGGGCCTCGGGGGCCCTAGGGGCCTCGGGGGCCAGCGCCCGCCCGGCCTGCCTGGAGCGGCTCACGCAGGCGGAGCGGCGGGTGGTGATGCTCGTGGCGGAGGGCCTGTCCAACCCGGACATCGCCCGCCGGCTGGGGATCTCCCACCGGACGGTGCAGAGCCACGTCTCCCACGCGCTGGAGAAGCTGGGGCTCACGTCCCGGGTGGAACTGGCGGTCAGGGCAGGGGCGGCCGGGCCGCCCTCCGGGCCGGGCAGGGTCGCAGGCTCAGGGGCCTAGGGACCCGGGGGCCGGAGGGCCGGGGGGCTTTTAGGAAGGTCAGTCATTTTTCGCGCGTATGCGCGCGTTTTTTGACTAACCTTCGAACACGCCGGAGCGAACGCCCGGCCGCCGCCAAGGGGGCCGGGTTAGGCGGGGCGGCCGGGGGCCGGGGGACGCCAGGCCCTGCAGCCGTCCACGTCCGCGGGCTCGATCCTGCAGCCCGGCAGCGCGGAGCGGAGCCCGCGCAGGCCCTCCGGGCTCACCAGGGTGTCCTGCAGCGACACCCAGCGCAGCGGGAGGCGGCGCAGGTGCGCCAGGGCCTGGTCGGTGACGGCCGTGGCGCCGAGGTCGAGTTCCTCCAGGGAATGGAGGTGGTGGAGGTGCCGCAGCCCGGCGTCGGTCACCCTGGTCTCCCACAGGGAGAGCCGCACGAGCAAGTGCGCCTTCGTGAGGAGTGCGAGCCCGGCGTCGGTCACCGACGATCCCGACAGGTTGAGCTCCCGGAGCCCGCCGAGGTCGGCCAGGCACGGCATCACCGCGTCACCGGTTTGGCGGCCCGGCACCGTGAGGCGCCGTAGACCTTCGAGCTGGGCGAGGGCACGCAGGCCGGCGTCGCTCACCCGGGTGCCCCAGAGGTCGAGGACCTTGAGGCCGGGGAGGCGAGCCACGTAGCCCATGGCCTCGTCCCCGACCGGCGCGGCCCAGAGGTCGAGCAGCTCCAGCCCCGTGAGGTGGCCGAGTGAGGCGAGGACCGGCTCGGAAGCAGTCTCGCCGAGCGTCAGCGCCTGAAGGTCGCGGGGACCCAGGCTGTCCAGCGGGCCCGCGTCGGCCCAGCCCAGGGAACGCGCCCGGAGCTTCACCTGGTTACCGGCCGGCACCGCCACCGGTCCCCGAGCCTCCCCGACCTCCCGCCATCCTGCGCCCCAGCCACGGCAGGCCCTGCCCGAGACGGCCCGCTGCCCGGGACCACGCAGGTAGAGCATGCCGGCGGACTCCTCCAGGGGAAAATGGAGCTCCCGCCGCGGCAGGGTGAGTGCCCGGAGCGGGCGGCAGGGGGCCGACCCACGGGCCGGATCTCTTCCGGTCCCCTTCCCCCGATCGAACGTTATGGAGCTGATGCGTTCTCCTTCCAGAGCAAGGCTGCTGCCACGATCGCTGCGAGTCTGGAGGGCGGGAGCATAAAAAACATCCGCCAACTGGCTGATGTTTTGCTATCAGGCTTGTTACGTAATCGCCAATCAAAACACTCATGATTTTCTTGTTTAACCCGACCATTTCTGCCGAAGGTGACAGTTCGGCAAACGCCGGAGGCGACGTACAAGGGCCGTCCCGTACGTCATTGTCCGGTCCATTCCCTACCAGGTGTTCATGTGGCCGGATCGACCGTCGAGGTGACACGCGCTGAATCACGCGAATGGCAACAGAGGAACGATCCGGAAAGCTATTCTGGCTATGAACCGCGAGCGCGAGGGTGGACAAAGGTGGGCGACAGCCCCGAGGTCGAGGGTGCCGGGGCAGGCCGTCGCGAGATCAGGGTGATGGTCGTGGACGATCATCAGCTGCTCGCGGAGAGCCTCCTCATGGTGCTGGACGAAGAGCCGGACATGACGGTGGTCGCCACGGCGGCCTCGGTCGCCGAGGCGCGGCTGAACGCCAGGCGCCACACCCCGGATGTGGTGCTCATGGACTACCGGCTGCCCGACGGACTGGGCACCGATGCCGCCCGCTTCATCCGTGAGGAGAACCCCATCGTCAGGGTCGTGATGCTGACGGGCTTCCCTGACGACGCGATCCTTGTCGCCGCGATCGAGGCCGGGTGCTCGGGGTACATCACAAAGGACAGTGCGGTCAGCGAGGCGATCTCCGCGGTCCGGGCCGCCTACGCCGGGGAGGCCTTGATCTCCCCGTCCATGCTGGCAAGGCTCTTGCCGAAGCTGCGCCGGGACTACCGCGGTGTCGGCTCGACGCTCACCGACCGGGAGCGGGAGGTCCTCTCGCTGCTGGCGGGGGGGTCCCAGAACTCGACGGTGGCCGACCAACTCTTCCTGTCCGTCAATACGGTCCGCAAACACGTCCAGTCGATCCTCTCCAAGCTCGGGGCGCACTCGAAACTGGAGGCCGTCGCAGTCGCGGTCCGCGAAGGCATCATCGATCTCGGCGAAGACCCCCGGCGCCGGTAACCACCCACCGGTGTGATTGGCCCACGACTTGTCCGGGCATATAGGCAGCAACAGACGCTTCCACAGCGTCCCCCACAAGGAGGGCCGCATGGGTCTTGGCACGTGTATTTTCCTCATTGCCTTGGGAGCAATTCTCGATTTCGCCGTGACCGTCAACACGCCGGGATTCAACGTCCATACCGTGGGCCTCATCCTCATGATCGTGGGCGTCATCGGGCTGTTGATGTCCATGGTGTTCTGGAACAGCTGGGGAGGACTCCACCGGCGGACCGTCTACAACGAGGGTGTCCCCCCCCGGCGCCGCCGCATCGTGGAAGAGGAGGTCGACTGATGCACAAGGGTGCGACGAGCGGCGACGGCGTCCGGCTGGGTCAGGCGTCGGGAGCCAGCTCCGGAACGTGGCGGGACAGCACGGACTGCAGCTCCGCCAGCTCCGGGAGCCGGTCGAAGGCTTCCCGCACGTAGCCGAGCGCGACCGGGACGAAGCCCAGAAAGTCCGGGTTGCCTTTCACGCGGTCCAGGTACACAAAACGGCCGGCGTCCTTGAGCTTGCGCTGGACCGTCAGGAGGTCGAACACACGCCGGAACTCCGCCTTGTCGAGTTCGGGGCCCCCGAGGGCCGTCGTCGCCGTGAGGTAGTGGCCCACCATCCTCCGTATGAAGTCGTGGTCGAGGGAGACATAGCTGTCCCGGAGCAGCGACACGAGGTCGTACTGGCGGGGGCCCAGGAGGGCATCCTGGAAATCGATGACCGCCTGCTCGCCGCCCGGCAGCACCATGATGTTGCGGGACTGGTAGTCCCGGTGCGTGAACCCGTCCGGCTCGGCGGCCAGACGCCGGGCGATGTGCTCGAAGTGCCGGTCGACAACCTCGCGCTCGGTGGGTGACAGACCGGCATTCTTCCACGTGGCGAGCACCCACTCCAGGAAGTGGTCCAGCTCCCAGCGGTAGAGATCCCGGTCGTAGCGGCGCTGGAAGGCGACGCAGCCCGGATCGGGGGCCTTCTCCGCCCGGACTCGCATCCGGGCGAGCTGATCGATGGCCGCGAGGTAGAGGGGGTCCCGCGGCTCGCCGCCGGCGAGCCGGGTCACCATCATGTCGTCGCCGAGGTCCTCGAGGACGGCGAACCCCTCCTCCTGGCTCCAACCGATGATGCCGGGGACACGGACACCGATCCGGGCCAGGTAGGTCTGCACGGCGACGAACGGCACGGCGCCCGTCGGCCCAGCCTTGCCGATCTCGTCGGGTGGCGCATCGGGGGGCAGCAGCATGACGACGGCCGACCGGCTCCGGCGTGGGGGCCCCGCCTCCTCCCACCGGGCACGCCAGTAGACCCGGACCGAGGCGTGGCCCGCACGGCGCTCCGCGGCGACCGCTGCGGCGGGAACGCCGACGGCTCTCTCCACCAGCTTCCGGACCCGCTCCCCGCCTGTGAGATCCACCGATTGACGCATCGAGACCATCCTGCCTCCACGGGCCGGCCTGGGGCGCAGGTCCCCCCGCCACCGCCCACATTGAACCAACCTCCAAAGTGTTTTATCGTGTCCGGTCAAGACCTACCTGGGCAGCTTCACCGGAAAGGCCGTTGATGGGGGCTTCGCTGTTTTCTCGTGTCCTCTCTGGTATCGGCAACCGGCTCGACCGTAAGTACGGCTGGGACAAGCTGCCCCTGCCACTCGGCATCCTCACACTTGCGGGCGTCCGCGAAACCCTGCGCGCCCAGAACCTCGTCGACACCAGCACCCCGGGGGTCGTGCCACCGGCGCCACACCCGGCCCCCGCCGACCTCGAGACCCGCGCCACCGATGGCACCTACAACGACCTCCAGAGCCCGCCCATGGGCAGCGTCGAGGCACGGTTCGGCCGTAACGTCCCGCTCGCCAGGTCGTTCCCCGAGGCGGAACCGGGCATCATGTCGCCGAACCCCCGGACCGTCAGCCGCGTCCTGCTCACTCGCGACACCTTCCAGCCGGCGACCATCGTCAACCTCCTGGTGCCCGCCTGGCTGCAGTTCATGGTCCACGATTGGATGAGCCACGGCAGGAACGAGGCCGAGAACCCCTGGGTGGTCGCGCTGGAGGACGCCGACCCGTGGCCCTACAGGCCGATGACGATCCCGAGGACTCGTAAGGACCCGACGCGGACCCCGGCGGACGACGGCCTGCCGCCCACCTACACCAACACCGAGACCCACTGGTGGGATGCCTCGCAGATCTACGGCAGCGACCCCAACTTCGGCAAGCTGCTGCGCAGCGGCGAGGACGGCAAGGTGAACCTCGACGCCAAGGGGCTCATCCCCGTCGACCCCAGCGCTCCCCATCCCGGCATCGACCTGGCGGGGGTCCAGGGCAACTGGTGGCTTGGCCTCGGCATCCTGCACAGCCTCTTCATGCAGGAGCACAACGCCATCTGCGACGAGCTCCGAGCGGCGTACCCCTCCTGGAACGACGACCAGCTCTACGCGCGGGCGCGCCTGATCAACGCCGCGCTGCTGGCCAAGATCCACACCACCGAGTGGACGCCGGCCATCATCACCCACCCGACGTCGCAGGCGGCGATGCACATCAACTGGTACGGCATGGTGCCGAGCTGGATGCGCAAGCTGTGCCTGCCCCTGCGCAACGAGATGCTCACCGGCATCCCCGGCTCGAAGAAGGACCACGACGGGGCGCCGTACTGCCTGACGGAGGAGTTCGTCCAGGTCTACCGGATGCACCCGCTCATCCCCGACGACTTCACGTTCCGCACGGCGGCGGACCATTCGCTGATCTTCGAGAAGACCTTCCGTGAGATCGCGGGCTCCCCGGCCCGGGACGTCCTCGAGGGGGTCCCGATGGAGAACCTCCTCTACACCTTCGGCGTCTCCTACCCGGGCGCCCTCCGCCTGCACAACTTCCCCCGCTTCCTCCAGGAGTTCAAGAAGGCGGACGGGACCCAGATCGACCTGGCGGCCACCGACATCATGCGGGCGCGCGAGCGCGGCGTCCCCCGCCACAACGACTTTAGGGAACTGCTCCACATGCCCCGGTTCAAGACCTTCGGCGACCTCTGCGACAACCCGACGTGGGCCAAGGAGCTGGAGGAGGTCTACGACGGCAACATCGACCGGGTCGACGCCACGGTCGGCATGTTCGCCGAGCCGCTCCCCAAGGGCTTCGGCTTCTCCGACACCGCCTTCCGGATCTTCATCCTCATGGCGTCCCGCCGGCTGCGCAGCGACCGGTTCTTCACCACCGACTTCACGCCGCAGGTGTACTCGCCGGTGGGCTTCCGGTGGATCGAGAACAACGGCATGGCGTCGGTCCTCACCCGCCACTACCCGGCCGTGGCCCCGTTGATGAACAAGAAGAACCCCTTCGCCCCGTGGCCCACGGTGGGGCCGGCGCCGGCTGCGAAGCCAGCCACACCTGCCGTCGAGTAGGGCACAGAGGCGAGCGTGAACTTCTCGCAACATGACTCGCCTCTGGTGTACATGCTGCGTCCGGAGCGATATCTTCCGGCCGACAGAGGCCGGGGGGCTTGGTCACATCACAGACGGGTAATGGCCGACTGAGGGCCCCCGGGTCGACGTACGGAGCGAATCGCTCCGATCGCCCGGGATTTTCCGGCAGCCGATGGAGCAGCCGAGTCCGCTCGGCCACGTTCCGAGAAAGGGGTACCCCCCGATGGTCTGGCCCTCACGCCGTTCGTCCACGCCGAGCCTGCCGCGTGGGAGGAGGCTCCTCACTCGCCTCGCACCCGACATCCTGCCGCTGGGCGACCGCCTGACCTACAGCATCGGCGTCGGCAACGCCGGCCCCGCGATCGCGACCGGCGTGACCGTCACCAACCCGGTGCCCAGCGGAGCCGCATTCGTCTCTGCGTCCTCCTCCCAGGGCACGTGCTCCCAGGCCGGGGGAACGGTGACGTGCTCGCTCGGGTCCCTGGCCCCAGGTGCCAACGCGTCGGTCACTATCAAGGTGGACCCCAAGCTGATCGGACGGGTCAACGACACCGCCACCGTCCATGCCGACCAGGTGGACCCCCAGCCGGCCAACAACTCGGCGACGGCCAGCACCTTGGTGCTGCTCTCACTCTGAGGTCGTAGCGTACTGGGCGAGCCGTCCCACCCAGTGGCGGGCTGGCGCGCCGTCGCCGGCCGGGTCACCGGGCGAACACGGGGTCGACGAGCAGGGACAGGCACGTGGGGCTGCCATCCGCCCTCTCGAACTCGTCCAGATCCGTGGCCCGGACCTCCAGGCCGCGACGCCGCAGCTCATCGTGGAAGTCATGGTGACCGGCGGCGATGAGGAAGGGGCCGACGTCCGCCACGTTGCAGGCCCCGCGGTCGCCGTCGTCCACGACGATCCGGTCGAGGCCCTCGAAGGCCGGTTGGGTCACGACCTCCTCGGTGCCGAGCACCACGCCGCCCCCCGCAGCGGTGGCTGCGGTCTGGAGGTGGAGTGCCCACGACGGCACCTCGGCGGTGCGCACCTCGCAGCCGAGCGGCTCGGCGAAGCGCCGCAGCGCCTCGATGCCCTCGTCGTTGGTCCGGCGGGAGCGGCCGACGACGATGCGCTGGCCGATGCGGAGCAGGTCGCCCCCCTCCAGGGTCGCCGGGGCGGCCACCGTGTCGATGAACCGCACCAGCGGTCCGATGGCCCGGGCGATGGCCTCGTCCTCGCCACGCCGGGAGCGCGCGCCGAACCTCCCCATCAGGGCGTGGCCGTCGAGGACGATCGCCGGGTCCTGCGTGAAGCAGGCATCCGGATGCGACTCGTCCGGCGGCAGCACGATCAACTCGAGGCCCGCGGCCTCCAGGAGCCTGCAGTAGGCAGCATGCTGCGCCCGGGCACGCTCCGGGTCGATGTGGTTGCGCTCGGGGTGCCTCGACTCGGCCCGGACGAAGGAGTCACCGGGTGGGCGAACGATGGCCACGGTCCGCCGGGTCATGCCTTACGGGCCCGAAAGACCATGATGTCGCCATAGCCCAACCGGCCGACCAGCGCCTGCACCTCGCTCAGTTCCCCTTCGATCGCAAGGGCATCCGCATCCCTACCCTCCGCAACCGCCCGGTCGGCGGCGTGCACGAGTCCTGCTACGACGTCGTCGTGGCCGAGCGACAGGAGCCAATCCCGCTGGCACGTCAGGGGCTCAGGCTCGAACCCGTGGAGCCGGGCGGCCCGCTCGACCGCCGAGAAGTTGACCTCGGCCGTGACGTCGCGCAGGCCGGGATCCACGAGCGGGTCCTCCCCGAAGCCGTCCGGACCGTAGGTGACGACGGTTCCCTGGGGGTTGCGGACCCACAGGTCCGGCTCGACGTCGCCGTAGTCCACGATCAACACATACCCGCTTGCGATGGCCCGGCCGGCGTCGGCAACCCAGGCATCGACCGCCCCGCAGACCTCAAGGCGCCGGCCGGGCGCGAGACCGGCGGCGGCGCCGGCGGGCCCCGCCGCCGGTGCGATCGTCAGTGGGCCGAGGCGCTGGACGAGGCGTTCCTGGTCTGCCCCACGTTGATCGAGGTCGACGTAGACCTCGCAGAGCTCCCCCGACGGCGCCACCTCCAGCAGGTGCACGGGGAAGTTGTCGAGCACTTCGTGGGCGATGACGCATCCCGACACCGGCGGCTCGCCCGTTGGTGGAGCGAGCTCCTGTGACCACTCGGCGGACGCCGCCAGGGGGCCGAGGCGCCGGCGCTGCAGGGCTGCAACACCGTCGAAGCGCTCGACGAAGCGCCATCGCAGGGCCCCCGCCAGATCCCCCCGAAGGCTTCCGAGGGCCGCAAGCGCGCCGGCGGCAAGGTCGGCCCGTCCGGCGCCCGCCTCGACCACGGTGAAGGGGTCCGGCCTGCCGATCGACTCCCACATCCGTTGCAACTCGACGGCCACGAGCCGGCCGAACCACGGGGTCAGCGACGGCGACGTCCCGTAGTCGCCGCCCGCTCCCGGGACCCGGCTCGCGTAGTAGCCAAACTGCGGGTGGTAGAGGACGCGGCGCATGAACGATTCGAAGGGAATTGGTCCCGACGAACGGATGTAATCACGCAACTCTTCCATCAAGGAAACCGTCATATCTGTCTACCTAATCCGTACTGACCGAATAACCACCGCAACCCATCATGGCCTAAACCTGCGGGGGCGCAATAAACGGTGAGAAATTCTTAACTTCGGTGTTTCCCCTTCCATTCATTGCCTTTATCCCTAGACTTTGGGCTGGCGGAAACAATTTGGAAACATACAAATCGGGCCTACGGGCCCATCGGGGGCGGACCGAACCATGTTCAACTTTCGCGGTGACGTGACACCGATGCAGCGCCTTGGCATCCCAACGACCGTCATCGGTCCTCCGGTCAGCCCCGCACCGCGCGACGTCTGGGAACTGGCCCTCCACGCCAGCCGCATGTACGAGACCGTCGAGGGGCGCCTCCTGGTGCTCCCGATGCTGCGGCGGCGCCACACCGGCGGGGCACTGGCCGTGGAGGCGTCCAACCCGCCCGGCTGGGGGGTCGGCGGCCTGCTCGCTGCGGGAGGGCCAACCCTCGCCGAGGTCGCCACGATCTTCAGCGAGCTGGGGGCACGCCGGGTCCTCTCGCAGCGGATCTGGCCCAACCCGCTGCTGGCGCAGTCCTGGGCAGCGGGGATGCCGGCCCGGGCCAGGTTCACCGGCCGCGTCGCCCACCTCGTCAACCTCGAGGGCGGCTTCGACCATGTGTGGTCGGACCTCTTCCAGAGTTCCTCGCGCCGCGGTGCCCGCCGGGCGGAGCGCGAGGGGGTCACGGTCGAGTGCGACACCACCGGGCGGCTGGTCCCCGAGTTCTACCACCTCCTCAGCGGGGCGGTGGACCGCTGGTCGCGCCTGCAGCACGAACCCCGCTGGCTGGCCGCCCACCGCCACCGGCGCAATGACCCCCGGGAGAAGTTCGACGCCATCGCCGCCGCGCTCGGGGACCGCTGCCAGGTCTGGGTGGCACGGGTGGCGGGAACGGCGATCGCGTCGATGATCGTCCTACGCGGCAACAACGCCTACGACTTCCGGGCGGCGATGGACGAGGAGTACACGAGCTACCGGGCCAACGACCTCCTCCTGCGCTTGGCGATCGAGGATGCCTGCACGGCCGGATGCCGCTCCTACTACATGGGCGACTCCGGGCGGTCGCCGAGCCTCGGCCGGTTCAAGGAGCGCTTCGGCGCCAGGCCCTACGACTACGCCGAGTACCTGCTGGAGCGGCTGCCGATCTCGGCGGCGGAGCAGGGAGTGAAGCGGGCGGTCAAGCGGGCGGTCGGCTTCCGGGACACTGGCCTCATAGGCTGACCCCTGATCGGCTGACCTCAGATCGCGGTCGGGTGCCGCGGCTCGTAGACCATGACCTCCACCTCGCCCGGCAGCACCATCGTCGCGGCGATGCCGAACCCCGCCTCATAGGGGTCCCCCCGGAAGTCGATCCCCCTGGCCCGCAGCTCCGCCACCGTCGCGGTGATGTCGTCGCACATCAAGGTGAGCTGGTGCGAGGCCTGTTCGCCGGGCCCGCTGGGATGGACGCCGAGCTCGGCGGGGGGGAGCGCAAAGATCAACCAGCCATCCCCCGCATCGACGCTCTCCCCGATGACGTCGCGCAGCACCGCCCGCACGGCCTCCGCCTCCGAGGAGTAGAGCAGGACGTGGGCGCCGGTGATCGTCAGCTCGCCGGCTCCAGCACGATGACGGGGATGGTGCGCGAGGTCTGCTTCGCGTACTCCCCGAACTGGGGGTACTCCTCCGCCTGCTTGGCGTAGAGGGCGTCGCGCTCCTCGCGCTCGGCGACCCGGGCCGTCACGTCGACGGCGTCCGTCCCGACCTCGACCTTGGCTGCCGGGTTGGCCTTGAGGTTGTAGAACCAATCCGGGTTGGTGGGCGCCCCGCCCTTGGAGGCGAAGACGACGTAGCGGTCACCGTCGGTCCGGTACATGAGGGGGTTGACCCGCTCGGTCCCGGACTTCGCGCCGGTGTGGTGGAGCAGCAGGACCGGCTTGCCTTCGAAGAAGCCGCCCACCTTGCCGGCGTTTGCCCGAAACTCCTTGATGATCGATGCGTTCCAGTCGTTGGGGTTCGTTGCCACGACTCCTCCTCGTCTCGCCCGGGTAACCACCGACAACAATATCCCGGCGGGGAGGTCCGGGGCTGCCTACTCCTTCGCTGCCTCGCCGACGACGACGGCCCTGCAGAGCCCCCCCAGCTTCCCCAGGCTTCCCGTCCAGCCGTGGATGTGCTGGTCCCGCAGCTCGGCCACGGGGAACCCCTCGTGGGTGAGGACGAGTTCGGTGTCCCCGCCGTGAGGTCGCAGCTCCACGCTGACCTCGGTGTCCGGCATCTCGACGCCTTCCCAGGCCCACGTGAACACGAGGCTCTCGTTGGGCTTCACCTCGCGGTAGGAGCCGTGCACCACGTGGGTGGCGCCGTTCGGGTGGTGCATGGCCACCCGGTAGGTCCCGCCGGGCCGGGCGTCGAGTTCCGCGACCTCGGCGGACATCTCCCCGGGGGCGAACCACCGGCTCAGGATCTCCGGGTTGGTCCAAGCCTCGAAGACCTCCGCCGGTGATGCGGACAGCACCCTCGTCAGTTGCATCTTCTCGTCAGCCATCTGTGCTCCTCCTCGTTTCGAAGTACTGCTCCAACCAATCCATGCGTGCCTCCCAGAAGCGGCGGTAGTGCTCGATCCACTCCCAGGCCTCGGACAGCGGACCGGGCTCGAGCCGGCAGAGCGATTCCCTGCCACGGCGGGTTCGGGTCACGAGCCCCGCCTGCTCCAGTACCTTCAGGTGCTTCGAGACGGCGGTCAACGACATCTCGAACGGGGAGGCAAGCCGGCTGACCGAGGTTTCACCGGCGGCGAGTGCCTCCACGAGGGCCCGCCGGGTGGGGTCCGAGAGGGCGTGGAAGACATCGTCGAGCTCCACCGGGGAAAGCTGAACCATTTGGTTGACCATAGACTGCGGTCGCCCGTCTGTCAACCAGTTGGTTCAGTATTGTCGGGGCATCATCCTTCGCGGGTGCTGACCACGACGGCGGTGCCGTAAGCGACGATCTCGGTCAGGCTCTCGCCGATCTCCGAGGAGTCGAACCGCATCCCGACGATGGCGTTCGCCCCCATGCGGCGGGCGTTCTCGACCATGCGGTCCATCGCATGGCGGCGGCTGTCCTCCAGCAGTTCGGTGTACTGGGTGACCTCGCCGCCCTTGATGGTCTTGAAGGCTGCGCCGAGGCCTTTGAGCGCGCCCATGCTGCGCACGATCAGCCCGAAGCAGCTGCCGACGTGGCGGTCGACCTTCCATTCGGGGAACTCGAAGGTGGTGGTGACGGGCAGGGCGGCGGGGGCGGCGGTTTGGCCCCTCTGGTCGTATGGCTGGCTCATGGTGGACCTCCTGCGGTCGGGTGACGATCCAGAACATTGAGATTGTTCCAAAAGGGCTTGAACCCAAGGCACCTTTTGGAACAATCCAGGGCCGGGGAGCTGAGCGACGGCCAGCGATACGCTGGAGCGGTGAGCCTCTCGATCCTGTTCTCCTCGTTCGCACTCGGGCTGGTCCTGGCCAGCTCACCCGGGCCGGTGCAGGCCGTGCTGCTGGCCGAGTCGGCGCGGGGAGGACGCCGCGGCGGCTTCGCCGCCATGCTCGGCGCCAACGCCACGTTCGCCGTCCTGCTGGTTGCGCTCGCCGCGGGTCTGGCCCTCGTGGCCCCCGCCGGCGGGGCGGCCCGCCTGATCCGCCTGGGGGGCGGCGTCTTCCTGCTGCTCCTCGCCGCCGACACCTGTCGGAGCGCCTCCCGGCGGCAGGCGGATGCGGCACGCCGTGGGTTGCCACCCGGGCCGAGGGGCGTGCTGGCCGTCCTTCTCAATCCCGGGGCGTGGATCTTCCTCGGGACGACCGCGGCGGCGCTGATGGCGGATGCGATCCGGCACGGGGGCCGGGGCTTCGCCGTGCTCACCGCGGTGGCCATGACCGCGGGCATCGCCGTCATCGACGGAGCGTTCGTGCTGCTGGCCTCGGAGGGCCAGACCCGGCTCGGCGTGCTGGGGAGTGCCCGGCTTGCCTACGTCCTGGCCGCCGCCCTCGCGGCGTTCGGCGTGATCTTCATCGCCTCGGCCATCTAGGTGACCCGGCCGGACTCTTCTCTCCCCCGGTCTGCGTCAGGCCCGGAGGCGCTCGTAGGCGGGCTGCACCGCCATCGCCCCCTCCCCCGCTGCCGAGGTCAGGCGCTTGATCGAGCCGCTCCGCACGTCGGCCGCCGCGGCCCCGCAAGCCCGAGCGCTGTGCCACCCAGCAGTCCGGCACGAAGGAAGTCGCGGCGGGTGGGTGGCATGACTGCGCCAGTGTTGTGGCGCCACGGGGCGGCGTCAACCGCACAGTGCGAGAATTGAAACTCCCGTCACTGTACGTTCACGCGTCCGTCGGCTCCTCCTCGGCCAGCAGCCGGTAGAGGCTTCGCCGGGCCTCGGACAGGATGTCCTTGGCCTTCTGGATCTGGGCCTCGTTGCCCGATTGGACGACCTGCATCACGGCGGACGCGACGCCGAAGCCCAGGGTGCGGAGCTCGGCGAAAGGCTCCCCCTCGGCCCCCATCTCCCACGGGGCGGCGGTGTCGGCGCCACGCTTGGCTGCCTCGGCGGTGCCGGCCTCGGTGAGGTGGAAGACGCGCTTGCCCTCAACCTCATCGCTGCGCACCAGGCCCTCGTCTTCCAGGAGCTGGAGGGTTGGGTAGACGGAGCCTGGGCTCGGCCTCCACATCCCTCCGCTTCGTTCCGCGAGTTCCTGGATGATCTGGTAGCCATGCATCGGGCTCTCCCCGAGGAGGGTCAGGATGGCCGCACGGACGTCCCCGCGTCCCGCCCGGGGGCCGCGGGCGAAGCCGGCCCAGGGACCCCCACGCGGACCCCCGCCGGGTCCTCCCCGGCCGCCGAAGCCGCCGCCGCCAAAGGGCGGACCCCCGTGCCCCCGGCCGTGCTTGCGGGCCGCCATCATCGCCGCCCAGCCCCGAGCCCAGGGCGGCCGGCCCCAACCGAATCCCTCCTCATCCCACGCTGCCGAATGTCCCATCGCCGTCTCCTTCTCTCTCGGACTTTGCGATAGCTCACGATATATCGGGATAGCTCGTTCGTCAACCGGTACGATGCTCCGGTGAACGAGATGTCCCCGGCCGAGCTGCGCCGGCGCCTGGTGTCGGCCCAGGGGTACGCCCCCCGGTTCCGGCGGGCTGATGCCGCCGACGTCGTTGCCGTCGTCCAGCGCCTTGGGTGCGTGCAGCTCGACTCCATCTCGACCGTCGAGCGGAGCCATCGCCTGGCCCTGACCTCCCGCGTGGGGCGGTACCCGGCGGGGACGGTGCCCCGGCTGCTGGGGACGCAGCGTCTGTTCGAGTACTGGGCGCACGAGGCCTGCCTACTGCCCATCGAGGACTACCCGTGGCACCGGTGGCGGATGCGGGAGTTCCGGGGCCATGCCTGGCGAACCCGGATCCTGGAGGAGAACCCGGGCCTCGTCGAACGGGTGCTGGAGGAGGTCCGGGAACGGGGCCCGATGGGGTCGCGGGACTTCGACGGCGGCAGGCCCAGGGGAGCCGGCGCCGAGGGGCCCGCCAGCGGGATGTGGAGCTGGAAGCCCCCGAGCAGGTCATCCCCGGCGACCTCCTCGACCGGCCGGTGCCCACGCGCGACGAGTTCGTCCGGTGGGCCACGCTCCGGGGCGTGACGGCGCGCGGGGCGCTGACGGAGAAGGCGGTCGCAGAGATGTGGCGCCTGCAGCAGGGGGTGGCCGGCATCCGGCCCCATGCCGACGCGCTCGTCGCCGACGGGCTGCTGCAGCGGGTCGCGGTCACCGATGGCGGGCTACCCGTGCTCGTTCCCGCCGGCAGCGAGCCGGGCGACGCGGCGGCGCCGGTGCTGCTCTCCCCCTTCGACAACCTCCTGTGGGACCGGCAACTGCTCGAGCGAGCCTTCGGCTTCCGCCACGTGATCGAGGTCTACAAGCGGGACCACGAGCGGGTCTACGGCTACTACGTGCTTCCCCTGCTCTGGCGGGACCGCCTTGTGGGGCGCGCCGACCTGAAGCACGATCGAGCCGCGGGCGTGCTGCGCGTCAAGACCTTCCACCCCGAGCCGGGCGTCCGGGACAGCGGCGCACTCCGGGAAGCGCTCGAGCGCGCCCTCCTGCGCCTGGCTCGCTGCATCGGGGCTGCGGCGGTCGAGGTTGCCCTGCGGGGCCTCTGAGCATGGGTGCGCCCGTTGCTCGACTACCCCCGAGAAGAACTTTGAGTATAAACTGTTGCTCTACACCGGTTTTTACTCAAAGATCGTCATAGAGCCCTACTGTCGTGAGCGGAAGCGGAAGTACGCCCAGAACGCGATGGCAAAAGCCGCGAAGATGCCGGCTGCCACCAGCGCCTTCCACATCTGTCCGTGTGGGTCAGCTCCCGCCGCAGCCGCCGGGCGAAGGATGATCAGGACGTAGGCGAAGACGCCGACGAGGTACACCGCGGACCACCCGAGCATGCTCCACGACTTGACCGTGCTCCCGTCCATCTCGCGCAGCGGGAGGAGGCCGACGACCAGGCTCTGCAGGCCGGCGGCGAACGCCCCGCCCAGGGCCACTTCGGCGGCGATGAGCCACAGTCCTGCGCGTGGGTTGGTCGCCGCAATGGACACCGGGACCCACAGGAACCACATGACGACCGCCACGAGGAGGACGAAGAGTGCGGTGACGACGGCCAGGCGCCCCTCGACCTTCTCCCGAAGCTGGCCCGTGAAGGCGAGCCCTCCGATCACGCCGAAGAGGAACCCGGGCTGGAGGTGCAACAAGCGGGACGTCCCGACCAGGACGGCGGTGAGCACGAGCGCGCCGGGCCGCAGGACGATCGACCCCCACTCCCGGTTGCGGCGCCGCATGTAGGCGACGTTCGGCAGCTGGAACCCCAGGAACACCACGCCGAGGCTCGCACACAGGCCGAGGGCAAGGGCCAGCGTCGAGCGGTTCAGACCGAAGCCGGGGTCGAGCAGGGCGCCGGCGACGCCCCCGGCAGCGAGGAATCCGATGAGCCCCAGCAGGCGGAGTCCCGGCGAGGACGTGCGGGGAGTCGCCCGGGGCTTGGGGAGGAAACCGAACCACCCCCGGATCTCGAGGTAGTGCCCGTCCAGGGTGGTGTCGAGCAGCCCACCGGGGACTGCCACGAGCAGGATCAGGACGATGGACCCGAACATGCTCGCCGCAAGCGACTTTGGCTTGAGGTCGACGTCGCTCGGCTTGGGCAACGACGTCATGACGACCGACCGGTGCAGGGATGCCCTGGTCACGTCGAAGGACGTGACGACCTGCACGGGCTTGCCCGACACCCGGCACGACGTCTCCACGACGTGGCGCCCGAGCCCGATGTCGCCGGGGACCTCCAGGCCGGTCACCCGGACCCGCCCCGCCTTGTCGGGGTGTGCCACACCGATGCGGCTGCCGTCGAAGAAGAAGTAGACGGACTGGCAACCGTAGCCCGAGCCGATCAGCTCGAGCCCAACGCCGGGCGGACCCGACGGATCCTTCGCCGGCGAGAGCGCGCTCAGCGTCGGGCCCTTCCGCGGGGCCGGTGGCACCGGGCGGGGTTTGACGTCGATGTTCACCACCGCTGCGGCGGAGGTCTGCTGCCGGTCGCCCACCGCGTACGTGAAGCTGTCCGATCCCGAGTACCCCGCATCGGGCGTGTAGGTGACGCCGGCGATGCACGTCCTCGGCTGGCCCGCGCAGCTCACCGGCCCGATCGTGCCGAGCGACCCATGACCCGGGCCTGCGAGTGCGGAAAAGCTCACGACGCCGCTGCCGGGGTCGTGGGCAGTCAGGACGACCGTCGAGGGGGAGTCCTCGTCGGTGGTCACTGCCTGCGCGTCGACTACCGGCAGCACCGGGCGGGCTACCGAGATGGTGAACGTCTGCGGCGGGCTGGTGTCGACACCGCCGTTGCTTCTCCCCCCGTTGTCAACCAGGACGAGGGTGATCTTCGCAGCGCCACTCGAATCCGCATTCGGGGTGAACGTCAGATCCCCCGACGGCGAGACGGCGGGCGCTTGGCTGGTCAGGCGCTGGTTGGTGTTGCCGGTCACCTTGAACCTGAGGGTCTGGGATGACTCGTTGGCCGGGCCCGCCGAGATGCGCGTCGCCCACCCCACGAACCGCTGAGGTCCGGCCGTCGCCACGACGCCCAGATCCCGGCCCCGTACGAAGCTGGGTGCATGGTTGACCGGTTCAACGGTTATGCCAATCGTGGCGGGTGCGGAGGTTGTCGCCCCGCTGCTCACGGTGAAGGTGAAGCTGTCCTCTCCGACGTAGTCCGGGGCCGGCGTGTACGCGAGATTGGCGGCGAAGCCGCTGAGCGTGCCGTGCACCGGCGCGGTTGCGATGGCGACCGTCAGCAGGCCACCGTCCCCGCCCGAGCCGGTGGGCACGACGGCAACCGGGGAGCCTTCCCTGGTGGTGACGTGCTGCGGATTGGCCACCGGGCGCGCGGGCGCCGGCACCGGGGCGGGGGCGGCCACGGCCACGTACCCGGTCAGCGTCACCGGCGGGGAGGTCTGCGTCGCCGACGAGCCGACGGAAGCCACGAGGGTCTTGCCCTGGCCGCTCGCTACGGTCCGCGCGCCGCTCCAGCTGCCCAGGACCACGTTCGCGGTGCCCGCCGGGATCGGGCCGGAGCTGAAGGTGAGGAGAAGCCCGGGGCCGGCACGAGGGTCTGGCTCGTACGGTTCCTGCCGCAGACGACGAGGACCTTGCCGGCTCCTGCGGTAGCGGTCCTGCTCGCCGGCGGGCACGGCGCGCCGGGAGCGGCGGGGACGGACGACACCACGACGTCGAGCACCTGGAAAGAGAACGCCGTGACATCGAGTGCTCCCGGGGGGGCCGCAGTTGCCGGGGTGAGGTTGTCGTCATTGTCGTCGGGCGCCGTCTGCTCCCCAACGGTCACCTGGAAGGTGCCCGACTGGTCGGTGGTGGCCACGCCGGACGCCGCGGTGAGCTGGAAGTCCGAGGAGCTCGTTGCGGGCGGGAGGGCGCCCGACGTCGCGCCGGGGTTCTCGTAGCGGCACCACGCCGGATCCCGCTGGGCCGTCCAACCCGCTGGGGCTCGCGGACAGTCCACCACGGTCCAGAGCGTGGACGGACGGTCGATCTCGACGAAGCCGACCCCCGGCCCGGTTGCCGGGGTGGTGACGGTGAAGGTGAAGACACCCCCGGCGGCGTCCCCGAGGAACTGGGCGTGAGGACTGAGGCCAGCCGACGGGCCGGGTGGATCCCCGCGGGCGCCGCCGACCAGGACGACCAGGCTGAGCGTCAGGGTCCCGACGGCAAGCCAGGACGCCAGCCACCGTCCGTGCTTGTGCCCCCGGCGCATCCGGCAGTTGCCGCCCGATGAGGCAGGCATTCTCAAGGCCCCCACATCCCCCCCGACGAGTGCAGCCCTGCGCTATCCCTGGTGCTCAAGTCCCTCCTGCGACTGCCGGCCGTCCCGGACAACCGGGAAGGGTCCCTTTTGGCCGATCCTGAGAGGATAGGGCGGTACGTGAGGGAAGTCCAGACCCTGGTTGGCTCCCGCCGGGTCCGCTGCCTGCGAGGAAGGGGCGGCACCCACCCGGCTCGCTCCTCCCTTCTCCCCGGTGGCCAGGTACAGGGCCGCCAGCCCCAGCAGGAGGAGTCCGAGCACCACGTAGAGGTTGCCGGCCAGGAGCTGGCCGCCGTGCCAGCCGTACTCGATGTTCCCCGTGTTGGGCGGTCGCCAGATGAGGCGGACGGGTCCGGCGAGGAACGCAGCGAGGAATGCCGCCACGAGGCCGGCGATCGCCGGCCATCCGGTCACCCAGCGGCTTCGCCGCAGGAGGCCGGTGGCGCAGGGCACCAGGAGCACGATCCACACCCAGTGGTGGGACCAGGAGATCGGCGAGACCAGCAGGGCGGTCAGGCCACAGGTCGTGATGCCGAGCAGCTCCTCGCCGCGCCGGCTGGCTCGGGCCGACAGTGCCAGGCCGGCACCGCCGACGAACGCGGCGGCAACGAACCAGGCGGGCCGGGCCGCCGTCACCCCGCCGAGGAGGCGGACGAGGACGCCGTTCATCGACTGGTTCCCCGCGTACGCGACCCCGCCGACGCGCTCGGAGTTGAGGAACAGGCCACCGAGCCAGAATCGCCGTGACGGCCCGGGTAGAGCGAGGAAACCGAGGCCCACGCCCGCCGCGAGTGTGCCGCAGGCAGCGGCGGCGGCCCGGAAGCGGCGGGTCAACGCCAGGTAGGCGATGAAGATCGCCGGGGTGAGCTTGATGGCGGCGGCAAGCCCGACGCCTGCGCCCTTCCACCGGCGACGGTCGGGAAGGGCGAGGTCGACGAGGATGAGGAACAGCAGCAGGAGGTTGATCTGGCCGAACCCGAGGGTCTGCGCGACCGGCTCCAGCCCGAGTGCGACGCCCGAGTAGCCGAGCGCCAATCCGGCCCGGGTGGGCAGGCTCGTGACCCCGGCCAGGCCCCACGCCACCCAGAGCGCACCGGCGAGCGCCCCGATGCTGGCGCCGGTCATCACGAAGCGCAGCGCGCCCAGGCTGAGGTGCGACATCGCTTCGAAGGCCATCACCGCCAGGGGCGTGTACGTGAAGGAGAGGAAGCCCTCGAACTTCAGGTCGTAGACGTTGCGATGTTGCCGGGCCATCTCCCCGCCCCACCGGTAGACCTGGAGGTCGATCATGCTCCAGAGGTGACGGGGATCGTGGACCGCCGCCACGGCATAGGCGCCGAGCGCGGCGGAGAAGACGAGCGCGCCGGCGACCAGGGCGCTCCAACTGGATCGCTTACCCGAGGCGCTGCTCCAGATCGGCGAGCTGCTCGCGGAGGACGCCCGGGAGGCGATCGCCCAGCATGGCGTAGTGCTCCTCGATCGAGGGGATCTCCGAGCGCCACTCGGCGGCGTCCACCAACAGGAGCGTGGCGAGGTCCTCCTCGGGCACGTCGAGCCCCTCGAGGTCGAGGGCCGTTGCCGGCGGCACGAGCCCGATCGGAGTGTTGGCGGCTTCCGCCCTCCCGGCGACGCGTTCGCAGATCCATGCGATGACCCGGCTGTTCTCGCCGTACCCCGGCCACAGGAACCGGCCGTCGGGACCCTTGCGGAACCAGTTGACGAAGTAGACCTTCGGCAGCTTGCCCGGCTCCGCCTCGCCGACCTCGAGCCAGTGCCCCAGGTAGTCGCCCATGTTGTAGCCGCAGAACGGCAGCATGGCGAAGGGGTCACGCCGGACCTTCCCGACCGCCCCGGCAGCAGCGGCGGTGGTCTCCGACGCCATGATCGAACCCAGGAAAACGCCGTGGGTCCAGTCCCGGGCCTCGGTGACGAGGGGCACGACCGACGCCCGGCGGCCCCCGAACAGGATCGCGGAGATCGGGACGCCCTTGGGGTCCTCCCACTCGGGGGCGATCACCGGGCACTGGGCGGCCGGCGCAGTGAACCGGGCGTTGGGGTGCGCGGCGGGCGTTCCTGCATCGGGTGTCCACGCCTGGCGCCGCCAGCTCGTGAGGCCCGCCGGCGGCTCGCGGTTCATGCCCTCCCACCAGACATCGCCATCGGCGGTGAGCGCGGTGTTGGTGTACAGGCTGTTGCGCTCCAGGGTCCGCATGGCGTTGTAGTTCGTTTCGTCGGATGTACCGGGTGCCACGCCGAAGAACCCGGCTTCGGGGTTGATCGCCCAGAGGCGCCCGTCGGGGCCGAACTTCATCCAGCAGATGTCGTCGCCGAGGCATTCCACCTTCCAGCCCGGCAGCGTCGGCACCAGCATGGCCAGGTTCGTCTTGCCGCAGGCCGACGGGAAGGCGCCGGTGATGTAGTTGACCTCCCCCTCGGGCGAGGTCACCTTGACGATGAGCATGTGCTCGGCGAGCCACCCGTCGTCCCGAGCCATCACCGAGGCGATCCTGAGCGCGAAGCACTTCTTGCCGAGCAGGGCATTGCCCCCGTACCCAGAGCCGTACGACCAGATCTCCCGGGTATCGGGGAAGTGCACGATGTACTTGTTCTCGGGGTTGCAGGGCCACGTTGAATCTGCCTGGCCGGGCTCCAGGGGCGCACCGACCGAGTGCAGGCAGGGGACGAACTCCCCGTCGGGCCCAAGGGCGTCCAGGACGTCGAGCGCCTTGGCCCCCATCCGGGTCATGATCCGCATGCTGACCGCGACGTAGGGCGAGTCGGTGATCTCCACGCCGATGTGGGCGATCGACGAGCCGAGCGGCCCCATCGAGAAGGGGACGACGTACATCGTCCGGCCCTTCATCGATCCCGTGAACAGGCCCGTCAGGGTCTCCCGCATCTCGTGGGGATCCCGCCAGTTGTTCGTCGGCCCGGCCTCCTCCTGCGACTTCGAGCAGATGAAGGTTCGGTCCTCGACCCTCGCCACGTCCCCGGGGTCCGAGGCGGCCCAGTAGCTGTTGGGCCGCTTGGCGTCCGAGAGGCGGGTGAAGGTGCCGGCATCGACCAGGAGGCGGCAGAGGCTCTCGTACTCCTCGGCCGACCCGTCGCACCAGTGCACGCGCTCGGGTGTCGTCAGGGCGGCGATCTCGTCAACCCAGGTGAGGAGGGCCCTGTTGGAGGTTGGGGTCGTCAGGGAGGTGGCGGTGTCGGGCATGGCTGTCAGCTCGATCTCTCGTTTCGTCGTTGGGGGGACCCCGCGATGTTAGCGCCTGGCGCTGAAGCTATGTTGGCTCGAAGGCGCCATGCCGCGGGACGGAAGCGGAAGTAGGCCCAGAACGCGACGGAGAACACGCCGAAGCCGATGAAGAGCGCCGCGGCCGTGATCACCTGTGCCGAGGCCGTCGCGGTGGCAAAGTAGCCGCTCGCGGGCTGGAGCAGGATCTCCACGAAGGCCAGCGCGGCGATCCCGAAGATGATCGCCCATGCCGCCCGGCTCCATGCGGTCAGCTTCCTGCCTTCGAGGAATCGCAGGGGTATGAGGTAGAACAGCACACTCTCCAGGGAGCCGATGAACAGCGCAGCAAGGCACGCCTCGGCGGCGATGATCCAGAACCCCGAATTGGGGCCCCCGGCGGCTTCGGCCAGCGGCGTCCGCACGATCCAGGCGAAGAGGCCCAGGTTGAGGAGAGCGGCGGACGACAGCAGGGTCAGCCGGCCCCTGGTGTCGGTGCCGATCTCCTGCTCGAAGTCCAAACCGGCGATGAGCCCGAACATGTACCCCGGCTGGAAGTGGACCAGGCGCGACACCGCGACGCAGGCGATCGCCACAAGCGCCGTCCCGGGGAGAACCCTCAGGCTTCCCCAGGCGCCCAGGCGGGTGCGCACGTGCAGCAGCAGCGGGAGCCGGTACGTGAAGGTGATCAACACCAGGCTGAGCGCCAGGCCGAGCACCAGGGCGAGCGTCGACAGGTCGAAGCCGAAGCCCGGGCTGAGCAGCGCGAACAGCACGCCTCCCAGGAGGACGAACCCTGCGAAGAGGAGGCCCGGGTGCCTGGTTCCCAGGCCACGGGAGGGCTGGGGATGCAGGCCGAACCAGCCCCGGATCTCTGGATAGTTCGCGTCCAGCGTGCTGTTGAAGAGCTCGGAGGGAAAGGCCGCAATCAGCACGGCACCGCCGGCGGCGACGAAGCCGATCAGCAATGCCCTCGCCCCGATGGGCACGTGGAACGGGCTCCGGAGGGAGGTGACGAACGCGCTGCGGTGGACCGAGGCCCGGGTCACGTCGAAGGACGTCGATCGCTCCAGCCGGGTGCCGGACCGGCAGGAGGCACCGATGGTGTGGCGGCCGGGAGATGCGTCGCCCGGCACCGCAACCCCGCTCTCCCGGAACTCGCCGGTGGCGTCGGGGCGGGCGGACCCGAGCCCCTTGCCGTCGAACGAGATCGTCACATCCCGGCACCCGCCGTACCCCACCGCCGACAGGACGATGTTGGCTCCGGGGGGGCCGACCGCGGGAGAGATGGACAGGGGCTGCCGCGCGGGTGGCGCCGGGGGGGAAGACGGGACGGAGGGAGAGCCCGTCCCGACCGGTGGCGCCTGGCCGTTCTCCGTCTGGCCAGGCGCGGTCTGGCCCGGCCCCCCCTCGCCCGACGCGGTCTGGCCCGGCGCCCCCTCGCCGGGCGCCGCCGGCGTGGACGCCCCCCCGGTGGGCGCGAGGGAACTGGGGGCTGCTGCGGGCCCCACAGCGGAGGTCGGTGGCTGGACGCCGCCCTTGGGCTTCAGCGCCGGTGACAGTGCCGGGCCCGAGGCGGTTGCCGCGCAACGCGACTCGGCCAGGACGACATCGAGGATGGCCGATCCGGGCGAGGTGGGCAGCACCTGGAGGTGGACAGCCCGGACGACGATCCCGGACCCTCCCGCGACGTCGAGCGGGAGCTGTTCGTTCAGCACGGCATGCGCCGCGGCAGGCAGGTCAACAACCGTATTGGCCGCAGGCGCCACTGGCACAGCCACGCCCCCAAGGGTAAGTGCGTCCAGGTGGGCAGATCCAGAGCCGGCGGTCGGGTTCGACGTGCACGTGCTCGATAGATCCGAGGCTGCGAGGAGGCCGGCGGCGATCGAGAGTCCCCGCACCTCCGCCCGGCTGTTTGCCGTGGGCGACCCGGCCAGCGTCCCCCCGGTCTCGGCGTCGATCTGGCCCACCTGCAAGATCCCCGGCAGGCCGATCACACCGGTGGTGGCGCGGACAGGTCCGAAGCCGGAGCCAGGTGCGGCGACGGTGCCGGCAATCTCGGCGGGAAGCGGGGCTTGCAGCACGCCGGCGAGGTTCGATGTCACCGAGACGCCGAAGGCAGCCCCCATTGCGCCGGCCGTCTCCGCCGCTGTCGCGTCCGTTCCCCGAAGGAGGGCCAGTGCCGCCATGGCAAGCACCGTTGCGGCTCCGACCCCCCGGAATCTCACTTCCTAATCGTGTCATACCGGCGTAGAGTGAACCAGTCCAAAGCCCTAATGAAGCCAATCGATAAGACCACCAACGAGGGAGCGATCACGCTGCCCACGGTGGGGACGCAGAAGCTCCGCGTGCGTGGCTGGCACCGCTGGCGAGAGGCTCGGCGCGCCTGATTGAAATGGGCCGACCGGCCGGGTCTCGACCATGGGAAAGGGGATGACGATGGCAGTCGAACTTGCGGAACCGCAGGAGGCTGGTGAGCAACGGGTAGCCCTGGAAATCGAAACCGCCCGCCTGCTCAGCACCACGACCAAGACACGCCCCCAATCGCAGGAGATCACCCCGCGCTGGCTTCTGCAACTGCTGCCCTGGGTGCAGGTCGAAGGTGGCGTGTACCGCATCAACCGGCGCCGGCGGATGCTCGGTCCCGGCAGGGTACGGGTTTCCGACCAGGACGGTCGGCCGTCCGTCGAACCGGGCGACCTCCGCGCCATCTCGATCCTCACATCGGCGAGCGAGGACCTCCTCGACGAGATCGCACGGCTGCTGGTGGTGGAGGAGCACCCGGCAGGCCAGGTGCTCGTCGAGGAAGACGCTGGCATCGACAAGCTGATCGTCGTCGTGCACGGCAAGGTGGAACTGTCGAGGGCCGGCGCTCACGGCAACACGCAACAGATGGGGCTCATGGGCGGCGGTGACCACGTCGGAGAGGAGGGGCTGTTCGAACGAACGACGCAGACCCCGGCGATCCGCACGCTCACCCCCTGTACGCTGCTGACCCTGGAGCGGTCGGCCCTCGAGGCGGCACTGGACCTGGAGCCAAGCCTGCGGGATGACTTCACATTGGGCGTGGAGAGCCGAAGGGAGGCCCAGGCCTCCAGCAACGCTCACGGCGAAACGAGCATCGACATGCGCTCCGGTCACGGGGGCCAACCCACCCTGCCCACGACCTTTGCCGACTACGACCCCGAACCCGTCGAGTACCACCTCAGCGCCGTGCAGACCTTGCTCGGCATGCACACCCGGGTCGGTGACCTCTACAGCAACGCGCACGATCAACTCGAGGAGCAGATCCGCCTGACCGTCGAGAGCATGCGGGAGCGGGAGGAATCGGAGATCCTGAACAACCCCAACTTCGGCCTGCTCCACGTCGCGGCGCCGGACATGCGGGTTCCCACGCGGACAGGCCCGCCGACGCCGGACGACCTGGACGAGCTGATCGCGCGGGTGTGGAAGAAGCCCGGCTTCTTCGTTGCCCACCCCCGGGCCATCGCGGCGTTCGGGCGGGAATGCACCCGTCGCGGGGTTCCGCCGCCGACGGTCTTGATGGGAGGCACACCGTTCCTCACATGGCGGGGCATCCCCCTCGTTCCCACCGACAAGCTCGGGGTGCAACTGTCGAAGCACGGCCGGCTGGTGACCGACATCCTGCTGCTGCGGGTCGGGGAGGACCAGGGTGTGGTTGGCCTGCACCCGGCGGCCCTCAAGTCCGAGCGGACCCCCGGCGTTTCCGTGGTCTTCAACGGCATCGACACCCAGGGCATCGCCCACTACCTCGTCTCTGCCTACTTCGGGGCGGCGGTGAACTCTCCCGACGCGCTCGGCGTGCTGGAGAGCGTCGAGGTCGGTAACTACCATGACTACGGCTAACGGCCAGGCTCCCGGGGCAGGGCCGAACGGGCACCCGCCGCCCGACGTCATCGAGCGGATCGCCAAGGGGTTCTACGAAACCGGGTTCTCCAACCGCACGGCGGAGTTGCCGCCCGCCCCATTGCCGCCCGCCCCATTGCCACCCGCCCCATTGCCACCCGCCCCGGCGCCCCGGGCATTCGGCGGCGCCGTCATGGCGCCGCCCCTCGAGGTCGTGCCCCCGGCCCTCGACCTGGTCCACGACGAGGGGATCACCACCTTCGACAGTCCGGCCTACTACTTCCTGCCGGAACCTCCACCGGAGCCTCCAGCCGCACCCGAGGCTCCGCAGACCGGCGTGGGGGCCAGGCTGGCCGCCGCCCGCCGGGACTTTCCTGCCCTGCATCAGTCGGTCAACGGGAAGCCGCTCGTGTGGCTGGACAACGCGGCCACCACGCACAAGCCGCAGGTGGTCATCGACACCGTGGCCCGCTTCTACGAGCACGACAACTCCAACGTCCATCGCGGCGCTCACGCCCTGGCCAAGCGGGCGACCGAGGCATACGAGGAAGCACGCGGCAAGGTGCGTGCCTTCATCGGGGCAGGCTCACCGGAGGAGATCGTCTGGGTGCGCGGCGCGACCGAGGGGATCAACCTCGTCGCCCAGACCTACGGGCGGCGCTTCGTGGGACGGGGTGACGAGGTGATCGTCACCACCCTGGAGCACCACTCGAACATCGTTCCCTGGCAGATGCTCTGCGAGGCGAACGAGGCCCAGCTCAGGGTCGTCCCGGTCAGCGACGGCGGCGAGCTCCTGCTCGACGAGTACGCCAAGCTCCTGAGCTCTCGGACGCGCCTGGTGGCCGTCACCGCGGTGTCGAACGTCATCGGCACCGTGACGCCGCTCCCCAGCATCGTAGGCATGGCGCACGCCGTGGGCGCCAAGGTCCTCGTGGACGGTGCGCAGGCGGTCCAACACATGCCCGTCAACGTGGGGGCCCTCGACGCCGACTTCTTCGTCCTCTCGGGCCACAAGCTCTTCGGGCCGACCGGCATCGGCGCCTTGTACGGCAAGCGCGAGCTGCTGGAGCAGATGCCGCCCTGGCAGGGCGGCGGGAGCATGATCGACCGGGTGGCCTTCGAGAAGACGACCTACGCAGCGGTGCCGGCGAAGTTCGAGGCCGGCACCGGCCACCTTGCCGGGGCGGTTGGTCTCGGCGCCGCTATCGACTACATGCAGTCGCTCGGGCTGGAGACCATCGCCGCGCACGAGCAGCAGCTCATGGCCCACGCCACCGAGTCGCTGGCCGGCGTACCTGGTCTCCGGCACCTCGCCGCCGGACCGGGCCGAATGAGCGCGCTGCCGTTCACCATCCCCGGCGTACCGGCCGAGCGCATCGGCGCCTTCCTCGACCGGGAGGGGATTGCGGTCCGGGCGGGACACCACTGCGCGCAGCCCCTGCTCCGCCGCTTCGGGCTCGAGGCAGCGGTTCGGGCCTCCGTCGCCCTCTACAACACGCGGGAGGAGATCGACGCCCTGGTCACGGCCCTCCACGCAGGCGTCGCCAAGGGGTGGGAGTGATCAATCAGTTGGGGGGACCGAACCAGGATTCCTGTACCCTCTCCTAGGTCCCGTCCCCCGGTGAACGAAGGATGGCCTTCCTAAGCTCCACGCAGGGCGGCCAGGGTGGCAGCGGCCACGCCGGCGGCGTCGAGCCCGAGCTGCGAGAGGATGGCGGCCGACTTGCCGTGGGGGATGTAGGCGGTGGGTACCCCCAGGGTGAGCACCGGCCGGACCTGCCGGTGGCGCCGGCCTTCCGCAAGGCATTCGGCGATGAAGGTTCCCGCGCCACCGACCCGGATGCCGTCCTCCAGCGTGACCACCAGGTCGTGGCCCGCCGCGTCGGCCAGCATGACCGGGTCCAGTGGCCGGACCGCACGCACGTCCCACACCGTGGGACGGATCCCCTCGGCGGCGAGCAACGCCGCAGCCCCGCGAGCTGCGTGGAGCATCTTGCCCACCGCCAGGAGGCACACGTCGCGCCCGCCCTCCAGGACCCTGCGGGCCGAGAGGCCGGACCCCACCGCGGTGTCCTGGGCAACTGCCGGCGTTGCCCCGTCCAGTCCCTTTGGGTAGCGGATCGCGGCAGGACCTTCGAGCTCCAGGGCGGTGCGCAGCATGACGGCCAGCTCGCCCGTGGTCGATGGGGCAAGGATCGTCAGGCCGGCGATCTTCAGGCAGAGGGAGAGGTCCAGGATCCCGTGATGGCTCGGACCGTCGTCACCGGTGATGCCCGCCCGGTCGAGGGCGAAGACCACGGGCAGTCCATGGAGGCCGACATCGAGGTTCGCCTGGTCGAACGCCCGGCTG
>WNFD01002205.1_pt1 | contig 50451 bp, 39 predicted proteins | sample 5400491 | NCBI WGS metagenome assembly WNFD01 (sample SAMN13153343, study PRJNA577476) | soil metagenome | isolation source: 120 cm saprolite under Douglas fir tree site 2 hole 2 replicate 2 | place: USA:California | collected 2015-04-18
CCACAAGCCAGCCGCCGACGGCCAGGTCCGCCACGGTCGCGATCAGCCATGGAACACCTGTGTAAAGAAATGAGTGCAACAGATCGATGTGCAGGGCGGAAGAGAGATAGCTCGGCAACCATGTGAGGAGCAAGTAGAACACATAGTTGTAAGAGCCGAACCCCAGGACCATCCCGATGACCTTGCGTTGCCGGAGGAGATAGCCGAGGGAGGCTTGTCCGACTTCATTCGCCGCGAAAACCTGATCGTCTGTCGCAATGTAATCGCGTTCGATGCCGGTCAGTTCCGGGTCATCTTGTGGGTCGCGATAGATTCGCCAGAAGACAAGAAAGTATAGAAAGCTGATGAGGCCGGTTACGGCAAAGCTCCAGCGCCAGCCAACCTTGAGCAGCAGGATACCTATAAGCGGAACGCCAATTGCGGAAGCGAACTTGGCGGCGCCGTCGAAGATCGATGTAGCAAAGCTGCGCTCTCGAGAAGGAAACCAATAGCCGATCGCCTTTGCATTCGCTGGAAAGGTTGGCGCTTCCCCTATCCCAAGCAAAAAACGGGCCGCAAAAAAGCCGCCGATGCTGGGCGTGATGGCTGCGCCGAAGGAGGCGATGCTCCACAAAAAAGTGCTGATGCGGCCGACACGCCGTATTCCAAACTTGTCCAGCAAAACCCCGATTGGAAGTTGGCATAGTGCATAGGTCCAGTTGTATGCGCCCGACAGGTAGCCAAAGGTGACAGTCGAGATGCCGAAGGTTGTGACGAGAGCCGCATGGGAGACCGAGAGGTTGACCCGGTCAAAATAGTTGACCAGAACGCCCACGCCCAGAAGCCATGCGATGCGCCAGCGACGTCTCGGAATAGGGTTCTTTAGAGTCGGATTCACGATAGAGATTGATAAGCCCGTTCAAGCATGACCTTTATACAGTAGCCTGCAGTGTCTTCTTCGCGGTATCTAAGGTACAAGCTTGATCTGACTCTGCCAAAAACTTCCCTTCATCTCTGTCGGATCAAGCACAGTCACCTGGCAGTCATACTCGCCTGCCGGAAGCTGATTGAGACCGATGCTGAAGCTGAGGGGTACCGCTCCCAATCGGTTAGTCGCCGCCGGCGTCACCGCCATGGGTTGAGTTTCGAATACCTTCGTCTGCCCCTGGTAAAGGCTCACAAAGGCGACAAGCGGCTTCGCTTTTGCAGCAGCGGGTTGATAAGCCTGAAGGTAAACATATAGGTCGCGCCCTCTATTGAAGACCCGGGTCACGCTGGGGATTAGTTTCTTACCATTCTGGACCAGCGGGTTGACCAACGCCTCCTTCTCCTGGTCCTTCGCCTTTCCGGCGTTATAGATCGCGTTCTTGAGATCGACACGCTGACCGCTCAACACCACGGAGCTGATGGGGATTCGCTTCTCCTCTTTATTCAGATTTGGAATCACAAACGTGGTTTGATAGGTCCCGATTCTTCCCGTCTCATCGTCTCGCGCAAGAAACTTGATCATGTATTTTCCGGGAAGAAGCGTGAAGCCGGCCTCGTACTCGATCGGCTGCTTTGCCAACTCGGCCGCCGTCGCATCAGTCAGTTTGATATTCACGTTGTCCCGTACATTGGTAACCGTTGTGCCGCCGTAGACGTCCTTGATCTCACCGACGAAGTCAATCAGGGTGTGCTCCGCGCCACCTCGTTTGGCCAGAGCAAGTTCCCTTCCTGGAATCTTCACCACGATCGGGACGAAGTACTCCGCTCTGTTCAACTGGAAATAATTGATCTCGATTGCGATGGTCAGGTCGGTGATCGGGTCGCCGAGCATCAATGCATCTTCGAGCTGCCGCTCTTTATCGACGGTAGTGAATTTGCTGAACTCTTTGCCCGCGAAGTAGCCCTGCCGGTAGTCCAGCTTCGCGGAGAGCTCGGGGTTCACCGAGATCTTGACGTGGCGAAACTTCCCATTCAGAGCAGTATTGGTCGGGTAATACTCCAGGATGTAGTAATTGGTAATAGACTGCTGCGCCTGCACGATTCCCTTTGTCAGGTCGTTATAGTCAAGCAGAGCCTTTCCGCCTGTATCCCCGGCGAGAGAAAACAACGTATCCTGCGACCGTTGCAGGTTGGTCGTCGTCGCCAGCGCCGCGGCCCCGGAGTACATGCCAGCGTTCCCCGGCGATCCTTGCGTGGCATCGCCAAGCGGCGCCTGCGCTACCAGGCCACGCGCGTCAATCGGCCAGAACGAGACACCCGCGCGGATGGCCGCGTCGACAGTGGCCTGAAGCTGCGCCTCATTATCCACGCCATTCAATCTCAGGCCGCTGGCGAAGTAGATGAGCGACTTCTTCTCGTTCAACTGCCCCAGCATCCGGGCGGCCGTTTGCAGCGCGGAAAGCTGGCGGTCCGTATTGAAGACGTTGAACTCGCTGTCGTCCTGGCCGAAGGCAGCACCGGTATCAGCACCGCTGGCGTCATCGACGGATTCAGCAGAGCCCTGACCTTCACCCACCACTAACGTCTCGAGAATACTCAGTAAACGGTTACGATCAGCCGTGAAATCCTGCAGCACGTCGACCGACCCTCCTGAATATCGCATGATGGAAACCAGGTCTGACGTCGTCATCTGCGATCGGATGAACTTCTCTGCTGCGGCCAGCGCTCGCAACTGGTCGGCAGGCCGCATAGCGGTCATGTCGAAGTACAGCGCCAGCAGCCGGTGATCCTTGTATCGAACATCTCCTGGACTCTCAGGAGTGATTTGAGTTCGCGTCAGGGTGTTGTAGATCTTGATGTCTTCCCGCCCTAACGGAGTCAAAGGAACGTCGCTGAGTGTTGACGGCAGGGACTGCGGTTCGCAGAAGCGAATCGTTTGCGGCACGCCGTCTTCGGTCAGCGTAAAGTCTTTCGCGGTAAGGCCGTCAATCGTGTTTCCCTTTTTGTCTTTGACCACTACGGTTTCAATGACGATCTGCGACCGCACCGATAATGTCGGGGTGTCGTTGCTGCCGGGAGCTGCATTCTGCCCGATCTGTTGAGCCTCGGATTGGGCGCCAAGTGTCGCCAGCAGAAGAATCGTGAATAGAGATCGCATACTTCAAAACCTCAGGCGCATCGTGGTTTGCAGGCTGCGCATCGCGTTGGCAGCCGCCGGTAATCCGAAGAGCGGGCTGGTCGAAGCCAAAGTTGACCCCGGACTCGATACCGGATTCAAAGTCGTATTCCAGGCGGTGAAGACGACGTGGTTGAGCAGATTCGTTGAATCCACCCGCAGATCGAGGTTATATCGATCTTTCAATCGGAAGGTCCGCGCCAGCGAAGCATTGAAGGTGAACGTGCTGGGGCCGGCGATTGAGTTTCTTCGCGCATCTCCCCATTCGCCCGCGAGCGGCGCTGCGTACGCGGCAGCATTCAGATGAAAGCCGGTAGGCGCGTTATAAACCGATGCACCCGTGACGTTCGGCCGGATGCTGCCCGTCACGCCGGTGCCAGTCACCGCTGCAAGATAGACGGGTGTCTGCGGCAGACCACTCCCCGCGGCGATCTGGCCGAGCACTGTCCACCGCTTCAGCAGTTTTCCCCGCCAGCCGCTCAAAAGAGATCCGCCACCGAGTCCCACTCCCGTCGTGTACTGAATCTGCGCGTTCACCAAATTCCGTTGATCGAAGGTCGAAAGGCCGCGCTCGGCGCTCAGGTCGAGCCAGTTCTGTGCGATTGCAGGGGTCTGTGGGCTCGAGCTTGCAGCTGCTGTTGTAGCCCCGGTTGTAGCTCCGGTTGTGGCACCGCTTCCCGTTGAGGTTGTGGACGTGGTTGCGACGGGCCCCTGGCCTCCGAGTATCGAATCGTCGTCCATCGATTTTGAGTACGTGTACTGCAAGGTCGCGGTAAATCCGCTGCGCAGCCTCCGCCGCAACTGAAGGCTGCCCGCCTCACGCGTCGAGTTGCCGTTGGAGGTGCGATACACAAAGCCTATAGGACATGACGGACATTGATTCGTGGCTCCGATTGGGTAGGTATTCGGCAGATACTCCTGCACTCCCCGTGTCCCCTTGATCCCGAGATAGGTTGCGGTCATCTGCAGCGCGCCGGGCAGGTCGCTCTGTACGGCCAGCTGCCAGGTCTGCGCGTACCCAACACGAAAGTTCGGATCGACCGCAAACGTGTTGGGAGTAGTCGCGGAACAAGGGTTGAACCCGCTCGCCAGTGTTTGCTGACAAGCGGCGCTGTTCTGCACGCTCAAGCTCGTCGAGAGCGGCGACTGCTGCGCCATCTGCAGCGCCGTCGCCTGATAGACGGAAGTGTCGTCGTAGACTCCGTATCCAGCGCGAACCACAACCGATGATCCCGGTATCGGACGCCAGGATATTCCGACTCTCGGTTCGATGCCGAGCCTGTCGGGTCGGAGCAGCGAAGCCGGATACGTCTGTCCTGTCAGAGGTCCGGTCGGATCGCTCGCCAACACCGGCGCAACAGCGGAAAAGCCTGGAACCACATCCAGGTTGACCAGCCGTTGATAGAGTTCAGTTATTGGTGCGCCATACTCCCAGCGTATGCCGGCATTGATGGTGAGCTCTGGCCGGAGTCTCCAGTCATCCGTAAGGTACGCATCGTAAACAGATTGCCGGAGGTACTTATCCGCATTGCCGTAGGCGACAGCGCTGGTGTCCGGGATGCCCTTCAGGAAATCTGCGAAATCCGAATGGCCTGTCGCGACGCCGGTAAACGTGAACGTGCCTCGCGGATTCGACTGCGAGAGGTAATTGAACTCCTGCCTGCGAAAATCTCCGCCCAGCGTGACGTTGTGGTGGCCGTGGTTCCACAAGACGGAGGAGGAAACGGCATTCGTCTCATTGCGATTAAAGGCGCTTTGTCCGTCGGTGAGGCTTGCGATTCCACTCGCAAAAATAAGCGTTGGCGGTCCCCAGTTGGCCGGATCCTGGTTGTTACCGGTGATGCCAGCCGCGCCTGAGATGTTGATACGATTCGCAAAGTAGGGGACAACCTGTGTCCTGAATCGAGTGAACTTGTACCCGGTCGTAAGGAAGAGCTCATGGCTGAACCGGTGTGCCCAGTTGGCATTCGTAGTGATGCCCAGCGTATCTGTCGTATCGATAAAGCCGAAGAGATTGGAGCCGCTGGACCGCATACTTTGAAAAGCAAATCCGCCGTAAAACTGATTCTTGTTCCCGATCGTCTTATCCAACCGCAACTGCAGCGCGTCCTGATGGGTGTCGGTGATCACCGGAACCTGATAGTTGTACAACGAATTTCCAGAAACATTTGGCAGCGGATATAACTTCAACAACTCCTGCGCCTGCGTGACCGGAGTCACACCACCGAAGGGTAGATCTCCACTCCGTTCCGCCGCTGTCGGCACCAGTCCCGTCAGCGTTGTGGCATCGCCGTTCCGAGTCCACTGGTAAGCGACGAAGAAATTCGGCCCGTGGGGGAGCAGGTGGGGAATATGCAGCGGGCCTCCCAACGTCGCGAGAAAGGTGAACCTGTTGTACTGCGACTTGGGTACGCTCTGCCCACTCAGAGAATAAGGCCGTGCATCCAGCGCCGAGTTACCCAGGGTCATCCCGAGCCCACCGGTATACAAACCCTTTTTGCCGCTTCGGCTGTTGCCGAATGCCGGCGCCAGCGAGAACTGCGATGTCGCCGCGTTGTTAACGCTACCGTTAATGAGAAGGCCATCGGATGGCAGCGGAGTGGGGTCCTCCTGCGGCTTCGGCGTCTCGGCAGCATTGCTGTCCTTCGGTTTTGGCGCTTCGCTCTTGCCTGGAGTTGCGCTGCTGCTCGCGCTGAGCACTGGCTTGATCTCGGCCTTCACCTCCTTGGCCCTGGCCATGATCTGATCGAGCGAAAGCAGCTTCAACTCCCAGCTCCCCGCAGGTACATTCGGCGCGATGGTTACCGTCTGTTCGATCGTCGAGAAGCACTGCATCTCGACCTGAATCTTCCAGGTTCCATCCGCGAGGTCAGCAAAGGAGTAGCTGCCCTGCTGATCGGAGACGGCGACAATCTTCTGGCTGCCTTGCGTGGCCGTGATCGTCGCACCCGGGACCGGCAGGCCGCCAAAAGTAACTCGGCCGTGATACTCCGACGCCAACGCAAGCCTTGGAGCCATCAGGCACATAACGACGCACGCGAGAATGCACACGAGTCGGCGCCTGTCTCTTCGTCGCAATGACATCAAATCCACCGCTCTGCTAATTTTCCGAAGGCATCTCAACATGATCGATCACAAGCGTCTCAACCGGACCTTTCGCCGATTGGAGCTTCAGCCCAAGTTGCTCCTGAAGTGCGGTAAAAATCGAAGGTCCGGAAGAATCTGGTGCGGGGTCAGCCCGTTGCTGTGAGCCCTCCGGTCCCTTGAACATCGGATCGGAGCCCTGATCTGGCGTCCAATTCAACTCCAAGTCGTACTTTCCTGTAAGCCCAGTCTTATCGAGGACGGTACGGTGGAGTTGCTGCGACAGCATGTTCGCTAGAGAGGTCATCGGGACCGCTTGCGCCGTGAGTTGGCCGCGGCCCATCCTCATCATGCCTTCACGTCCCGCGCCATCAGGCCCTTTAATTCCATTGGCGTAGGTGTCACCAGGGTTTGCCTCCTTCAATTTGGAACCACTCTTCGCAATCACCAGCTCATAGACAGGAAGTTGTTTGGTCTCAGTGTGAACTTTAAGCTTGAAGCGGTCTGCCAAAAGTGGTTGGAGTATCAATCTGCGTTGCTCAGGACTGAGCTTTTTCAAGGCGTCGACGTCAGAACCTGCCACCTTCGCATCGATATCGAACCGTGCTGAGTCGGCCCAGCTCGGCGCTCCTGAGATCAGGTCCTCTCTGATCCCATAGGCACTTTGAACGAGCATCTTCAGCGAGACATTCGATGCGGAATAACCGTCGGGCTTAGCCATGATTCTGACCATGCCACTTTCGGATTTATTTGGCTTCACTGAAACGACATCGAACACCGGCACCTTGACATCTTCAGTTGTATTCGGCGGTGCCGCTCCCCCTAGAGTTGCGCTTGTTTGACAGAATACGCAGGGCGCAGCAACGGCCATCGATCCGGCCACCAGGAGCAACAGACTTCTACTGAAATTCAATTTGCACACACTACGCTTGGTCATGTTTCGGACAATCCCTTTCCTGAGATCGGCACTCACACCTCTGGACCCCAACAGCAAAATTCAATGGAGAAGTGACTGTAAGACGTTTGTAATCCACGATCGCACTCGAGCGCACAAATTTATTTTTGTCAGTTATACGTAGGGTCAGAGCACGTTGTTCACCAAAACAATGGGTTCGATCTGCCGTTTTCCGGCTATTACCCTCTGCACTTCCTGGAAAGATGTTCACATTCGGACTTCTGCGTTCATTTGCGGACAGTCTCTTTAATAGGTGCAAAAGAACACCTTCGCAAAGGGGGGGCAGAGCTGACCCCCATGACGAGTTCGCCCCTAACCCGTTCACGCAGCCGTAATAAGACACAGCTAGTTTGCTGGAAGGCCTTATCGCGCAAATGCATTTCGAACAGCAGCGTAACAAAGTTCCACCATCCAGCAACGACGTCAGCCTGGACGCCCGAACATGCTGAGCAGGCGGCGGCTTCTCCGTCGTAGCCTCTATTCCGCACTAGGACTTTCCCTGAACAAGGGCGTGCCGGCTCTCGGACAGATGATGGCCTCGCCCCCTCAGGTACGCAGCAGCGTCAAACTCACTCGCTACGTCGATCCCCTGGTTGTCCCGCCCGCGATTCATGCCACAGGCAAGCCCGACGAAGTCATCGACATTGAAATGCGCCAGTTCCAGCAGAAAGTGCATCGCGACCTGCCGCCAACAACCCTGTGGGGATACAACGGCTCGTGGCCCGGCCCGACGATCGAAGTACAAAGCGGCCAGGCCCTCAATATCAACTGGAGCAGCAAGCTATCCACAACCCATCTTCTCCCCATCGATCACTCGATTCACGGCGCCGAGTCATCTCTACCCGCCGTCCGCAATGTCGCCCATCTCCACGGCGCCTGTGTTCTCCCCGACGACGACGGCTATCCCGAGGCCTGGTTCACCGCAGACGGCGAGCACGGACCCAAATTCAATCCGCACCCATCTTGCTACCCGAATTGCCAGCCCGCCACCGCGCTCTGGTACCACGACCACTGCCTCGGCATCACCCGGCTGAACGTCTATGCCGGTCTGGCTGGCTTCTATATCATTCGCGACGAAGCGGAGAAGGCGCTCAACCTCCCACAAGGCGAGTTCGAGATTCCGCTCATGTTGCAGGATCGCCTCTTCCACCACGACGGCTCTCTCTACTATCCCAAGGTCGCCAACGGCCCCAAAGAGCACCCGGTCTGGGTTCAGGAGTTCTACGGCGACATGAACTGCGTCAACGGCAAAGTCATGCCGTTTCTCGAGGTCGAGCCGAGAAGGTACCGCTTCCGTATCCTCAACGCCGCCAACTCTCGCTTCTATCATCTGCGTCTTTTTAATTCGGACGCGACCGGCAAGATTCTGAATCAGTCCTTTGACGTACCGCCATTTCAGCAGGTCGGAACCGACGGCGGTCTGCTGCCGGCTCCTCTGGAACTCCACTACCTTCTCCTAGGTCCGGCGGAACGTTTCGACGTCGTCATCGACTTCACCGGCTTCGAGGGTAAATTTTTCTCGCTCATCAACGACGCTCCCGCACCTTACACCATGGGCGGTCAATATCTGGCTGAAGAGGTCATGCTCTTCAAGGTGACTAAACCCCTTTCCGGTAAAGACACCAGTGCCCTGCCAGAGACGCTCGTCCCGTTCGAACCCCTTAACCCGACCTACGCCACGCGCGAACGTCTGCTCCTGGTATCAGAGAAAGAGCGCCCCTCCGACGGCTATGTCATCATGGGTCTCTTGGGCAATGCGCGCTGGCACGAGCCCATCACCGAATATCCCAGGGCCGGCAGCACGGAGATATGGTCCTTCATCAACACCACTGGCGACGTTCATCCGCTGCACGTGCACCTCGTCCAGTTCCAGGTGCTGAACCGCCAGGCCTTCGATGTCCAAACCTATCAGCAGACCGGCAAACTTATCTTTACCGGCAGGCCCATGGCACCCGAAAGCAATGAGCGCCCCGCACGCAAGGACACGATCAAATCCTATCCAGGCTACGTCACGCGCATCATTCAACGCTTCGATCTCCCGGATGGAGCGTCTGTAACTCCAGGCCAGGAGCTTCTCTACGTATGGCACTGCCACATCCTCGAACACGAAGACAACGAAATGATGAGACCGTACAAAGTTATCGTCTGACCTGCCTTGACGATTTGAATTTCAAATGCGCGTCGATAGGTTAAACAGTTTTAAAAAAAAGTATTGCATTCAAAAAACATTTTCATCTGACGCAATATCGTTCCTGACGCCGTTGTAATTATCAATCTATTCACCGTCGCTTGATACATCGAAGGTCTTGAGGCCTCTACGGTTATCGCACTGAGAAGGTACTCCCCCATGTCTTACATCCTTCTCAGGCTTCTGGAGGTTTCATCTTGAAAGCAAATCGTACGGTCGCGGCCCCTAACGGGACCTTGAAGTGCAGCGCGATGATGATGATTGCGTTGCAAGTGTTCGCGGGACTCCCACAACCCGCTAACGCCCAAAACTCTGCTCCTGCAACAACGACTCCGATCAAGCACGTGATCGTCATCATTGGTGAAAATCGCACCTTTGATCACGTCTATGCCACCTACACACCAAAGGAAGGCGAGACCATCTCCAACTTGCTATCCAAGGGCATCGTCAAGGCCAACGGTAACCCAGGTCCCAATTACTCCCTCTCCGCGCAGTTTTCGGCCCTCGACAACACCGCTTCGGGTGGAACGTATTCCACCAGCCCTCAGTCCAAAAGCATTTACAGCACTCTTCCTCCAGCGTTGGCCGGAGGAGCTGAAACAGCCAGCGACTCCAATCCTGCTCCTTTCAAGACGCTCAAGGTTGCGAAACTCGCCGACCAGGGTCTCGCGCCATCCTACGACCGGTTCCTGCTCACCGGAGCTACCGGCATTCCCTCAGGTCAGGTTGATACACGTATCGACAACGCAACGTCGCTGCGCGAAGGCGTATTCCAACTCAGCGGCGACAAGATGCCTTACGACGCGTACACCAACAGCCCCGTGCACCGCTTCTTTCAGATGTGGCAGCAGCTCGACTGCAACGCTGACTATGTGACCAAAGACAACGCCAGCGGCTGCCTGAACGATCTCTTCCCCTGGGTCGAGACCAGCGTCGGCGCCGGCAGCAACGGCGCTCCCATCCCAGCTAACTTCACCAATACGACAACCGGCGAGGGCTCTACCGCCATGGGCTTTTACAACATGGCGCAGGGCGACGCTCCATACTTCAAGCAGCTCGCCGATGAGTACACCATCAACGACAACTTTCATCAGTCGGTGATGGGCGGTACCGGCGCGAACCACATCATGTTTGGCTTCGCGGACTTGATCTGGTACAGCGACGGCAAAGGCAATGCTCTCGCGCCTCCGTCCAACCAGGTTGAAAACCCAAACCCTCAGAACGCCACGAACAACTTCTACGATCAGGACGGCTACGGCGGCGGCAGCTACGTCAACTGCCAGGACATCAGCCAGCCCGGTGTTCCTGCAGTCACTAACTATTTGCAATCTCTCAAGCGCCCGGTCTCGTCAAACTGCGAAAAGGGTCACTACTACCTCGTCAACAACTACAATCCTGGCTTCAACGGCGACGGGACTCTTGCCTCGCAGTTCTCTCCTTTCACCATTCCCCCGTCGAATGTCAAAAGCATCGGCGACTCTCTCGTGGCAAAGAACATTCCCTTCAAGTACTACGGCGAGGGCTGGAATCTCTATGTGACCGACCCCACAGAATCGAATACCTTCGACCGTTATTGCAACATCTGCAATCCCTTCCAGTACCAGACCCAATTCATGAGCACTCTGGCGACCCGCGAAAAATATATCGCGGACACCACCCAGCTCTATGAGGACATCGACACCAACAATCTGCCGCCAGTCTCCGTAGTCAAGCCCAGCGGCTTCAACGACGGTCACCCGGCATCATCCAAACTCGATCTGTTCGAAGGCTTCGTCAAGAAAATCGTCAACCAGGTCAAAGCAAACCCGTCTCTCTGGGCCGACACGGCCATCTTCGTCACCTTCGATGAAGGCGGCGGATACTACGACTCCGGTTACATCCAGCCCGTTGACTTCTTCGGAGACGGAACCCGCATTCCCCTGATCGTCGTATCGAAATACTCCAAAGGCGGTCACGTCTCCCATGAATATGGTGATCATGTCTCGCTCATCAAATTCATCGAGAAGAACTGGGGGCTGTCGCCCATCACCGCCCGCAGCCGCGACAACCTGCCGAACCCAATCCAGAATTCCGGCAATCCGTACGTTCCGACCAATAGCCCCGCTCTTGGCGACCTGTCGGATTCCTTCCAATTCCCCGCAAACTAACCGCAGCTGAAAGGTAGCTTCAACACATTGACGACCAGCACGCGCTGGCCGTCAATGTGCATTTTCAAGGAGGCGTTTCAAAGCTCAAAAATGAACTACTCTCACCCTCGCAGAAGCACGTTGGCCATCCGTCCGATCAAGCTCGCTCTGTTTGCTCTGGCAATTCGATCTCTCCTACTCTCTTCCTTTGTGTCCGCAGCAACCCCGACGCAGCATACGTTTCACATACAAGACCAGTGGAATGTCGGTGGCGCAGGTGGGTGGAGTCACTTGCTTCTCGATGCCCCCGCGCACCGACTTTATATCTCCCGCGCCAACCGCATCATGGTCGTCGACACCGAAACCGGTAAAGTTGCTGGTGAGGTGGAAGGCCTGACGAGCGCTCGTGACATCGCTCTCGATGGCGCCAGCAAATTCGGTTATGTCACCGATCTCACCGATGGCACCGCAGGGTTCGTCCGTGTCTTCGATCGTTCCAGCCTCAAACTCGTCGCCTCGATTCCCACTGGCGCCGACCCCGACGCCCTCGTGTTCGCGCCAGCCAGCAACGCAGTCCTCGCCTTTAACACACGCGGCCACAGCGCAACGCTCATCGATACGGCAACCAATCAGGTCGCCGCAACCATCCCTCTTCCCGGCCGACCCGCCCATGCAGTCGTCGATAGCGCCGGCACGGTCTTCGCGACCATTCCTTCGCTGGCTGTGATAATTCGGATCGACACAGCTTCAAAGAAAATTATCTCCTCTTTCCCACTTGCCCCCTGCACCGGCCCAAGAGTTCTCGCCATCGATACTGCACACCGCCAGCTGCTGACTACATGCGAGGATCACAGGCTTATAGCCATCAACGCGGATACAGGTCATGTGAGTTCCATCGGTCAGGTTCCCGCAGGAACCGGCGATATCGACTTCGTCCCGAAGCAAAACCTCCTCTTCGTCGCCGATATCGACGGAATTCTTTCCATCCTGCACCGGGAATCACCGACTCGATTTGTCAGGCTGCAGCAGGTAAAGACGCAACCGGGCGCCAGAACGATGATCGCAAGTCCTCGGGACCCCAAAGCTTACCTCGTCACCTCGAAGTATGGACAGAACACCGCTGCAACATCGGAAGAACTTCAGTTTCGTCCCACTCCGGTCCCGGGCACATTCTCTGTCATCGTCGTAGGACGCTGAAAAGTCCGAGTGGGGCCACACGGAGCTCGATGCAGCACACGACACTTCGTATTAATTCGTCAAAACAAATGCTCAGCATGAGGCATTGACGGATCTAAGCGATCGGCGTCACGTGGGCACATCGCGGGAAACAGCCGAACCATTTTCAAACCACTAAAAGCCCGGTGGACCAATAGCTGGAGAACAGCTTTTGGAAGACATGTCGTGCGGCGCCGCTGACCTCCAAAAGACTGCCAAAAGTCTGGAGGGAGAGTGAATCACAAGGAACACAAGCAACATCAATTTAATCTGTGTATAGCGCTGACAAAGAAATCCTCCGCCTGGGAATAGATCTCGCAACGGCGTGTTTAAAAAAGAGTGAACAAATATGTCATGGAACCACGACGGAACAGGCCAAGCGGACGCGACGGGCATCGAGCATCTCGACGGATTGTACAGTTACGCGATGGTCTTGAGCCGCAACCATGCAGAAGCAGAGGACTTGGTAGTGGAAATCCATTGGCAAAGCTCTTGTCGAATCGATTGTTAAAAAACGCATTGGTCGGTCGGCCTTATCTCCCCATCGGACGTCTATAACAATAGGTCGGCAATCGGCCTATTCGCCACGCTTGTTATGTGGCGCCGATCCCGCACCATTGTCGTGCACGACGGACAAGAATCGGAATAGATATCCGATTCATGTGTTTCATCTTTAGACGCGCAGGATGGCCACCATTACAACGAAATGGCAGGACATCTTCAACCTGAAATCAGTGAAGAGCTAACACGACTATGCGAACCGAGCTTGATGTTTGGATTGAAAACTCGAAGGCCCGCGAGAATGGGAACGTTGGCCTCAACACTGCGCCCTCACTGCCATCGGCCCGCTGCTCGTGCTCGGCCCCTCGGGATCATGCACCGGTCGGCTTGCCACCACGCGGCAGCAAGAATAGTCACACAGTATTTTCGGTAAGGAGTGAATCGGAAATGAATGCTTCGTTGGAGTCCCGCTCGAGCAGTGAAGACGAGACCTTAAGTCATTCGCAAGGGAATCTCGAAGCGTTTGATGTCTTGCTCTCGCGGTACCGTCCCGTCCTTTCTTTGATCGCCTACCGCGTGCTCGGCAATCATGAGGAGGCAGAAGATGCCGTGCAGAACTGCTTACGGGCAGCCTCCGATAGCGCTCCACGGTTTGAACATGAAGGGGCTTTCCGCAGCTGGCTGGCCAGGGTTCTCATCGATGAAGCCGTGACGATTCTCAACAGGCAAAGAACGTCGACCTGGGGATCATGATTACCAGGAACTTATTAGAACCTACGAATCAGCAACTCGAGCAACCGCGGCTTCTCCCATGCAGCTGCAATGTGAAGGCGGATCTCCCACGCCCGGTTGCTTCCCATACATGACGTTGCATTCGATCAGCGCAAATGACGAGCTATCGAAGAACATCAACGGTCTTTCGTCTACCTAAGTGCCGGTGCGGCTGTCTCATGACTGCAGCAACGCCAATGCTGCGTCGGTCATTGCCGTAACGCCGGTCCGAAGCGTCGGTTCGGGAAGCGGCGCAAAGAAGGGCGAGTGCGGCGAAGGCAGCGCCACTCCGGTCCGCTCGCTTTCGGCAACCTTCGCAGGGTCATACGCGCCGAGCCAGAAGATCACCGCTGGAATCTGATGATCCAGGCTGAAGATGCCGAAGTCTTCGCTGCCCATGATGGGCTGTTTTTCGATCACATTCTCCGCTCCAAGCTTCGCCACAAAGATCTTCTGCAGCCTCGCCGCGAGCGCCGGGTCGTTGATCGTCGCCGGGGTCGACTCGTCGTCCAGCACAGTCACAATCGGCATCCGGTTCTCGGGAACACCGGCCGCAATCGCAACTCCTTTTGCGGTACGCTTCACGCCTTCGATGATCGTCTGCCGCACCTCTTCGCTGTAGCAACGAGTCGTTAGCTCCATCTTCACCTCGTCGGGAATGATGTTGCGCTTGGTCCCGCCAAGAATATGGCCTACTGTAACGACCGCGGGTTGAGATGGGGGAGTCGACCGGCTCACCACCGTCTGCAGCTCCACCACAAACTCACTCGCCATCACGATCGGGTCTTTCCCCGCCTCGGGCGCTGCGCCGTGGCTCCCTACACCACGCATCACGACGTCGATCGAGGTCGAACTCGCCAGCGCCGGCCCTGAGACAACCGACACCTTGCCCGCCGCAAAGTTCGCATCGTGCAGCGCGATTGCCAGATCAGGTTTGCCGAAACGTTCATAAAGATGGTCCGCCAGCATCGCCTTGGCGCCGTCGATGGTCTCTTCGCTTGGCTGCCCGATGAGCATCAAGGTTCCATGCCACTGGCTCTTCAGCGCGGCCATGTTGCGGGCTACACCGATCATAGTGGTGATGTGAATATCGTGTCCGCAGGCGTGCATCACGCCGACGTCCTGGCCCGCCGGGTTCTTTGACCGCACTTTACTGGCATAGGGCAGATGCGTGTCTTCCGTTACCGGCAACGCGTCGAGGTCTGTCCGGACCAGCAGCGTCGGCCCGGCGCCGTTCTTCAGAATCCCCACCACGCCATAGGCCTGCGATCCATCGGGATATTTGCCCACGCGCTCAGTCACCGTGTACCCGGCCTTGCGCAGCTCGTCGGCCAGCAACGCGGAGGTCTGCGCCTCATGGTGGGACAACTCCGGCGCCGTATGAATGTCTTTGTAAGTGGTCAGAAGGGCCGGAAGCTGCTTGTTCACCAGCGCGGGAACCTCCTGCGCTACTAACTCTGTCGTTAATACAGCCGCTACTGCCGCAGTTATCCCGCACGCCGCAATCCACTGCAATGGTCGCATTACACTCTCCGGTTTTCGTTGGAACTTATTTGTACTGAACTGTACATGGTTGCCGCGATAGACTCCACCTATCGTGACTTTCTACTGGCCGGCGATCATCGGTTTTCTTTTTGGCTTCGGATTTGGGGTCGGGTGCGCCCTGGCCGTCATGTACTCCATCTATATGGGGGGCTACCGCGCCGCCGTCCGCGACTCGCAACTAGAACCGCCACCCGAGCGGTACTCGAAGGCAGTTGAAAAATTACTTCGCAACCCAAAACAGTAAGCACTGCCGTCAGGCGGTGAGCAGCCGCGCCCCATCCGAAGTGACGACCACCGTATGCTCATAGTGTGCCGCCAGGGAACGGTCGCGTGTCCGAACCGTCCAGCCATCCTTCAGGGTCACGGTCCTTGGGCCGCCCATAGCGATAATCGGCTCGATCGTGAACACCAGCCCTTCGGTCAATACGTCGGAGCAGCGAGGGTCGTAGCGGTTTGGAATCGTGGGCCTTTCGTGAATCGTGCGACCGATTCCATGTCCCGTCAGGTCATTCGCCACCGAGTAGCCTGCGCGTATCACGGTCTTATGGACCGCCCGGCCAATGTCGTAAGCCTTGGCGCCGGGGTGAACCTGCGCCAGGCCATCGCGAAACGCCTGCGAGGCGCAATCGACCAGCCGCCGGCTCTCCTGTTTGATCGACCCTACCCCAACCGAGTCGCAGGCATCCGCCATGTACCCGTTCACTTCGACAGTAACGTCCAGCTTCACGACATCTCCCGCCGCAAGCCGTCGTTTGCCAGGAATCCCATGCACAATCTCGTCGTTGACGCTGATGCAGTTTTGCCCGGGAAAGCTATAGACCAGCTTCGGTGCCGAACGGCCCCCGGCGGCTCGCATGACGGCGGCTCCAATCTCATCCAGCTCCGCTGTGCTGATCCCAGGCCGCACCGCCCCTTTCATTGCATTCAGGACCGCCCGCGTCACCTTCCCCGCCAGTTCCATTCCTTCCAGATCTTCGACCGACTCAATCGACATGTGCCCTCCTCACCTCAAACCGCTATCAGGGAACCAAAGTCATTAACACCTTAACGCGTTGCCAACTCAGCGCGCATGTCCTTTACTTCGCGAGTCAGCGCTTCAATTGCCTTCATCAGTTCGGCGCGCTGCGCATCGTCGCTCATCGCCTTAATCCCTTCCATGTAGAAGTTCCCATTCGGCTCGAGAACGCACTTCTCCACCTCTTCGAACCTATCAAACCCTTGCTTATGGAGGACAGAACGCAGCTCTAATTCGGTCAGCGCCTCCTTCTTCATTGCCTCCCAGTCGACCACTCCGTGCCGGATCAAAACGGTCTCGGGCAACTCAAAAAAATGGTTCAATTTTGGCGCGCGGAACAGTATCCGGGTCAGCAGCCAGTTGATTGTCAACAACGAAAACGCGCCGATCACCCCGCCCGACACCGAGTTGTCGTCGCCGATCATCGCGTTCTGGACGGTGTTCGAAAGGCTCAGCAGCACCACAAGATCGAACGGATTCAACTGTGCCAGCTCACGCTTTCCGAACAACCGCAGGAAGCCGACGAGGAACAAATACACGAGCACCGGACGCAGAATCTTCTCCAGCACCGGCAGCGGTAGGTGAAACATGCTCTCGATCAAAACAGTCTCCTAATCTCTTACGCATACCGTTTCTGGTGCCATTTCCATGCACTGGCAATAATCTGGTCCAGCTCTGCGAACCTGGGCTTCCATCCCAACTCGGTCTTGATTTTCTCCGAACTTGCCACCAGCACCGCGGGATCGCCCGGCCGTCGCGGACATTCCTCAACGGCTATAGGCCTTCCCGTCACTCGGCGCACCGACTCGATCACTTCAAGCACAGTGAACCCCTGGCCATTGCCGATGTTGTAGATCAGCCTGCTCTTCGTCTCGCTCAACGCGCCCAGAGCCAACAGGTGCGCCTCCGCGAGATCGCGCACATGGATGTAATCGCGGATGCAGGTTCCGTCCTTGGTCGGATAGTCCCGTCCAAAGACCTTGATGCTCGCCCGCCGCCCCAGCGCCACATCCAGGATCAATGGAATCAGATGAGACTCCGGCTCATGCGCCTCCCCGTAGCCTTCAATCGCGCCAGCTACGTTGAAGTAGCGCAAACTCGCATATTTGAGACCATGACTAAGATTCATCCATCGAAGCATCTGTTCCACCAGCAACTTGCTCTCGCCGTAGGGATTGGTGGGCTGTAGCTTCGCGTCTTCGAGGATCGGCGTAGATTCCGGCTCGCCGTAGCACGCAGCCGTCGAACTGAAGACCAGCCGGTCATGCTCCGTAGCCTGCATCGCCTCCAGCAGTGTCAGTGACGCTGCCGTGTTATTTCTGAAATAAATCTCCGGCCGTTTCATGCTCTCGCCAGCCTCGATCAGGGCGGCGAAATGCATCACTCCGTCGAAACGTCCGTGACTGAGCGTCTTCTCCAGCAGAGCGCGATCGGCAACATCTCCCTCGACAAATTCAGCATGAGCATCCACAGCTAAGCGCTTGCTGTGGCAAAGGTTGTCGTACACCGTTACAGCGTGCCCCTGAGCCAGCAAAAGACGCGTGAGCGTACCCCCAATATAGCCTGCTCCGCCGGTCACCAAAATCTTCATCGATCCTCTCTTCTTCGTTCCTAGTTGGATACCACAAAAGTACCAGTGTCAATCACTTACGCTTACGGCAATATACTTGCAGTAAGTGAAGAGCAGAGTACCGGCACATGAACAAGCATGTGGCTCTCCCCGATGCACGGTACCTGCTACAACCTTTTTCTTTGCGGCTTGCGTCTCTCTAGACAAGGTAGCGCAACTTCCGCGGCGTTTCCCTGGTTCGTACTACTAGCTGTCGGTTCAGATAAATCAGGTTCGATCTATACTACGGCGCTCTTCGGAGCAGACTTCCCATACCGGTTCTGACATGTTGCCAGCATCGGTCCCATATTCCGCCTCCATCAACGAGGCCTTTCAAGGATTTTCTTATGGCAAAGCCGCTCCGCACTGATGATCCCGCACCGCAGAGTATGCAGTTCGCACACTTCGGCGTCCTGAACGACGGCAACCAGAGCAAGGGTTCCCTCTTCACCTCCATCGCGCTGAACGTGTTGCTCGCCTTCTGCGCGATTGTCATCGGCGCTGCTGCGAAGAAAACGATCGACAACCGGCATAAGCTGACCGAACTGACCGAGCCGATCCCGATCAAGAAGGCCGAGGAGCCGCCTCCACCGAAGATCAAGATCAAAATCCCGCCACCACCTCCCGTGGTTAAAGTGGAACCGCCCAAAATTAAGCTGCCCGACGTCAAGCTGCCGGACGTTCCCAAACCGCCCGAGATCAAGATGGCCCAGCCGATGCCGGTCGTTCTTCCTGCGCCGCCGAAGCTGGTTCAGGCTCCGCCGGCCCCCAAGGTGGTCAATCTCGCCCAGGCGATGCCTGCGTCGGTACCGAACAACTCCCCGCATCCGACAGCCGTCGCGCTCGGTTCCACGACGAACCCTATCGCAGTTTCCAACAAGCCCTCGACGACTGCCATCAATCTTGGCAACAAGGGAATGTCTGGCATGCCGGCCTCCAATAACGGTGCCGGAGCGCCATCCACCGTTGTCAATCTTGGTTCCGGCTCTCCCACCGGACAGAACATGAAAGGCAATGGCCCTGTAGCCGTCGCGGGCATCCCGCATGGTGTCCCCGGAGGCACCGGCCCGATGAACGCTCCAGGCCGCGTTGCCGGCCCCGTCAATCTCGGACAGGCCACTCCGCCGCCGATGCCGAAGCCGGTCGGACCCACCTCGACAGCCAAGAGCGCACCCAAGGTTCTCTTTAAACCCAAGCCAGAGTACACCGCGGAGGCCAAACAGCTTCATATCGAAGGCAATGTCACGGTCAGAATTCGTGTCTCTTCGTCCGGGTCCGTCCAGGTATTGGGCGTCACCAGTGATCTCGGTCATGGCCTTGGTGACTCTGCCGTCCGCGCTGTTCAGTCCACTCGCTTTTCCCCTGCCACCGACGATTCGGGTCACGCAATCGATTGGGAAGGCATCGTCAACGTCGCATTTCAACTGGCTGGATGAGAAACATAATTTTTATCCGGTTATCGCAGCATGCACTAGCATCAAGTCCATATTCAGGCGTACCCTCGGGTCGCCGTAGGAGCCGTACATCATGATTCTCGGGAAAAATCTCGGGAAACAGTCTATCGCCGGTCTAGCCCTGGCACTCTTCGTCGCAACAACTCTCCCCGCCCAGGCAGGAGCAGCCCTCCTGCACGGAAAGAAGAAGAAAGACGACGATCTCTCGACTTCGCGCAAACCCACGCCAGCGCAGAACGCGCTCATCGACAAGGCGATCGCTCGCGAGAAGGTGGTCATCAAGACCATCAAGGAGCGGGCTCCGCTCGTTGAGACCTATATCCAGAACATGAAGCCCGACCCGCTACTGGGTCAGGTGCCCGAGTCCGACCAGCACTTCCTCAGCCGCGTCGACTTTAAAAGTGTCATCAATGACCAGACCTACGCGGTCAACAAGGAGACCTCCCAGGGAGGCAGCAGTGGCAAGATGGGATTCTTCAAGCATTCCCTCTCCGCTGTCGGCAGCCTCGGCGGCAGCCTGCACCTCACCTTCCACGAGGCCGGCTTCGTTCAGATGTTGTTAATGGACTCCAACAACTTCGACCGGCAGCACTATAACTTCGGCTACGTGCGCAATGACTTCCTCGGCAACACCCCCACTGCGGTCTTCGATGTAACGCCGATCTCGGGCAAAAAGGACTTCGGCCGCTTCTTCGGCCGTGTCTGGATCGAGGCCCGCAACGGCAACGTCGTCCGTTTCAACGGCGACTTCGCCGGCACCGAGGAAGACCAGAAAGAGTTCTACCACTTCGACAGCTGGCGCACCAACGTTCAGCCTGACCTCTGGCTCCCGACCTCTTTCTACGTCGAAGAGAGCGACCCAAAGAGCGTTTCCCGCACCCTCAAGTTCAAAGCGATCAATCATATCTGGGGCTATGTCCTGAAGGTTCCTCCTCCAGAGGCCGCGGACACCTCGCTTGAAGTCGTCGGCGCGACCGACGTCAGCAACGACGCACAGGACGTCAGCCCGCTCGGTGCCCAGCGCGCCTGGGTCCAGCAGGCAGAAGACAACATCGTCGAGCGCCTCTTCCAGGCCGGCCTTCTCGATGCGCCCAGCGAGTTCGACAAGACGCTCGAAGCCCTCGCGAACAATATCCTGGCCTACAACAACATCACACTCTCCAGGCCGATCCGCTGCCGCACGCTGCTGACCGAGCCGCTCGAGTCTCTCGCCATCGGCAACACGATCGTCGTCTCCAAGAGCCTGCTCGATACCACCGGCGTGGTAACGCAGGATGGCGCACAGCAGATGGGCAACCTCAACGCGATCCTGGCCTTCCAGATTGCCCACATCATCCTCGCTCACCGTCTCGATACCAAGTACGCCTTCAACGATCGGCTGCTCTTCCCGTCGACCAGCGTCTTCAATCGCATCCCCATGCACCACACCGATGCGGACAACACGGCGGCAGCCAAGAAAGCCTTGGAACTGCTGAACGCGAAGGAACTCGAAGGCGGACAGCAGTACTTCAGCCTCTATCTCCAGCAGCTGCAGCAGCGCGTCAAGAACCTCAAGGCCCTCAACGAACCGATGATCGGTGACGGTCTTACCAAGAGCGATGAGGATCCGACCTTCTGGATGCAGGCCATCACGGCCAAGGGCCCCAAACTCGATATGAAGGACCTCAAGCAGCAGGCAGCCATGCCTCTTGCCAGCTTCCTCCGTTTCGATCCCTGGACCGATCAGGTCTTCGTGATGCACTCGCCCTTCGAACCTCTTCTGACCGCGGCCGACAAGATGCCGTTTGAAGTCGAGCCGGTTTACCTGAAGCTCAGCTACTACAAGGCGCCGGCTGATGCTGCCCCCGGCCCCGCAGCCGCAGCACCAGCAGCCACGACTCCTCCGGCCGACAACAACACTGCCGCTCCTGCTACAGGCACCGCGGCTCCGGCAGCTCCTCCAACCCCCACCCCTCAACTAAACTGAACTTCAGAGCGTGGTCAGCCGATAGCTTTACAAGACTGCCCACGCTCTTCCACTGCCTGAGGCCAGTTTGCCTCACAAGAAATGAAACGCCGCACGTTTCACTTACTAAGGAGGCACTTGTTGAAGCGGCATACTCTAATCAGCTGTTTCGCCTGCGTCCTCCTCAGTATGTCAACCTGGTCGCATGCCCAAGCTGTACCCACCGCCTCGCGTCTCGGTTCGATTGCCTTAGGTGTAGGTGGAACGATCATCAATCCGGACTTCGGCCAATCCCATATCGGAGCCATCACCTTCTTTGGAGACATCAACCTCCCCTATTCCCTCGGAATCGAAGGGGTTATCCATTATTCCGTGAACACGCCATCCGACGTCAGCGAGAACTCCTACATCATCGGCCCACGTTATATCGTGCGCCATAAAATTGTCGAGGGATACGCCAAAGCGCTCGTCGGCGTTGGTCACTTCGGATTGCAGCAGGGCAGTTTCGCCAATCCAAATACCGCAACCTACTTTGAATACGCACTGGGTGGTGGAATCGACGTCCGCGTAGCCCGCCACATCAACATCAGGGCGATTGATCTGGAAATTCAGAAATGGCCCGGCTTTCACCCGAACACTCTTTCACCGTGGGGAGGCACCGTCGGCGTCTCCTATGTCTTCCACTAGCCCCAACTGACACTACATAAAAAATGTGCGAGGTTATCCTGCGCAGCAAGGCTGATGCCATGTTTTCTGCAGCATTCGACCCGCTTTTAGAGGGATTTACATGCTAATACGGGCAATCGCCTTCGTCAGTCTACTGGGAGTAGCCTCCATCCTCCATGCCCAGTCCGAACCCACTGCATTGAAGGTGCTCGATCTCAAGGTCGGCGGCAGCTTCGCAACCGCAAACTCGGACTACGGCGGTCGCTATAACGGTGGCGCCGCTTACATCAATGCCGACTTTCTCCCGCATCTCGGCGTCGAAGGGGAGTTTCATTTCGTCAAGGATTCTTCCGGTCTCTACGAAAAGACCTACGAGGTCGGTGGCCGTTACTTCCGCACCTACCGCAAATTTGTTCCATACGGCAAGGTGATGTACGGCCGCGGCGTCTTCAACTTCCCTGCCCTGCCTGATGGATTCCGGCCAAACCTCGCTTATAATCTGGTAGCCGGCGGCATCGGCGTCGACTACAAAGTGAAGCGTTACCTCTACGTCCGTGGTGATTGGGAGTACCAGAACTGGCTCGGCTTCCAGAACTCCAGCCTTTCGCCCAGTATTCTCACCGTCGGCGGCGCATACCACTTCAAATAGCTATCTCTTCATCGCAAAAGCAAGCCCCGGTCAGCGCCGGGGCTTTTGAGATTAAAACGACATAGGTACTAGAAGTGATACGCAACGCCGATCGACGGCGTCGAAAGAACCTCGTAACGGTTGGTATTGAAGATGTTCCCCGGCAGGCTGAAATTAGGGGTCTTCACCAGAAAGCCGCGATACTCCGCCCGTATATCCCAACTGGGACTCAACTCATACGCCACGCCGGCGCCGAAGAGAAGGCCGACGTTGGTATTCCTCTTCGCGTCGAGGTTCGTCGTCCCGGCATCCTTAAGAGGCGAAAAGATCATCGCGCCCGGGCCGGCCTCGAGGAAAGGGTTGAAATTCTTGAAGTTCAGGTTGAAGACATACGCTCCGCTGAACTCCTGCTGCAGGACGTGGATGCCGCCGTTGGACCGTCCGAAGACCTGGTAATACTGCGTATTTTGCTGGTATCCGTAGTTTATTTCGAGTGCGCTTCGTGGTGTCAGCATGTAGCGGTAGCTCGCCAGAAGACCCAGAGTCATGCTTGTATTCTTCTGCACGCTGTTTCCGGTGATCTGGGGAGCAAACGCGGCAGTGCCGCTTACGCTCACGTCCTGCCGGCTCTCCTGCGCATAACCGGCCGCCGCAGATACCATCAGCGCGCCCAACAACAACATCGTCTTCTTCATTCTTCGCTGGATCCCTTCAAATTCGTCCGCAACCCCTTCGCTGTCCCGCAGGCAAAGCAATGGCAAGAGTTACGGAGCGCCGTAGTCACTGTTCTTCATTGTAACCGCACCAGTGCCCGAACAAGAGCCAGCCACGCAAGAAGGGCCGAAGGATATACCTCCCTCCGGCCCTTCTGGAATTCTGTTTAGCGTGTTGCGCATTACTGCTGTGGCGCCGATGGCGGCGGAGGAGGAGGCCCATCTCAATCACCATGGTTCCCCCTATGCTCCCGCGCTTGTGCCTGGAGCGCGTCAAACTTCGTCTTCTGATCATCCGTCAGCAGCGCGCGGATCTTGTCCTGCGACGCCTTGTGGATGTCCATCATCTTCGCCCGCTTGTCCGGCCCGGCAACTGAGGTGTCCTCGCGCAATGCCTTCATCTGATTCATGGTGTCAGCGTCGATTGCCTTCACCTGAGTCACCTGGTCCGGTGTCAGGTTCAGCTTCTTGGTCAGAAACTCAACCTGGTTCCCCCGGCCTGGCCCGCCATGTTCTGGACCAGCCTGGCCCTGCGGCGGTGGTGGCGGCGCAGAGGAATCCTGTGCCATCGCCGGCAGTACGTTCAGGGCGGTCGCGCCTATCGCCAAAACAGCTACTCGCAGCATGGAACTACGAAATATCGTCATCTTCATCGGATTCTCATCCTCCTACATCATCTCGCCGGAAAGCTCTTCTCCGGTGGTCAAGCTATTGCTACTGACGCGCTTTTTTTGCAAAGGACTCCGAGCCTCAAAAAAAATGCACAGATCGTTACATTCCCCGCTCAGGCAGAAAACAGTAGGGATCGCCATGCGCTGCCGCATACGCCTCCACCACCTTCAGGAACGCCAGCGCCGCGTGCGACAGGCTCGCCTGCCTCCGGTACACCAGCCGCAACTTGCGCTCGATCTGCAGCTCCGGCACCTGCACCCGCACCAGGGCGCCACTCTCCAGCTCAGGCCGCACCGTCAGCCCCGGCACCAGCGCAACGCCATTGCCCATCTGCACAAACCGCTTGATCGCCTCCAGCGACGGCAGCTCCACCCCCATCTGCAACGGAGTCTTGTGCCGCTTGAACGCCTGGATCACCTTCTGCCGCTGCGGCGATGGAATATTGTGCGCAATAAAATTCTGCTCTCCCAGCTGCCGGATCGACAACCTCCCAGCTCCGGCCAGCGCATGCCGCGGATTCACCACAAACGCCAGCTCATCCCGGTACACCACCATCGACTTCACCTGCGCATCGTCCGGCCGGAACGACAGCACCCCAAGCTCCACCGAATGCATCAGCACCTCGTCCGAAATCCGACTGGCCAGCGTCCGTTGCACCGCCAGCTTGATCCTCGGATTCTGCCGCCGAAACTCATCCAGCAGCGGCAGCAGATAAAGGCAGGTGTACTCGTTCGCCGCCAGATTCAGCCGGCCCCGGTGCAGCTCCCGCAGCTCGGTCAGGGCTCCCGCCGCCTCATTGCGAAGATTCAGCAACTTAGCCGCATACTCCCGCAGCACCTCTCCCGCATCGGTCAGCGTCCCGTCCCGCGAAGAGCGCTCGAACAGCACCTCGCCCAGTTCCCCTTCCAGTTTTGCGATTGCCTGACTTACCGCTGGCTGAGTACGATGGAGCCGTGCCGCCGCTCGCGAAAAACTCCGTTCCTCCGCCACAGCCAGAAACGTCTCCATCTGGACTAAGTCCAATCTTCACCTCGCCGCAGGCACGATATATGCATCGAATACCGCAATTAGAATTTATGATAAACCCACCGACCATCATAAGCATGCATTATGATCAAGTCCAGATCGAGAGTGCCAGGCCCTATGTCCTCGTCTAACCAGATCGTCTTCTTCGACACCACCCTCCGCGACGGCGAACAGTCCCCCGGCTGCACCATGCACCACGACGAAAAGCTGCGCATGGCCCACCAGCTGGCAGACCTTGGCGTCGACGTCATCGAGGCCGGATTTGCCATCGCCAGCCAGGGCGACTCCGACTCCATCCGCAAAATCGCCCGCGAGGTCCACGGCGCCCGCATCGCCTCCCTCGCCCGCTGCAAACGCGAGGACATCGAGGCCGCGGCCCGCTCCATCGAGCCCGCCGAAAAATCCCGTATCCACACCTTCCTCGCCTCCTCCGATCTCCACCTCGAAGCCAAGCTGAAGATCACCCGCGCCGAGGCACTAGACCATGCCGCCGAATCCGTCCGTCTCGCCCGCACCTTCACCGACGACGTCGAGTTCTCCGCCGAGGACGCCACCCGCACCGACCCTGACTTCCTCGTACAAATCGTCACCGTCGCGGTCCAGGCCGGCGCCACCACCATCAACATCCCCGATACCGTCGGCTACACCACGCCCGAAGAATACGCCGCCACCTTCCGCATGCTCATCGCCAAGGTCCCCGGCCTCGTTGGTGCAGATGGCAAAGACAACGTCATCTTCTCCACCCACTGCCACGACGACCTCGGCATGGCCGTCGCCAACACCCTCGCCGGCATTCAGGCCGGCGCACGTCAGGTCGAGTGCACGATCACCGGCATCGGCGAGCGCGCCGGCAACGCCGCCCTCGAAGAAATCGCCGCCGCCCTCATGGTCCGCCGCGACAAGCTGCCCTACACCAACAACATCAAGATGGAGAAGCTCTACCCCACCAGCAAGATCCTGGCCGAATTCATCAGCTTCGGCTGCTCCCCCAACAAGGCCGTCGTCGGCGCCAACGCCTTTGCGCACGAATCAGGCATCCACCAGCACGGCGTGATGGCCAACCCATTGACCTACGAGATCATGACGCCCGAGTCCGTCGGCGTCCCCGCCAACAACATGGTCCTCGGCAAACACAGCGGTCGCCGCCTCCTCGAGCAGCGCCTCGCAGAACTCGGCCACAAACTCACCCGCTCGCAGCTCGACGAGGTCTATCACCGCTTCACCGAACTCGCCGACCGCAAAAAATCCATCTACGACCAGGACCTGCTTGGCTTGCTGAAACCAGCTTCCGAAGTCACGACTGTCCAATGACGCGAACACTTCAAATTCTCGGAGCTGTGCTCGCAGCGCTTTGTTCATTTGGACTGGTAGTCGCGTCTCCTAAAACTAAAAAACAGTACATCTGGGCGGGGGTTGCAGCAGCTTATTTCGCGGCCTACATACTTCTTCGTTGGACAATGCAGAAATGAAAGATGAAAGAGAAATTTGCTATGCAACTTAAAATTGCAGTCCTCGCCGGCGACGGCATCGGCCCCGAAGTCACCCGCGAAGCCACCAACATCCTCCGCGCGGTAGCCGAACTAGGCGGCCACGACTTCACTTTCGTTGAAGGCCTCATCGGCGGCATCGCCATCACGGAAACCGGCTCCCCGCTTCCCACCGCAACGCTCGACGCCGCGCTCGAGTGCGACGCCGTCCTCCTCGGCGCAGTAGGCGACAACAAATTCAACGCGCTCCCACCCGACAAGCGCCCCGAAGCCGGCCTCCTCCAGATCCGCCAGGCCCTCGGAGGCTTCGCGAATCTGCGCCCCTCCATTGCCTACGCCGCACTAGCCGAAAGCTCTCCCCTGCGCCCAGAAGTCACCAAAGACGCCGACATTCTCTTCGTCCGCGAGCTCCTCGGCGGCCTCTACTTCGGCGCACCCCGCTCGTGGAACAAGGAAACCGACGAAGCCATTAACACCATGCGCTACACGAAAGCTGAAGTCGTCCGCGTCGCCCGCATCGCCTTCGAACTCGCCGGCAAACGCCGCAACAAAGTCACCTCCGTCGACAAGGCCAACGTCCTCGAAGTCTCTCAGCTCTGGCGCGCCACCGTCACTGAAGTCGCCAAGGACTACCCCAACGTCACACTCGAACACCAGCTCGTCGACTCCATGGCGATGCACATCATGAACATCCCTCGCAACTTCGACGTCATCCTCACCGAGAACCTCTTCGGCGACATCCTCTCCGACGAAGCCGGCGTCATCACCGGCTCGCTCGGCATGTTGCCCTCGGCCACCATCGGCGGCGCCGTCAATCTCTACGAACCCGTGCACGGATCGGCCCCGGACATCGCAGGCACAGGAAAAGCCAACCCACTCGGCGCGATCCTCACTGCCGCCATGGTCCTCCGCCACTCCGCGAACCTCGAGCAGGACGCCAAAGCCGTAGAGCAAGCCGTCCACAAAGTTCTCGACGCCGGCTACCGCACCGCCGACATCGCGCGCGGCCGGCAACCCGGCCAAACCCCGGTCACCACACAGGAGATGGGCAAGCTCGTCCACCAGGCCCTGGCCGAATCCATCGACCGCCGCCAGGCCATGCACGCCGTCTAAACAACATGAATCCTAGTTTCAAGACGGCCCTGGCAAACCTCGCAGTCACCGCAGCGCTGATCTATCGCTGGCTTCATGGCTCGCCGCCCATGGCGCTCCTCATCACGGCGATCATCATGTTCCCGCTGATCAACGGCCTGCTGTGGCTCAGCCAAAGAAGCTTCAACCAACCCAGACGCTATCGTCAGGGCGAAAAGCAAAAATGAAAATGAAGTCGCGCCGCGCCATCCAATTCGCCGCAACGACACTGCTCCTCGGAGCAGCGGCCACGCACGCGCAAATCTCTTCGCCGCAAATCAAGAAAGACAAAAAGCAACCCAAAGAAAACGTCGAATGGCTATGGCAATATGGCCCCCCGCCCGCCGAGGGCCGCGAGACCCAGCTCGTTCTCGACCAGCGCTTCCGCCCCTTCCTCGCACAATACCTGACTGCCCCGCAAACCTTCTGGGGCAATCCGAAGACCGGCTATAAATCCCTCGCCGAGACTGCACTCGACTTCCTCTCCGTTCCCGACAAAGTGGTCTCCGACAGCAACCGCTATCTCACCATCACCGGCTGTGTCTTCCGCTTCTGTCCCTCCCGCGGCATGCTCTGGGTCGACCTCAACGGCCCCCACCCACTGGTCGTCTTCGCCGCCATCGACTGGATCAAAGACAGCAAGACCCCCAGCGAGCCCGACGCCGAATACACGCTCTGGATCTTTCCCAACCGCCCAATAGAGCCCGACCACATCCCTGCAGCGCTAGTCCACAGCATCGCGCGCTGGACCGCTCAGCCTCCAGGCGGAAGCACCGTCATTCAACAGATCCGCAACGCCATCCTCGTCGACCCCGACGGCACACCGCATCCCGTCGCGACCGCCACCACAGGCGCAAACACCTTCACCCTCCCACCAACCGAGCAAAAGGCCCAACCATGAACACGACGCCCTTGGAAAAGACACCAAAGACACTCTTCGAAAAAGTCTGGCAGCAGCACCTCGTCGCCGAGCCCGCAGGCGAACCCAGCATCCTCTACATCGACCTTCACCTCATCCACGAGGTCACCAGCCCGCAGGCCTTCGACGGCCTTCGCATGACCGGCCGCAAACTCCGCCGCCCCGACCGCACCGTCGCGACAGTCGATCACAACGTCCCCACCAGCAGCATCGAAGACCGCCTCCACATCGTCGACCAGATAGCCCACAAGCAGATCGATGCCCTCCGCAACAACTGCGCCGACTTCGGCGTCGAGCTCTACGACGTCCAATCGCCCAACCAGGGCATCGTCCACATCATCGGCCCCGAACTCGGCCTCACCAAGCCGGGCATGACCATCGTCTGCGGCGACTCGCACACCAGCACCCACGGGGCTTTTGGCGCTTTGGCTTTCGGAATAGGCACAAGCGAAGTCGAACACGTCATGGCCACGCAAACCCTGCCGCAGGACAAACCAAAAACCTTCCGCATCAACGTCGAAGGCACACTCCCCATCGGCGTCACCGCCAAGGACATCGTCCTCCACATCATCGGCCAGATCGGCACTGCCGGAGCTACCGGCCACGTCATCGAATACGCTGGCTCCACCATCCGTGGCCTCTCGATGGAAGGTCGCATGACCATCTGCAACATGAGCATCGAGGCCGGAGCACGCGCCGGCATGATCGCACCCGACGCCACCACCTTCGCCTACCTCAAGGGCCGCCGCTTCTCGCCCGGCACGATTCAATCCGATGAAGTAAAAAATCTGACGGTCAATGGATGGCGGATTGGATTCGAAAAGGTAAAGTTTACAAATTTACTCAAGTCTGAGTTCGGATATTCGCTCGCCGACGCAAAGGCAGCAACGGACGCCGTCCTCGAACGGAAGGGCGTGCAGTTGAAAGTTGAGAGTTCAAAGTACCATCACATTGCTCAAGAGTTGATTGCGCTTGGAGTGAACGCCACGGTAGACAAGGAACTTGCCGCCACTGTTGATGAAACAGTATGGGACGAGGCCGTCCAGCACTGGTCCGAACTTGTAACCGATACAGGAGCAATCTTCGACCGCGAACTCACCATCGCCGCCATCGACATCACCCCCACCGTAAGCTGGGGCACCTCACCCGGCATGGTCACCGGCGTCAAATCGACAGTTCCCCTGCCCGACCCATCCGCGTCCGAAGCCGATCAGAAAGCCTTCGAGCGCGCATTGGAGTACATGGACCTCAAGGCAGGCACACCGATTGAACAGATCGCCATCGATCGCGCCTTCATCGGCTCCTGCACCAACGCCCGCATTGAAGACCTCCGCGCCGCAGCCTCCGTCGTCCGCGGCTACCATGTCGCCACCACGGTCCGCGCGATGGTCGTCCCCGGCTCGCAGTCCGTCAAAGCGCAGGCCGAAAAAGAAGGCCTCGACAAGGTCTTCACCGAAGCAGGCTTCGACTGGCGCGAACCCGGCTGCAGCATGTGTCTAGGCATGAACCCCGACATCCTCGCCCCCGGCGAGCGCTGCGCCTCCACCAGCAACCGCAACTTCGAAGGCCGCCAGGGCCGCGGTGGCCGCACTCACCTAGTCAGCCCGCAGATGGCCGCCGCCGCCGCCATCACCGGCCACTTCACCGACATCCGCAACTGGAGATTTAAGGACCAGTAGTTCGGAGGGAGCGTGGGGCTTTAGCCCCACGAAACATCAACCAATAACGGAGGGGCTTTAGCCCCGGGCCTTCTGCCAAACGAGGAACCCATGCATCCCATCAACGTTCTCAGCAGCCACGCCGTCCCTCTCGACCGTCCCAACGTCGACACCGACCAGATCATCCCCAAACAGTTCCTCAAGCGCATCGAGCGCACCGGCTACGGCGACTTCCTCTTCTACGACTGGCGCCGCATCCACGAAGGCCCCGACGCGGGCCAGCCCGACCAAACCTTCGTCCTCAACAAACACCATCACAAGGGCGCGAAGATCCTCATCGCGGGAAAAAACTTCGGCTGCGGCAGCTCCCGCGAGCACGCCGCCTGGGCCCTCACCGACTTCGGCTTCCTCGCCGTCATCGCCCCCAGCTTCGCCGACATCTTCTTCTCCAACGCCGGAAAAAACGGCATGGTCCTAGTACGCCTCCCCGAGTCCGACGTGCAAACCCTGATGGATCGCTCAACAAAAAATCCCGCCCACAAGATCACCATCAACCTCGAAGCCCAGACCATCACCGACGACCAGGGCTTCAGCGCCCACTTTGACATCGACCCCTTCCGCAAATACTGCCTGCTGAACGGCCTCGACGACATCGGCCTAACCCTGCGCCACGAATCCGAACTCGACGCCTTCGAAACCAAACACGATGCAGAATTCTGGCTGAAACCCCGAGCCACTTCTTCAACTTCAACGCAACCCTAAAGCTTGTCATTCTGAGCGAAGCGAAGAACCCCCGCATTCGTTTTTGTTGTTGTTTCTGATCCGTCAAATCCGTGTAAATCCGTGTTAGGTTTTCCGCACAAAAAAGGAAACGAAATCTTGAGCAACGAAATCAATCCAAAGAAATACTCGATCCCCCTTACCGAAGGCCCCTCCCGCGCCGCTGCCCGTTCTTACTTCCGCAGCGTCGGCTTCAGCAAGGAAGACCTGCACAAGCCGATCATCGGCATCGCCAACACCTGGACCGAGATCGGTCCCTGCAACTTCCATCTGCGCCAGGTCGCCGAGGCCGTCAAGCAGGGTGTTCGCGAGGCCGGCGGCACCCCCATGGAGTTCAACACCATCACAATTCACGACGGGATCACCATGGGAACCCAGGGCATGAAGGCGAGCCTGATTTCCAGAGAAGTTATTGCGGATTCCATCGAACTCGTCACTCGCGGCAACTCCTTCGACGGCATCGTCTGCATCGCCGGCTGCGACAAGAACATGCCCGCCGCCATCATGGCCCTCGCCCGCCTCGATATACCCGGCCTCATGCTCTACGGCGGCAGCATCGCTCCCGGCGCACTCAAGCAGCCCGACGGCACCACCAAGGAGATCACCATCCTCAGCGTCTTCGAAGGCATGGGCGCGCACTCCGCCGGAAAGATCAACGACGCCGAGCTAGAAGCTCTCGAAGCCTCCGCCTGTCCCGGCCCCGGAGCCTGCGGCGGCCAGTTCACCGCCAACACCATGGCCATGGCGGGCGAGTTTCTCGGCATCTCACCCATGCACCTCACCGGCGTCCCCGCCATGTCGCCGGAAAAACACGAAGCCTCCCGCCAGGCCGGCCGCCTCGTCATGGATCTGGCCCGCGCCGGTCTCACCCCACGCAAGATCATCAACCGCCAGTCCATTGATAACGCCATCGCCGCTGTCGCAGCCTCTGGCGGCAGCACCAACGCCGTCCTCCACCTCATCGCCATCGCGAGCGAGTTAGACATCCCGCTGTCGATGGAAGACTTCGATCGCATCTCCGAGCGCACGCCCTTCATCTGCGACCTCTCTCCCGGCGGCAAATATGCGGCCAAGGACTACCAGGACGCAGGCGGCAGCCGTCTCCTCGCCCAACGTCTCCTCGAAAAAGGTCTGCTCAAAGGAGACAGCATCACCGTCTCCGGCAAAACCCTCGCCGAAGAGGCCGCCCTAGCCGTCGAAACCCCAGGCCAGCCCGTCATCCACACCTGGGACAAGGCCCTCAAGCCCACAGGCGGCCTCGTCATCATGCGCGGCAACCTCGCCCCCGACGGCGCCGTCATCAAGGTCGCCGGCCACGAGCGCATCCACCACACCGGCACCGCGCGCGTCTTCGAGTCCGAGGACGCCTGCCACGCCGCCGTCGAAGCCGGTAAGATCAACCCCAACGACGTCCTCGTCATCCGCTACGAAGGCCCACGCGGCGGCCCCGGCATGCGCGAGATGCTCGCCGTCACCGCAGCCATCAAAGGCATCCCCGCGCTCTCGGAAACCGTTGCCCTCCTCACCGACGGCCGCTTCTCCGGAGCCACCCGCGGCCTAATGGCCGGGCATGTTGCACCAGAGGCACAGCTAGGGGGACCGATCGCCGCCGTCCACGAAGGCGACACCATCACCTTCGACATCCCCAACCGCAAACTAACCCTCAACGTCCCCGAAGCCGAGATCGCCAAACGCCTCGGCGGATGGAAGGCCCCCGAACCCCGCTACAAACGCGGCGTCTTCGCCAAGTACGCCAACTCGGTCTCCTCCGCGAGTGAAGGAGCCGTCACCACCTAGTACCCCCACCCTGGGCAAAAAGTCCTAAAGTATTCAAAGGAAACGACTTGAGGATGGACTTCGATGGTAAAGTATTGATAACGAAGGGTCTCATATACGCAAAGTATTCATTGCAAAGGAGATAGCCTTATCATGGCACATACTCGGGGACGAATTTGGCAAGCCTCACACTACAGACGTGGAGTCTTCGCCAAATGCCTAACTCGGTAAGCGCCAGTGAAGGAGCTGGCACTAACTAACCGCTGAGTTGTCATTTACAGTCGCTCTCGGCGGCGACAGACCAAGCGCCGAAGGCGCGACAACATAACAGCCTAGGCCGAAGGCCTAGGTAAACGAACATCGGTAAATATGAGGGCTGAAGGCCCGACACATCCGGGGTCATCAGTCCCAGACATAACGCTCATCGAAGGCAATATGGTACTTGTCGAAAAACGCGCGCATCTCGTACTGGAAGTCTCGCTTGCGATGGTGCGCCTCTTGCCCGTCGATATATCGAACCAGCGCACCAAGATCGGCAGGGCTGACGGAAAACAGACCGTACCCGCGTTGCCACGCAAAAGTGCGGACACCCTGCTGTTTCATCCAGGCGGAAGAGCCGGTTTTGATCTCGGAGACAACCTTGGCCGCCGTTCTTGTCGCGGCCAGTCTCATCGCAAGATGAACGTGGTCAGCGACGCCTCCTGCTCGGAAACACTCGCAATCCAGTTTGCGCGCGGTTCCCGCAAGATACACGTGAAGAGCAGGCAGAATGTCATCATTGATCAGCGGGACGCGATTTTTGGTACTGAAGATGATATGAACCAGGTTGAAGCTCAGCGTCTGAGGCATTGCTGCGATTATATGTCGGGCCTTCAGCCCTCCACGGCGCTGGCAAACACGTACCTAGGCCTGCGGCCTAGGCTGATATGTCACCGGACCTACGGTCCTCAAAGTCTCCCCACCCCAGACAAGGCAACATACCAGCCGAGGCCGAAGGCTTGGAATCCTAACCGCTCGAACCCACTAGGACGAAGCTCGATACGTCGTAAGCGCCAACGGCGCGACAACATACCAGCCTGGGCCGAAGGCCCAGGAAAGCAACCAAGGGCACGGCTTCAGCCGTGCCGCAACATCCACCGAAGGAAAGGGGCTTTAGCCCCTGGGGTACACAATCTTGTCGCAGCTGGAGAATTTAATCAACGCAGAACGGAGGAATCGCATGTTTGAAGAAGATGAACAACCCGACCAAGCAGAGACTGATGCGGATGTTCTCCAGCGGCTCGATTATTACGAGATACGCACTGCGTCACGGATTGAAAGACTAGAAGAACGCATAAGGCACCTTGAAACCGAGTTCCAAGGCTTAAAGGATTCTGGCGATGTGGACCTGCGCCGATTGCGCAGGCTCGGTGCACGAGTCTTCACTCGAGGAGAGGTTGAACCGAATGAACAAGACAACGCGATGCCAGCACAGAAACCCTTCCCAATCACTATGCGAAATACCAGCATAGGGCTTGTAGTCCTAACGGGAATCGTCACGGCAGTTAGAAGCAACACTGACTCAGTGAGCGGAGCGGAGCTGCTTGGCCGTTGGTTCTTAGTTTTCTTGTTCTGTGCTGGGTTGCCAGCGATTCTTGCGTATGCGGTTGCGGGACGAAAAGAGCAATGGTCTCGGAATAACCGATGGTTCTTCTGGGGATCAGCGATTACTGCACTATGGACAATAATTCTCACCATCCAATCGGCGAGATAGACGAGATAGAGATAGAGATGAGGAAGACGTTATGAAAAATCAACACCCCCAACTCACCGGAGCCGAAATCATCTGGGCCACCCTAGCCGGCGAAGGCGTGGACAAAATCTTCGGCTACCCAGGCGGAGCCATCCTCCCCGCCTACGACGCGCTGCGCAAGTTCCCCATCCACCACATCCTCGTCCGCCACGAGCAGGGCGCCGCGCACATGGCCGATGGCTACGCCCGCGCCTCCGGCAAGGCCGGCGTCTGCATCGCCACCTCCGGCCCCGGCGCCACCAACCTCGTCACCGGCATCGCCACAGCCATGCTCGACTCCATCCCCATCGTCGCCATCACCGGCCAGGTCGGCAGCAAAGTCCTCGGCTCCGACGCCTTCCAGGAGATCGACATCACCGGCATCACCCTGCCCATCACCAAGCACAACTACCTCGTCACCCGCGCCGAAGACATCGCCCCCGCACTCCGCGAAGCCCTCCAGATCGCGAAGTCCGGCCGCCCCGGCCCCGTGCTAGTCGACATCACCAAAGACGCGCAACAAGCATCCGCACCGTTCAACTTCGAAGCCGCCGCACCCAAACCCTACCGCCCGCACCCCATGCTGCGCGCCGAATCCTCTTCCATCCAACAAGCCATCGAGCTCATCAAGGCCGCAAAGAAGCCCATCATCCTCGCCGGCCACGGCATCACGCACTCCGGCGCCGAAGCCCAGGTCCTCGCCTTCGCCGAACGCCAGCAGATCCCCGTCGCCAGCACGCTGCTCGGCCTCGGCGGCGTCCCCACGCATCACCCGCTCTCGCTCGGCATGATGGGCATGCACGGCGAGTCCTGGGTCAACAACGCCATCCAGCAGGCCGACCTCCTCCTCGCCTTCGGGATGCGCTTCGACGACCGCGTCACCGGCAACCTCGCCCACTACGCCCCCAACGCGAAGAAGATCCACATCGAGATCGACCCCTCCGAGATCAACAAGAACGTCCGCGCCGACGTCGCCCTCATCGGCGACCTCAAAGAGGTCCTCGAACTCCTCCTCCCGCTGCTGCCAAAGAACTCCGACGCCAGTTGGCTGCGCGAGATCAACGCCATGAAAGGCGACGCCGCCGTCCGCGACATCATCAACCTGCCCGACAACGGCCACCTCTACGCCGCCCACGTCATCAACGACATCTGGCACGAGGCCCACGCCGCCGGCCGCGCCGAACAAACCATTATCGTCACCGACGTCGGCCAGCACCAGATGTGGGAGGCCCAGTACTACAAGCACGACACCCCGCGCTCGCTCATCACCTCGGGCGGCCTCGGCACCATGGGCTTCGCGTTGCCCGCAGCCATCGGCGCAAAGGTCGCCTGCCCGGAGAAAGACGTCTGGGTCATCGCCGGCGACGGCGGCTTCCAGATGACCGCCGCCGAGCTCTCCACCATCGTGCAGGAAAAGCTCGCCATCAACATCGCCGTCATCAACAACGGATTTTTAGGCATGGTCCGGCAGTGGCAGGAGGCCTTCTACGACAAGAACTATGCCGCCTCGCCCATCCTCTCACCCGACTTCGTCAAACTCGCCGACGCGCACGGCATCGACGGCGCAACTGTCAATAAACGCCAGAATGTAACTCCCACAGTTACAAAAGCGCGCACCAGCGGCAAGCCCTTCCTGATCAACTTCCAGGTAGAAAAAGAAGACGGCGTCTACCCCATGATCGCCCCCGGCTCCGCCCTCCACGAGATGGTCCGCAGGCCACAAAAAGATCCGCTCCTCGAAACCGCGGAGGATGAATAATGCGATTCCATTGTCATCGTTCGGAGCAAACCGAACCCATCCCAAGCGGGCTGAAGGCCCGCGCTACCCTAGCCTGGGGCAACGCCCCAGGTCATAGCCGCCTAACCCTCTGCGGGCCGAAGGCCCGCGCTAAACGCCTAATCCCACACAAACCTCTCATCGAACTCCACCCCATATTTCGCAAGCATCACGCGCATCTCGGCCTGGAAATCTCGCCGCTGATGGTGCGCGGCCTGCGCATCGATGTATCGGACCAGTGCCAACCGATCGACCAGGCCGACCGAAAAAACCGCATAGCCACGCTGCCAGCCAAACTTCGAAAACTCTGGGCCCTTTGTCTTGATCCACTTGGACGACGAAACCTTCAATCTTTCGACCACTCGCGAAACCGATTCCGTTCTCGCAAGGAAGAATGCGACGTGGACGTGATCGGCAACACCGCCAACACGAACGCAGACATTTTCCGATCCATTGAGAACCGAGGCCAGGTAGGCATGCATCTCGGTCCGGATTGCATCATTCAAAAATGGACGTCGGTCTTTGGTACTAAACACCAGATGCACAAGAACGTACGAAAGGGACTGGGGCACGATGGAGAGTATAATGCGAGCTTTCAGCCCGCAAACGCAACTTCAAATCTGACTTGGGGCTTCGCCCCAGGCTACAAGATCTCGGGCCTTCAGCCCGGTACTCTTCACACCATCGCAGCCTTGGCAAGTGACATGCCTGCTCTCCAGGCGCGAACTCTACTTCGGCTCAACAAAAACAATATGCCGATCCCATCCATCCAAAACGCCGAATCAGCCCCAAACGGGCTGAAAGCCCGCGCTACTGTAGCCTGGGGCAACGCCCCAGGTCATAACCGCCTAACCATCTGCGGGCTGAAGGCCCGCGCTAAATGCCTAATCCGCAACTTTTGTATTGCTGCGGCTGTGCTCCTGCCTATTTGCGGAATGCCGTCCTTCGCTCACGCGCAATCGCCACCCCTCCACATCAAAATCATCAACGCCCAAACCAACAAACCAATACCCAACGAAAGATTAAATGTAGCCCTCCGCGTCGATCAGATCGGCTCCGTCCCCATGGCCACCGACAAAAACGGAAACATTCTCGTGAACTATGGCAACGCAACCATCATCCGCATCCTCGCCAACATGTACGCCGACTGCCGACCGCGCGCCGAGCTCTACACCAACTACCCCATCGCCGCCATCGTCCAAACCGGAATCACCACCGGCAATCTCTGCAGCAGCGCCAGCCCGAAGGCCAAACCGGGCGAACTCATCCTCTACGAAATTCCCAAAACATTCATACCCGTGTACCCCGCACCTCCGCTGCCTCCGCCGCCCCACTCCGACGAGAACCCCCACCAACCCCCAACCTAACCACTAATCCCTAACCACTGCAGGTACAAATGCTCCACACCTTCGTAGCCCACGTCCAGGACAAACCCGGCGTCCTCACGCGAGTCGCCTCGCTCTTCCGCTCAACATCAACATCGTCTCGCTCACCGTAGGCGAGTCCGAGCGCACCGACGTCTCTCGCATGACCATCGTCTGCGAGGCGCCCGACCACGCCGCCCACCGCATCCGCGCCTCACTCTACAAACTCGAGATCACCGTCGACGTCGACGAGGTCGGCCGCGCCGACGCCGTCATCCGCGAACTCTGCCTCGTCAAGGTCGCCGCCGGCCCCTCACACCCCCTCGGCCAGCACTCCCGCTCGCAGATCTTCGAGCTCGCCAACGTCTTCAAGGCCCGCGTCGTCGACCTCGCCCCCGAGTCCATCATGCTCGAGCTGACCGGCAGCTCCTCCAAGATCGAAGGCCTCATCCAGGTCATCACCGAGAGCGGCTACACCATCCTCGAGGTCTCCCGCACCGGCCGCATGGCCATGCGCCGCGGCCACCACACCAGCCGCGTCCTCAAGGCCCTCGGCACCCCCGACCCCGCCGACCCCAACCAACCCATCTTCCCCGAAAAAACCGGCACCGAAGAAATACTGCCCACCGAATTCACCGACGTCCACCAGAAAGAGCAAGAAAGTTAGCCTTTTCTCTTATCAGTTTTTATCCCACTGATCACCGTTACGTCTTTGCATCTGATCCGTGTCATCGGTGTAAATCAGTGTTAAGCCTTCACTCAACTCAGCTACCATTACAAACAAAGGAAAGAACAGAAAAATGGCAAAGGCATACCACGACGCAGACGCAGACCTCTCCCTCATCCAGGCAAAGAAAGTCGCCATCATCGGCTACGGCTCGCAGGGCCACGCCCACGCCCTCAACCTCAAGGACTCCGGCGTCGACGTCCGCGTAGGCCTTCGCCCCGACTCCCCCAACGCCGAGCGCGCCCGCAAAGCCGGGCTGATTGTCGATACCGTAGCCGAGGTCAGCAAATGGGCCGACGTCATCATGAACCTGACGCCCGACCAGACCGCCGCCAAGGTCTACCACGCCGAGATCGCCCCCAACATGAAGCCCAACGTCACCCTGATGTTCGCCCACGGCTTCAACATCCGCTTCCGCACCATCACCCCGCCTCCAACCGCCGATGTCTCCCTCGTAGCCCCCAAGGGCCCCGGCCACCGAGTCCGCGAGGTCTTCACCGAAGGCGGCGGCATCCCCGGCCTCGTTGCCGTCGAACAGGATGCCAGCGGCCACGCCCTCGCACTCGCACTCAGCTACGCCAAAGGCATCGGCTGCACCCGCGCCGGCGTCCTCGAAACCACCTTCACCGAAGAGACCGAAACCGACCTCTTCGGCGAGCAGGCCGTCCTCTGCGGCGGAACGTCAGCCTTGGTAAAGGCAGGCTTCGAAACCCTGGTCGAGGCCGGCTACCAGCCCGAGCTCGCCTACTTCGAAGTCCTCCACGAACTAAAACTCATCGTCGACCTGATGTACCGCGGCGGCCTTGCCTACATGCGCCACTCCATCTCCGACACGGCCGAGTGGGGCGACTACGTAGCCGGCCCCCGCATCGTCACCCCCGAGGTCAAAAAAGCGATGAAATCCCTCCTGAACGACATCCAGGACGGCAGCTTCGCCAAAAAATTCATCGCCGAAAACGAGTCCGGCCGCAAAGAATTCGCCCGCATCCGCAAGGCCGAATCCGAACTTCAGATCGAAAAAGTAGGCGCCGAACTGCGCAAATCCATGCCCTTCCTCGACCCCGTCGTCGTCGTCGATGGTGCGGTACAGAAAGCATAGGCGGCCAGGTCCAGAAGGCGTAAGCCAAGCCAGAATCAAAAGATAGACAAAATTTTACAAATCGAAGTCAAAGGGGCGGCGTCTAATCAAGATGTCGCCTCTTCCTATCAATTCGTCATCGTCGTCGGCCAAATGCGATGGCGAAAGACCGCGATTCCGGAAACTCCTATAACAAAGTAGACGTAAACTAACAGAAACGATTCGATGCCCCAGGCAGCAGAAGGAGCTCCCCAGATGGCCACTCTGAACAGCTATGAAAGCCTGCTTCCCGCCCAGCCACTCGGCCAGACAGATCAGCCGGTCATGGTCGGCCCCCCCGCCGAGCCCACGCCGTTCCCGGAGATCGTCGCTGCTCTCCGCACCGTGACTCCGCTCGACGGCCTTACGGAAGAGGAGTACACGTGGATCGCGACCCACGGCAACGAGCGCGTCGGCCCGGATCGCGCCATCCTCTTTCACGACAACGATCCCGCCAAAAATATGAACTTCATTCTTCGCGGAGAGGTCCAGGTACGGCGTCGCCAGGCCGGCAACATTGCCCTGTTCATCGGTCGCGCCGGTTCCATGACCGGCAAGCTCCCCTTCTCGCGCATGAAGAAGTATGGCGGCGAGGGTTTTGCAGTCGGCCCCGTCTGGACGATCGACGTCCCCGAAACCCTCTTCCCTGAAATGCTGGCCGCGATTCCCTCCATGGCCCAGCGTTGCGTCTCCATACTGCTGGATCGCGTCCGCGAAGTCACCCGCATCGAACAGCAATCGGAGAAGCTCACCGCACTAGGCAAGCTCGCCGCCAACCTCAGCCACGAGCTCAACAACCCAGCCTCCGCCGCCCAACGCTGCGCCGCCAGCCTCTTCGGCGAGCTTCGCGAATACGGCGAGCAGAAGTATCGCCTCGGCAGCCTCTGTCTCTCCGAGCAGGAGATCGCAGCGTATCGCGCCTGGGTCCAGAACGCCCGCGCCCGCATGTCCGCCTTCTCCGGCCACTCGCAGGGGCCGCAAAGTCCTCTCGCCACTACCGACCGCGAAGAGGCTCTCGTCCGCTGGCTCGAAGCCCACAACATCCCCCAGCCCTGGACCATTGCCCCCGCCCTCTCCGAGACCAAGCTCGCCATGGATCTACTCGACGAGCTCGCTGCCATCACCCGCCCCGAGGTTCTTCCCGTCGCCGTCGCCACCGTCGCCAGTTCCCTGCGCGTCGAGCGCATGGCCGAAACTGTCGTCGACTCCACCGTCCGCATCTTCGACCTCATCAGCGCCATCAAGGACTACTCCTACATGGATCAGGCGCCCATTCAGGACGTCGACCTCGCCCAGTCCCTCGAAAACACGCTCGTCATGTTCAACTCAAGGCTCAGGAACGTCACCGTCGAACTCAACTTCGACCCCGACCTCCCGCCCGTCAGCGCCTACGGCAGCGAGCTCAACCAGGTCTGGACCGAGCTGATCGAAAACGCCCTCGAAAGCATGAACGACATGGGAACCCTGCGGCTCATCACCCACCTCAACGGCTCAATGGCGCTGGTCGAGGTCTGGGACGACGGCCCCGGCATCGACCCCTCCATCCGCTCCCGCATCTTCGAGCCGTTCTTCACCACCAAAGCCCCCGGACGCGGACTCGGACTCGGCCTGGACGCCGTGCAACGCATCGTCAACAAGCACTCCGGCTTCGTCACCGTCGAGTCCAGGCCTGGCGCTACCTGCTTCCAGGTACGCCTCCCCCTCGACCGGGCGCAGGCCTACTAGGTCGTATCGACATATAGGCATATAGGCGGCATGTAAATGATTGATTTTAGAAGATGTGTCATCCTGAGCGGAGCCTCTCGCAGTTTCATCGCGAGAGGCGCAGTCGAAGGATCTGCTGTTTGCTCGTAGCTGCGACTCCGTTTTTCCCGGCAACCGGCGTTTCTTCCACTGACCCTATCGGCTATATGTCGATACGCCCCAGAACAAAGCGGGAGAAGCCTTGACCTCTCCCGCTTAAGTAGATTTATTATCAATTACTTGGTAATTTCGACGCCGCGCCAGAACGCTACATGATGCTTCACATTCCGAGCCGCGGGCTTCGGATCAGGGTAATACCACGCCGCGTCAGGGTTTTCCTGCCCATCCACCACGATCGTGTAATACCGTGCCTGCCCCTTCCATGGGCAACTGGAGGTCGTTGAACTCGACTTGAGAAACTCCCGCTTCACCGACTCTTCCGGGAAATAAATATTTCCCTCAACCGTCTCTGTCTTCTCACTCTCGGCCAGCGTCTGACCATTCCAAACTGCCTTTGCCATATTCACTACCTGCATTCTTTTCAACAATTTACGGCGGGCACGCCACATCAACAGGCCATCACCGTAGAATCCGATCCCCTGAGGCTATAACGTAGTTGTAACAGAAATGGGGCACAAAAGGAAAGCCCTGGGAGTCGTGCTTAAGGGCGTTGCCGTCTTTGTGCCGGGTTATTTCGCGACCCCAAAGTTCTTCAGAAACGCCTCATAACGGGTCTTTGCCGCAGGATATTTCGCGATCAGAGCAGCTGTCTGCCCCATAAACGGGTTCCCGCTCTGCTTCTCCGTCTCCGCGTGGAAGTGATGGAACTTGGCGTAGATAAGGATTCCCTCGACACTCGAGTCCAGGAACAGATCCGCATCCAGCGCCCCACGCAACACCATCGAAGCCGCCATCTCCCAGTAGGTGAGCGCCTGCCGCCAATACGGATTATGCTCCGACTTGGTGTCCCGCGACACCACCCGCAGATCCTCGACTGTCTTTGGATTGAAGTCAAACACGAGAAAACGCCTCGCCTTGCGTAACGTCTCTTCCCGCCGCAGTTCGTAAAGCCTCAACACCAACTCAGCATCTGCCGCAGTCGCCATTCCTGCTCCCTTGCCATCTCTCGGTTAAGCTACGCTCTCGACAACCGCCCGGGTCTTCTCCGGGTCAGGACGCTCAATCACCGGCACCGGCGCCGGTCCGGCAATCTTCTTCTGATACGTGCAAAGCGGAGTCGTCGGCTCCTCCTCAGGCGCGCCTTTCTTCTTGCGTCGCTTCGGCAGCGCTTCACGATTATTCGGACACACCAGGTACGTTCCCTTGTCGTTCGTCACTTCGAGAACATACGCGCTGTCGCACTTTGGACACGTCTTGTCCACCAGCTTCAGGTTAGAAGCAAAGTCGCACTTTGGATAGTTCACGCAGCCATAAAACACATCGCCGCGCTTGGTCTTACGCACGGCAATATCGCCGCCATCCTTCGGGCACTTCACATCCAGCAGCTCCTGCTTGATGTACTTGCACTTCGGATACCCGCTGCAGCTGATGAACTCGCCATACTGCCCATTGCGCAGCAGCAGCGGCTTCCCGCACTTCGGGCAGGCCTCTTCCAGCTGCACCGGCGGCTTCTGCTGCACCTTCTGGTTCAGCTTGCGGATCGTCTTGCACGGAGGGTCTTCGTTATACCCGGGGCAGGCCATAAACGGCCCCCACGGCCCATTCCGCAGCACCATCACACGCCCGCAGTTATCGCAGAACTCTTCCTCTGCGACCTCATCCGCCCCCGGCGCACTCAGGTCAGGCTTCGCCGCAAAGTTCTCCTTGGTAAAGTCGCAGCTCACCGGCTCAACCGACACCTTCTTGCCCTGCTCAGCCGCCTCAGCGATCGCTGCCGCCATCTCCTTCGCGTCCCCAACCTCTTTCGAGTACTCGATCACATCCTCCGTCGTCGCCTTCACGATCAACGGAAACGCGAACGCCTTCGTGACCTTCTTCGTCACGGCCTTGGCATCCTTCTTCCACGGTCCTGCCGCAATCGTGATCGGCTTCACCTTGGTAAAGTTGCTGCACGAATAGAAGCTGCCGAACTTACCCCATTTCAGAATCAGCGGAGCGCCGCAGTTGTCGCATACTTCCTTCGTCGCCTCCTCCATCCGCTTGATGTCTTCCATGTTTTTTCCCGCGACGCTCAACTCCTTCTCGAAGTGGCCGTAGAACCCATTCAGCAGATCGGTCCACTTCTCGTGGCCTTCCTCTACTGCGTCCAGCTCGCCCTCAAGCGTAGCCGTGTAGGCCGTGTCGAAGATGTAAGGAAAGTTCTTCACCAGCAGCTTCGTGACGACAATCCCAATCTCCGTCGGCACAAACTTCGCCTGAATCTTCTTCACATAGTCGCGGTCCTGAATTGTATTAATGATGGACGCGTACGTCGAAGGCCGCCCAATCCCCTTCTCCTCGAGCGTCTTCACCAGACTCGCTTCGTTGTACCGTGGCGGAGGCTGCGTAAACTTCTGCTGCGGATCCAGCTTCTCCAGGCGCAACGCCTCGCCATCCCTCAACTCCGGCAGCCTGCGCTCGGTCTCTTCCTCGCCATCAGCCTGCACCTCCTGGCCTGTCTGATCGGAAGCCTTCGCTTCTTCCTTCGCAGCCCTGTCCTTCGCCGCCTGCCGCGCGCGCTTGTCTTCTTCGTCGAACCTCAAATGTCCGTCAAACTTCAGAACACTCCCCGTCACGCGGAAGTCATACGCCTGCTTCGCCTGCGCCACAATATCCACTGTCGTCTGATCGAAGACCGCCGGCGTCATCTGGCTCGAAACAAACCGCTGCCAGATCAGTTTGTACAACCGGAACTGCTCGTCCGAGAGATACCTCCGAATCGACTCCGGAGTGAACGACACGTTCGTCGGCCGGATCGCCTCATGCGCGTCCTGCGCCTGTTCCTGCTTCTTGCCCGCATATTCGTTCGGAGTCGCTGGCAGATACTGCGCTCCAAGCTTGCCGATAAACTCGCGAGCCTCCGCAATCGCATCCGGGCTTACACGGGTCGAGTCGGTACGCATGTACGTAATCAGACCGACGGTGCCCTCCGCGCCAATCTCCACGCCCTCGTACAGCCGCTGCGACACGCCCATCGTGCGCCGCACATTGAAGCCCAGACGCCCCGAAGCATCCTGCTGCAGCTTGCTCGTCGTGTAAGGAGCCTTCGGATTATTCCGCCGCTCCTTCTTCTCTACCGAACGCACGCTCCACTTCGCATGCTCCAGTTCGCCGATCGCCTCATCGACTGCCTCTTCATCCGGCAGCGCGTTCGACAGAAACAGCTCCTTGCCCTCTTCGTCTTTTCCATTTGCAACCCGCGAAGGCGTCCCATTCACCCCGACAAAACGCGCCGTGAAGCTCTGCTTACCAGCCGTCGGCTCAAGCTCAGCGTCGATCGTCCAGTACTCCACCGGATTGAACGCATTGATCTCCTGCTCGCGCTCCACAATCAGCCGCAACGCAACCGTCTGCACGCGTCCAGCCGACAACCCACGCCGCACCTTATCCCACAACAGCGGCGAAACCTGATACCCCACCAGCCGATCCAGAACCCGGCGCGTCTGCTGCGCGTCCACCAGGTTTTCATCAATGTCACGAGCGTGCAGAAACGCCGCCTGCACCGCCTTCTTCGTAATCTCGTTGAAGGTCACTCGCCGCACCTTCGACTTATCCTTCACCATCGGCAGCAGCTGCATTGAAAGATGCGCGGCAATCGCCTCGCCTTCGCGGTCGGGGTCAGGCGCCAGGTAAATCATGTCCGCCTTCGCCGCCAGCTTCTTCAGCCGCTCGACAACCTTCTCCTTCCCTGGAGACACGATCAGCGTCGGCTCAAACGTCCGGTTCTTCAGCTCCACGCCGATGTCGTTCTTCGGCAGGTCCATGATGTGGCCAATCGAGGCCTCCACCTGGTAGTCGCTGCCGAGATATTTCCCGATCGTCTTCGCCTTTGCCGGCGACTCCACGATCACGAGTGATGATTTAGCCATTCTTTCCCTTCACCACCAGAACGCATCGCCAAGGCGAAACGTTCCAGATCTTCCTTGTTCCCTTGCGAACCTAACACGCTTTCCGCAAACGCGTCATCCCAGCACAATTTCTCAACTGACGAAAATCCGTCCAGAAGGTCATAACCATACAGCATCTTTCAGAGGAAAACTTACACAAGAAACCAACTGCCAAAGCAAACGGCAGCTTGAACTTACATTTATTTCGCGGATCGTCCCGCCTCTACCCGAACCATGCCGCACCGATACGCTTCAAAATGCCCGAACATAATTTTTTCCAGGAAGCTGCCGCACCCGCCCCGCAAGCTCCAGTTCGAACAATGCTGTGAATATCTCCGCGGAACCCAACTCCGCCTCCAGCTGCTCGATCAACTCATCCAATTGCATCGATTCATCATGCCGCAGCTTGTCAAAGACGATCCGCTCATGCTTCGGCAATGGCGTGTCATTAAATAGAGATGCAGTCCCTCCAGCTTTCGATTCACCCCGCCCCCCCGCCGCCTCCAGCTCATCCTCCAGCGCCAGCCGAATCTGCGAAGGCAGGTCCTCCCACACGTCCTCCCACGTCGCAGTCAGCTTAGCCCCCTGCTTTATCAACGTGTTAGGCCCCCAGGCGTTCTTGTTCGTCACGTTTCCCGGAACCGCATAAACGTCCCGGTTCTGCTCCATCGCGCACCGCGCCGTAATTCTTGTCCCGCTGTACTCCGCCGCCTCAATCACCAGCACCCCCACGCTCATCCCGCTCAAAATCCGGTTCCGAATCGGAAAGTTCTGCGGTGCAGGAAACGTCCCCAGCGGATACTCGCTCACTATTGTCCCGCCCGTCGCCACAATACTCTCCGCCAGCTTCTTGTTCTCCTTGGGATAGATCACATCGATCCCCGTCCCCCAAACCGCCACAGTCTTCCCACCCGCCTCAATCGCGCCTTTATGCGCCGCCGTGTCCACCCCCCGAGCCATCCCGCTCAGGATCACCAGCCGCCGATTCGCCAGATCCCGCGACAACAGCTCCGCCATCCCAGCTCCATACGGCGAAGGCTGCCGCGTCCCCACCACCGCAATTCCCGGCCGCGCCAGCTGCGTCACATCACCGCGAATCCAAAGCACCGCCGGCGGATCATAGATCTCCCGCAGCCGCTCCGGATAAGCTTCATCCTCCGGCGTCAACACAGTCCCACCCCCCTCAGCGACGCGCTTCATCTCATCCTCAGCCGCCGCCCGTGCCTTCCCTTCAAAACAGAACTGCGCCGCAGCAGCTGGCATCCCCAGCCCCTCCAACTCCGTCAACGAAGCCTCAAACAACCGCTCCGCCGCCCCCAGCCGCCCCATCGCCTTCCATATCCGCGTAGGCCCCATCCCCGGCGTCAACATCAACGCCATCCATGCCAGCTTTGCCAGTTCCCGCTTCCCCACATCACCCGCTTCATACCGCTCTGCGAAGCTCATCCCTCTGATTCCTCTCAACTTGGATCCCACCTTCTCTTCAACCTAAATATATAGGCACGTCCAGCGGTCACAACTACCCCCAATTGGTCATCCCTAAAAACCTCCACACTCAAACCACTCCGTAATCTTCTTCTCGCATCTAACCAATTCCCGCCCCAGTGCGGAGGGAGAACCCCATGTTTAAGCGTCTCATTTTGACCGGGCCCCTCGTCCTCGCTCTCGCCCTAGTCATTCCCGCCCACGCCGACACCATCATCTACAGCGCTATTCTCCTGGGATCCAACGAAGTCCCTCCGACTGGAAGTCCCGGAACAGGCACCGGCCTCTTCACCCTCAACGGCAATCTCTTGACGATTAACGAATCCTTCACCGGATTGACCGCTCCCGCAAGCGCAGCACACATTCATTGCTGCGGTCCTGCGGGAGTCAACGAAATAGTAGCGGTTCCGTTCACCCCGTTCCCAAATGCTACTTCTGGAACCTTCAACGCTACCGTCGATCTGTCCCTTGCCGCTACCTACAACGCGGCCTTTATCACCCAGGAGGGTGGCACCGTTGCCGGCGCGGAAGCTGACTTTATCGCCGCGTTCAATAGTGGAAACACATACGCCAACATTCACAACGCCAACTTCCCTGGTGGAGAGATTCGAGGCCAGATCACACCGGAGCCGTCCACTCTCCTGCTGCTTGGCACAGGCTTGATTGCGTCGATGCAGGCAGTACGCAGAAGAATTCAAGCCTAGAGAGGACGATCGAGAAGAGCCTCCGCTGCCAACCATCGGCGAAGGCTCTTCTCCCGCCTCACCCCAGCGACTGAATCAACCCGCGGATATACCCATAACAAAACGCGAACGACTGCAAACCCTCCGGATCATTCGGCGCAACCGGCACATGATCGGGCATCAATAGATACGGATAACCCACCTCGCGATACACCCGAATCGCCTTCACAAAATCCACGTCGCCCTCGTCCGGATACACCTCCACAAAATCATTCCGATGCCCGCGAATGTTGCGGAAGTGAACATTGAAGATCTTCTTGCGCGTCCCAAAGTACCGAATCACGTCATAGATCTCCGTCCCCGGATCAGCAAGCATCTCCGACACCGTACCCTGGCAGAAGTTCAACCCGTGATACTCGCTCTCCTGAATCGCAATGAACTTCTTCAGTCCATCAACCGTCCCAAGCACACGATCCACACCCTGATAGCCCTCCGGAGGCACACCCGGGTCCTGCGGATGACATGCCATGCGAATCTTGTACTCATTCGCCACCGGAATCACACGATCAAGAAAATACGTGATCCGCTCCCAGAACATATCGGCGTCAACATGACCCGCAATGGTCAGCGGCGTCTTGGGATGCGCCTCCGCAAGCCTCCACTGGCTGTAGCTCGCGTCTCCCCGCCCCGGCGTCCTGCCAGTGCGCAGCACCCCAAGAATGCTCATGTTGTACTTGATCGACGGCAACCCCACCTGCGCACAGTTCTTGATAAGCGTCTGGATCGATTCAATATCCCGGTCGCGCTCAGGACTCCGCGCCAGCATGATCGCAGGATGCTTCTCGTTATCGATATAGCTCGATGTCAACACCGGCGGCCCAACGCAATCGATCTCGACACCGTTCTTCGTGGCAAGGTCCTTCATGCGGCTCAACTCATCTACCGTCGCATAAATCCTTCCGTCCGCAATCTCCGGATATCCGCAGATATTCCTCACTCCATACCGCGCCAGGTACTTCAGATGCGTATCATTCGTCGGCGCACTCTGGCACCCAAGCTTCATCATCACAGGCTTCGTCGCAGGCGCTGCAGCAGCAGCTAACGCCGTCGATTCCTGGCCAACCGCAAGCGCCGCCACACCGGAGGATGAGATAAATTGCCGTCTATTCATAGAATGAATGCACCACGCCCTTGCAGACTTCTTCCGTACACCCCTGCCAAAACAAAAGACAGTCCGCCCATGGCCATCGCCACAAACAGACTCGTGACCTCATCGCCGTTACGAATCGCACCCGCCACTCGAGGGATATGCAGCAGGACGACCCAAAGAAGAAACATCGTTCCCAAAAGCATCGCCGCCATCCCCAGTATCTTTTTTGTCGCAATACTGATTGCCGCAGCAACAAACGCGATGCCGGTAAAGTAAGCCCAGAACAAACGCGCCGGGATCCACGCCGGCACCAGCGTCGCCACAAAACCCGCATACATAAAATGCTGCACAGCAAAAACCACCAGTGAAATGGCAATCAGAAAGCGGCCCACATCGGCCAGCCTCCACACAACGTTGTCCCACGACTGAGAACCCAATCCATCCGCCGGGAAACTCGCAGCCAACACCCACGCCCCGCCAACCATCGCCAGAATCTCGAAGAGGACAGTCCACGGACCCGGATCACGTATCCGCGTTACCAGCGCCGGCACATAGCGAAGCAAACCATAGAGAAGCAGAACGGCTCCCAACACAATCGCAACCAATCGGGCCATCCTGCCCGTTGCGATGCTCACGCCGGCCAGAATAAATCCCACACAAGCAAGCCAGTCCAGAAACAACACCCCGCGGCTCCACGGAGGGCCAGGAAGCGGGCCGCTCATTGAACTGACAAAGATCAAAAATTGAGCGCCAAAAAACACCATCGCAATCGCAAAAAATAATCGGCCAGCTGTGAGCAATCCGTTCATACTCTTCGCTCCGTTGAAAACGATCTGCACCGTAACGTGAGAATCCTACTATGAACCGTTACTCCGACCCTTCATCGCACCGCTTGCACTCCATCAAACTCCCAATTCGCGCCGCTCTTCCTTCTTCACTCAACACCCACTCCCGCACCGTCCACGGCGGATCATGCCGCACATGCTGCCCATGCCCGCACTCCAGCCGCGCCGCCCAATGCCCTTCCTCGTCCCGATAAAAACTCACCACCGCCCTCTGCATCACACACCCTCATCGAACATCCAATAAACTATACCTTTGATGACTCCATCACCATTCACCAGGCTCCGCGTCGCCGCCATCAACTTCCTCAACCCCGCTCCCCTCATGTGGGACTTCGAACACCCACCCCTCGCCGAACATCTCGCCCACCACTACATCCTCCACTACACCCAGCCCTCGCTCTGCGCCGACGAACTCCTCGCCGCCCGCGCAGATCTCGGCCTCATCCCCATCGCCTCCCTCACGCCCGATCTCGCCATCGTCCCCGGCTGTACCATCGCCTCGCTCAACGAAGTCCGCTCCATCCAACTCATCGTTAAATCTCCCAACACGAAATCTCCTCACACCCTCAGCTCCGTCCGCACCATCGCCGCCGACACCGCCTCCCGCAGTTCCCTCGCCTACGCCGAAATCCTGTTCCGCAAATTCCACAACACCCAACCCGCCTTCCTCCCCGCCGCAGCCGACCCCATCGCCATGCTGCAACAAGCAGACGCCGCCATCCTCATCGGCGATCCCGCCCTCCTCGCCCTCGAATCCCGCGAAGCGATAGAAAAAAAAATCGGCCCCTGCCAATGGT
>WNFD01000275.1_pt1 | contig 50040 bp, 39 predicted proteins | sample 5400491 | NCBI WGS metagenome assembly WNFD01 (sample SAMN13153343, study PRJNA577476) | soil metagenome | isolation source: 120 cm saprolite under Douglas fir tree site 2 hole 2 replicate 2 | place: USA:California | collected 2015-04-18
GACCCGATCCGCGCAACCCATCTGGGCCAGCGGTCGATCCGACCGCACACACAGGCCGGACACATGACCGCAATCGACCAGACCCGTCAAAACTGCAAAACTCCTTGCGAAGCGGGGGCCGTCCACACATGGGTTCCGGACCTGCCGCTTCGCGGCATCCCGGAATGACACTTGAGTGTTGCGGTGAGGATTACTCCGCCGCCAGCCGGCGCTCGCCGATGCCGAGTTCGGCGACGCGTGCCTGGGTGTAGAGGTCGGTCCAGTTCGACAGCGCGAAATCGGTGACTTGGCGCGGATCGTAGGGGCGGTCGGCGATCTTTAGTTCCTTGCCGACGATATAGACCGCACGCAGATGCCGCCGGTCCTGCAGCACGCGGATATCGGCAAGCGGCGACCCGTCGAGCACGATGAAATCGGCGGCGCGTCCGGGTTCGAGCACGCCGATCTGGTCGCCCTCGCTCATGAACCGCGCATTCGTCTCGGTCGCGGCGCGCAACGCCCCCGCCGGGGTGAAGCCGAGATCGGCGACGAACAGCTCGAGTTCCTTGGCGTGCCATTCGCCGTAGGGGGTGATCGCGAACCCCGAATCGGTGCCGGTAAGGAAGGGCACGCCCGCGGCGACCGCCTTCTTCAGCCGGGCGATTCCGAGCCGGTAGCGCCGCTCGGTCTGCTCGACCCGGCCTTTCAGATAGGCCGGTTCATGCGGCTGGGTGAAATCGACCGTGTTGCGCGGATGCGTCAGGGTCGGGCACAGCGCGCTGCCGCTTGCCAGCATCGCGGCGATGCATTCCTCGTCGAGATCGAAGCCGTGGAAGATCAGATCAACCCCGGCCCGCGCCGCATAGAGCGTCGCCTCGCGGCCCACCGAATGCGAGATCGCCTTCCTGCCGAGGCGATGGCTCTCGCGCACGATGATGTCGGTCTCTTCCTGGGTGAACGCTGCGATCAGCTCGCCATCGGGGCGGCGCTGGATGCCGTCGAGCGCGATCTTGATGCAATCGACGCCGTTCTTGACCTGGCGCCGCACCTCCTCGACCGCCTCGCCCACGTTGGTGACGAGCTTGCCGATCGAGGTCTCGGGAGCGCCGATCCAGGTCGGATACCAGTCGGTGAGGCCCTGATGCGTCGTGAGATACGGCCCCGCCGCCATGACCCGCGGCCCGTCGAAGAGACCGGCGCGGATCGCGTTGCGGATCGACAGCGAGATCTGGCCCGCGTCGCCCGGCGAGCAGATCGCGGTGTAGCCCGAGGCGGCGATCTTCTGGGCAAAGAACATCCCGCGCAACGCCCGGAACTCCAGGGGGCTGTAGAGGTCGATGTCCTCCTCGCTCTTGGCGTTGCCGTAGGCGAGGTGGGTATGGACGTCGATGAGGCCCGGCATCACGAAACCGCCGGAATGGTCGATCAGCCGGTCGGCCTTTGTCCGGCGCGGCGCCGCGGCTTCGGGCCCGACATAGTCGAGCCGGCCCTCGCCGTCGAAGACCAGCATGCCGCCCTTCTGCGCGTCGTCGTCATCTCCGGTGAACAGGCTGCCGCAGCGGACAAAGGTTTTCATGGTGTCGCTCCCTCAAATTTCCCTCTCCGCCCTTCAGGGGGGAGAGGGAGGGGCCCAGCGCAAAGCGCTGGGAGGGTGAGGTGGGTGTCGGCAGGCGCTCTGGAATCCCCCACCTCACCCCTACCCTCTCCGCCCCCGAGGGCGGAGAGGGAGGGTACGGATCAGGGCGTCGCGTGGTGCATGAAGCGTTCCGGCGGCGCCTCGCCCCACGGTCCGCCGATCTCGCCGCGGCCCCACAGGTTGGCCGGCACGCTGGCGTTCAACACGTCGGTGTCGGCCCAGTGCTCATGCACCCGGCCCCACGGGTCGCCCCAGTAGTCGAACACCTGGCTGCCGAGCGAATGGCGTCCGATGCCCCAGAAGTGTTCGTAGCCCTTCTCCACCAGGTGCTCGTGGCCGATCATGATGTCGTCCATATCGGCCGCTTCGTAAGACAGGTGGTTGAGACCCGCCTTGTCGCTGCGGATGCAGAAGAAGACATGGTGGTCGACATAATCATCGCCGCGGTCGAGCCGGTTGAACGAGCCGACCAGATTTTCCTTCTTATCGGCATACACTTCGTCGGAGCAGCGGAAGCCGAGCGTCTCGCGATACCAGCCGAGCGTCTTTTCGAACTGCGGGGAATGCACGACGAAATGGCCGATGCGCTTGACGTGGCTCGGGCCGCGTTCGACGCGGTAGAGGGCGTTGCGGCGGCGGGTCTTGTCTTCGCCGATGTTGACCGCCGGGCGCACCACCACGATTTTCGGCAATTGCGCCATCCCGTGGACGATTTCGACCTGGAACCCGTCAGGGTCGGTGAGGCGCACGCGCTTCCCGCCGCCCGGCTCGTCGATGCTCTCGACCGGCGAGGCACCCGGGGCGCGCGCCAGCTTTTCGAGGTCTTCCAGGCTCCCGGCATGGAGCGCGATGCCGACATATTTGGGCGCACCCAATTCGGTGACATGGATGTGGTGCGGCGAGTCGGTCCCGCGCATGTAGAGCGCGGTCTTGGTGCGATCGGCGCGGACCATGCCGAATGCGGTCAGAAATTCCTCCTGCTTGTCGAGATCGGGCGAGCGCAGCCGCCCGTAGGCGAGATCGACGGCTTTGATCACAGGCATCAGAACCTCCCGGTGTGTGTTGGGATCAATATAATCGTTATCCCGCCGCGCGGGTATCGACATCCTCGCCGAAGCAGATGACGTAGCCGTCGAGGTCGCGGACCTCAAGCTCCTTCATGCCGTAGATCCGCAGCTGGGGCGGCCCGAGCAGGTCTGCGATCCCTGTCACTCGCGGCATGACGCATCTCCGCTCGGCTGGCTGCTGTTGTAGGACGGCTCGGGTCGGCCGAGCCAGCACAAACAGCACCGGCCACCTCCTGCGTCAACCAATCCGCCGGCTTTTGACGGCTGGGGAATTACTGCCGCGGTCATCGTGTTTTTTCCCCAGGAGCGGAGATCCGAGCGAGGCGGCATCGCGCAGCAATTGTGCAGCCGGCTGGCTCCGAAGTAACGCAAAGGGTGCAGAATAATGAAGACGACATCATTTCGGTTGCGGGTCCTGGCGCAGGTTCTGCCATTCCTCTTGATCGCCCCCGGGCTGGCGCTGGCGCAGACACCGCCGACGCGCAGCCAGGCCACGGCCGCCCTCAACCCGGCCAATCCGGCGGTGGCGCACTACACGCGGCAGCAGATCGATCAGCTGACGGCGCCGATCGCCCTCTACCCGGACCAGCTGCTCTCCCAGGTGCTGATGGCGGCAACCTACCCGCAGCAGATCATCGACGCCGCCCACTGGCTCAAGGATCCGGGCAACGCGGAGCTCAAAGGCGATGCGCTGGTCGCCGCACTGCAGCCGCTCCCGTGGGATCCGAGCGTCAAGGCGCTGGTGGCGTTTCCCCAAATCATCGCGATGATGACCGACCACATCGAGTGGACCGAAGCCCTCGGCGTCGCCTTCACCACCCAGCAGGCCGAGGTGATGGTTCGGGTCCAGGCGCTGCGCCACCTCGCGTTCAAATCCGGGCAGCTCAACAAGCTGCGCCATCTCGCGGTCCGCCAGGAAGGCCCCGTCATCGTGATCTCCCCGGACGAGGCGGATCAGATCTTCGTCCCGGTATACAACCCGGTTGTCGTTTACGGCGAATGGCCGGACCGCGACTTCCCACCGGTTTTCATCCCGCCGCCGCCGGATTTCGTGGCCGAGACGATCGAACCCGGCATCGAACTCAGCACCGGCTTTGGCATTGTCGCGCCGCTGTGGGGCTGGAGCCGCCCGGATTGGCGCGCCAACCGGATCACGGTCGACCGGGTCGGGTTCAGCCGGATCACCCGGAATCTTCAGGCGCCGCCCAACAATGTCTGGCGCCACTCCGGCCCGGTGGTTCTGGTATCGCCCGGCGCGGTTTCGCGCACCGGTGCGGCGGCGGTTCCACCGGGCACGGTGGCTCCAGCCGCCGCGGCTGCTGTCGTCAGCCTGCCGCAGCGAGCGGCCGCCCAGCCGGCGCTGATCCAAAATCAGACAACGGCCTCGCAGCCGGCCGCGCAGCCGGGGCGGGCCCAAACGACGACCGGTCGGCCCGCCACGGCACAACCGGGGCAGGCCCAGACCACACCGACGCAACCCGGCATGGCGCGGCCGGGGCAGGCCCAGACGGCGCCAACGCGCCCGGCGGGGACGGAAGGGACCACGTCCGAGCCCGGCAGGCCGCAGGCGCGGACTACGCATCCGGGGGCAGGTGAGCCTGCGACGCACCCTCGCGCGGGCGGGGAACCCGCCACCGGCCAGACGACAGCGACGCAGCCCGGCAGAACGCAGCCGACCGAGCGCCAATCCGGGCAATCCACGGCAATGCCGACCCCGCCGGGTAGGGGCCTGGGAACGGCGATCGCACCGAGCGCAAACCAATCACGGGAACGTGCCTCGATGCCGTCTGTCGTCAGACCTCCGGAGCGCACCATGCAGTCCGCTCCGGAGCAGGCCGGCGCGAGGCCGCCGGTTGGCGCCCAGGAGCCGATGCAACGCACCCCCGAACACGCCGCAAGGCCACCCTCGGGCCCGCCGCAGATGGCTCCTCAAGGGCCGTCGGCGCAGCGGCCGGCACCGGAACGCGTCGGCCAGGGCAGCTCCGCGCCGCCTGCACATGCGACCCCGCCAGCCGCCCAACCAAGGCCACAGCCGCATGAGCCCGCCGGGGCGCGTCCGGCAGGGCGGGAGGAGGGCGGCGGCAGAGAACGCTAAGAGCGTACCCGGAAGGCTCGATCCGGCTCGGCGGCCCTATTCTCTGTATGACGGGTCGAGCCGGTCGAGCTTGCGCAGCAATGCCGGCCAGTCGAGTTTGTTCGGGTCGTGGCCGCGTGCCGCGCCGGCGCTGGATTTGGCATAGCCGGCGCTGACGACCCCATCGGAGAGCGGGTTGAACTCGGCGCCTGACTGCTGAAAGGCGAGCTGCATCGCGCAGGCGCGCTCCATCCGGTAGGTCGCGACAAAAGCCTCGGCGATGCTGCGCCCGATGACGAATAGGCCATGGTTGCGCAGCACCATGATGTGCTTGTCGCCGAAATCGGCGAGGAAACGCTGGCGCTCGTCGAGGCTTCTCCCGGTGCCCTCATAGTCGTGATAGGCGATGTCGCCGATCACCTGGAGCGCATGCTGATTGAGCGGCAGCAGCCCGCCCTTCTGCATCGACACGGCGCATCCGGCGACCGTATGGGTGTGGATCACGCAATCGATGTCCCGTCGGGCCATGTGGATCATGCCGGGGATCGCGAAGCCGCCGCTGTTGATCTCGTCGTGCGACGGCTCGACCTTGTTACCGTCGGCATCGATCTTGACCAGCGACGAGGCGGTGATCTCGTCGTACAGCATGCCGAAACAGTTGATCAGAAAGTGATCTTGCGCTTCCGGCACGCGCGCCGTGATCCGGGTGTTGATGAGATCCGACCAGCCGAACAGATCGACGAGGCGGTAACAGGCGGCGAGATCTATTCGCGTCTGCCATTCGGCTTCGCTCATGCGCTGCGTCGGCATCGCCGTTACGGCCATCGCGGTTCCTCCCGATACGATGAGAAATCAGCGCATGCGCCGCGCGCCGGTGTCAAGCAATCGGTCGCGATCAGCAATGCGCGATCTTTGGTAGGCAGCGGCGCCAAACCCGGCTATAGCGGCAGCGCGACACAATCCAGGATTTGGACCGGACCATGGAGCTTCCCGACAGCGTCAAGGCAATTGGCGAGCAGGTCGAGCATCAGCGTGAGACGGGGGGCGGCGAGATTACGCCGGGGCCCGAGCTGTTCGAGGCCTATGACGTCTTCGCCGCCGAGCTTCAGCAGATCTTCACGCAGCCCTGGCTGGCGGTCGACCATGCCAGCCGGCTCGCCGCCGACGGCGATTATGTGCGCGCCGATATCGGCTCGCGCTCGCTCGTTCTGGTCCGCGAGAGCGCCGACCAGATCCACGCTCTACGCAACGCCTGCCTGCATGCCGGATACCGCGTGTGCGAGGCGGAAGCCGGCAACGCCACTCATCTCTATTGCGCGTATCACGGCTGGTCCTATGCGCTCGACGGCAAGCTGACCGACCCGATGCTGCAGCCGAAAATGACCGACCGCTCGCGGTTTCGCCTGGCGCGTTACGCGATGCAGATCAAGCGCGGGCTGATCCTCGTCGACCCATCGGCGGTCGCGCCCGAGCCGCCGCCGGCCGGGCCGGTCGAACTCGGATCGGTTCCGCTCGACCTCGCCGATCGGGCGGTAAGCCGCCGCCAACATTACAAGACGAATTGGAATTGGAAGCGGCTGCGCCAGTTTCTTTGGGCGTCGCCCGGTCTGGCGCTCGGTCGCGGCGAGTGTGACGAGGTGGTCCCCCTTGGCCCGCTGAGCCTCGTCGCGCTGGGCGATGGGGACGCGGCCTTGCTCCGCATCATTCCGCGCTTCCCTGGCCAGACCGATGTCGAACTGGTGCAGATGCCGATGCCGGGCGGAGCAGGGCACGCCAATGGCGCGGTCGATCCGATCGGCGATGCGCTGAGCGAGGCCGGCGACGGCGTCGCCGCGGCGCCGCTCGACCGCGAGTTCTATGGCTGGTACTGGTCGCAGATGGTGCCTCTAGCCAACTGAGCGAGGGTCGCCGCGATGGAGTTCCGCACCCTCGCCGAGGGGCTGCAGTTCCCCGAGGGGCCGGTGGCGCTTGGCGACGGCTCGGTGCTGCTCGTCGAGATCGCCGGCGGCGCCGTCACTCGGGTCGATGCTGACGGCGGGAAAAGCATCGTCGCGCGAACCGGCGGCGGGCCAAACGGCGCCGCAATCGGCCCCGACGGCAAATGCTATGTCGCCAACAACGGCGGTTTCGAATGGCACCGCGAGGGCAGCCACATCCGGCCGCTGACGCAGGCGCGCGACTATGCGGGCGGCCGGATCGAGCGGGTCGATCTAAAAACCGGCGCGGTCGAGGCGCTCTATGTCGCCTGCGGTGAAATCCCGCTCAAAGGACCGAACGATCTCGTATTCGACGCCCAGGGCGGGATCTATTTCACCGATCTCGGCAAGCGGCGGCCGCGCGAGATGGATATCGGCGCGGTTTATTACGCCAAGGCCGATGGCTCCTTCGTCACCGAAGTCGCGTACCCGATGGTGACGCCGAACGGCATCGGCCTCTCGCCGGACGGCAACACGCTCTACGTCGCCGAGACCGAGGCGGCGCGGCTCTGGGCGTTTCCGATCGAGGCTCCCGGGGTGGTCAGGAAGGAGCCATGGCCGTCGCCGCACGGCGGGCGTTTGGTTGCCGGGATGGGCGGGTATCAGCGCTTCGATTCGCTGGCGGTGCAGGAAGACGGGCGGATCTGCGTCGCGACCCTGATCAATGGCGGGATCACCGTGATCTCGTCGGATGGGAGGCACATCGAGCACTATCCGATGCCCGATCCAATGACGACCAACATCTGCTTTGGCGGCCCCGACATGAAGACCGCCTACATCACCCTCTCATGGACCGGCCGCCTCGTCGCGGTCGACTGGCCGTCCGCGGGGCTGCGGCTCAACCACCCGGGCTGAGCCGCGGCAGGCGTGGAGTTCCGAACAATCGATCCCAAAATCCCCCGTGGCGGCTACCCCGCCGCGGCGTCGGCGCGGGCGCGGCGGGTGGGGGCGGCGAGGGCGGGGGCGGCGCGGTTTCCCTTGACCAGCACCGCTTCGAGGGCGGTGCGGATCTCGGCGAGTTTCTGCTCGTGCTCGACCTTATGGCCGAACAGGTTCTTGACGTAGAAGACGTCGACGACCTTTTCGCCGTAGGTCGAGATCTTGGCGCTGGAGACCTGCAGGCTGAGCCGGGTCAATTCGCGGGTTACCTCCCACAATAGCCCGGGGCGGTCGCGGCCATTGACCTCAATGACGGTATGCGAGCGGCTCGCCAGATTGTCGATGAGGACGCGCGGCGGCACGGTGAAGACGCTCATCCGGCTGGGGTAGGCCGGCGCGCGCTCCAGCTCGATATGCGGCTTCAGGTCGCCGGTCAGCACGCTCTCGAAGGTGACGGCGAGCTTCGCCAGCTTGTCGGGGCGGTCGAACGGGGTGCCGTCGCGGTCCTGCACCCACAGCGTGTCGAGCGCCATGCCGTTGGTCATCGTCATGATCTTGGCGTCGACGATGTTGGCGCCCGATACCGCGAGCGCACCGGCGATGCGCGAGAAGAGGCCGGGGTGATCGGCGGTGTAGAGCGTGAGCTCGGTCACCGCGCGCGCCGGATCGATGCGCTTCTCGACGGTCAGCGGCGCGCCGCTCGAATCGGCCTCGCGCATCAGGCGGGCATGGCGAGCGTGGGTGTCGGCGTCGAGCGACAGCCAGTAGAACGGGTAGCCGCGGCTGGTAAAGGCGTCGGACTCCTCGTCGGTGAAGTCGGGGAGCAGCGCGCGCGCCGCGGCTTGCGCGGCGGCGATCCGCGAATCGCGGGCTTCGACGGTGAGGCCGCCCGAGATGACGTCGAGCGCGCTGTGGTAGAGCTCGCGCAACAAAGCCGCCTTCCAGCCATTCCACACCTTGGGCCCGACCGCGCGGATGTCGGCGGCGGTCAGCACCAGGAGCAGCTTGAGGCGTTCCGGAGATTGCACCCGGTCGACAAAGTTCTGGATCGTCTGCGGGTCGGAGATGTCGAGCTTGAAGGCGGCGCTGCTCATCAAGAGATGCCAGCGCACCAGCCAGGCGACGGTCTCGGTCTCCTCGGCAGAGAGCCCGAGGCGTGGGCCCAGTTTCAGCGCGACCTTCTCGCCGAGCTGGGAATGGTCGCCGCCGCGGCCTTTGGCGATGTCGTGCAGCAGGGTTGCCAGATAGAGCGCCCGGCGCGACAGGATCGTTGGCATGATCGCGCTGGCGACCGGCAGCTCCGCCTTCAGCTGACCCGTCTCGATCTGGTGCAGGATACCGATCGCAAACAGCGTGTGCTCGTCGACCGTGTAGACATGGTACATGTCGTACTGCATCTGCGCGACGACGCGGCCGAAATCGGGAATGAACTTGCCGAAGACGCCGGCCTCGTTCATGCGCCGCAAGGTGATTTCCGGGTTCTTCTTCGAGGTCAGGATTTCGAGGAACAGGCGGTTGGCCTCGGGATCCTCGCGCAGCCTTGCATCGATGAGGCGCAGCGACTGGGTCACCGCGCGCAGGGCGCGCGGGTGGATGTCGAGGTCGTGCTCCTGGGCGACATGAAACAGCCGTAAGAGCGCGATCGGATCGTTCGCGAAAAAATCCTCGCTGGGGATGGTCAGCCGGTCGCCATCAACGCCGAAGCCGCCGAGCGCGCGCCGCGTCTGGCCCCACCGCAACCACGCCAGCCGGCGCTTGCCTTTCTGGTCGATTTCGAGGATCGCGCAGAAGATGCGGGTCAGATCGCCGACATCCTTCGCGACCAGGAAGTAATGCTTCATGAAACGCTCGACGCCGCGCGAGCCGGTATGGTCGGTATAGCCCATCCGGGCGCCGATCTCGGTCTGCATGTCGAAGGTGAGGCGCTCCTCGGCGCGTTCCGCGAGGTAATGCAGGTGGCAGCGCACGGTCCACAGAAAGCTCTGGGCGCGCTCGAACCGCGTCGATTCCTCGGCGGACAGCACCCCCAGCTCGACGAGCTTCGCGACGTCGTCGATCCGGTAGATGTATTTGGCGATCCAGAACAGCGTGTGCAGGTCTCTGAGCCCGCCCTTACCCTCCTTGACGTTGGGTTCCAGCTGGTAGCGGCTGTCGCCGACCCTGACATGGCGCGCGTCCCGCTCGGCGAGCTTGGCTTCGACGAACTGCGCCGCGGTGCCCCGCGCGATCTCGGATTCGAACCGCGTTTTCAGCTCGATGAAGAGCGCCTGCTCGCCCCATAAATAGCGCGCCTCGAGGAGCGCCGTGCGGATCGTCAGATCGGCCTTGGCGTAGCGTAGGCACTCGGCGACCGAGCGCGTCGCCTGGCCGACCTTGAGACCCAGATCCCATAACAGATAGAGCAGAGATTCGATGACCTGCTCGGTATGCGGCGTCTGCTTGTAGGGCAGCAGAAACAACAGATCGATATCCGAGAACGGGGCCAGCTCTCCCCTTCCATAGCCCCCCACCGCGACGATCGCCATCTTTTCGCCGGCGGTCGGGTTGGCCATCGGGTAGATCGTCTCGGTGACCAAATCGTGGAGCGCCCGGATCAGCTGATCGACCAGAAAAGATTGCTCCCGCACCGCGCGGGCGGCGGTGCCGTCGGCTTCGAACCGGCGGCGGATCTCGGCGCGTCCGCGGGCGAGCGCCGCCTTCAATGGCGGCAGCAGCGCGCGGCGGTCGAGCGCCGGCGCCGGGGAATCGGCGATCGCCTGAGCCAGCTCTTCGGCGAGCGCCCGCCGGTCGATGATGTCGCGTTGCCGCAGGATGGTGGCCATCATCTCCTCAAAGGTGCCGCCCGGCGTCGACGCTGATGATCGAGCCGGTGGTATGCGTCAGATGGGTAACGCAGGAGATCACCGCCAGCGCCACGTCCTCGGCTTCGATCGCGCGCTTCAAGGGCGTCGACGCAGCCGCCTTTGCCATCATCTCTTCCGTGCGGCCGGGGACGAAGCCGGTATGCACCATGCCGGGGGCAACGACGACGACGCGGATTTCCGGGCCGAGCACGCGCGCCAGCGCCATGCTCATCGTGTTGAGTGCGGCCTTGGAGGCGCCATAGATGATCGAGCTGCCGGTGCCGGACTGCGCCGCGCCCGAGGAAATGTTGACGATGACCCCATCGCCCGACTCGCGCAGCAGCGGGACAAAGGCGCGGATCATCGCGAAGGGCCCCCGCACATTGGCGGTCAGCACCTGGTCGATCAAATCGTCGTCGAGCGCGTCGAGATCGTGGTGCGGCACCATTCGGGTGAACCCGGCGGAATTAACCAGGATGTCGGCGCGGCCGAACTCCTCCCTGACCGCGTCGGCGACCTTGCGGATCTGGGCGGTGTCCTCGAGCGGCAGATGCATCGCCCGGTGTCCGCTGCCGGCCAATTGGCCGACCACGGCGTTGGCGCGCTCGGCCCCCTTGTTGTAGCCGACGACGACCCGCGCTCCCGCTTCGGCGAAAAGCCGCGCGCTGGCCGCGCCGATCCCGCTGCTGGCGCCGGTGACGACCGCGACCTTGCCGTCGAGACCCTTGCCGATCTGCGCCGCCATGCTGTTCCTCCTGTCGTGCGTCCGCACCGATGCTACGCGCTCGATCGGGGTATTGTCACCGCGTTCGGCCGAGGCGCGGCGCGATAAGGCCGAGACTTGCACGGGTTTAGCTCTATTTTATCGATTGGCGGATTACCTTTGCGGTGATCTGCTTGCGCCGGTGTCGGGTTCTACGAGAAGGTATGGCGATGCAGGAACGGATTTTAATCACCGGGGGAGCCGGGTATATCGGGTGCGTCATGGTGCCGGCGCTGTTGGAGGCGGGCTACCACGTCACGCTGCTCGACCGCTTTCCCGAGGGCGACGCCGTCTTGGCCGGGTGCTGTGGGTTTGACGGCTTTTCGCCGGTCAAGGGCGATGCGCGTGACGCGAGCCTTCTGCGCAAGCTGATCGCCAAGGCCGACATCGTGATCCCGCTCGCCGCCCTGGTCGGGGCGCCGCTCTGCGCTCAGGACCCGGTCAACGCGGTCTCGGTCAATCGCGACGCCGTCCTCCAGCTATTGGGGATGGTGAGCAAAAATCAGCGGCTCGTCTTCCCGAACTCCAATTCGGGATACGGCATCGGCCAGCGCAACCAGTATTGCACCGAAGAGACCCCGCTGCGCCCGGTGTCGCTCTACGGAACGACCAAAACGGAGGCCGAACAGGCGATCCTGGACAGCGGCAACGGCATCACGCTGCGCCTCGCGACGGTGTTCGGCATGTCGCCGCGGATGCGCCTCGATCTCCTCGTCAACGACTTCACCTACCGGGCGGTCACCGATCGCGCCGTGATCGTGTTCGAAGGCCATTTCAAGCGCAATTACATCCATATCCGCGATGTCGCCAAGGCGTTCATGCATGCGCTCGCCAACTACGAGAGCATGAACAATCAGCCCTACAATGTCGGGTTGTCCGAGGCCAATCTGTCGAAGCTCGACTTGTGCGCCAAGATCAAGGAGCACGTCGCGCATTTCGTCTATGTCGAAGCACCGATCGGGGAAGACCCGGATAAGCGGGACTACATCGTATCGAATGCAAAGCTCGAGGCGACCGGCTGGCAGCCCGACTGGCCGATCGATCGGGGAATCCGCGAGCTGGTCAAAGGCTTTACGATGCTGCGCAACGCGCGCTTCAGCAATGTCTGACACCGGCGCGGGGATAAAGCGTCGGTTGGAGCCGGCGTCATGATGATCGCGGTGCGGACGCCGCTGCGCGTCAGCCTGTTTGGGGGCGGAACCGATTATCCGGCGTATTTTCACCGCGAGCCGGGCGCCGTGCTCGGGTTTACGATCGACAAATACATCTATTTGAGCGCGCTGCGACTGACCGCCTCCGTCGATTACCGCTACCGGCTGAGTTATTCCCTGGTCGAGAACGTCGACAGCGTCGCCGCGATCCGGCACCCGGTGATCCGTACGGTGCTGCAGCATTACGGGTTTGACGAGCCGACCGATTTCTCGGTCCAGGCCGACTTGCCGGCGTCGGTTGGGCTCGGCAGTTCGTCTGCCTTCACCGTCAGCGTGATCAGCCTGGTCTCCCATCTGATGGGCACGCCGCGAACCCGGATGGAGCTGGCGCGCGAGGCAATTCATACCGAGCAGGTGCTGTTGCGCGAGAATGTCGGCGTGCAGGACCAGCTGCACGCCAGCTTTGGCGGGATCAACCGCTTCGATCTCTACGGCGACAGCTTTCGCATCGCCCCGGTCACGATCTCGGGATACGATCTGGCCGTGCTCGCGGATTGGATGGTGCTGGTCTACACCGGGGTGAAGCGGCACGCCTCGGCAATCGTCGCCGAGCAGGTGCGGAGCACGGCGCAAGGCTCGCTCGACAGCGAGCTGCGCGAGATGCTCGGTCTCGTCGATGCCGCTCAGCAGATCCTCGAGGATGCCGGGCGGCGCGACGACGCGCCGGCTCGCATCGGCGCTCTGCTGCACCAGAGCTGGCAGGTCAAAAAGCGCCTGTCGTCGCAAGTCACCGGGCCGCAGATCGATGATCTCTACGAATTGTGCCTCGGCAACGGGGCCATCGGCGGCAAATTATGCGGCGCCGGCGGCGGCGGGTTTCTGCTGATGGTCGTTCCGCCGGACCGGCGCGCGGGCTTCGAGCAGGCGATCGGCGAGCGCCAATGCGTGCGTTTCCGGATCGATTGCGAGGGGACGGTGCTGCTGTCCTCTTCGGCGTCCGCGCAGCGCGCGCTCGCGTGAATCGCGGGGAAACGCTGGACAACCCCGACCCCCGGCCCCAGGTTAGGCCGTCAAACCTAGCGAGCATACGAGCGCTGTGCTACGGGAAGCCGCGGCGGCGCGCACATCATCAGGAGCCTGTAGCTCAGCCGGTAGAGCAACTGACTTTTAATCAGTAGGTCATGGGTTCGAATCCCATCGGGCTCACCAATTCTTTCAATGCGTTACGGCAGTCATCCGCAAAGGCTTCGCCGGCCTAGATATCTTCAAGGTATCCCCGGAACCGAACTCGCGCCGGTATGCGGCACTGGAAAATCGCCGGGACGAGAGGGTTGCGGACCTTTTGCGTCATGGCGGGCCGCTGGCGGGGTTTGGTGGAGGCGATGGCGCCCGAACCGTTGGAACTGGTTGATCTTCCGGGCGGATGCGCCAGCAGGGCCGCCGGACACGGTGTCGAAAAACCCTAAGCGCACCAAACCCATGCGGGGCACCCGCCGGCGGTCCTTTTATCTTGCCGTCCAAAAATCGGGCGTCAGTCGGACAAGCGGGCGGTTCGGGGAAAACAGGGGAGCGACGACGGGCTGACGCGAAATTTGTTTGCTGGGTTTCAAGATGCGCCGCCAGTCGCGGGGTTCGAGGCCCCGGGTTCCTCCCGGCTGACGCGCCTGGGCAGCGATGGCTTCCTCGATCTTTGAAGCGTTGTGCACCGGAGCCAGCGTAACCGTGACCCTGACCGGGCGGTGGCTTTGATCGCGGCCTTGAACAGCGCGGGCACGGTGGTGTCCGGGCTTAAGATGACGGCGACCCGGGTGACGCCTGGCGCAACCTCCTTGAGCAATTGCAGCCATTTCTCCAACGGCGCGGTCTATCGTCGCGGCAGACTGTTGTGGCCGATTCACCTTCGGTATGCTCGGCGAACACGCCATCGCAGCACGGCGGTTCGCCGGATTTTCGTGGATCGTTCACCACTTAGCGCTCCCTGCAGACCTCGTCAGCCTGTGCACGGGTCATGAAATTAAATTGACGTAGACCAATCCTTGACTACGGTCGGCCGCGTCGGCTGCGCGCTCGGCAAAGCGCGGCGATGATGATATCGGCACTCCCGCGTCGAGTTGGGGTGCCGTGGCACGAGGGCAAGACTGAGGCGATGAGCCGGCGGATCTATCTTGATGGCCTCAATCTATCGCTTGAGCGCGGCACCGGCATCGCGACCTATACGCGCATGCTTGCCCGGATCGCACGCGACCTGGGTTACGAGATCGGGATCGTTTACAGCTCACCCCAGCGACCGTCGAAAAATCCGCTGATGCGCGAAATCTCGCTCTTCGATAGCCGTGATGCTGCCCAAACGGTTTCGCCGAAACTGGTATGGAACATCATTTGCGATCAGCTTCGCTCTCCGCTCGGGGTGCAGCCGAGCGCGGTCAAACTGACCGGCGCCGTCATCACGGATCAGTTCCGTGGTCGGCTGGCGCCGCATGACCATTTGTTCGTCGCGCGCAACCTGTTCGCCAATGCACGCCGGTACTTTACCTGGAGCGGCCGGTTCATCGACCTGACCTTCGATACCATGCCCGACATCCTGCATTGCACCTACCAGCTGCCGCTGCGCGCCAAACGGGTGTGCAATGTTTACACAATTCACGATCTCGTGCCGCTGCGCCTGCCGTACACGACGCTCGATAACAAGCAACTGACATACCGCTTGCTGCGCAAGATCGCGGCCGAAGCCGACCACATCGTTACCGTTTCGGAGAATTCGAAACGCGATATCGTCCAGCTTCTCGGGGTCGAGGAGGAGCGCGTAACGAATACCTATGAGGCGGTCGAATTCCCGCGCGAACTTGTCGAACGACCTACCGATCTGGTCGCCGAAGAGCTGCGCGGCTCGCATGGCCTCGGAATGCAAGGTTATTTGCTGTTCTACGGCGCGCTCGAACCGAAGAAGAATGTCCGGCGGCTGATCGACGCCTACATGCTCTCGGGGGTCGACCTTCCGCTCGTGATCGCCGGCGGGGGCGGCTGGGGCAACCGGGCCGAAGCCATGATGCTCGAGGAGTTGCGAGCCGAGGGGCGCGCGCAGGGCACAAGGCGCGTCCATCACGTGGAGTATGTCAGCTCCTCGATGCTGGTGACGCTGATCCGAGGAGCCCGCGCCGTTCTCTTTCCCTCGCTTTACGAGGGCTTCGGCTTGCCGGTGCTGGAGGCAATGCTGCTCGGCACCCCGGTGGTGACCTCGCGCGTCTCTTCGATGCCGGAAATCGCCGGCGATGCCGCCTTGTACGTCAATCCCTACGAGATTGACGACATCGCCATGGCAATCAGATCGATCACCGCAGATGAGAGTCTGCGTACCGAATTGTCACGGCGCGGTCGGGCCCAGGCGGAGCTGTTTTCAGTCGCGCGCTATCGCGAGCGTGTTGGGGCGCTCTATGAGCGACTTGGTTAGCGCTTGGTCGGCCTATGTGATGTTACCCGCGAGACGCTAAGATGAATCTCTTTTGTGTGTCCCTCCCGGGCCGTTTTGGCGACTGGTGCGATACCGTTATTTGGCGCTTGGCGCAGACGGTTTTGGGACACGTCATATCGACGGGAGCGAATACGGCCGAAGAGCTTGCGTCTGAGCTGATCAGAACCGAGGGCCAACATTTTTACGTCGGGGCGCGGCAGCCGAGCCGGTGGCTGCGCGAGAAACTCATCGCGACCAGCAAGAACTTTGTTGTGGCGGTGGATGACCCGCGCAGCGCGGCGAGCGACTTGATCATCCGGCGTCATCTTGAGCCTGCAGAGGCCTCGCGTCGCGTCGCTTGCAGTTGCGCGTTGATCAGCAGGTATATCGCGCTGCCCGGTGCGCTCGTCGTGAGTGCGGAACGTGATTGGCCCAATCCGGCCGCGACAGTTGCGGCTATAGCTCGCCATTTTGGATTGTCGGTCGGCACCACCGATGTTGAGAAAATCGCCGCCGATATGGAGGTGACGCGCTCGCAGCCGGATAACAAACCGGAAGAGGCGTCGCTGGATCAATTGCCCGCACACAGCCTTGCCGTTGTAAATGGAGCACTCGCGCCTTACGTCGAATTCTTCAAGGGCGGCGCCTTGGGAAAGATCACCTGGGCTCGAGACCTTTTCCTTGAAGAACACCACCAGCCTGCCATCCATCCGATTGACATCAGTGGGAAGATCCGTCACTTGATTTACGGACCGTACATTGCCTTGCCACCGGGCAAATGGGCAGTAGAGATGGTATTGGTACTTTCCGAAGACGCTGTTGATATGAGTTTTCTGGTCGACATTTGGGCAGGATCGCAACTTACTACGACGAGCATAAATCCGGTAAGACCAGGCTCTACCAAGGTCAACTTAAGCTTTGAATTAGAGGATTCGAACGAAAACTTAGTGGAGATCCGGGTAATGAATGAACGTTCTGCTATTTACGGCCGGTTGGCACTTGGCCAAGTCACAGTCACCTTGCTGCAGAACATCTCTCCTAAGGTGATCGAAATTTTGACAACGGAACTCGGGCTACCACGCGATGGATCCCCCGGTATCCCCGAAACGGCATAGCAGCATCCGGCGTCCTGGATCCAGCATCGACAAACGAAAAGATGAGAGCTCTTGCGAAGACCCTGGCGCGTTGGCTCCCGATCGTGCGAAGTCTCGATGATCGAGGAAGCACAGCGCCCACCGGGTGCGACGCGGCCCCGACCGCGCTCCTCTCGGGAGATCCGAGGGACGTCATGGCGCTGCCCAGAAGATTTTCCCCGCCAGCGGAGCATATCAAGATCGCGACCCCTGAGGATATCTTTTACTGTTTTCGGTTGTTGCTCGGAAGGTGTCCCAACCCGGAAGAATGGCCCGGGCATTCGTCGCGGGCAGGCGAGGATGTTGAAAACGTCGTCAGCAGCTTTGTGACTTCCCGAGAGTTTGTCGAACGTGGTCTTTTGACGAAGACATATCGGGACAAAGTCGAATTGGTGCAGTTCCCGAATTTTTCTCTGTTCGCATCGAGCGACGACCTTGCGGTAGGGAAGCACGTGGTGATTGGCCGTTCCTACGAACCAAGCGTCGCCGCGGTGTTGGGCCGCCACGTCAAACCTGGCATGGCGGTTGTGGATATCGGCGCAAATATCGGGTACCTGACGATGCTTCTGGCCTCGCTCGCCGGCCCATCGGGCCTCGTCGTGGCGGTTGAGCCGAACCCGGAGAACATCAAGCTGCTGGAAGCAAGCCGTCGCGTGAACGGCTTTGACCAGGTCCTGGTCATTCAAGCCGCAGCAGGCCGCCAGACGGCTCTTCTCGCTCTCAACGTCTCCTACTCCAACGGCATGACCGGAGAATTGCCGAGCGAATTGGACGCGATCTTTGCGTCGCGCCCGGTGCCGTGTTTTGCGCTCGACGCCATCCTTCCCAAAGATCGACCGATCAACCTGGTCAAAATCGACACGGAGGGGGCGGAACTTAATGCGCTGATCGGCCTGTCGGAGACAATCGATCGCGACCGCCCGGTGATCGTCAGCGAGTTTAGCCCCGGCGCGTTGCCTGGGACATCGCACTGCAGCGGCCCCGACTACCTGCGCTATCTAATTGGCAGAGGATACCGGATCGCCGTCATCGAACCAGACGGGTCCGAAAGCATTTTCGGGGAAGATGTCAACGGCGTGATGGCGGCCTACTCACGCAGCGGCATCGACCACATCGACATAATTGCAACGCCGACCGACGTTATCCGGCCAGAGCGCCCGATACGCTGAATAGAGGCGGCGCATCGCCCCAAGCCTGCTCCCCGCACCTTCGGCGGGGGAAGCCCTTCCGGCGGGGTCAGAATATGGCGAAACGATGTCCGTCGGGTGGTTGACCTAATCCCAAAGGTTGATATGGTTATCGCCAGCCGGTATCGTCTACCGTCCGGCTAAAAAACCAATGCGCGGGAGGAATCTGATGATTGCCCTTGGGACCGCAGCAACAAAATATTTCCGCACATTGCTTATTGCGGCAGCATTCGCCGCGGCCCCGCTGCTCCTCGGGAGCGCGGTATGGACCGAGGGGAACGCCGCCAATTCCCCCGCTCTGCGGCTGCTCACGACGATCCCGATCCCAGCGGATTCGCTGAACCCCGGGGGTAAGCTGTTCTCCTTTGACATCAGCTGGATCGATCCGGTGAACGGGCTCTATTTCCTCGCCGATCGCTCCAACGCGGCGATCGACGTGATCGACACCACGGGCGCCTTCACCGGCACGCCAAATAAGTTCTTCGGCCAGATCGGCGGTCAGAGCAGCGGACAAGCTAATTTCAAGGGGGACACGGGTACGACCGCGACCTCGGGTCCCGACGGCGTTGTCTCCGCCTTCCCCTGCATCTTTGCGGGCGACGGCGACAGCCGCCTGCTCTCGTTCAACGGCAATAGCAGCTTCACCACCGTCGTCAGCGCCTTGAACACGGGCGGCCAATTTCGCGTCGATGAGATGGCCGTAGACGCGGCGGACGGGTTGGTCCTGGCGGCCAACAACGCCGATACCCCGGCGTTTGCCACCTTGGTCACCTACAACAAGTCGACCTGCGCGCTGTCAAATCCAATCAAGATCACCCTCAACGTACTGCCTTCCGGCGATACGGTAACCAACGGAGCCGAGCAGCCGGCGTGGGATCCTGTCAGCAAGGCCTTCTATGTCTCGCTCCCGGAGATCAACGGCCCCGGGGATGGGACCGGCATCAACGGAGCGGTCATCAAGATCAGCACGACCGGGGTCGTGCAGGCGACGTATCCGATCAATTATTGCCAACCAGCCGGTCTCTCAGCCGGTCCGAATGGCGATTTGCTCGTCGGGTGCAATTCGGTCTTCGACACGTCGGGCAAGAAATGCAGCGCGGTGGTCCCCTCCCCGAGCCCGAACGCCACGGTCGGCCATCCGGCGACGTGCACCGGGACGGCGGCTCCGCAGTCGGCGATCTGTAACCCGGGACGGGGCTGCACCGGCAACGCTCTGGTATCGGTGCCGGGCGCCGGCGGCGGCGACGAGGTCTATTTCAATGTGGGGGACGGCAACTACTACGTCACCGCCGGGAATGACCCCAAAGGCCCGCTATTCGGCGTCGTCGCCTCGGGAACCAACGCGACCCAGCCGAACACCCTGACCCAGGTGGTGCCGACATTACCGCCGGTCCCGGCGGTGCTGACCGGCACCAAGCATGGCGCGGGGACCGTGCACTCGGTCGCCGCGGCCGGCAGCAATGTGTACGTGCCCTTGCCGGCCAACACGAGCTATCCCAACTGCTCGACGGGATGCGTCGCGGTGTTCAGCGCACAGTAAGCCCCGCGCCGCGCAGTCGGCTAAGCCCGGCTGCGACAACCCGCGACACCGAGTGTCGCCTTCCCGCCCGGTGGCAAAATCGCCACCGGGCGGATCCATTTTGAGCGGCGCGCAAGGCGAAGTGGGCCCACCTCCGAAGATCGCCGCCGAAGCGGGCGCGCACGGAGGCGGCCGCCTGCGCACGCTCTTGACGCGGTTGACCCGCAGCGCAACTTTGTCGAAGTTTATGGTCCCGGATAGCCGCGCCCAGTGACGTACCGGCCGGCGAAATTGAGTGAAACTGGGCCAGAGGCCGAGCCGGGGAACACAACAGATTTCGCACACCGCCATCCGAGGTCGAGCAGCTTCGTGTCCCGTAAAAATAAAATGAGTATTCATCAGTTCCATTCCGGATCGGCGGTTGGTGATGCTGTCATCAATTCTATGTTCTTTGTTCAATCGATGTTACGAAGCTTTGGCTTCGAATCCGAAATCTTCGTGCAGCATGTCGACCCGGCGCTGTCCAAGCAGATAAGACCATTGGAAAGTTTGCGCGTGGCCGAGAGCGATATGCTCTTGATCCACCACTCCATGGGTCACGATGCTTTCCCTCGTCTCGACGCTCTGCGGTGCCGCAAGTTCCTTGTCTATCACAACATTACTCCTCCCGAATTTTTAGAAGACGCTGGTACTAAGGCTTATGCGATCAAGGGATATTCACAACTTTCCCTGTTTCGCGACATTGTCGAGTCGACGATCGCCGTGTCGTCATTCAATGCACGACAACTGAGCAGCAGGGGCTTTGGCAACGTAACGGTTATTCCGTTGCTTAAAGATTTCACCGGCATTCGATATTCGCGACACTCGAAGACGCCTTACTATGACGAGTCGGCAGTCATTCGGCTTTTGTTTGTCGGTAGGGGGGTGCCGCACAAGTGTCAACACGAGCTGATCGAATTCGTTGAGAAAGTTCGGTCGATTGCCGGCGTTCCGCTGGGCCTCGTCCTGGTTGGCAAGTTTGACGAAGGGAGCGCTTATAAAGCGCGCCTGGATCGGCTGGTTGGTCGGGCGGCGCTCGGGCGAGCCGTCAAAATCACCGGCCCGGTGACCGATGAGGAGCTTTTCGGCTGGTACAGAGCTGCCAGCGCCTACGTATCGTTGAGCGAACACGAGGGCTTCGGCGTGCCGCTTATCGAAGCGATGGCGTTCGATCTCCCGGTCATCGCTTATGCATCGTCCGCGGTCCCGGAGACGCTGGGGACGGCCGGGATATCCATCGCTGATAAGGATCCCGCGACCATTCTCGAAGCGTTGATCCGGGTACACCAGGATCGAGCGTTCAGAAGCGAGGTAATCCGGTCCCAACGCAATCGTCTTTTGCGGTTCGGCCAGCACCGCATCGAGACCGAGCTGCGAGACTGGTTGATCGGGGTCGGCGCCTACGACGGGGGCGCCAAGCCTTCCCGTCTCGACGCCCGAGTTGGTGACAGCTCGCAGCCTGCGCAGCGGACCCATTACATCGTTGAAGGGCCTTACGAGACCTCCTACAGCCTCGCCATCGTCAATCGCAATATCGCCCTTGCTATCAGCCGGAGAGAGGCCTGCACCGCTTATATCGAACCGGCGGACGGCACGGAAAGCTATTCCGTCGATCCAATCGCCGCCGGCAGGCTGCCGCCAGAAATTCAAACCTTGGTCCAACCGGCGCCGGTAACCCCAGAACGGATGGTGACGATTCGCAACACCTATCCGCCTCGGCCCAACGGTATGCTCGGCGATGTGCGCCTTATGCATTTGGCATGGGAGGAGAGCTCAATTCCCGACTCTGTTGCCGGACTGATTAATCTTCACGTCGATGGGATTTTGGTACCTTCAGAATACGCTAAGCGAGTGATCCGGGATTCCGGCGTGCGGGTGCCGATCGCCGTCATCGGGCACGGGATCGATCACTCGGGCACCCTGCTGCGAGTGCCCGGTGGCGCGACCAAACGTGGGCCGGTAACACGTTCCCTGCCATTTACTTTCCTGCACATCTCTTCCGGCCTCGAGCGCAAGGGGATCGAGGAACTGATCACCACCTATTGCCTGGCTTTCTCGCGGCATGATCCCGTACTGCTCGTCATCAAGACGTTCGACAACCCGACGAATACGATTGACAGCTGGACTGGACGCCTAACCAGCACGTCCAAATATTCCCCAGCAATTCAGGTAATTTACGAAGATCTCGACCAACGGGAAATGGACTTTCTCTACGATGTCAGCGACGCCGTCGTCCTGCCGACCCGGGGAGAGGGCTTTAATCTACCCGCCGCCGAGGGGATGGCGCGCGGCCTGCCGGTCATCGTCACGCGCCACAGCGGACATCTCGATTTTTGTAACGACGAAAATTCGCTCTTGATCGATTGCACTTATGAATTTTCCAACAGCCACCTGAAGATACCGAATTCCTATTGGGCGCGTCCGTCGATCGAGCAACTTTTCCGGGCGATGAAATCAGTATACCGAGCAGGTCGTTCGCCGAAAACGATAGTGGCTGCTCGAGCCGTGCAGGGCCAACGAGACGCGTCGCGGCTGAGGTGGCACGACGTCGCCAAGCGGATAGATGATTTTGTCGGATACCTCGACAAGAGGCCAGTGATGAGGAAAAAGCTCCGCCTCGGTTGGATCTCCACCTACAACGCACGGTGTGGGATTGCTGCGCATTCCGGGCATTTGCTCGAATTCATTGATAAGAGCAACTTCGAGATAACCATACTCGCCGATGATCAGGAGAGGATCGGGCCCGACCCCGACAATTTGCTGCGATTGTGGAGCAAGGTTGGCGGCAGGCTTGATCGAGTAAGAGATTTTCTGATCACGAATAACTTTGACGCCGCGTTCTTTCAACATAATCTACGGTTTTACGACTTTGAGGAATTTGTTGATACTTTGCTTGCTTTAGCCGAAGCAAATATAGATACGTTCGTAACATTTCATCGGACGAGGGACCTTAAAAACCATGATCGGCCGGTGTCGCAGAAGCGGATGACACAGGCATTCCAAACCTGCACCCGGATTTTTGTGCACAGCCTTGATGACGTAAATCGCCTGCGGGAGTGGGGCGTGACTCAAAACGTCGTCTTGTTGGCGCACGGCGTGATCGATCGTACGCCGCTGAACCCGGATGGCGTTCGCGGCCTGCTTGGTTTATCAGGTTTCACCCCGGTCATCGGCACGTTTGGGTTCTTGCTCCCCGGCAAGGGCTTGACCGAGCTCATCCATAGCTTCGCGCTGATACTGAGGGCCTATCCAACAGCGTATTTATTGATGGTCAACGCCGACTACCCACTCCCGGAGTCGCGTGAGGAGCGCGAGCGTTGTCTAGCACTGGTTCGTCTGCTTGAGATAGAAGACCGCGTTCGACTGACGAGCGGGTTCCTCGATATCGAGGAAACGCTGTTTCTTCTGAGCGCGTGCGACGTAATTGTGTATCCGTATCAAAGATCTGAGGAGTCTGCCAGCGGCGCGGTACGGCTTGGGCTCGCCGCCGGTCGCCCGGTGCTGACCACGCCGCTGCCGACCTTTTCCGATGTCTCCGAGATCGTGTATCAATTACGCGGAACCGGGCCTGCCGAGATCGCTGATGGGATCATCTCCGTGCTCCAGGACGAAGACCGCAAGGCTGACATCCTTCAACGACAACGAGATTGGGTGCACACCAACGGCTGGGCCACCCAGGCGACTCGCATATCGAATATCATCCTTGGCTGCTTCGAGGAAACTCGCAGTGTTGAGCTGCGTACGCACATAGAGACAGGGTCGAGGTTGATGTTACCGCTCGACGCGGCGGTCCGAACCCACGCCGGATCGAGTTTGTTGCCAGACGAGGACCTCACCGCGGCGAAGGTGCTCGATATCACTGCCACGAATTGGAAAGACAGCGCAACGGCGGCTCCAGGCTCAGCCGAAATTGGTATTCCGCCGCTGTCGCCGAGCGCGCCCTCCCGACGCCATTCGTCAATGATAAGGCGAGGATTTGGGGTCTTGTGGAAGATTGGCGCGAAGTTGCCACGCGTTGATCGCAAACACGATGCGAACAAGTTACTCGCTCGAGCGGACTGGGCGCGCGATTCACGGGACTGGATGTCGGCTGCCCGATATTACCGGGAGGCGCTCGACCTCCAGCCAGGCAATCCCCCGGTGTGGGTTCAATATGGCCATGCTCTGAAAGAATCCGGGAATCTCCCGGAAGCCGAAAACGCCTATCGAAATTCGCTCGAACTGGATGCCGACGTCGCGGACACCCATCTGCAACTCGGTCACGCGCTGAAAATCCAGGGCAGGAAAATTGAAGCCAGCATCGCCTATCTTCGCGCTCTCGCTCTTGATCCGGCTCTAGACCATGCGTCCTTCGAGCTCAAAGGACTGGGATGGACGAGTGGCAGGATCCAGCTTACGCTGCGACGTGAGCGTAGCGGGCTCAAATGATTCCCTGCTGCGCCGCGGCGTCACCATGACAATCAACTGGGATGGAATTTCGCATTTTCCCGTCAAACAGACGACAGCCCATGAGTTCGCCTCGCTGTCACTTGCTCGGGCATATATTGACACTGTCCAAGAAAAGGCCAGTTCGTTCCGCGCGCAGCCGCTGATCGAAGCCTTGGAGCACCTGGATCGTGCGTACCAGAAATTCCCCGAATTGGAGTTGGACCGGCCGCGTGGAGATTTATCGGAAGGCCTGCGATTGGCCGTCAAAAGCCTGCCCGATCACCTGATCATTCCGCTATTAATAAATCTTGTGGCATTTGATCCGACCTCCTTGGCTTCCATGACATTTCTATTTGAAAAAATCGTTGAGTCGGATAATTGGCGATGGCTATTGCTGATGTTACGTTCGTTGGATCCTTCCATAAGGTTTAATTGGCGTTTGTTCAAGCCGGTCGTAAGCATTCTTCCTCAGCGCGGAAGAGACGATATGAATTTATCGTTCTTTGCAGAGTTACTGAAGCGTATAGACTTTAGCGAAGAAGAGAGATCTGCTGATTTTGGAAATGTTCTAGCTCACTTGTTGAGCGATGAGCGTCCGGCAGGCATCGATAGCGGCGCATTGGCCAAAGCTGTGCAATCCGCACGGCGTCCGCCGAGCCGGCCGGCCCCCAGCGTCAATAAACGGGGATCCCGGGCCGGACTGTTGGCGATAGCTCAGCGTCTCCGGGCGGCACCGTCGCTGCAACGGCCCAACCCGCATCCTGACCTCTTCTGGCCTAGCGGACGGATGTCGTTTGACGAATTCTTTATGCAGTGGCCGTGCAAGGTTGAGCTCCCGGCTGATCTCGATGATCAGGCGCTCATTGAAGAAGCGTATCAGGCGATCCTGCTGAGGAGACCGGGTGTCGCCGAGATGAGTCAGTATCTTAGGCTCCTGCAAGACGGCATTGTTTCTAAACATTGGATCATAGAAGATCTTCTGGGGTCGAAGGAATTTCGCTCTTTTGAGCGCCGGTTGTGCGTGATTTGGGGGGGCGCTGTGATCACCGAGCCTGGGAGGTCTGACGCTGCGGAAATCCCGGCTGTCAATTGGCCCTGGCGATCGGCCACCTGATGCCCTATCAGGACGAGGTCGGCTATCGGTGTCATGAGCGCTGGCGTCCATGAAATCGCCATTCCGCTTCGTCGAGCAGTCTCGCCTTAACCTCTGGCGGCGGAATCGGAGTGCTGGGCAATCCGGCCCGGGAGAGCAGCGCATGAGCCTAGTCCGCGAACAACGTCTGGAGCATTTCAACTACCAGATCTATAGCCAAGTAGAGGGATGGCTTGGCGACCGGATGTCGCAAGTGATAGGCGTGATCGGCGCCATGCTGGAGACGAATGGCATCCAGGGTAATATTGTAGAATTTGGAGTCCATCATGGGCTCTTTTTATTCCTGCTGAATGCGCTGAGAAACGATGACGAAAAATGTTTTGCAATTGACGTTTTTGATTACCAGAATCTGAATGTGGACCACTCGGGATCCGGCTCGCTGGCGGTGTTTCGATCCCATCTTGACAATCTGATGGGCTCGCAAAGTCACTTTTTCAGGATCGTTCAGCGCGACACGTTGAGCTTCTCGACAGTGGAGGCGGTCGATCTGTTTGGGAAACTTGGCGTGAAGGTGTTCTCGATCGATGCTGGCCATACGATTCAGCACGCCCGCAATGACTTACACCTAGCGCAAGAAGTTTTGGTACCTGGAGGAATTATTGCTCTTGATGACTACATGTCTGTACATTGGCCAGGGGTGACAGAAGGATTTTATAGCTTTATGGATTCGGGGAATCGGCGATTAAAGCCATTCCTGTATTTTCAAAATAAATTATTTCTGACCACGATTTCGGAGCACGCCTCGTGTCTGCAGCAATTCCGAACAGGGATCGAAGCGATCTGCGGTGACGAGTTCCGTAGTGGTCGCTGGAAAGAGGTGGAGATCGCGGGGTCCCATTGCTTGTCATTCGCGTGAATGATCAAAGTTTTCTTTTTCTTGACCGCCCGCCCGTCGTATCGGATTCTGCTCTCTAACGGCAGTCTCGAACCCGGCCCGTATGCTGCTCCCACCCGAGATCCGGAAGCCAGGGATCGGCCGACGCGCACAGTCTGATGTGGCGCCATAGCCGTGACGAGGGCGGCGCCAGGATCAGGTCAAACGACGGGGTCGCCGTATGCCCATGCGGCTTGACACCCGGATCGACCGTGTGCCAATGCGGGTTGACGCTCGGATCCACCTCCAGTGCCGCGCCCCAACGCTGTTTCAGCAGCTTTTGCTCGGCCACGTGGCGCGCCCACTTTTCCGGATCGATATGATCGAGCCCGCGGGTCTTAGACTCGTGATGACGCAATGTGATACTAGGCGTCCACAGGACCTTGAGGCCGTGAAGGCGCAGTTTCAGGGCTAAATCAATGTCGCTATGGGCCACTGGGAGCCCGATTTCGTCGAACCCGCCGCTCGCTTCAAACACGTCGCGGCGGACCGCGAGAAAGGCGCCGGTCACGGCGCTGACCGTGCGGGTTACCTGCCATCGTCGGCAAGGCCCGGCACGCCAACCGGGCTCATAGCGTCCGTCATGGAGCGCCAGCCCTTGCCAGTTGAAAAGGATGCCGGCGTGTTGAACGCTGTCGTCGGGATAGAGAAGACGCGCGCCGACAGCGCCGACCTCACGGCGATCGAGCAAGCCGCGCAGCTGCCGGTCCCAGCCGTCGCTCAGCATCAGCATGTCGTCATTGGCGAACACCAAGAGCTCAGGCTGGGTCACCGCGACGCCATGGTTGTTCAGTCGGGACCAGTTGAAGGGCTCGTTGATCGCAACAACCTGCACTCCTTTCTGAGCCTTCAACTCATTGAGGATCTGAGGAGTTTCGGCTCCGCGGCCGCCGTTGTCGATGATCAGAACCTGCACGGCTTCCGGTACAGCGGCGTGGTCGCGGAGACTCTCAATGAAGTCGCGGAGGTCCCCGGCATTGTCGCGCGTCGGGATGATTACCTGAACGGTTTGGTAGGGGTCGCGGGGTTGCCACGAGATCGCAAGCTGCGATGTCGCATCGTCCGGCGACCCGACCCTCACTCGGTCGCTGAGACCGGCGGTGGTGAGATGGGCTCGCACTGCTGCCGCATGAGTGATCCCCGAGTCTGCCGGGCTTTGGCCATCTTGACCGGCTTCCGCCGGAATGGGGTCGGCGACGGAAGCGGTATCGGCGCCGGCAATGAGCGGTAGCGGGATATGTCCGACCGTCCCTCGATAGGCAAGGTTCAACAGCAACGAGCTTCGGGCGGCGGAGAGCGACCCGGTGAGGAGATCGCCGGCGATGGCGCCATATGCGGCTCGCTCGACGATGACCGTCTCGCCGAACGGATTGGCTTCAAGCAGCGTGTCGTAATCGACAACCTGCCGCAATTGCGGTGCGGTGCCCCCCTCCTCGCTCACCGTCTCCTCGTCGATTACGAAGGCCTTTGCCACGCCATGCCCTACGACCGCCGCGAACCACGCAAGCGCATGGGAATGCAGCAGCGCTCCCTTCGGCAGCAGAACAATCCAATCCGTGGACGACCCGGCGACAATACGCCGCTCGGCGACGCTCGCTGCCTCATCCTCCGCCACCTCAATCCACCTGATGCGCGGATCGCTCATCGCGGCGCGCTCTACCACCCGGCGCTGGGCGGCGTTGGCTCCGACCACCGAGAGCTGCCAGTTGCGATAGCTCTGGGCACTGACGGAAGCCAGCTGGGCATAAAGCCTCTCGAGTGCCATGCCCGCCACCGTCATCACGATGCCAAAGCTGCAGTCAGCGCTGGCCGGCGGTGGAGCTGGAATGTCAAAGAGGCTGCGGAACCGGTCATACGAAGCGACCGGAAAGGCCAGCTGGGCGTATAATTGGGGCAGTGCCTTGGTGAGCCGGGTCGCCGCATCCACCACCTGCTGGCTCATAGCCAACAGCGCCTCGACGCCCCCGTTCGCGGCTTGGGCTTCGAACGACCCCGGCTGCGACTGCAGATTGGCGGCTTGAAACAACTCGCTCCACGCCGGTTCAAGCGACGGCTGTATCTCGATCGCACGGCGGTAGGCCAGCAAAGCCTCGGTGCGTCTTCCCTGCAACTTCAAGACATGGCCGACCTGCAGGTGAATCTCGGCATCCTCTGGAGTTTGTGCGAGGGCGTAGCGGTAGGTGGCTTCTGCCTGAGCCAGGCACCCGGCATCCTTCAGCATGTTCCCTTGCTGAATTCGGATGTCATTGCGTGTCGGTGACAGGCTGAGCGCGCTGCCATAAGCGTCCGCCGCCTCGGCGAAACGGCGGCCATCGCGCAACCGATCGCCGTTGCGGATGTACTCCTCGCTGGCGACGGTGTTGGCACCGCTAGCGACATCATCCCTAAGCGCACCGAGCGCTCGCAATTCGGCCGCTGGAACGCCGCGTTCTGGCGAAAGCCGGTGTGCTGAGGAGTAAGCCGCGATGGCTTCCTCGGTACGGCCGAGCAATTTCAGCAGATGGCCTAACTGAAGATGGACATCACCGTCGTCCGGCAATTGAGCCAAAGCCTGGCGATAGGCCGCCTCCGCTTCCCCGAATCGTGTCAGCTCTTTGAGCATATGCGCCAATTGGACGCGGATATCGGTGCGGCGAGGATCAACCGCCAGCGCCCGGCGATAAAGCGAGGCCGCGGCCGCATAATCACCGATGTCGCGGAGCCGGTCTGCCCTGTCAAGCAGCCGAGGGGCGCGCCGCCGGCGGCTAGAGAAAAGATAGCGCGATAGGAACATCCCTCAGCGGATCATCTCATGGGTATTTATCGAGGGATTCGTCGCAAGCGGCTCCCGATCGAGAGGATAGCGAGGTATCACACCCGACGCAAAACCTTGCTGCCGCGGATCGTAATTGATCTGTCGCTAGATCATTAAAGTCGGAAACGTCGTTGCTTGCCGCTCGCCGGCGCCGCGGGGTCGGCCTGACGGTTGGCGAAAATGCCGTCTCCGGGATCAGGGTACCGAGAGCTGCGGCGCCGCGACGAGGTCTGGCCACTGGCGACCATCGCCCTTCGCGAAGCGCAAGCGGACGCGGATCAGGAGAGGAAGCTGGGGGCCGGCCCATTGCGCATGCCAGACGGGCGCTTGGCCCGAGGGAGCAGCACCGAAATAGGCAAGTTCGAGGCGCTCGACCCCGTGGATTAACTCCGTTTCTGTTGGCGCAACAGGTGGCGCGACCACCTTCTCGTGTCGATGTGGCGCCCACCTCAAGACGAGGCGTCCGGTGCGCAGAGTGAATGTGATGTCGGCCCGCCGAGTTGCACCGACGCCGGTCGGCAGATCGCCGACGAAGGCGAGACGGTCGGCCTCGCCCGTGATGGCAATAGCCTGGGGCATCGTATCGGCCGCCGTGACAGGCAGGATGGGAATGCCAGTAAGTAAGCTCCGCATCGTCCGAGCGGTGGCATCGAGCTCCTCGGTTTGACCTATCCGACGCGCTTGCACGTTCCACAGCGCGAAGCCGGTGCGCGTACCCTGGCTGAGGCCGATGAACAAAAAACCGAACACCACCAATGCCACGAGGATCTCGAGCAACGTAAAGCCGGCCTGACGACCACGTCCGCTCCGGTTCGGCGCGGCGCTCTCCCTCATCAGCCGAGCCGCAGCGAGCTGAGCACCACCGATCGATGGCCACCGCCCGCTTTCCAAGTGATTGCGATCTCGATCTCGAACAGAGTCACCGTCGCGCCCGCAGTTCCCGATCCGACCCGCCAGGCCGCCAGAGGGCGAGCACGAACCCGCCAGCGATAGCCACCCCCATCGTCCCCCTCGGTCTCGCTCGGGGTGATGGTGGCGATCCGACCAACCGCGGCGAGGTGGGATTGGGCGCGCTCTATCGCTTCGCTGATGTGTCCGGCCGTATCGACCGCGAGCACGCCGCCGCTTCCGGCCCGGAACAACCCGACGAGCGCCAATCCGGCAATCATAAGCGCGACCACGACTTCGAGCAGAGTGAAGCCGCGCGCCGGCGAACCGGCGTCATGGGGCGCTACCGAGCCGATCCTGCCGGCATCACCGGGAAGCATCGGAAATACTCACGCGGCCGGTCAGCCAATCGACCCCAACCATGATCGTGCGTCCACCGTCGGCGAGCCAAATGCGACCACCGCTCGAGCTGCCATCGGGATTGAAACGGATGTCGCCAATATGCCCGTTGCGCCGCTCGCCGCCGATTGTCAGCAGCTCGATCGCGAGGCTGGCAGGCAGCTGTTGCACGGGTTGGCTCCCGGGGCGAAACCGATGGCCGGACGGATCGAGGTCGAAGGTGACCGCTCGGTTACTGAGGATCGCCTCGGATCGCGCGACGCGCAACCCGGACGCCAGCGCCGCGGCGGAACCCCGCAGATCGAGGCCGCGGCTGACCGGCGAGCCGTATCCGACCACCAGAGCCAGGGCGAAACCGAGGATCGCGAGGACGACGAGAAGCTCGATTAGCGTGAAGCCCAATGCCCCGGCGCCGCACCATGTCGCCACGGAGCGACCCGGTATGCGCTCACTGGGCCAGGTCATTGAGGCTGAGCATCGCCGTCAGGAGCGAGCCGACGATGCCGGCGACCACCAGTCCCATAACGATGGTGATCGACGGTATCGCGATGGCGACGATCCGCTGGGTCATCTGGCGCGCCTGCTCGTCGTGAATATCGGCGGCTTTCAAAGCCATAGCCGGGATCTGAGCGGCTTCCTCGCCGAGTTGCAGGAGGTGAATCATCCGCCTCGGAAACACCCCGCCTTCGCTGAGCGGCCCGGCCAATCCGCGGCCACCCTTGGCGCCAAGCGCAGCCGCTTCGACGGCCGATGCCGCCGCCAGATTGCCGAGCGCGTCCCCCGCGATGGCGAGGGCAGAAATCAGCGGCACCCCGTTCAGAAGCAAGCTCCCGAGCGTTCGCGTCAGGCGGGCTGCGAGGACCTCGCGGACGAGGTTGGCAACAATTGGCAGCGAGAGCAGCAGGCGATCGGCTCTGAGGCGAAACGTCGGCACGGCGAGCGCCCGCCTCAAAAGCAAAGCGACCGCCACCATTCCTATGAGCAGCCAGGGGCCGGCGACACCGACGAAAGCGCCGAGCGCGATTAGCACGCGTGTCGCAGCGGGCAGCTCGGCGCCCGCCTGTTCGAAAATCGGGGTGAATTGCGGCAGTACGTATTCGAGCAACAACACGATCGAGCCGATCGCCGCGATGACCAGGACGATCGGATAGATCAATGCCGCTTGCAAATTGGCACGAAGGCTGCGCTCGCGCTCGAGCAGCGCCGCCAGGCGATCGAGCGTCGCCGCCAACGTGCCCCCCGCTTCGCCCGCTCGTACGAGCCCTACATAGAGCTTCGAGAACGTCTGCGGATAGGCGGCAAGGCTGGTGGCGAGCGAGCTGCCGGCGCGCACCTTGTCGCGCACCTCGGCGAGGAGAACGCGCGCCCGCGAATTACCAGTGTTGTCAACGGCAAACCGCAGCGCCCGATCGAGATCCTGCCCCGCGGTGAGCATGATCGCGAGCTCCCGCGTCACCTCGGCAAGGGTCGTCCTGTCAACCCCGCGGCGCAGGCCAAGCTCGATTTGCAGCAATTCGGCGAGCAGGTTGCGCCGATCGGCGGGTTCGGCGCTGAGCACGATCTGCCCCTGGCGCTGCAGGCGCTCGACAATTGCCGCCTCGTCAGGCGCCTCGCTGACGCCGCTGATGACGTCGCCGCCGGCGGTTACGGCTGACCAACGAAAGGACGTCATGGCAATCCCCGCGCCTAACCCGTCAGGCTTCGCCGTGGACGCAGCGCAGCACCTCCTCGAGCGTCGTCTCGCCATCAAGTGCTGCGAGCAATCCGCTATCGAGGATCGGCCGCATGCCGTCTTCGACCGCGGCGCGCTCTATCGCCCCGTGGTCGGCGCGGGCGAAAATCAGCCGGTCGATCGCCGGGCTCGGCACCAGCAATTCGCCGATCGCCAAGCGGCCGCGAAAGCCGGTGCCGCGGCACTCCGGACACCCCACCGAACGATAGAGCACAATCGGCGCGCCTCGGGTCAGGCGCTCCAGCCCGCGCCGCTCGATCAGCGCCGCAGGCAGCGCCGCGGGAGTGGCCTCGGCGACCTTGCATTTCACGCACAGCCGGCGAACGAGCCGCTGGGCCAGCACCGCCTTGAGGGTGGCGGTGAGCAGATAATCCTCCAACCCCATGTCGCGCAGACGCGTCACGGTCGCGGCCGCCGAGTTGGTATGCAGCGTCGACAGCACGAGATGCCCAGTCAGCGCCGCCTGCACCGCGATCTCGGCAGTCTCGAGGTCGCGAATCTCGCCGATCATCATGACGTCGGGGTCCTGTCGTAGGATCGAGCGCAGCAGCGTAGCGAAGTTGAGCCCGATCTGCGGCTTAACCTGTATCTGGTTGATGCCGGCGAGCTGGTACTCGATGGGATCCTCGACGGTGACGATCTTGCGGGCAACCGAGTTCAGCTGGAGCAGGCCGGTGTAAAGCGTCGTCGTCTTTCCGCTCCCGGTCGGGCCGGTTACCAGCACCATGCCGTTCGGCTGATCGAGCGCGCGCCTCAGGCCGTGCTCCGTGTCGACCGAGAAGCCGAGCTTGGCGTAGTCGAGCTCGACCGCCGTGCGATCAAGAACCCGCAGCACGACGGATTCGCCATATAGCGAGGGTACGGTAGAAACGCGAAGGTCGATCTCATGACCCCGCACCGTCAGTCTGATGCGGCCATCTTGCGGCAAGCGGCGCTCCGCGATGTCGAGCCGGGACATGATCTTGATGCGCGAAATCACCGCAGCCTGTAGCTGTCCTGGTGGTGCTTCAACCTCGTGCAATACGCCGTCGTAGCGGTAGCGCAGGCGCAGCCGATCCTCGAACGGCTCGATGTGAACGTCCGACGCGCGGGTCTCTACCGCGCGCGCGATCAGCTGATTGACTAGGCGAATAACCGGCGCCTCGCTCGCGAGATCCTTCAGCCGCTCGACATCCTCTTCGGCAGGCTCGGCATCGCTGGCCGTTGCTTCCAGGGTCTCGGGCGAGTCTTTCTGGTCTTCAGCCTCGGCATAGAGGCGCTCGAAAGCAGCGTCGAGTTCGATTGGGACGGCGACGGCGACCATGACGGGCTGGCCGATAGCCGCTGCCGTAGCGTTGCGCGTGAACTCATCGAGCGGATCGGACATTGCGAGTACGGCGCCATCGGCGGTCGCGGCGATCGGCAGGGCGCGCGCCTTGCGCAGGAATTTGGGTTTCAGGCGGTCGGCGAACAGCGGTGTCTCGGGATAATCGGGCGCGCCGACCAGTGGCGCCTTGAGGAGCAGTGCAAGCGCTTCGGCAAGGCCCTTCTCGCTTACCAGCCCGAGTTGCGTCAGGACGCGGTCGAACCGACCGCCGGTCTCGGCTGCCACCCGTCGTGCACGGTCGAGCGTGCGCTGATCGATTGCGCCAGCCTCGATTAACCTCGCCGCTAGCTGGCCAAGCGCGTCAGCCGCGGCGTCGGGAGCGGGGGCGTCGAGTGACGGCAGGGTCATCCCCACAATATACCCGAGAAGCGGCCGCGGAATGAGATTCTATGATAAATCGGGCACGGCCGTTCCCGGTCAAAAGGAGAGCGGACCGGCGAGCCAGATCACCCAGGTCGCCAGCGCCAGAAACGGTCCAAACGGCAGCGCCGAGCCAGCGTGCAGCCGAGCCCCGCGGAGCCACAGCACGGCCGCCGCGAGGAGGGCGGTCAACGCCGCCAACAGAATCACCTGCGGCAACGCCATCGCTCCGACCCAGGCGCCCGCCGCACCCAGCAGTTTCGCATCGCCGCCTCCCAGCCCCTCGCGCCGCCGCAACACCCGGTAAAATGCCGCGAGCGCGCGCAACACGGCATAGCCAAGTGCAGCACCAAGTGCCCGATCGAGCACCGTGTCGGGATCCAAAAGGACAGCCGCGGCGAGCCCGGCCACGATCAGCGGCAGAGTCAAGAGGTCGGGCAGCAGCCAACACCTCCAGTCGATCCAGGCGAGCGTCAGCAGCCACCAGCCGAAAAGACAATCGAGTGCCGCGCGGGGCATGTCGCTTGCGGCAAGCGCGATCAGCGCCACGATCAAAGCGGCGATTTCGACCCCGGGATAGAACCAGCCGAGCGGGTAGCCGCAGTGGCGACACCGTCCGCGCGCCAGCACCCAGCTGATTAGCGGCACGAGGTCTCGCGGCGTCAGCACCGCGCCGCATCCTTCGCATTTGGAACGCGACCAGACGACCGGTTGTCCGTCCGGCAAACGGCGGATCAGCACCCCGACAAAACTGCCGACGACGGGCGCCGCGGCCAGCACGCCCCAGCCTTCCGGCCCCAGATTGCCAATCCTCAAATCAATTCTCGTGGTTGGACTATTTGCAGGATCGTTTCAGCCGGCGGTGGCCGGACGCAAGGACGTAGTCTATGGGGTGGCTGACTGTCGGCCGCAAGTTGTTCTATGATCCATCCAAACCGAGCCTCACGTCACGATTGGGAACCAGGGCACGGTGCGATGCGATCGCGGAGATTTCGTGTTGGTATTGCGATTTTGGGTCGGTGCGGCCGGTGCGTTCCGGTCGAGCGGATTGACGCCAACTAACAAGCGAGACCGGCAGCTCGGCTTCACCCTGCTCGAACTCCTCGTCGTTCTAGCCATTATCGGGCTACTTGTCGGCCTCGTGGCTCCCGCAGCCCTGCACCAGCTCGGCTCCGCCAAGGAAAAGATTGCGCACCAATCGATCGAGCGCCTCACAAATGTTCTGGACATGTACAAGCTGGATGTTGGCAGCTACCCGACGACCGATCAGGGTCTGCAGGCCCTCATCACCGCCCCGCATGGCGTGGCGCGGTGGAACGGCCCGTACATGAAAGGCAGCAAAATACCCGAGGACCCTTGGGGCCGCCCGTTCCAATACCACAACCCAAGTCAGCGGCCGGGGCACGAGGTCGACCTCTATTCACTCGGCCCGGCCGGTCAACCCGGTGGGGCCGCAGAGGCGCCAATCTATAACGAGTGATTGTGACCGGAAACAGGACAGCCGGGCGCCTCGCGCCGGAAATCACTCGACGTTGATTCCCCACGCCAGCACGGCGTAACCACGCGGCACGCCGGGACCGACTCGGGCGATCGCGAGCCGGCTCGCCGTAGCATTTCCGGGCCCCTGTGCCGTCGCGCTGATTCGGGCTGTGATCACGCGGGAATTGTCCACCGTTGAAAGGGGCAGAGCGGGGGCGGGCGACGTTTTGGCGGCTTCGGCGAGCGCGGCCGCGACGACCGGGTCGGCCGTGGCCGCGTCGGGCACGGCCGGGCCGAACAACGTCAGGTGTGGACGCATCGCTTCGAGCAGCTCAGGGGTCATCTCCCGCACGCGGCCCAGTTCATCAATGCTCTCGAGCGGCTCGCCCGGTGGACCGTAAGCCAACCCTGCAGCTTGATAATCCGCATTGATGCTGGTAAGCGGCTGTGGGCGCTTGCGAGCGCCGGTCCATTCGGCAATCGCCGAGGCAACTGCAACCGCTTGCTCCCGGTTGTTGGCGACGACGCCCAGCAGGCCCTGGAGGAGCGCCGGGGATGTGTTGTTTGGATTGATCCGCGCCGCCTCGTCATATAGCCGGAGGGTCACGCGGCTGTTGGCGACGTGAAGCTCATGCGTGCTGCCGTCGAGAGTCCAGCGCTCATCCTGTTGCGGATCGAGAAGATTGAAGATCGCCTGGTAAATCGCACCGTCGGCAGCCGCCTGCGCAGCCGCATTGGCCGCGAGGTTGCCAGTGATGCGAAGTTCGGTTCGCCCAGATACCGTGAGGTGGACGACAATCAGAGAAATCAAGACGAACGCCCAGAGGACGATGATTAGGGCGAAACCGCGGCTCTCGCCCCGAACGCTGGACCAGGGTTGTCGCGGCGTCATTCCCTAATGTCCTGAACCACAGGTTCGCGAGATCTCCCATCCTATCATCCCGGCCCAGGCCGGGATCGATCCCGGCCATGAATACTGGCTTCCGCCGGGATGGCTCGAAATGAAATGCGGCGATGGGGGTCGAGCGAACTTCGGATCCACTGCACTAGAACCGGTTCGGGTTCGGCGAGCCGCGCACAGGCTTGCTATTCAACTGCTGGGGCACCAGACCGGCATTGATGAGCCCGGTGCGCAAATCTTCGGTCAGAGCGAGTGCGTCGCGCTGGTCCTTTACCACATGCGGGGTGATCAGGACCAAAAGCTCGGTGCGTTCTCGCTTATTCTTCTGGCTTGAAACAAGACCTCCCAACAACGGAATGTCCTTCAGAAGAGGGATCCCAGAATTGCCTTGCGAGTCGGTGTCACGGATTAGCCCGGCCATACCAACGGTTTGCCCATCTTGGACGGCGACGCGAGTGCGGATCAGTCGCTGGTTGAAGGTCGGCGAGTCGATGTTGGAGCTCGTGGTACTGGCGACATCGCTGACCTCCTGCGAGATCTCGAGGGTGACAAGCCCACCGGAATTCACCCGCGGCGTCACCAGCATGATGACCCCGGTATCGCGGTACTCGACGTTGTTGATAATCGGGGCGTTCACCGTGATCGTGCTTTGCGAGCTCTGGGTGATGACCGGCACCAGAGCGCCGACCTGGAGGCGGGCCGGTTCGTTGTCCATGACCATGACCTGGGGCGCCGACAGCACTTTGACCTGCGTCACTTCGGCAAGCGCGTTGATCGCTTCGCGTACGCCGTTGTTCAGCACGAAGCCAGGGAAATTGGTAGCGAACGCGGCCGTATTGCCGAAGCTCAGCGTCCCGGTAACCTTGTTCGTGTGGCCTAAAAAGAACTGCGTTCCATAATTGAGATTATCGTTGAGCGTAACCTCCGCGATCGTCGCCTCGATCAGCACCTGCAGCGGAATGATGTCGATCTTGCGGAGCATGCCCTCTACTACGGCGTATTCGTTGGGCGTGGCATAGATCAAGAGCGCGTTGTTGCGCCGGTTGGCGATGATGCGGATGCGGTTTTCCGCCTCGTCTCCTTCCTTTGAGGCCTCGGCCGGTGGGGTCTCCACCGCTGCAGCGGTGGTTTGGCCACCGCTCGCGGGCGCCGCGCCGGCGGCACCCCCGAGACCGTCAGACGTTCGGCCTGCGGCGGACAAAGGCGATGTCCGGGCTCCGGTGCTGGTCGCGCCACCCATTCTCAGCGGCTCGGCGCCGGGCGCAGTCACGCCGAACGGGCCGGCCTGGGTGGTGACGTGACCAGGCGTGAACGCGCGCTGCAGCACATTCTCGAGATCCGCGCTCTGGCCGTTCTGCACGTAGTAGACATGCCAGGTGCGTGCCGTCACGTCCTCGGCCCGCCTGACGAGCCCGACCAGGCGCTTGGCCTGCTCGATGTAGCGGGGCTGTGCCGCGACGACCAGGACGGCGTTGACCCGCTCCATCGGCAGGATGCGAACCACCCCGGCGAGGGGACCCTCGCCATCCGCGCGAAACGCCTTTTCGAGTTCGCCGGCAAGCTTGTCGGGGCTGCCGCTGCGGACCGGAAACAGCGCATAGGACTGACCCGCCAGCGTGTCGATGTCAAACGCCCCGATCATGCCGATCAGAGTGCGGCGCACCGCTGCCGGGCCGCTGACCATCAATGCATTGCGGCCGGGGTCCGCAGTGATTTTTCCGCCCTCGGCGACGTAAGGCTCGAGCACGGTCGCGAGGTCTTTGGCCGACGCGAAGCGAAGCGGCACGATTTGAGTGCCCGATCCGACCGCCTCCGGTGTCGCGACGGTAGCAAGGGCGGCGCCTCCCCCGGCAGGCATAATCCGGTAGACGCCATCGCGTTCGACCAGCGTTGCGCCGTTCTGATTGAGCAACGTCTCGAAGAGCGACAACAGCGCCGCACGCCCCACCGGCTTGTCGATCTCCAGGGTAGCAGTGCCCTGCACTCCGGGGTCTATCGTGTAATTGAGCTTCAGCGTCTTGCCGAGAACGATGCGCGCGATTTCGCGAATATCGGTGTCGACGAAGTTGAGCGTAATATCGCCGGGCTGGCTCGTGATTTCACCGCGTTGCGGCACCAGTGCCGGCGTGACTGTGGTTCCGTGCGCCTCAAACGACTGTGGTAGCCGGCGGTCGCCTGGGATGGCGCTGTTCACCCTCGGCTCCGCCGACTGCAGCTTGGCCGGCGCGGCCAGCGGGCTGAGGACTTCGAGCGAGGGCAGTTGGCAGGCAGCGAGGGTCGCCACCGCCATCGTGACCAAGGCAAGTCGCAACGCGCCGCGGGCTGCACCGCAGCTCATTGCCGCTCTCTGGGAGCGCTGGGTGGGCGGAGCGGTGACATCGGTGTTACGGGAGTTTGGGCCGCCGACGTCGAAGGTGGCTTCGGCGACCCCGCTCCGGGCGGCGTGATCCCCGGCCGTGCCGCCACGGCGGCGGGTTGCGGCGGGCTTGCCGGCCGCGGCGGAGCCACAACCCGTCGCGCAAGGCTTGCATCGATCCTTGGCTGGAGTGTAGCGGTCCCCACAGGACCGCTCAAAACGACCTCTCCCGGCGTAACGCTGTCGAGGCGCCATTCATTCATCATCTCCCCCTCGCTGCGGACCATCGGCTTGGCGTCGGGCACGGCAAAAATCGCAAGATGATGCCCGGGTTCGATGACGATTCCAGTCAGCCTCACATTCGCTAAATCGAGACCCGTCGGCTGATCAGGGCGGGTCGCAGGTTGGCGGGTCGGACTGAGCAACGGGCGACCCAGGATCGTCGCCAGAAGGTCATCGACACGCGGCCCCTGCGCTCGCGGCGGGGTAGCCGATTCCGGCTGTGTCGCAACCGGCGCGCTGGCATAGCCGCCGGCATCGTCCGACATCAATTCAACGACGATCACCGTGGCGAAAAGGGCGCACGCGGCAATGAGCAAAATAAGGGCTCGGCTGATCATCGCCGGGCGCCGACTGGGGTGTCGTTGTTGCGGACGCCGTAAACCTCAAACCCGGCATCAGTCTTACCCCCGGCATTGAGCGTGGCGCTTCCCGGCATCGCCATCGGCCGCATGGTAGTATGCATATGCAGATTGTCGAGGACGAGCGGGGGAACCGCGGCTTCGATCGCACCGAAGAGCCGCACCAAGCTCCCATATTCGCCGTTAACCGCAATGCGCAGGCCGATCCGGCGAAACTCGCCGCGTCGTTCGGCCGCGAGCGCCTCGGTGCTGCCCACGGCCACGCCGAGCGAGGTGGCAAGTGCTACGACGCGACTTTGCAGGTTGGCGGAGGCTATGGCGTCGTTCGCACCATCGAGGGTGACATTGCTCGTGTTCGCGGTGGCGCGTTGCTCGGCCAGCCGGGCGCGCAGCGCTGGCAGTTGCTTCGCCGCCGCCGCTAGCCGCGAAGCCAGCATGCTGTGATCCTCCAGTACCGCTTGACGCTCCAGGTAGAGGTGCTGCAGGGGAACCGCGACCAGCAGATAAACCAGCCCGATCGCGGTAGCGAGGATGCCCACGGCCAGGAAATGCCCGGTCCGACCGGTCGGCAGGTTTGCTAGGGAGGCTATGGCGCGATCTCCGCGGTGATCGTAAAGAGTTCAGCCCGGATCGCTTCGAGACGCGTGACAGGCGCCGCGAATGCGACGTTGCGCAGCCCCTCCCCGGACGACAGGGCCCCGATCAAGCGCGCGGCCGCGGCCGAGTGGCCGCTCAGCGTCACTTTGCGCTGCTGCAGCGTCACCTCGGTGAGATAGGTATCGTCGGGAAGAATACGGGTGAGGGTGGCGAGGGTCGCGAGCGGCTGCCCTGCCTTGTCACGCTCGCTCTCGACGAGATTGATTGTATCTGACAAGCGGTCGAGGTCCCGGCGCAATTGCTCCGCCTCAGCCGCGGTGGCGCGGCCGGCAGCAACATCGCGGTCCAAGCTGGCCAGCGATGTTGCTTGTCGAACGAAGGGCGTGGCAATTGTGCCCAACGCGAGCAGCAGACAGCACACCGCCGTCGGCCAGAGCACGGCACGGCGCTGACTGCCGTCGAGCGATCCGCCGTCATCGAGCGGAAGGATGCGATCCTGGTCCGGACCGTCGCCTATCTCCGCTCGGTTCGGAACGATGCCGACATGATCGAGAGCGCCGAGTAGCGGCGCCAGGCTTTGCCGCGGCACCAGCAACAGCCGAACCGATAATCGCCCGCTTTGCCGATCGCGCCGTGAGATGAAATGACTCCAATAGATTTCGTCGAGCGCGAACGGCGTCTCCTGATCCATTTGAAAGCTGAGCGCCTGATGGATGTGATTTTCGGCGGCGATCGGCAGGATCACGGTCTTGGCAAGAACATCGGCCTGCCTCAGGCGAAGCACAAAGCGGTTGCCGAGTGGCCGAGGCAACTCTGCCAGCGGACCTGCCGCAAGCCTGAAATGGCCGAGCGAGGTTTCCCTACCATGGTGCCGGAGATTGATCCCAACACTATCGAGCTCGCGAGACAGCGGTCCCACAGGCTCGATCACCAACGCGTCCTCACGAATCGAACCCAACCGAACCCAGCGAGCCGGGAGAAGATCTGAAAGCTGGGCGAACCACCACGTGAAGAAATCGCGGATCATGTTTCGAAACCGACTATGAAATCACACGTAGCGCCAGCGGCGTGCCTATCCTAAAGCGCTTTTGAACCATCGGGAACGGTTTATCATGGTCGTTGGTCTGGGCGAGACGGCGTCACGTCTCAAACCGGATCCGATCCCAAAGGCTTTTGGCCGACCGAGGAGTGGCGGTTTGGCGCTGCACACGACCGTGCCCACAGGCCATCGCGGGTGCGTGAAAACTTCATCGAGCGCGCGAACTGCCGGTTCAACGATTTCCGCACCACCGATACGCGCTACGACAAGCTCGCCCGCAACTTCCCGCCGGCCTGTGCGTCTATTGGTGTGATTGGGTTCACACCCTAGATGTGATGTGTATCAGTAGGTTGTCCATGCGGTCCGGACCGAGGAAGCTGAAGTTGACAACCCTTTAGCGGACCTCCTGGACCAAATGGGCATTCACGAGAATGCGCGGCTGACACCGGTCCGTCGAGAGACCCTGGTGCGCCGCTTGGTGAGGGCGGGCAGACGCCGAAGGCCGTCGCGACAGCCGCAGGCGATTGCCCGCGCACGGTGCGCAAGTGGGCTGAGCGGTTCCGCGCGGCGGACCTCGCGGAGCGGGTTCCGCAGCATCGAACAGGCGATCGACGGAATACCGTAGTCCCGTGGCGGATCGATGACGACGATGCAGGAGCGTCCGACGACCGGGACAAGATCGGGCGCGGTGCCTTGCGTCGGCTTCGCGGCTGCCGACCCGACCGGCGATGAAAGCCCGGAAAGCCGGCGTCAAGATCCTGCGGCTCGATGAAACCGTTATGCCGTCACCATCGATGGCGTCGTGCGCTTGACCCGCTGACAACGTGTGCGGGAGAGGAATTCAGGGAATGTTGGTTGACAGGTATTTCCAGAGCGGCAATGTTCGCGGGCGCATTTTGGGGGGCTGCGGCGCGACATCAGGAACTTCGCATGCAAATCGATGCGCCGCTGGTAGAGCCGTCGTTGTCGCTGCACCGGCTCTTCGACACCGATCTTGCCCCCTTGTTTTGGGTGCCCGAACGCCGGGGGACGGACAGCACGTGGTGGGGACACGTCCCGTTCGCGCTATGGCTGACCTGTGCGGCCCGGCCGCGGGTGATCGTCGAATTGGGCACCTATCGGGGTGTTTCCTACGCCGCATTCTGTGAGGCCGCGCGACGCGAAAAGCTGGAGACGCGTTGCTTCGCCGTCGATACTTGGCAGGGCGACGAGCAGTCCCTGTTCTACGACGACAGGGTCTATGACGAGTTTCGCGAGTTTCACGACGCGCGCTATGCCGCGTTTTCGACCCTGTTGCGGTGCACTTTCGACGAGGCGCTCCCGCGCTTCGACGACGGATCGGTCGATCTGCTCCATATCGACGGCCTGCATACCTATCAGGCCGTGCGCCACGACTTTGAGAGCTGGCTGCCCAAACTGTCGGGCGGCGGCGTGGTGTTGTTTCATGACACCAATATTCACAGGCCAGACTTTGGAGTCTGGCAGCTGTGGCGCGAATTAAAAGAGCACTACCCGCATTTCGAGTTCCAGCACAGTTGCGGCCTCGGTGCGCTGGCCGTCGGGAATGCGGTGCCCCAAGCAGTGGCCGAGCTTTGCGCGATCGGCGACACCGCAGAGGGGACCGTCCTGCGCGATCGGCTCTCCCTGTTTGCCGAGCGCTGGATGACCGAGGCAGACCTCTCGCAGCACCTAGTTGCGCGGCGCGATGCCGAGCAGCGCCTGGCAGCGGCCGAGGCACAGGCTGTCGAGGCAGCCGCCCAACTGCGGGCGGTCTACGCCAGCACCTCGTGGCGGGTGTTGGAACCGGTGCGCCGGTTGGGCCGTCGCCATCCGGGTTTGGCGCGGGCGGCCCACCGCGGCGCGATGCTAGTGCGCGGCCGGCGGATGCCGCATCGTCGTTCCCCGGGTGACGCCGAACCCGGTACGACGGAGCGAAACACCGCGCCGGCGATCGAGACAACCCCGCACTCCCCGGCACCCGGCGAATGCGGCGCCGTGGCGGCCGAAACAGGCTCGCTCGACGAGATATTAACGTCACAACCGCAGCACTGAAATCGTCGAACCAGCAGGCGGTGATCACCCTAACCCGGCACTGCCGAATCCAGCAGCCCCGCGTCGCGCGGATCTGTCGGCGCCATTTCGGCTCCCGCGTTCCGCGGACATAATGCCCATATCGGCGCTCGGCCAGGCGGTCTCACATCGTTGATATAGCGTGCTTTCGGATACGCTCGGAAACAGGCAGAAACCCCGGATCGGAAACTTTTAATCGGTAGGTCATGGGTTCGAATCCCATCGGGCTCACCAACTCGACGAGACGTGGCCTCGCCAGCGCAATGCGGGTTGTTCGGCTTAAGCGAAAGGCCGGCCCCATGGGGCCGGCCTTCCGTTGCGTCAATCGGTCTTGCGCGAGACTATTTGGGGGTCTTGTCCCCGTCTCCCGCGCCAGTCGACGGTTTTTCGGTCTTTGACGGCTGGCTCGATCCGGTCGCCGTCTCAGTGCCTTCAACCCATTCCGGCATCGACTTCAGGCTGGCCACCGTCGTCGAGAGCTTGAACGCGCCCTTGTCGGCATCCCACTTGAACTGGTCGATCGGCATGGCAACCCGATGCCCGCCCATCCCGAGCATGCCGCCCGTGGTGACGACGAGGCGGTCGATCTTCTTGGTCTGCGGGTCCATCAGGACCGTCGACACATGACCCAGCTTGCCGTCGTCGCTGCCATAGACGGTGGTGCCCTCGATGTTGGACACGTCCTCCTTGGTCAGCGGGTTGATGGCGGGCTCGCGCTGAACCGGGGCCGTAGCCGTGGCCGAACCTGGCGAGCTCGGGCGGGGCCCATTTGGCGAGGATGGCGTGGTCTGGGCGGAAGCGGCGACGGTCAGCAAGGCCAGCGCAGCGGCCGCAGCGACTGGAATCTTATGCATGGGACAGCTCCAATACTCGTCTCGGCTGCCTAGCCAACAAGCACCCGCCACCCCGGGTTCCCCAGCAATGGGGCATTCCGCGCTCGGGCGCGCGATGGTCGGTCGGCCGCTTCCGGTGTCCCGAACGGCCTCGCTTGCGGCTAGCGGGAGGTCTTCTCTCCATCGCCGGCACCGGTCGACGGTTTATCGGTCCGTGGCGGCTGGCTCGATCCGGTAGCGGTCGTCGCGCCTTCAACCCATTCCGGCATCGACCGCAAGCTGGCCATCGTCGTCGAGAGCGTGAAAGCGCCCCTGTCCGCATCCCACGTGAACTGATCGACCGGGATCGCAACGCGGTGGCCGCCGATCCCCAAGACGCCGCCCGCGGCGACCACGAGCCGGTCGATCTTCTTGGTTTGCGGGTTCATGAGGGCTGTCGACACATAGCCCAGCTTGCCGTCGTCGCCATAGACGCCGGTACCCTCAACGTCGGAAATTTCTCCTTTGGCCAACGGGTTGACCGCCGCCGCGCGTGCTGCCGGAGCCTGAGGCGTGGCCTGGGCGAGCGTGCCGGGCTGGTCCGGCGTGGTTGGGAGCCCGGCGGATGCAGGCCCGCCCAGCATCAGCAGTACCGCGGCAGCGATCGGAATTGCACGCATGATTGGGTCCCCACGCCGGTTTGGCTGCCTCTCGAACGAGCCGCGCCGGGTTTGGTTCCCGTAACCCATTGGTATTTCGTCAGTCGCGGGGGTTGGCAGACGACGCCGCCTCGCGGCTGTGGCGCGCTATTTCTTCGTCACCGGCACTGGGATTCCGGGAATCTGCACCTTGACCGCGCCGAGGTGATTGCGGCTGGTGAAATAGAGGGTTTTCCAGTCGTTGCCGCCAAAGGCGATGTTGGTGGTGGCCGGCGCTCCGTGCACGATGCGCCCCAGCTGCTTGCCGAGCGGATCCAGGATCCAGATGCCGCCCGCCCCGCCGCAATAGACGTTGCCTTCGACGTCGACCTTCATGCCGTCGGGGACGCCGGGCTCGTCGCCGCGCAGATCGGCAAAGACCCGGTCGGTGTGTTTCGCCAGCATTCCGCTGGGGAGCAGCTCGAAGGCCCTGATATGGCCGCGCCGCGTGTCGTTGATATAGAGCAGTGTTTCATCGGGCGAGAAGGCGAGCCCGTTGGGCAGCACGAAATCGTCGCTTAAGAGGCTCAGCGTGCCGAGATCGGGCGTCACGCGGTAGACCCCCGAAAAGGTCAGGTCCCACTGCTCGGGTGCGGCGGGGCTGGTCCACGGATCGGTGAAATAGATCGAGCCGTCCGATTTCACCACGACGTCGTTGGGCCGGTTGAGCCGGCGCCCCTGAAAGCTGTTGGCGACGACGGTGATGCTGCCATCGAGCTCCTGCCGGGTGACCCGCCGGCTGTCATGCTCGCAGGCAATGAGCCGGCCCTGAAGATCGCGGGTCAGGCCGTTCGCCCGATTGGTCGGCTCCAGCATCAACGAGGCGCCGCCCTTGCCCGGCTCATGCTTCATCCGGCGGTCGTTGTGGATGTCGCTGAACAGCAGATAGCCGCCCTCGTGCCACCACAGCGGTCCCTCGGCCGGACCCTGGGCCCCGCCAAACCCCTCGGCCAGATGCTCGATCGGCTCCGACTGAGACAGAATCTTTGCCAGCTCCGGGGCCAGCTGCTCGATTCGCGGCGATGATTGCGCCATGGCAAATCCTCCCATCGGTTGTGCCTGCCATCGGGTGTGCCTGATTGGCGGTCCAGGCGGCGTCGAGGTTACTCGCCGATCCCGCCGAGGCCCACCCCCTCAATCAGTAGCGCATTTTCGGCGGACGAGCGCGATGGGTTGCGGCCGGCGCCGTGACGGCTTGTCGCCGCACGGCCGATCCGCTATCAAATTGTCATGTTCGCGTGCTATGCGGGCGAGCAAGGTAACGGAAGGTCGACCGGTGGCGAGCTCGCTCGATAGCTGTCCAGCCCTTGTGCTCAACGCGGATTTTCGTCCGCTCAGCTATTTTCCCTTATCGCTCTGGGCGTGGCAGGACGCGGTGAAGGCGGTGTTTCTCGAGCGCGTCTACATCGTCGACCATTACGACGCCTATGTGCGCAGCCCCTCGCGCGAGATGCGGCTGCCGAGCGTCATCGCCCTCAAGGAATATGTGCAGGCGGCGCGTCACCCGGCCTTCACCCGGTTCAACGTGTTCCTGCGCGATCGCTTTAGCTGCCAGTATTGCGGCCGCCCGCGCCCCTCGCACGAGCTGACCTTTGACCACGTCGTGCCGCGCTCGCGCGGCGGCACCACGGTGTGGAGCAATGTGGTCACTGCGTGCGGTGGCTGCAACCTATTGAAAGGCAACAGGCTTCCGCAGCAGAGCGGGCTCTACCCGCGGCATCGCCCGATCCAGCCGACGACCTACATGCTGCAGCAGAACGGCCGCGCCTTCCCGCCCAACTATCTGCACGAAAGCTGGCGGGATTATCTCTACTGGGATACCGAGCTGGATCCGACTTAGGCGCACGTCATTCCCGCGAAAGCGGGAATCCAAGGCAACCGACGTGCCGCCTGCCCTGGACCCCCGCTTTCGCGGGGGGGGGACGGGGAAACAGGTTCAGTTCAAGCGGGTCTAGTGCGTGATCAGCCGGCGTTCGATGGCTGCGGCCTTGATCGCCTTTTGCAGCTTCTCGAAGGCGCGCACCTCGATCTGGCGCACCCGCTCGCGCGAAATGCCGTATTGCTGCGACAAATCTTCGAGGGTCGTCGGGCTCTCCTGCAACCGGCGCTCGGTCAGGATGTGGCGCTCGCGATCGTTGAGGTGGGTCATCGCCTTTTCTAAGAGATCGCGCCGCAGCCCCAGCTCCTGGCGTTCGCCGAGCATGGTTTCCTGGCTCTCGCTGTCATCGACGAGCCAATCCTGCCACTCGCCCTCGCTGTCGCTTCTGAGCGGCGCGTTGAGCGAGTGATCGGGGCTGGCGAGGCGCCGGTTCATGCTCACCACATCGGCTTCGGGAACGTCGAGCTGGGTCGCGATCTTCTTCAGGTTTTCCGGCGACAGATCGCCTTCCTCCATCGCCTGCAGCTGGCCCTTGAGCTTACGCAGGTTGAAGAACAGCTTTTTCTGCGCCGCGGTGGTGCCCATCTTCACCAGCGACCAGGAATGCAGGATGTATTCCTGGATCGCGGCGCGGATCCACCACATCGCGTAGGTCGCCAGACGGAACCCGCGATCGGGGTCGAAGCGCTTGACCGCCTGCATCATGCCGACATTGCCTTCGGAGATCAGCTCCGAGAGCGGCAGTCCATAGCCGCGATAACCCATCGCGATCTTGGCGACGAGCCGCAGGTGGCTGGTGACCAGCCGATGCGCCGCTTCGGGGTCTTCCGCCGCCTTCCAGCGCTTGGCGAGCATGTACTCTTCGTCCGGCTCCAGCATCGGGAACTTACGGATCTCCTGGAGATAACGCGTAAGATTCCCCTCGCCTGAAATGGACGGGACCGAAACCATAGCCATTACCGATGTTGCTCCGAGGGTTGCCGCGATTGGGCTAACGCCCGATGGGGGCGGGGGATCCACGGCACGATCGACCCCGCCCGAAACGCTTACCCTATATGGGGAAGTTTTGTCCAGTTTAAAGTAGCTCTAAATTAGCGAGCAACCCCGCCATGTCGGCTGGCAGGGGGCTCTCGAAGCTCAGCCGCTCGCCGGTGGCCGGATGAACGACGCCGAGCAGCCTTGCGTGCAAGGCCTGCCGCGGAAACTCGGCGATCGCCGCGCCGGCCGGCCCGGCGCCGATGCCGGAATGAACCAGACGGCGTCCCGCTCGCGCGCCATAGGCCGGGTCGCCGATCAGCGGATGGCCGATATGCGCGAGGTGCACCCTGATCTGGTGGGTGCGGCCGGTCAGCAATCGGCACTCGATCAGCGCCGCCACCCCGGTTCCGGCGCCGAAGCGCCGCTCGACACGATAGCGCGTCACCGCCGACCTGCCGCGGGATTCCGCCACCACCGCCATCTTCTTGCGATTGGCGGGGCTGCGGCCGATGTTGCCGACGATCTCGCCGGCGGCCGGCGCCGGCGCGCCCCAGACGATTGCGCTGTAGGCGCGCTCGACCCGGCGCAGCGCGAAATCGTGTGACAGCGCGCGATGCGCCCTCTCGGTCTTGGCGGCGACGAGGAGACCGCTGGTGTCCTTGTCGAGGCGATGCACGATGCCGGGCCGGCGCACGCCGCCGATTCCCGCCAGGCTCGGGCCGCAATGCGCGAGCAGCGCATTGACGAGCGTGCCCTCCCGGTTGCCGGGGGCCGGATGGACCACCATCCCGGCCGGCTTGTCGACGACGATCAGATGCTCGTCCTCGAAGCGGATGTCGAGCGCGATCGACTGTGCCGCCGGGGTCGGGTCGTCCGGCTCGGGCAGCATGACGACAACCCTGCCCCCCGCGCTGGCGCGCTGTGCCGGGTCGCGCAGCAGCCTGCCGTCGCCGGTGATTTGGCCTGACAGAATCAGCTGCTTGAGGCGGGTGCGCGACAGCTCCGGCAGTTGCCGCTGCAAGGCGCGGTCGAGGCGCACGCCGCCATCCTCGGGCGCGATGGTGATTTCGATGCGCCGGCCGGGCGGCGGCACTTCCTGCGGAGCCGCGGTGCGTCCTTCGAGACGCGCTTTTGCGGAGCGCTCCTCAGGATGAGGAATATTCGTCCGTGTCATTAATGACTTACCTCACCCTGAGCGGCGCTCGCGCAGCGGGCGTCTCAAAGGACGCACGAAGCCGAGCCACTCCTCGGTCATTGCGAGCAAAGCGAAGCAATCTCGTCGCGGTTTGCCCCGGACCGATGAGATTGCTTCGTCGCTACGCTCCTCGCAATGACAGCTCCGATTCCCCTTGCAATCCCGCGAGATGCGCGTATCTATCCGGCCGTTGACGCACTCGCACGTGCCTATGGCCCATGGTGGTTATGCAACGACGTAACGCGTCCTTTTTGGTACTCCGGCTCGCCAGCCGGTCCCGAGAGGGAGGTCGATATGGTTGCAATCCCGATCAGGGCCGCAGTGCCCTGTCCTGACGCCGCTCTGCGCGGCACCCGCCTGCGTGGGCGGGGTGGACGGGCTACCGATCCAAGCAGTTTGAGCTGACAGAGAACGCCGCGGCACGGCCACCAGGCTGCGCTCGCCGGCGTTACGTTCGTCCTCGGTTTCGGTCGAGGGCATTTCCCTGCCGAAGGGCGGGGGAGCTCAGCCGCTTTTCTAAGGTAGCCCGGGCCATGAACAACAAGATTGCGCGTTTCCTCTCCGAACATTCGCCCGAGACCCCGTGCCTGGTCGTCGACCTCGATTTGATCGGCGAGGCCTATGATTTGTTGTCACGATATCTGTCCGTCGCCAGCGTCTACTACGCGGTGAAGGCCAACCCGGCGCCCGAGATCGTTGCCATGCTGGCGAAGAAGGGCGCGAATTTCGATGTCGCCAGCCCCGCCGAAATCGCGCTGTGCCTGGACAACGGCGCCGCGGCCGAGCGGCTTTCCTTCGGCAACACGATCAAGAAGGAAAAGGACATCGCCTTCGGCTACGAGGCGGGGATGCGGCTCTTTGCCTTCGACAGCATGGCCGAACTCGAAAAGCTGGCGCGCCGCGCGCCCGGCGCGCGGGTGTTCTGCCGAATTCTGGTGTCATGCGAGGGGGCGGATTGGCCGCTGTCGCGCAAGTTCGGCTGCACCCCGGAAATGGCCGTCAAATTGCTCGAAGAGGCCCGCCGGCTGGGGCTCGACCCCTACGGCGTATCGTTCCATGTCGGCTCGCAACAGACCGATCTGGGACAATGGGACCGGGCTATCGGCGCGGTCGCGCAAATGTTCACCCTCCTTGCCGAGACCGACATCAACCTGCGCATGGTCAATATCGGCGGCGGGTTCCCCGCGCAGTATCGCGGCGAGGTCGCCTCGATCGAGCGCTATGCGCAGGCCGTCACCGACGCGTTGACCCGGCATTTCGGCAACCATCTGCCCGAGGTTATCGTCGAGCCCGGGCGCTCCTTGGTCGGCGATGCCGGCCTCATCCAGAGCGAGGTCATCTTGATCTCCGACAAGGGAGACGGCGGCGACAAGCGCTGGGTCTACCTCGATGTCGGCAAGTTCAACGGGCTCGCCGAAACGATGGGTGAGAGCATCCGCTACCGCATCCAGGTGCCGGGGCGCTCGGGGCCGTCGGGGCCGGTCATCATCGCCGGCCCGACCTGCGACAGCGCCGACATCCTCTACGAGCGCACCGAGTACCGGCTGCCGTTGGATCTCGCGGTCGGCGACAAGGTCGAGATCCTGTCGACCGGCGCCTATACGGCGAGCTATGCCTCGGTCGGGTTCAACGGGTTCCCGCCGTTGCGGACCTACTGCCTCTGAGCGTGCGGTCTTCCCATCGGCGCGGCCTTCCCGTTTAATCCCG
>WNFD01000823.1_pt1 | contig 49881 bp, 51 predicted proteins | sample 5400491 | NCBI WGS metagenome assembly WNFD01 (sample SAMN13153343, study PRJNA577476) | soil metagenome | isolation source: 120 cm saprolite under Douglas fir tree site 2 hole 2 replicate 2 | place: USA:California | collected 2015-04-18
GGGGGCGAGGGCGATGATCGCGTGCTTCCGGGGGAGCCCGCGCTCCACCCAGTACTGGCGCGCCAGCTTCAGCGCCGCCTCCACCGCTTCCGACCCGGAAGAAAGGAAGTACAGCTTGTCGAGGTCGCCCGGCAGCGTGGTCGCGAGCTCGGCTGCCAGCGCCTCGACTGGCTCATGAGTGAAGGCCGTGCCCGACAAATAGCCGAACCGCCGCGCCTGTTGCGCCAGCGCCTCGGCGATCGCCGGATTGGAATGGCCCAGGTTCGCGACAAAGGCGCCGCCGCACGCATCGAGGTATGGTTTGCCGGCAGCGTCGTACAGGTAGCACCCTTCCCCGCGCACGATGCGCCGGTAGGGGCGATCGAGCTTCCGGTAGAACACGTGGCTGTCGGGATACCTGTCTGCCGTCACCGTCCCCCACTGCTGGTGAATCCGCCGAAAGCTACGGCGCAGGGTGCGAGTCGGCGAGCACGCGCCACCGCGATCGGTAGAGGCGCAGCATGCATCTCGCGACCGTGCTTATTGCGTCGTAGTTTTCTCGACCTACATCAGTCAGCGGGGCGCCCGTATGCGAAGGCTGCTGAATCTGCTTCTCACTACCACCGTCCTCGTCCCGATTGCAGCGCTCGCGCAGTCCGGGGCCGTCACGCCGAACGACAACCTGGTGGCGGACGGGCTGCCGCCGGTGCCGGCGGCCATCGCCGCGGCGGCGCGCCCCTACAGCGAATTCCGCGCGGCCGGATTCTGGGACTGGCACCCGACGCGGCGCGAGATGATCATCGGGACGCGGTTCGCCGACGCACCGCAGCTGCACCGGGTGCGCGCACCCGGCGGCGACCGCACGCAGCTCACCTTCTTCCCCGATCCCGTGTCCGGCGCGTCGTACCAACCCACCGACGGCCGCTACATCGTGTTCACCAAGGACGTGGGAGGCGGGGAGTTCTTCCAGAAGTATCGCTACGACGTAGCGACCGGAGAAATCACCCTGCTCACCGACGGGAAGGCGCGCAACGTGGGCGGGGCCTGGTCGCACAAGGGTGATCGCTACGCCTACATGTCCACCCGCCGTAACGGGCGGGACCTGGATCTGTGGGTGATGGACCCGAGCGACCCGGCCAGCGACCGGATGGTGCTGCAGCTCCAGGGCGGTGGGTACGGGCCGCTCGATTGGTCGCCGGACGACCGGACGATCCTGCTCGCCCAGTACATGTCCGTCAACAAGAGCTACCTGTGGCTGGTGGACGCCGCGGGCGGACAGAGGACCCTGCTCGCGCCGCAGACGGGGAGCGAGTCGGTGGCGTTCGGCGCGGCGAGGTTCAGGCGCGACGGTAAGGGAGTCTTTCTGTCGACCGATCAGGGCTCCGAGTTTCAACGCCTCGCCTATTTCGACCTGGCCACCAAGGCCTATCGGTTTCTGACGACCGCCATTCCCTGGGATGTCGACGAGTTCGATGTGTCTCCAGACGGCCGGTGGATCGCCTGCGTCACGGATGAGGACGGCGTCGGCGTGCTGCACGTGATCAACGCCGCCACCGGCGCCGAGCGCCGGCTTCCCAAGCTTCCGGCCGGCCTGATCTCGGACGTCCGCTGGCGGAAGACCGGCGCCGAGCTGGGGTTCACGCGCAGTTCCGCCCGTGCCTCCGCCGACGCCTACTCGCTGGACCTCGCGAGCGGCACGGTGACCCGCTGGACCGAGAGCGAGACGGCCGGGCTCAACCTCTCGGACTTCGCCGAGGCCGAGCTGGTGCACTGGCCCAGTTTCGACGGGCGGGCCATCTCGGGCTTCCTTTATAAGCCGCCGGCCCGCTTCGCGGGACGCCGCCCGGTGATCGTCAACATCCACGGGGGACCGGAGGGTCAGTCCCGGCCCGGCTTCCTCGGCCGGAACAACTACTACGTCAACGAGCTCGGTGTCGCGATCATCTTCCCCAACATTCGCGGCTCGACCGGCTACGGCAAAACCTTCACCAAGCTCGACAATGGGGTGCTGCGCGACGGGGCGTACAAGGACATCGGCGCCCTGCTCGAGTGGATCCGGACGCGCCCCGATCTCGACGCCGATCATGTGCTGGTGACGGGCGGCAGCTACGGGGGCCACATGACGCTCGTGACCGCCACGCAGTACGACGGCCCGATCTGCTGCTCCGTGGACGTGGTCGGCATGTCGAACCTCGCGACGTTCCTCGAGCACACGTCCGGCTATCGCCAGGACCTGCGTCGGGTGGAGTACGGCGACGAGCGCGATTCGACGCTGCGCGCCTGGATGGAGCGGACTGCTCCGCTGAACAACGTAGACAAAGTCACGAAACCCCTGTTCATCGTTCAGGGCATGAATGATCCGCGAGTGCCGCGCAGCGAGGCCGAGCAGATGGTGGCGGCCTTGAAGCGCCGCAGCGTGCCCGTGTGGTATCTGATGGCCAAGGACGAGGGCCACGGCTTCCGCAAGAAGGGGAACCAGGACTTCCAGTTCTACGCGACGATTCTCTTCACCGAACGCTACCTGCTCGGCCAAGGAGGATCAGCCACACCGTGACGGTGGGCGCCTGGTGGGAGCGGCTGGCCCCGCTCCCCGGGGGCAGACGGCTGTTCAGCTGGCTCTTATGGCGGCTGGTCCCCTATACCGGCTCGGTGCGGCCGTACGTCCTCGAGCTCCGCCCGGGCTACGCCAGGGTTCGCATGGCCGACCGCCGCGCCGTGCGGAACCACCTCAACTCGGTCCACGCGGTAGCTCTCGCTAATCTCGCCGAGGTGACGAGCGGCCTCGCGGTGACGACCGGGTTGCCCGCGAGCGCGCGCGGCATCCCCATCGCGCTCTCCATTACCTACCTGAAAAAGGCCCGCGGCATGCTGACGGCGGAAGCGCGCTGCGAGATCCCCGATTCCAGTCGCGAGGCGGAGCACGACTTCGAGTCCGTGATCTCGAATGCCACGGGTGAAGTGGTGGCCCGGGCGACGGTCCGCTGGCGCATCGGTCCGGCACCCGCGCCGTGACCGGTCTCGAGACCGCACTCACCAGGGATGCCGGGGTCGCGGTGCCGCTCATCGGCGGCGCCATGTTCCCCTGCTCGAACCCGGAGCTCGTCGCCGCCGTATCCGAGGCGGGCGGGATCGGGATCGCCCAACCCCTGTCGATGGTGTACGTGCACGGGCATGACTGGGGGGAGGGACTCGAGCTCATCCGCCGGCTCACCACCAAGCCGATCGGCATGAACGTCCTGATCGAGCAGTCGTCCCGGCTGTACCTCGAGCGCATGCGGCGCTGGGTGGACGTGGCAATCGAAGCGGGCGTGCGGTTCTTCGTCACGTCGCTCGGCAAGCCGCGCTGGGTGGTCGATCGGGTCGCTCAGGTCAGCGGCGTCGTGTACCACGACGTCACCGAGCGGAAGTGGGCGCTCAAGGGGCTCGACTCGGGCGTGCGCGGCCTGATCGCGGTGAACAGCCGCGCCGGCGGCCATGCGGGACCGAAAAGCGCCGAGCAGCTGATGGCTGAGCTCGGCGACCTCGGCGTTCCCCTGGTGTGCGCCGGCGGGATCGGCGACGCCGCCGGGTTCGTCGCGGCGCTCCGGATGGGCTACGCGGGCGCGCAGCTCGGCACCCGCTTCATCGCCACCACCGAGTGCACCGCCCATCCCGATTACAAACGCGCGATCGTCGAGGCCGAGGAAGACGACATCGTGCTCACCGAGCGCGTCACCGGCGTGCCGCTCGCCGTGATCCGCACCCCCTACGTGGAGCGCGTGGGCACGAAGGCCGGCCCCATCGCGCGCTGGCTGTTGCGGCACCGCCGGACCAAGCATTTCATGCGTACGCTGTACGCGCTCAACTCGGCGTGGCGGCTGAAGCGCAGCCATGTCGCGGGACCGTCGTCGCGAGACTACTGGCAGGCGGGGAAGAGCGTGAGCGGCATCACGAGCATCGAGCCCGCAGGAGAGATCGTGCGGCGGTTCGCGGCGGCGGCGGGGGGAGGGGGGAGGGGGGGCCGCTAGTTCCGGTCCGGCACCAGCCGCCAGGTGACGTGCCCCGCCGTCGAATCGATCACCACCACGGTCCGCGCCTGCCCGTCTGCCAACGCGATCGACCCGGTCGACAGCAGCGTGTCAGTCATGCCGGCGTGTGAGATCACGACGCTCCAGCCGCCCGGCGCGCCGTCGAAATAATGAGTCACGGCGCGGAAATTGAGCGGCCGCACGCTCGCGAGCAGCCCCGAGCTGTCTGGTTGAGTGCGATAGGCATCGATCGCGGGAACAGCGGCGGCGACGCTGGCGATCCGGAGCCTGCTGTGTCCCGCCGCCGGCAGGGCGCCCGTATCGGGCACGAGCACGGGGTCGATGATGTGTCTCGTCCCCGCGGTCGAATCCACCACGAACGCCGTGTAGTTGACTCCACTCACCGTGGTGAACGTCAGGAACACTCGAGGAGCCGTGTCCGGCGGTTGTGGGTCCAGCGTGTGCACGCCTGGAGAGAGCGCGACTGCCCGGGTCAGCTGCCCGAAGCCCAGACCGGCCGCCAGCGATCGGCCGTCGACGACGACCGTGAGGGCGGGCCCGCCGCGAATGGCGTGCAACGCGCGCAAGGTCGACGCCTGGGGCAACGGCGGGCCGTTGCCGTTGTCGCACGCGGCCAGCGCCGCGAGCGCCAGGATCACGCCCGCCCTCACTGCTCCCGATCCACGACGTATACATTGCGCTGGGCCGTCGGCACGATGATGAGGTCGGCAATGTTCACGTGCTCCGGCAGGTTCACCATGTAGGCGATCGCGTCCGCGACGTCGTCCGCGCTGAGCGGCTTGAACCCCTGATACACCGCCTTGGCGCGCGCGCGGTCCCCGTGGAAGCGCACCTCCGAAAACTCGGTTTCCACGAATCCCGGATCCACCGCCGACACGCGCAGCGGCGTACCCGCCACGTCGAGATTCATCCCCTCGGTGAGGGCGCGCACGCCGAACTTGGTCGCGATGTACACGTTCCCCATCGGGTACGTCTGGTGGCCGGCCGTGGAGCCGATGTTCACGACGTGCCCCCGCCGCCGGGCGACCATGTGCGGCATGATCGCCCGGCTCACGTACAGCAGCCCCTTCAGGTTGGTGTCGATCATGCGATCCCAGTCTTCGGGATCGCCTTCGTAAATCTTGGCCAGGCCGCTGGCGAGCCCCGCGTTGTTGATGAGGACGTCCGGCACGCGACCGGCGCGCACCAGGGCCTCCGCGGTCCGCTCGACGGCCGCGCGGTCAGCTCGGCCGCCAGGTGTTCGAGGCGGTCGGCGCGCCGAGCCCAGAGGATCAGGTCTGCGCCTTCGGCTGCGAACCGCCTGGCGCACGCCTCCCCGATCCCCGAGCTCGCCCCGGTGACCAGAATCAGTTTCCCCTTGATCCGGTTCGTGGGCTCCGTCACCGCATGTTCCCTGTGTGCCCCAGGGAATAACGACCCGGCTGCGGCCATACGCAGAGTCCATGCGGCTCGCGCCCCACCTTAATGCGGTGCGTCAGCTGCCCCGTCCCCGTGTCGAACACGTAAACTTCTTCGTCGTACCGACCCGACACCCAGAGCTCCTTTCCGTCGGCGCTCACGTTTCCCATGTCGGGACTGCCGCCGCCCGGAACCGGCCACGTGGCCACCACCTGTCGCGTGCGCCCGTCGAGCACGCTGATGGAACCGGGTCCGTGACGCCCGCCCGCCGTGGTGTTCCAACCGCGGTTCGTGACATATAGGAAGCGCCCATCGCGGCTGGGGTAGATCCCGTGCGTCCCCTTCCCCGTGGGGATGAACCCGATGCGCCGGAACGCCTCGGGGTCTACCAGGAACACGCCGTTCGCCTTCATGTCGGCGACGAAGAACACCCGGCCGTCCGGCGACGAGCGGATGTCCTGCGGCATGCTCGTGCTGTCCAGGCCGGCGGGGTCGAGCGTGAGGTAGCCGATGACGGCACGGGTCGCGAGATCGACCTTCACGAGCTGTCCCGAGAACTCGCAAGTCGCGAGGGCGAACCGCCCATCCGCCGTGAATTCCATGTGGTCCACGCCCTTGCACGCAAGCGGGAGCGACTGGACCAGGGCCATGGTCTTCGCGTCGCGGAAATCGAGCTCCCGGCGGCGCTCCGCAACGACGATCGCGAGCCTACCGTCCGGCGTGAAGTAGAGGTTGTAGGGGTCGGTGACGGGTACGCTCGCTCCTTCGCGACCAGTAGCCGGATCGATGGGGGTCAGCGTGTTGCCGCGGTTGTTCGCGACCCACAGCGTCGACAGGTCATACGAGGGGACGACGTGCTGCGGCAGGGCGCCGGTCGCGAACGTGCGGACCACACGATAGGAGCGCGGGTCGATGACGGTGACGGTGCCGTCGTGCGAATTGGGGACGTACACGAGGGGCCGGGCCCGCGCCGCCGTGGCCGAAAGGGCGTTCGCCCCGGCCGCAGCGTAGAGATTGACGGTGTCCGGCGGGGGTACAGAATCCGGGGCCGCGACCCGACCGGCGGCCGGCTTGTGCGCGCCGCCCCCTCGGCACGCCGCCGCCAACGCCACCGCGTACGCGATGCTGCGCGCTGGGAACCGTTTCACGGCGGCACAAGATACATCAGTCGTGTCCCCAGGCAATCAGGATCTTGCCGGCGTTGCGGTTCTCCCGCATGCGCTGAAACGCCTCGGCTGCTCGAGCAACCGGAAACACGGCGTCCACCACCACCCGCAGCGCACCGCTGGCGAATCCGGGCAGGATTTCGTGCTTGAACCGGGTCACGATGGTTGCCTTTTCGGGGCGGCCCCGTGCGCGCAGCGTCGAGCCCACGACCCGGGCGCGCTTCTTCATCAGGAGCGCGAGGTCGAGGCTGGTTTCCGATCCCGACATGGTGGAGAGGATTACGATCCGTCCCCCGATCTTGATGAGGCGCAGGTCGCCGGCGAAGCTCGCCGCCCCGACGGGGTCGAGCACGACGTCTACGGCATCCCGGCCCCAGCGCCGCTCGATCTCCGCCACGAAGTCTTGCCGGCTGGTGTCGATGGCGAGATCGGCGGCGACCGCCTCGAGCGCCTTGAGCTTGTCAGCGCTGCGCGTGGTGGCGGCGACGCGGGCGCCGGAGAGCTTCGCGATCTGGATGGCCGCGAGCCCCAGGCCCGACGCGCCCGCATGCACCAGCACCGTCGCCCCCCGCTCGAGGCCGCCCTCGACGATGAGATTCACGAACGCCGTGAGGAACGCCTCCGGAATGCCGGCTGCCGTAACGAGGTCGAGCCCCGCGGGCGTCGGGAACACCTGCCCTACTGGTGCCGCGACGACCTCGGCGTGCCCGCCGCCCGCCAGCAAGGCGCAGACTCGCTCTCCGGTCTCCTCGAGTGTGCCCGAGGCCTCCAGCCCCAAAATATCGGGCTCGCCCGGCGGTGGTGGGTAACGTCCGGCGATCTGGCTCAAGTCGGCGCGGTTCACCCCGGACGCCGCGACTCGGATGAGCACCTCACCCCGGGCGGGCGCGGGCGGCGCCATCTCGGCGAGCGACGCCACGTAGCGGCCCTGGCCTTCGACAACTCGAAGGTAGCGCACGCTCTCAATCTAGCGCCGGGCTGGCCGCGCCGCGGTGCGCGATGCACAATTCGTCTCGCCTTTCTTCCGAGGACCCTGTGCCGGTTGGTACCATCAAGCGCTGCTGGGCGAGCGCCGACGATCCCTTGATGCTCGCCTACCACGACGAGGAGTGGGGCGTGCCCCTGCGGGGCGAGCGGGATCTGTTCGCGAAGCTCGTGCTCGACGGCTTCCAGGCCGGGCTCTCCTGGCGCGTCATCTTGCACAAGCGCGCCCGCTTCCTGGAAGTATTCGACGGGTTCGACCCCGAGCGCATGGTCCGCTTCGACCGCAAGAGAATCGCGCAGATCCTGAAGGACCCGGGGATCGTGCGCAATCGCCAGAAAGTGAATGCCGCGATCGGGAATGCCCGGGCATTCCTCGAGTTCCAGGAGACGGACGGCTCGTTCGGCGCCTTTCTCTGGAGCTTCGTCGGCGGGAAGCCGAAGCAGTTTCGCCGGCGCACGCTGCGCGATCTCCCCGCCCGCTCCCGGGAGTCGGACGCCATGAGCGCGGCACTCACCGAGCGGGACTTCCGCTTCGTGGGACCGACCATCTGCTACGCATTCATGCAGGCCGTCGGCATGGTGAACGACCATCTCGTCACCTGCTTCCGTCACCGCGAGGTGCAGCGCCTCAGTGGGTGAACTTCTCCCGGAGCTCGAGGCCGCGACGCTCCGCCGCGTGACCCGTCGCCTCATCCCGTTCATGTTCGTGCTCTACATCGCGAACTTCCTCGATCGGGTGAACGTCAGCTTCGCGGCGCTCCAGATGAATCGCGACTTGGGCTTCAGCAGCGCCGCGTACGGACTCGGCGCCGGGGTGTTCTTCCTCGGATACTGTCTCTTCCAGGTCCCGAGCAACCTCGTGCTGGCGCGGGTCGGGGCGCGGCGCTGGATCGGCGGCATCATGATCGTCTGGGGCGTGATTGCCTCCGCCACGATGCTGGTGCGCGGCATCGGCAGCTTCTACGCCCTGCGCGCCCTGCTCGGCGTGGTCGAAGCGGGCTTCTTTCCGGGGATGATCCTCTATCTCACGTACTGGTTCCCCGCCGTCCAGCGGGCCCGCGCCGTCGCCGGGTTCATGACCGCGATCCCCATCTCCGGGGTGGTCGGCGGGCCGCTCTCCGGTGCGCTGCTCGGGTTGAACGGCGTGGCGGGGCTTGCCGGATGGCAGTGGCTGTTCCTGCTCGAAGGACTGCCTTCGGGGCTGCTGGGCGCAGCCGCCCTGTGGTACCTGACGGATCGCCCCGCGGACGCCGCCTGGCTGCCCGCCGACGGACGCGCCTGGCTCTCCGAGCGCCTGCAGCAGGAGCAGGCCCGCACCGCGGGAATGCACCCCACGCGCCTGCGGCAGGCCCTGCTGAGTGGGGTCGTCTGGCAGCTGGGACTGCTGTACTTCCTTATTATCGTCGGCCTGTACGGCCAGGGGCTCTGGTTACCCCAGATCATCAAGGGCTCATCGCAATTGAGCGATTTCGCCGTCGGCCTGCTCTCGGCCGCACCCGCGCTCGCCGCGGCCGTTGCGATGGTCGCCGTCGCGGCGCATTCCGACCGCACTCGGGAGCGGCACCTTCACGTCGCGGCGCCGCTCGTGGCGGGCGCCATTGGTTTCGCGGCGACCGCGGCGACCCTCGAGACGCCGCTCCTTGCCACCGCCGCGCTCTCACTTTCGGCGATCGGCTTCACCAGCGCGCTGGGGCCGTTTTGGACGCTCCCGACGACGTTCCTGAGCGGGGCCGCGGCCGCCGGCGGAATCGCGCTCATCAACTCGCTTGGTAACGTGGCCGGCTTCGCGGGCCCCTACCTGGTCGGACTCGTCAAGGACGCGACCGGTGGAGTCCTCATGCTCGCGGGCGCGGCCCTCGCGCTGGCGCTGCGCCCGCGCCTCAGGCTAGGTCGGCCGATGCCGCGAAACGCGGCGGGCGCCGAGCCTTCGTCGCCTGCTCGTACGCAAACGCGAGCTTGATCAGGGTTGCCTCTGTCCACGGCCGTCCGACGAACGAAAGCCCGACCGGCAGCCCACGCACCTGCCCCATCGGCACCGTGACGTGCGGGTAGCCCGCGACCGCGGCAGGGCTCGAGAAGCTCCCGCCGCCGCCCGGATCGCCGTTCACGAGATCGATCAACGAGGCCGGTCCGCCCGTGGGCGCGATCAGCGCGTCGAGCTGGTGCTCGGCCATCACGCTGTCGATCCCCTGGGCGCGCGCGAGCAGATGGTTCTTGTCGAGCGCGCGCAGGTAGTCCTGGTCGGTGAGCGGCCCCTTGGCCTGCGCCTGGATGAAGATCTCCTGCCCGAAGTAGGGCATCTCCTTGTCCTTCGTGCGCTCGTTGAACGCGATCAGGTCCGCGAGCGTCTTTGCGCCAGCCGTGGGAGCCCAGTCGCCCAGGTACTTGTTCAGGTCCGCCTTGAACTCGTACAAGAGCACCGCGAACTCGGAGTCGTCGAACTGCCCCGCGGTCGCGATGTCCGCCGGATCGACGATCACGGCGCCGAGCCGCTTGAGCACCTCGATCGCGCCTTCCATGAGGGCGTCGCTGCCCGGACTGTAGCCCATGAACCGGGAGCGACATACCCCCAGGCGCGCTCCTTTCAATCCCGCGGGGTCTAGGACGCTCGTGTAGTCGGTCCGCGACCGGCCGGCGCTCGCGGCAGTCGCGTCGTCGCGCGGGTCGACCCCCGCGATCACGCCCAACAGAGTGGCCGCATCCGCCACGCTGCGCGCCATGGGACCGGCGGTGTCCTGGCTGTGGGCGATCGGGATGACCCCGCTCCGGCTCACCAGGCCGAGCGTCGGCTTGATCCCCACGATGCCGCAGCAGGTGGACGGCGATACGATCGAGCCGTCGGTCTCCGTGCCGATCGCCACCGCGCAGAGGTTGGCGGCGACGGCCACGCCCGATCCGGAGCTCGACCCGGACGGTGTGCGATCGAGCGCGTTCGGATTACGGCATTGACCGCCCCGCCCGCTCCAGCCGCTCGACGAATGGGTCGAGCGGAAATTCGCCCACTCAGAGAGGTTCGCCTTACCGAGAAGCACCGCCCCCGCGGCCCGCAGCCGCTCGACGAGGAACGCATCGCGCGGCGGCGTCACCCCCGCGAGCGCGAGTGAGCCGGCCGTGCTCTGCATCCGATCCCGCGTCGCGACGTTGTCCTTGACGAGCACCGGAATGCCGTGCAACGGACCGCGCGGGCCTTTCGCCTTGCGTTCGGCATCGAGCGCGGCGGCCTGCGCCAGCGCGTCGGGGTTGGCTTCGAGCACCGATCGCAGCGCCGGTCCTTTTCGATCCAGCTCCTCGATCCGCTGGAGATAAGCCGTCACGAGCGAGCGCGCGGTGTACTTCCCCGACTCGAGGCCCGCCTGCAACCCGGCGATGGTCGCCTCCTCGAGCTCGAACGGCGCGGGCCCTGCCGGCCGACTGACCCCGGACGCAGGCCCGGGGAGCCCCAGGGGCGCGACCAGGACCCCGCAGCTCACTGTGACATGCTCGAGAAACGCGCGACGGTCCATCGCCCAATCGGTCATGGCGGTCTCCTGGTGGAAATGACAGGCGGCGGGAACGGGGCTAAACTTGCTGCCACCCGGGACTCACGGCCAGCGATGCAGACAGTGGGAGGACAGTCGGACGTCGGGCGGCTCCACCGGGTCGCGGTGAAACACGCGCGTGACGCGTTCCGCGACGACGCCGCACTCGACCGCCAGTGGCGCGATCTTGGCTACGTCGCCCGCCCGGACATCGTGGCCGCGACGGCCGAGTACCAGTGCTTTCTCGCGCTGCTCGAGGCGGCCGGCGTGGAGACGCTGAGCCTCCTATCAGATCCTACAGTGGGCCTCGACTCGCTCTATGTGCGCGATGCCTCCATCGTGTGCGAGGGCGGCGTCATCCTTTGCAACATGGGCAAGCCGCAGCGGCGCACCGAGCCCGCTGCCCAGGAGGCGGCCTTCCGCGCCGCCGGGCTCCCGATCCGCGGGCGCATCACCGGCGACGGTACCCTGGAGGGCGGCGACGTGTGCTGGATCGACGAGCGTACGCTGGCCGTCGGTCGAGGCTACCGGACCAACGACGCGGGGATCCGCCAGCTGCGTGACCTCGTCCGGGACTGCGTGGACGAGGTCGTCGTCGTGCCCCTGCCCCACTGGCACGGCCCGGCGGACGTGTTCCATCTCATGTCCATGGTGAGCCCGGTCGACCGCGACCTGTTCCTCGTGTACGCGCCGCTCCTGCCGGTGCCGTTTCGCGAGGCGCTGACCTCGCGCGGCATCGAGCTCGTCGAGGTGCCGGATCGCGAATTCGAAACGCTGGGGTGCAATGTGTTGGCGGTTGCGCCGCGCGAGGTGCTGGCGGTCGCCGGCAATCCGGAAACGCGCGCCAGACTCGAGCACGCCGGCGTGAGGGTGCACGAGTTCGCAGGGCGGGAGATTTGTCTCAAGGGAGGCGGCGGCCCGACCTGCCTGACCCGGCCGCTGACGCGGGGCCCAGGGTAGGAAGCACCCCTCGACCGGTGCCTCGGTCTTATATTGGTGCCGAACCCCGTCTCTGGGAGTGTGCCATGTCGAGAACCGTCCTGGCGGCCGCGACCGCGGTGCTCATCGGTCTCGCCGCGTGCGGTGGCGGCAAGTCCAGACCCGCCGCAACCCGGTCCAAGGCCACGGCCAAGCCCACCACCTCCACGCAGCAGAAGAAGAAGACCACGGCCAAGCCCGACACGGCCCGCGTGAAGAATCCGCTGACCAACAACTAGCCGGCGGTCAGGCCGACAGCGCGCGCAGCTCCTCGTCGACGCGCTCGCGCTCGACCGCTTCCCCGAGCGAGTCGAACAACTCGCGGGCGCGCTCGAGGTAGGCGCGGGCTTCGTCCTGCTGTCCCAAGCGACTCCGGAACAAGCCGTACGCCAGGTAGACCTGCGCTTCGGTGACGACGGAGCCGGGGAGCGCCCTGACCAGCTCGATCGCCTGCTCGAAGAAGACGAACCCCGTTTCGTCTCCCTGGGCCCCGCGCAGCCGTCCCATCAGCGTGTAGATATACGCCAGGCGACGGATGCCGTTGCCCGCGATGGCCGTCTGCTCCGCGCGGCGCAACTCCGCCTCGGCCTCGAGCAGTCGGCCCGCCTCGAGGTCGAGCTCCGCCAGGTTGAGGCGGATGGAGAGCTCGAGGCCCGAATCCCGCGGGGCCCGCTGCGCCCAGGCCAGGGCCTCCCGGTACGCCGCCGACGCGGCGGTATAGCGCCCGAGCTGAGCGTCCAGCTGCCCCTGCTCATTCAGCACCCGCGCCATCTCATCCGCGAGGCCGGCCGCTTCGAAGCGCTCCCGGGCACGCCGCAGCAGATCGCCGGCGGCGGCGAGATCGCGCTGCTTGCGGGCCAGTACGCCCAGCTGCCGCTCCAGCCGGCCGACGCGCGGTGCGTCGCTCGCGGCTTCGGCGAGTCGGAGTCCCCGGCTGTACCACGCCTGCGCGCCGCCCCATTGTCCCTGCGCCTGGGCCACCTCACCCAGCCCCTCGGACGCCGCAGTCGCGCCGGCTTGATCGAACTCGGCCTCGGCGAGCGCGAGCGAGCGCTGGAAATGACGCGCGCTCGCGGCGTGCTCACCCAGCGCGAGACAGACGTAGCCCAGTGCGCGCAACGCCTCCACCTCTGGACGGCGGTCCTGGAGCGCTTCGGCCACGCCGAGCGCCACGTCGTACCAGGTGCGCGCCTGGGTGTGCCGTCCCACATCTTCCTCCAGGCGGCCGGCGCGCAGCAGCGCCGCGACCACGCCGGGCGCGTCGCCGCGCTGCTGGCCTTCGAGCGCCTCGATGTACGCCTTGAAGAGCACCTGCAGGTGCTCCGTGATGCGGTGAAACGCCTGTGGCATGCGGCGACGCAGCTCGTCCGGATGGACGCCGCGCTTCCCCAGGGTGAGATACGGGCCCGAGCTCGACCATAGCGTGGCCTCATCCGGTCGCGCGATGGAGACGAGCAGCGCACGCAGCGGCTCGAGCGCCTCGAGCTCCGGCATGAGCGCGAGCGCCTTCTCGACGCGAACCGGCGAGGGCCCGGTCACAAGCCGTACTCCTTCATTTTCCGCGTCAGCGTGTTACGGTGGATCCCGAGGATCTCCGCCGCCGCGCCGATCTGCCCGTTGGTATGCGACAGCACGCGGGCGATGTGCCGTGCTTCAGCCTCCGCCAGAGTGAGGAGGCCCCCCTGCGGCCGGTCGGCCAGGCTGGTTTCCTCGCCCCGCAGCTCGTCCGGCAGGTGCTCGGCGCGCAGCGTGTCGTCGGTCGTCACGATGACGGCCCGCTCGATCACGTTGCGCAGCTCGCGCACGTTGCCCACCCAGGCGTGGGCGCGCAGCAGCTCGAGCACCCGGTCCGAGATCGCGTGCATCTTCTTGCCGTAGCGTTCGGCGAAATGGCGGACATAATAGGCGGTGAGCAGCACCAGATCGTCGCCCCGCTCCACCAGCGTGGGGAGCCGGATGGTAACCACCGCGAGGCGGTAGTACAGGTCCTCGCGGAACCGCCCCTGCTTGATCGCGTCCTTGAGATCGCGGTTGGTGGCCGCGATGAGGCGGACGTCTACGGGGATGGTCTCGCCGCCTCCCACCCGCTCGATCTCGCGCTCCTGCACGGCGCGCAGGATCTTCGCCTGCAGCGCGAGGCTCATGTCGGCGATCTCGTCGAGGAACAGGGTGCCGCTTCCCGCCTGCTCGAAGCGACCGATCTTACGCGTGACGGCGCCCGTGAACGCGCCCTTTTCGTGGCCGAACAGCTCGCTCTCGAGCAGGTTTTCGGGGATCGCGGCGCAGTTGACCGCGACGAACGCGCCCGACGCGTGCGGGCCGTTTACGTGGATGGCCCGGGCGACGACCTCCTTCCCCGTGCCTGACTCCCCCTGGATGAGCACCGTGGCGGAGCTCCCCGCCACCCGCGCCAGCAGCTTGTATAGTTCGAGCATGGCGGGGCTCTGGCCCACCAACGCGTAGGGGCCGACGGCGTGCGGCTGGACGACCGGTAGCGGGACCGCGGTCTCACTAGCCACGGAGCGAACCCGCTCGAGCGCGCGTACCAGCTCCTCGCGTCGCAGCGGCAGGGACAGGACGTCGAGTACCCCCGCCTTCTCCGCTCGCAGCACCAGACCCATGGACGGCGCCGGCGCGACGGCGATGAGCCGCGGGCTGCCCGTCGCGCCGCGCAACGTGTCGACCCACCAGGCCAGGTCGTCGTCCGGGCGCTCGCCCAGCACCGCGAGCACCACGTCCCACCGCTGGCCCGCGAGCTGCCGCACCGCGCGCGGCAGGTCCGGCGCCGTGTCGATCGTCAGCCGGCCGTCATCGGCCCATTGCCGCAGGTTCTGCAGCAGACCGCCGGCGCTCCCACCCTCGCCGGCGACTACGAGAATCCGCAAGAGCGCCAACTCCTCCTTGCTCGGCGGTGCGGACGGGAGCGAGTGCTCCATGTGAACCGATGGAGTCATCCCCTCGTCCCGGCGCCGCCCAAATACCGGGCGACGAGCACGAGCGCATCATCCGTGCCCTTACCGTGACGAGCCAGGATTTGATCAGCGAGGTGTTGCGGCGCCGCCTCGGGCGGCAGCCCGTCGGCGAATCCCTCCCGGATACCGTCGGTGGCGAAGATGAGCAGATCGCCGCGAGCGATGGGGAGGACAGTCGGGTGCAGCCGGGGCAGCTCCGAGCCGACGATGCCGCCGCGTGTCACCAGACTCTCCCGCCCGGAGCCCGACCGCGCCGCACCGTCGCCGTGGAGCAACAGGCCTTCGACGTTGCCGACGCCGAGCCACGTCATCGAGCGGTCGGGCCGGCCGAGCAGCGCCACGCTCATCACCGCGCCCCGCGTCCCCTGGAGGGCCCGGTGGCAGCGCTCGATGAGCGGCACCGGCGATTCGGTGGCATGTCGCTCGAGCGCCGCCACGGCGGCCTGCGCCGCGGTCGCGGCCTCGGCGCCGTGGCCGAGTCCGTCCACGACGGCCACCAGCACGCTGGTCCCGACCGGCTTGACGAGGTGCCGGTCCCCCGACTGGGCTTCTCCGGGGAGAGCGAGTGTAGCGACACCCCACTCGATCAGCGCAGAGCGGCTCACGGACGCCTCAGGCATTCATGCGTCGCCATTTTTTCATCGTCACAGTGGTGCCCTTGCCGACGCTCGAGCTCACGTCGAAGTCGTCCATCAAGCGCCGCGCGCCCGGGAGCCCCAGTCCCAGGCCGCCGGACGTCGAATAACCGTCCTCCAGCGCGCGCGAGACGTCCCGGATGCCTGGGCCCTGGTCCCGCGCGACCACCACCACGCCCTGGCGGTCGCTGTTCGTGACCACGCTGAGCGCGACCTCGCCACGCTTGGCGTACATGAGGATGTTGCGCGCGATCTCGGAAATCGCGGCGGCGATCACCGTCTGGTCCCCGCTCGAGAACCCCGCTTCCGCCGCCAGATCCCGCCCGCGTTGCCGGGCGGTGACGACGTCGGTGTCGGCGGCGATCGGAATCAATAGCTCGTCACCCACGGTCGATCCGTCCCGTGCCGCGCTCGATGCGGAGCTGCGCCTGGTGGTCGAGGAACAGCAGTCCTTCCTCGAGGTCCAGCGCGGTGGACACGCCCTTGAGCGTGAGCCCGAGCTGCACCATGGCGAACGCGACCTCGGGTTGAATCCCGACAATCACGGTTTCGGCGCCGCGCAGCCGTGCCATGTGAGCGATGTCGCGCAGGGTCCGGACGGCGAACGAATCCATCACATCGAGCGCCGTGACGTCGACGATCACGCCCCGGGCCCGGAAGCGCCCGACGCGCTCGATCAGCGCCTCCCGCAAGTGCGAGAGGTCGGCGTCCGTGAGCGCCGACTGGATGGACGCAATGAGATAGTGGCCCTGCTTTAGGATCGGGACTTCCACGCGTCCTCCGTCGACGGAGTGGGCAGCAGGGTCACGCCTTCGGGGTGATCTCTTCCAGCGGCAGCACCTTGTAGCCGAGCAGCCGTTCGGCCTCCTCGATGCCGCCCTGCAGGTCGCCGACCGTCGCCATCTCGCTCAGGTCGACGCCGATCGTCACCAGCGTCTGCGCAATCTCGGGCGAGAGGCCCGTCACGATGACGGTCGCGCCCAGCAGGCGCGAAGCCTCGACCGTCTGCACCAGGTGGTTCGCGACGTTCGAGTCCATCGCGGCCACGCCCGTGATGTCGATCACGACCACTTTGGCGCGGTTGGTGCGGATCGCCCGCAGCAACTGCTCGGTGAGCTGCCGCGCGCGCTGCGGATCGATCACGCCGATGATTGGCAGAATCAGCAGACGCTCGCGCACCTGGAGCACCGGCGTGGACAGCTCCCGGATGGCCTCCTGTTGCTGCCGGATGATGCGCTCGCGCTCCTGCACGAAGCCCACGGCCACCGTGTTCGCGATACGGTTCGCCGCCGGCTCGTAAGCATCCAGGATGCGGTTGAGTTTGTCGAAGTCTTCGTGGTACTTGGCGAACAGCGAGCGGGCGAGCACGTCACGCAGTAACAGCACGATGCCGACGACTTCGTGCGTCTCGACGCCTCGCGGGATGATGCGCTCGGAGAGGTTGCGCGCGTACGCCTGCAGAGCCTCGAACGTCCCCGTTTCCAGCGCTTCGACGTAGTTGTCGTACACCGATGTCGCTTCGGCGAAGATTTCCTCCTCCGTCATCGCCGTGAGCAGCTGGGCCCGCGTGATGCGCCGCGCCCACTCCTCGCGCAGCTGCGTCCGGTTCTGTCGCAGGTGAGCCACCAGTTCGCGCAACAGCGCCGCGGTGGACTCGCTTTGTGCCTGGGGATCCGGCGGCGGCGACTGCGCGTCTTTGCCCTTGGTGGCCATGGCTGGCGGTCCTCGCCTGGTGGGGTGGAATGTTGCCGGCGCGCAGGGGCAAGGCTAGTGCCAGGGCGCTGCGCCAGCCGGCGCATCATAACGATCTATGTCACAACAAGTTGATATTCGCGACGACGGCGTCGTATGGCGTCAATATAAGACTTTGGTGCGCAAGCCTCTGGGTAGGTTCATAAGAAGGGGGCGCACAGAAACGCGAGCTCCGGGATGCCCCAAATGAGTGCAATCGCCCCCCGATGACGGATGCAACTTGGTGCGAGCCGGACGACGGCACCTGGTCGCCCTAGAGGTCGTTGCCCCCAATCGTGCGAGAAACGGCCGGCTCTGCCGGGTCGCGACCGTGTGGCCCAAAGGCTGCGTAGGAGGCCGTCAACGCATCCCAGGACGGGTTCGATGTCCCTGCCGATGACCGAGGACGGGATCCAGCCGGGCAACGGGCGCGAAAGGGCCGCCCGGCTGGTGATCAGGCCGGAAGCGAAGGCTGGCGTGCGGATTCTCGTGGTAGATGATGAGCACACGCTGCGCGAGAACTGCGCCGCGGTGCTCCGGCACGAGAGCTACAATGTTACGGTCTGCGGCCGCGGCCAGGACGCGCTCGAGCTGCTCAAGCACTGTGCCTTCGACGTCGTCCTCGTAGATCTCCACATGTCGCAGGCCGACGGGCTGTCGCTGTTGCGCGCGGCGCTCGGCACCAATCACGACACGATCGTGATCGTGATGACCGGCAATCCGAGCGTCGAGGCGAGCGTCGAGGCGCTCCGGCAAGGCGCGTTCGATTACCTCCCGAAACCTTTCTCCGCCTCGCACCTGCAGGTCTTGATCGGGCGCGCGGTGCACACGTTACTCGTCGCCCGCGAGACCCGCGAGCAGCAGGACACGTTCGGCCGCGCGCAGGTACACTCGGACAAGCCGATCCTGCTCGGCACCGCACCGGCATTCCGCCGGGCCATCGAGCTCGCCCGCAAGGTGGCGCCAACTGACGCCTCAGTCTTCATCACAGGGGAGAGCGGCAGCGGCAAGGAGATCATCGCGCAGTTTATTCACCACCACAGCCGCCGTTCGAGCCGCCCGTTCATCGCGGTGAATTGCGCGGCGTTGCCCGAGGGGTTGCTCGAGTCGGAGATGTTCGGCCACCGCAAGGGCGCCTTCACGGGCGCGGTGCGGGATAAACCCGGTCTGCTGGAAGCGGCGCACGGCGGTACCCTGTTTCTCGATGAGCTGGTCGAGATGCCGAGGTCGATCCAGGCCAAGCTCCTGCGCGTCATCCAGGACGGCGTCGTGCGCCGGGTGGGCAGCGAGACGACCGACGCAATCGTGAACGTGCGCTTCATCGCCGCGACCAACGGCGACCCCGAAGCCGCCGTCAACGCGGGCGACATGCGCGAGGATCTGTACTACCGCCTGCGTGTCGTGCCGATCAACGTGCCGGCATTGCGCGAGCGGCCAGAAGACATCCCATTGCTCGCGGACTATTTCCTCTCGACTTACTGGGTGCGCCATCGCCGCAAGGGCGCGCCGTTTCCCCGCCTGACCAACGCCGCGTTGCGCGCGCTGTGCAGCTACTCGTGGCGCGGGAATGCCCGCGAGCTGCAGAACGTGATCGAGCACGTGGCCGTCGTCGTGGAGCCGGGCGCCGAGATCTGGCCCGAGGATCTGCACCTCACGAGAGGCGCCACGCCGGAAGGCGGCGGAGCGAATCCTCCATCGCTGATTTCGACGCTGGTGGAAGAGAGCTATCACACCGCCCGAGACCGGGTGATCGGGCAGTTCGAGCGGCAGTATCTGACCTGGCTCGTCAGCCGGGCGAGCGGCAACATGTCCAAGGCTGCCCGCATCGCGGGCGTCGATCGGACGACGCTGTACCGGCTGATGGAGCGCCACGGGTTGCAGCGCAGCGGGAACGCAGGTTGGGTGGTCGAGCGGGAGATCCCGGCGGGCGCAGGCGACGCCCTGGCTATCGATGCCCGCGAGGTGCGGGTTGTGACGGCAGAGGGAGCAACCGTATGAGGACGAACACCCCTGAGCAGTTGCCGTGGACGGCCGTTGCGGCCGGGACACCTGCGAGACCGGATCCAGAGCCCGGTGACCTCGCGTCGTGCCTCACGGGCCCGAACGGAGCCGACCTGGTGGCCGAAATGGCGCACGACCTCCGCTCGCCGCTGACGTCGATTCTGCTCCTGGCGGAGGTGCTCCAGAACGAGCAGGGCGGCTCGGTTACCGACGCGCAGCGCCGCGCCTTCGGCCTCATCTACACCGCGGCCCTGTCTCTCCGGTCGACCGCGAGCGACGTGGTCGAGTTCGCCCGGGGCGGCAGCCACGCCGCAGACCTGGACGCCGGGCCCTGCTCCGTGGTCGATATCTTCGCGTCGGTGCACAACATGATCCTGCCGATCGCTCGGGAAAAGGGGCTCGAGGTGCGACGGGTGTATCCGGTTCCCGACCGGCGGGTGGGCCAGGCACGGGCGCTGTCGCGTGTGTTGCTCAACGTGGCCACGAACGCCCTGAAGTACACGGACACCGGCTTCGTGGAGATCGCGGCACGCCCAATCGGCCTCGGGCGGCTCGAGTTCTCCGTGCGCGACACCGGGCCGGGGATCGACCCCACGACGCTCAAGACGCTGTACGAACCGTTCCCACGGCGGCAGTCAGCCGTGCGGCACCACTTCTCGAGCACGGGCCTGGGCCTCGCCATCTGCCGAAAGCTCTTGAAGAGGATGGGCTCCGAACTGCGGCTCGAAACACGACCAGGTTGGGGGACGCGCTTCTTCTTCGAGCTCGAGCTCCCACCGAGTGCCGCGCTTCCGTGACGACGCACCACCCTGGTTGGGTCGGTGCGCCAGGCCGCTAGACGCGCCGCAACTTCCAGCGCCCGCGGCGGAACAGCAGCGCGCTGACGATAGCGACGGTCGAGAACGCGATCGTGACCGCGAGGGCCACGCCCAAGGGTCCAAGCTTGCTACGCACCGCCAGCACGTACGCCAGCGGAATCTCCCACAGCCAGAAGCAGCCCAGGTTGATCCACGTCGGCGTCCACGTGTCCCCGGCGCCGTTGAACGACTGTGTGATCACCATCCCGTACGCATAGAACAGGAACCCGTAGCTGATGGTCCGCAGGCACAGCTCGGCGATCGAGGCCACTGCGGGGTCGCGCGTGAACACGCTCACGATCGGCCCGGCGAACGCCACGAACAGGGCGCCCACGCCGCCCAGGCACACCATATTGTAGAATCCCGCGAGCCACACGGCGCGTTCGGCGCGGTCCGGGTTGCCCGCGCCCAGTCCCTGCCCCACGAGCGTCGCCGCCGCATTGGCGAGTCCCCAGGACGGCAGCAGCGCGAACACGATGATCCGGATCGCGATCTGGTACCCCGCGACCGCGTCAGTACCGAAGCTCGAAATGATCCGGACCAGGAAGATCCAGCTCGCGGTCCCGATCAAGACCTGGAATGTGCCCGTGCCCGAGAGCCGCAACATCGTCCGCATCACGGCGGGCTTGAGCGTGACGTGCGGGCGTTGGATCGCTACGCGTCCATCCCCCCGCCACAGCCGGTACAGCTGGTACAGCACGCCCGTCCCGCGCCCGATGGTGGTTGCGATGGCCGCCCCGGTGACGCCGAGCCGGGGGAACGGCCCGAGACCCAGGATCAGGCATGGCCCGAGTACGATGTTGATGCTGTTCGCGAGCCACAGCACGCGCATGGCGATCGCCGCGTCGCCCGCACCCCGGAACACCGCGTTGATCAGGAACAGCAGCAGGATCACGACGTTCCCGCCGAGCATGATCCGCGCGTACGTGCTCCCGATGGTCAGCACCTCGGGGCTCGCTCCCATGAGGGCAAGCAGACGCGGCGCGAACATCCCGCCGATCACCCCGGTCACCGCAGCCACGATCACCCCCAGCGCGATCCCCTGCACCGCCGCCTCGGCCGCCCCTTCGGTGTTCTTCTCACCGATGCGCCGCGCCACGACGGCCGTGACGCCGATCGAGAGCCCCATCGCGGCGGTATAGATGAGGGTGAGGAGCGACTCCGTCAGCCCCACTGTGGCCTGGGCCGCCGGGCCCACGCGGCCGACCCAATACACGTCCCACACCGCGAATACCGATTCCATGATCATTTCCGCGACCATGGGAATCGCGAGCAGTACGATCGCCCGGCCCAGCGGGCCGGAGGTGTAGTCGTGGCGCGAGCCGCCGAGCGCCTCGCGCACCGTGGCCCACCAGCCGCCGGCCCAGGCTCGCGCCGGCGGTGGCTGTGTCGCGGGTTCGGTCACGAGAGCTTGCCGCGATCGAGCTGCGGCTGGACGTACTTGATGTAGCAGTCGGGGCAGATACCGTGGCTGAGCAGCTGCTCGAAGTGCTCCTCGATGTACTGCTCGAGGGGCTCCCATTCCTCATGGTCGTTGCGAATCCGTTTGCAGTACGAGCAGATGGGAAGCAGCACCTCGAGTTGCTCGATTTCCTTGCGGAGGCCGAGGATGCGCTCCGCGACCTTGAGCCGGGCGCGCAGCTCGTCCGGGTCCACCGGCTTGGCGATGAAGTCGTCCGCCCCGGCTTCCATCCCCGCCAAGTACTGCTGCTTGCCGCCACGCGACGTCACAAGAATGAAGTACACGTACGGCTCGCGCGTGCGGGCGCGGATCCGGCGGCACAGCTCCGGTCCGTCCATCTCGGGCATGTACCAGTCGGAGATCACGATGGGCACGCGCGCCAGTTGCAGCAGCTCCCACGCCTCCTTGCCGTTGGGCGCGCCCCTGACCTCGTATCCGGCCGCCTTCGCGAGCGCGCCCAGCTGAGCGCTCGACACCGGGTCGTCATCTACCACCATCACCGAAATCAGGTTAGCCATCCGCACCGCCTTTCGTGGCCGTTCGAATATAGTCGAGCACGACCTGCGCCTCCCCCTGTATGTGCTCGAGCTTGTCTCGCGCGCCGGCCACGTCGCCACCCTGCGCGGCACGCTCCGTTTCCTCTAATAGGGCGGCGAGGTGGCCAGCGCCGATCGTCCCCGCGGCCGACTTGAACGCATGCGCCGCCCGCTGCAGCGGCTCGGCGTCGGTGCCACTCGCCGCTGCTGCGAGCGCCTCGAGCCGCTGCGGCAGGGTGGCCACGAAGGTCTCGAGGATTCCATCCACCGCTTCGGCCGCCCCCGCTTCCTCCATGGTGCGCCGGAACGCCGCGAGATCCACCGCGGGCGCAGCGGCGGCGGCGGGTTGGGCGCCCCACCCTTCGACGGCGGTGAACAAGTCGTGCGCCTTGAACGGCTTCGCGAGATACCCGGTCATCCCCCGCGCCAGACAGCGCTCCCGCTCGCCGCTGAGGGCGTGGGCGGTCAGGGCGATGATCGGCAGCGTCCGGCCCTGCGGTAACGCGCGGATCTTCTCCGTCGCCTCGAAGCCGTCCATCTCGGGCATCTGGATATCCATGAGGACGAGGTCGTAGCTCTCCTTCGCGACGGCGTCCACCGCCTCGCGACCGTTGCCGACGACGTCCACCTGGTGCCCGCGTTTCAGCAGCATCGCCGTCGCCACCTGCTGGTTCACCGGGTTGTCCTCGGCCAGGAGGATCCGCAGGGCGTGGCGCGACTCGGCGATCGAGTGGCGCGTGACGAGGTCCGCCCCTCCCGGGGCCGACGCGGTGCCGGCCAGCACCGTCCCCACCGCTTCCACCAGATCCGCCCGCGCGATGGGTTTGGTGAGATAGGCCTGGATGCCCAGCTGCCGGCAGCGCTCGCCGTCGCCCCGCTGGCCGGCGGACGTGAGAATCAGGAGGCGCGTTTCCTGTAACGCGCGATCGGCGCGGATCGCAGTGGCGAGCTCGAAGCCGTCCTGATCGGGCATTTGCGCATCGAGAATCGCCAGGTCGTACGGCGTTCGGGCTCGCGCGGCGCGGCGCAGCGCCTCGAGGCCCGCGTCGGCGCGGGGCGCTTCGTGCACGGCCATCCCCTCCGCCCCCAGCATGTCGCGGACGATCCGCCGGTTGGTTTCATTGTCGTCCACCACCAGCAGCCGGCGTCCGCCGAGTGACACCGTCGCGCGCGCCGCGGCCTGGGCCGCCTCGAGCGGGAGGCGGAGCGTGAAGCTGAACTCGCTGCCCGAGCTCACTTCGCTCGTGACCGCGAGCTGGCCGCCCATCAGGGCCACGAGCCGCCGCGAGATGGCGAGGCCGAGGCCTGTCCCGCCGTAGCGTCGCGTCATCGACGCGTCGGCCTGCGTGAACTCCTGGAAAATGGTGCCGAGCTGCTCCTCCGGGATGCCGATTCCCGTATCGCACACACGGAACTGTACGGCCGCGCCGTCGCCGTCGCGCTGCGTCACGCTGGCCGACACGTCCACCTCGCCCTCCTCGGTGAACTTTATCGCGTTGCCGATGAGATTCATGAGGACCTGCCGCACACGGGTCGGATCGCCCCGCACCATCTGAGGCACGTCGGGCGGCACGTCCACCGTGAGCTCGAGGTGCTTCTCGCGCGCCCGGACCGCGAGCAGCGTGGCGGTGGCATGCACCACCTTGGGCAAGTCGAACGGGATCGACTCCAGCTCCAGGTGCTCGGCTTCGATCTTCGAGTAGTCGAGGATGTCGTTGAGGATGGTGAGCAGCGCCTCGGACGAGGTGCGCACCAGCTCGAGGGCGCGTCGCTGCTCCGGGGCCAGCTCCGTGTCCAGCACCAGCTCGACGAAGCCGAGGACGGCATTCATCGGCGTGCGGATCTCATGGCTCATGTTGGCCAGGAAGGCGCTGCGGGCGCGGGCTACGCGCTCCGCCAGGTCCCGCGCCTCGCGCATCGCCGCTTCCGCCGCCTTCCGATCGCTGATGTCCTCGTACAGGGCGACGAGCGCGCCGTCGGCGGCGGCCTTCACGGCAGCCGCCGAAAGGCGGACCTGGATGCGGCGGCCGTCCTTGCGCGTACGCTCGAGCTCCACCCGAACCACTTCACCCCGCCGCACCCGCGTCTCGAGGTCGCTCGACTCGGACCGAAGCGCCTCCGGTACGATCAGCCGGTCGATTCCGGCGCCGACGACCTCGGCCGCGGCGTACCCGAACAGCATCTCGAACGCCGGGTTGACGCTGCGGACCACGCGTTGGTCGTCCAGCACGGCGATGGCCACCGGCGTGCTCGCGATCAAGGCGTCGAGGTAGGCGTGCTGCCGTGCCAACTCCTGCGTGGACAACTCCAGCAGGACGCCGCCGCGCACCCGCTCCGCGAAGGTGCGATACCCGCGACGGTGCACGCGGTCCATCCCGACGGCGAAGAGCGCGATCAGGATGGTCGCGATGAGGTTGAACCTGCTCTGCCCCTGCAGCAGGATCCCGATGGGGAGCGGAGCCAAGGTCGTGAACACCAGGTAGTGGAAGCTCCGGCGGTCGCCGACCAGCGTGCTGGTCGCGCCAGCAATGATCCCGGTGAGCACGACCAGGATCAGCGCGCCCTCATGTGGCGCGAGGTCGGGGATGGCCAGCGCTGCGCCCACTCCCCAGGCAAGCCCGATACCGATCACCGTGAGGCGGATGACCCGCAAGGCCTCCTCGGTGGAGACCGACCGCCGCCGCACGCGCAGCCGCCACCAGGTCCGTAGCAGCGCCGCCGTGGTGACGGCGCCGACCCATCCGGCGGTAACGGCGGGCGGCAGCGAGTCCCACACCAGGGCCGCAACGACCCAGACGAGCAGGATGTGCAGCGACTCGGCATACGGGCCGCCCCCCAGGAGCTGACGGACCGCCGCGCGTTGCACCTCGGCCTGGACGCGGGGCTCCTCGTCGGCGACGAGCGTCGCCGGGTCTCGAGACATGCCTCTATTTGCGATAGTCACGGTTGGTTGCGCAACATCGCGCGCCGAGTAAGGTGGGAATAGGGCGTTTTTGCGGCACGGTGGGGTGCTGGTGCGACAGTGCAGGCCCCGTTCAGTACCTCGCCGCGCGCCACGTGATCGGACTGCTCATGTGCCTCGGGGGTCTGGTTCCGATAGCCCGGCCCTAGCAAGGGCGAGTGCCTCCGCCACTGCCCGATCCACCGCCTGCACCAACTCCTAGCCCTGCGGAGCCAGCAAGCCCTTGGCGGCGCCGCCTCCACTCGACATCGTAGTGCCACCTTGACCTCGCTCATAGCGGACCGCCCCACCCTCCGGCTCACGCCCAGCGCCCTGGTGCTCGTGGCGGCGAATCTCGTCCCACTCGCGGGCGTGCTGTTCTTCGGCTGGACCGTATTCGCGACCCTGCTGCTGTTCTGGGTGGAAAACGTGATCGTGGGCGGGTTCAACATCTTGCGTATGCTCGTGGCGCAGCCGCAGGTCGGCGTCATGTGGGCGGCCAAGCTGTTCATGATCCCGTTCTTCACCTTCCACTACGGCATGTTTGCCACCGTGCATGGCGTCTTCGTGCTCACGCTGTTCGGAGGCGGCTTCTCGGGGAGAGGATTCCCCACGGCGGCGACGTTCGCACACGCGGTGCAAGTAGCGGGCGTCGCCCCGGCGGCCTGGGGCCTCGCCTTGAGTCACGCCGTGTCGTTCGCGTTCAACTACATCGGCACCGGACAGTACAAGTCGACGCTCGTCCCGACGCTGATGTTCCGCCCCTACGGTCGGGTCATGGTGCTGCACATCGTGATCCTGGGCGGCGGCTTCCTCGTCTCGACCCTCGGATCACCGCTCATCCCCCTCGCCCTGCTCGTCGTCCTGAAGACCGGGCTGGACCTGGTCGGGCACCTCCGGGAGCACGCTGGGCTGGGGCGCCCGGCTCCCGCTACGTGACGCGCCTGTGAAGCAGCCCGACTTCCGCCTGTTGTTCGAGGGCGCGCCCGGCCTCTACCTCGTCCTGACGCCCGATCTGAAGATCGTGGCGGTGAGCGAGGCCTACCTCCGGGCCACCAGAACACAGCGGGCCGCGATCGTTGGCCGGGACCTGTTCGACGCCTTCCCGGACGATCCTGACGCGAGCGTCCACGCGTCGCTCGACCGGGTGCGCGAGCAGCGTGTCGCCGACACGACGAACTCTCCCGTGCTCGATGACAAGGGTGAGCTGGCGTACATCATTCATCGGGTAGAGGACCCGACGGCGCATGAGCTGCGTAGGCGCGCGATGGTCGCGGAGCAGGAGCTCCAGAGCTTCAGCTATTCGGTATCCCATGACCTCCGCGCGCCCCTGCGGGTGATCGACGGCTTTTCGCTCGCATTGCTCGAGGATCATGGCCCATCACTTCCCGCGGAGGGTCGGGATCTCCTGGGCCGGGTGCGCCAGCAGGCCCAGCGCATGGCCCAGCTGATCGAAGGCCTGCTCCAATTCTCCCGGCTGGGGCGGAAGCCGCTCGAGGTGGCGCCGGTCGACCTGGCCGCCCTCGCGCAGACGGTCGCCCAGGAGCTGCAGCAAGCCAACCCGGACCGGGCCGTGGAGATAAAGGTCTCAAGCGTCCCGCCCGCCATGGGCGACCGCGGGCTGCTGCGGCAGGTCCTCACGAATCTCATCGGCAACGCGTTCAAATTCACGCGTCGGCGCCCGGACGCCCGGGTCGAGGTCGGCTCGCGGCAGGACAACGGCGAGCGGGTGTACTACGTGAGGGATAACGGCGCGGGCTTCGACATGCGGTACGCGAGCAGATTGTTTGGCGTCTTTCAGCGCCTGCACCCGGCCGACGAGTTCGAGGGGATCGGGGTGGGGTTGGCGCTGGTGCAGCGCATCATCCACCGTCACGGGGGACGCGTCTGGGGCGAGGGCCGCGTGAACGAGGGAGCGACATTCTCATTCACGCTGGGCGGAGCCGCGTGAGGCGCGGTCTGCGGTGGACCGCGGCGGTGGCGCTGCTCGGTGTCACCCTCGCGTGCGGAGACGGCGCCGGTCCCCGGCCGGCGCCGCGCTCCTTCCTGATGGGGTTCTCCGCCCTCCCACCCCGCTTGGACAACGCGATCCTCATTCCCGCGATCAACCTCTGGGCGCGGCGAGCGGATGCCGCGATCATCCATGCCTCCCCGCCCTGGGCAGCCATGCTGAGCGGCGTCTCGCCCGCGACGGCGGTCGACACCGTACAGGTGCCACTCGCGAATTACTTTCGCGCCAAGGGACTGGCACTGGTGTTCACGATCGATGCGACCGACGGCCTGAACCGGGGCGCCGAGGCCCCGGAGCTCGTAGCCGCGGGACGGAGCGTGACCGACACGGCCGTCCAGCGGCTGTATCGCGAGTGGGTGTTCGCGGTCGCTCAGAAGCTGCGCCCCGACTATCTCGGCCTCGTCGCCGAATCGAACCTCATCCGGGCGATCGCGCCGGACTCGGTGTACCGGGCCCTCGTGGTCATGGCCAACGCCGTCGTGGCGCAGATCCGCGCCGCGGCCCTGCCGTCGCGGCTGTACGTGAGCGTACAGGTGGAGACGGCGTGGGGCCGCATGACCCCTGGGGGGTCGTATCAGGGAATCGCGCAGGACCTGACCGACTTTCCGTTCGTGGACGCGATCGGGCTCTCGAGCTACCCGTTCCTCGGCGGCTTTGCGCTCCCAGAGGATATCCCTGTCGATTATTACAGCCGGATTGCCCAAGGCACGACGTTGCCGGTGCTGGTGGTTGAGGGCGGATGGCCGTCGGTCACGGTCGGCTCGGTCGTGTCGACGCCGGCGCTCGAGGCCCGCTACATCGCGCGGCAGACGCAGGTCCTGGACCAGGCGAGCGCGCGCGGCGTCTTCCAGCTCACGTTCTACGATCTCGACACCACCGGAATGGCCGTGCCGCCGGGCTCCATCCTTCCCCTGTTCACCCACCTGGGCCTGGCGGACAGTGCGATGAACGCGAAGCGGGCCCTGACCACCTGGGACTCCGTGTTCGCGCGAGCGTACCGGCCATGAAACCGGTCCGCATCGATTTCTGCGATTTCTGGCCCGGGTTCCGCAAGGACGACAATCGGATCTACAACCTGCTAAAAACGCGCTTTGCCGTGGAGTTGTGCGACCGGCCCGACTTCGTCATCTATTCCAGTTTCGGAGACCACCACCGGCTGCATTCCTGCACCCGCGTTTTCTTCACGGGCGAATCCCAGCGCCCGGACTTTGCGACGTGCGACTACGCCCTGACGTGTCACTACGTGGACGATCCGCGCCACCTGCGCTGGCCGCTGTACTCCTTTTATTACGACGCGGACGTGCTCCTGCGAGAAAACGGTGACGTCGACAGGATCATGGCCGCCAAGACCCACTTCTGCGCCTTCGTCGCCAGCAACACCCGGCGCCCGAGAACCACCCGCAAGCGGAACGACTTCTTTCACCGACTCAGCCGTTACAAAGGGGTCGATGCCGGCGGCCGCGCGTTCAACAACATCGGGTACCAGGTGCCGGGGGGACCGCGGGGCAAGATCGAATTCCTGAAGCGATACAAGTTCAACATCGCGTTCGAGAACGCGTCGCTTCCGGGATACACCACGGAAAAAATCGTCGAGCCCATGGCGGCGCGGTGCCTCCCGATTTACTGGGGCAATCCGCTGGTCGAGCGTGAGTTCAACCCGAAGAGCTTTCTCAATTACTGCGATTTTCGCGACGAAGACGCGTTGATCGAAAAGGTCGTCGAGCTCGACCGGAACGATGCCTTGTATCGCCAGTACCTGGCCGAACCCTATTTCCACCACAACAAGCCAAATGAGTTCTTCGGATTGGACCGGGTGCTGGACCATTTCGAAATGATCTTTTCGGCCTCGACACGCCCGGTGGCACGGCGGCGACGGCTGCTCTCATTCGGACGCTGGACGCTGGCCCGAAGGGACCCGACGTGAAGCCGTGGGGTCCGCTGGTCAAGTTTTTCGTCCTGACCTACGCCCTGATGTGGGCCTGTTTCGTCTCGGTCGCGGTGACGGGGATTCCCATTTACGCCCCACTCGGAGGCGCGCTCGTGCTGCTCGGCACCTTCGCTCCCTCCCTGGTGGCTCTCTGGCTAACCGCGCGTACCGAGGGAGACAGCGGCGTGCGCGCCCTAGTGGGCGGCGTCCTCAAGTGGCAGGTGCCCGCGCGCTGGTACCTGTTCGCCCTGGCCTACATTCCCGCCATCAAGCTGACCGCCGCGCTCATTCATCGCCTCGCCACGGGCGTATGGCCGCGCTTCGGCGACGACCCGTGGTATTTCATCCTGGGAGCCATCGCCGTTTCCACGCCTTTCCAGGCGGGGGAGGAGATCGGCTGGCGCGGCTACGCGCTGCCCCGCCTGGCGGCGCGCTTCGGGCTGGCGCGCGCCAGCATCCTGCTCGGGCTCATCTGGGCCTTCTGGCACCTGCCCCAGTTCTTCATTCCCGAAGTCGACACGTACGGGCAGTCGTTCTTGGTGTTCGTGCTGCAGGTGACCGCTCTGTCCGTCGCGATGGCGTGGCTCTACGCGCGCACCAACGGGAGCCTGCTGCTGGTCATGCTGCTGCACGCCGCGGTCAATAACGCCAAGGACATCGTCCCATCGGCCCTGCCGGGGGCCTCCAACCCGTTTGCCCTCGGCGCTTCGCTGGTTGCGTGGCTCACGGTCACGCTGCTGTGGGTCTGCGCCGCATACTTCCTCGCTCGGATGCCGAAAGTGCTTGGGCCTTAATATACCTTGACAAGCATATGCTCTGTTGAGCATATTAAGACCATGGAATCCGTATTCGCAGTCATCGCGGAGCCGAACCGCCGCGCGATCCTGCGCCTCCTGGTCTCGTCCCAGCAGTCGGTGGGAGAGATCGAGCATCGGCTTCGTATGCCGCAGCCCACCGTGTCAAAACACCTGCGAGTGCTGCGCGAGGCCGGGTTCGTGGAATCCACGGTGGACGCACAGCGCCGTCTCTACCGGCTGAAACCTGAACCACTGCAGGAGGTCGCCGCCTGGCTGGCTCCGTTCCGTCGGTTCTGGTCCGCTCACGTGGATGCTCTCGAGCGCCACCTCGACCGCATGGATCAATCAACACTAACGAAAGGGAAGGCAAGGAGAAGACGATGAACGTCCTCTTGTGGGTCCTCCAGGTCGCGCTCGCCCTGCTCTACCTCGCGGGGGGGTCATACAAAGTGTTCAAGTTCGACGAGCTCGCGAACCACCTGCGCGCGCTCTCGCGCGGCGGATGGCGCGCGCTCGGCGTGCTCGAGATGGTGTGCGCGGTCCTGCTGGTCGTCCCGGCCGCCGCGAGGTGGATGCCGATCCTGACCCCGCTCGCCGCGGGCGCGCTCGCGCTGGAAACCCTGGCCATCGCCGGGCTGTACGCGCGGTATTCGCTCAAACTGGCCGCTACCAACCCGCTGGTCTGGGCCGTCGTGATGGGGCTGCTGGTGGCCTTCGTGGCCTACGGGCGGTCCGTACTCCGGCCGCTCGTCTGATAGGAGAACCAGATGATCGATCGCGAGCAGTACACACCGGGTCCGGCCCGCGGGGCGCAGGTACGAAAGGACGGAGAAAAGTGGACGCTCATTCTCGTCAGAGAACTGCGCCACTCGCCGGAGAAAGTCTGGCAGGCGCTCACCGACCCAGCGCCGCTGCGCGAGTGGGCGCCCTTTGATGCCGATGGGAGCCTGGGCACGGTGGGAACCACAGTGAAGCTCACCACGGTGGGAGCGCCCACGCCGCACGTTACCGAAACAACAGTCACGCGAGCCGACGCTCCCAAGGTGCTTGAGTACAACTGGGGTGGCTTCGATATGCGGTGGCAACTCGAAGCCCTTGGTGGCGGCACGCGCCTGACGCTGTGGATCAACATCGATCGCCGCTTCATCTCGATGGGTGCGGCCGGGTGGCACATCTGTTTCGATGTTCTGGATCACCTGCTCAGCGGAACCCCCATCGGCCGCATCGTTGGTCCCGAGGCGATGAAGTTCGGCGGCTGGCAGCGGCTGAACGCCGAGTACGCCAAGCAGTTCGGTATTGAAAAGCGTTGAAGCGTGCCAACAACTTCTAGGATGAGAACATGAAAAAGTCGGGCGGGAGCCAAGGCCAGTCGGCATCGGAGCTCATCTCGCAAAGAATCGCCGAACTCTCGGACTGGCGCGGGGAAACCCTCAGCAAAATGCGCAAGCTCATTAAGCAAGCGGACCCGGACGTCGTCGAGGAGTGGAAGTGGGGCAACCCGGTTTGGTCGCACGACGGCATCATCTGCACTGGCGAATCCTACAAGACTGTCGTGAAGCTTACCTTCGCCAAGGGCGCGTCTCTGAAGGATCCGGCCCGTCTCTTCAACTCGAGTCTCGAGGGAAACGTACGCCGCGCGATCGACTTCCACGAAGGAGAAGAAGTTGACGAGTCCGCCTTCAAGGCACTCGTTCGCCAAGCGGCCGCCCTCAACAGTTCTGGAAAGTCGGGACCAGCCTGACACTGAGGAGCCCCGGCAACCGCGCAACCGGTTACCGGGGCTTCGCTTTGCGCTAGTGGGCCTGAGTGGAGTTGAACCACTGACCTCACGCTTATCAGGCGTGCGCTCTAACCACCTGAGCTACAGGCCCTCAATGACTTAACGAAAACTACACCCTCGAAAGTGTGCCGCACAGTATGCCGCAATGTACGGACTGCCTTCGGGGTCCTCACGCTGCTTTCGCCTGCTGCTGCAGCGTCTGCCGCAACCGCGCGATGGCCTTCCTGTGCTGCCGAACACGGTACTCGACCACTCCGGAACGATGCTGTACCTGCCCAAGATGACCGTAGACCTTCTCGATCATCGCGGTAGACAAATGTCCGACCTCCCGCGCCACCGTAAACGCGGCTACCGGAGCCCCGTTCTGCGTGGTCTGAATCCGAGCACTAATGTAGGTATGCCGGAACATCTTTGGCGTGATCTCTCCCGACTTCCAGCCTGCGCGCTTGGCGACGGCATCAACCAACTTCCGAATATCGGTCAACATCGCTTCCTGGCCGGTACGGAATGACGGGAACAGGAGCCTGCCGCCACCCATCTGCTCCCGTTCCGGGAAGTAGGCCCGGAGAATCTGCTCAAGTTGCGGCCAGAGCGGTACTGCTCGATGCGACCGCTTCGTCTTCAAGCGCCGCCACTTGTTCGGACGGAACGTCACCGTCTTGCGCTCCAAGCTGACATCGTCCACTTCCAGCCCGAGCACTTCAGACAAACGGCCGCCCGTGAGCAGCATCGTGGCAATCAACGGATAGGCGAACGGCATCCCGAGATCATCCCGCTTCGGCTCGTAGTGCTTCGCGGCCTCAATCAGCAGAGCCGCCTCCGGCACTTCGAGCCATTCGGCTTCGTCCGCTGCGCCCTTCGGCTTCTCGGTCGGGAGCAGCGTAGACACAGGATTCACCGTCACGAACCCATCCGCCATCGCCCGACGATAGAGGTTCGACAGGGAGTTCAGATGCTGCCGCGCGGCACCGCCCTTGAACTGCCGCCCCAATCCGGTGATCCACTTGAGGAGGTCCGCGCGGGCGATGCTCCCAAGCAACCGCTCGGTGCCGAAGAAGACCACCGCCCGGTCGAGGTGTTGCTTCACGGCGGCGAGCCACTGGACGGTGATGGGCTGTCCGTGCCGATCCGTCTCCTGCGCTTTTGCGGCGAGGTGATGCTCCGCATACGCCCGCAGCGTGCGCGGCGTCGGCGGCCCGGCCTCATATCGCCCGTTCTGATAGTCCCGGCGACGATGCTCCAGCAGCTCCTCGGCCTCGCGTCTGCTCGTCACCCCTGAAACACCTCGCGCGGATGCACGAGGCTGGAGTTGAGAATCCCGCGCGTCACCTCCTGCGCCGACACGACACGCGACCGCGAGTTGAGCGTAAGCACGTAGAACACTTCCGCCAGCTCCTGTGACGCCCGCTCGTGCAGGAACCGATGCACGTCCTGCGGTCCACGGATGTGGACCGCCTCCGCCTGAGCCGGGTCCGGTTCCCGCACGAGCCGCACCCATGTCGGCCGGAGCTTCGGGTTCTGGGTCATCGCCATATTGAGCAATATAGGCCCTTTATTCCTACCTTGTAAGGGGGGCATAATGGGCCTACTATCCCCGCCAGATGGCGATGACCCCGAAGCAGCTACGGGCAGCCCTGACACGCCTGAAACTCACTCAGGTCGCGGCAGCGCACGCTCTGGGCGTCGATCCCCGTACCATGCGTAAGTGGCTCGCGGGCGACGCGCGCATCCCCGAGCCCGCCGCCCGACTGCTCGCGGTGTGGCTCGCCCATCCCGAGTTGCTGTCTCGACCGCCTCCGGCTCACGCAGCGCGCCGGACGGGGCGTGGTTGAGCTTCCAGCCACGCCTGCACGTCAGCGGCGAGGAATCGCTTCGTTTTGTGCCCCAGGTTCAAGCACGGGACCCCCAGCACGTCGAGCTGCCGGGGTCGCACCTGAAGCCACCCGGCCACCTGCTCTTTTGTTAAGACCCGGCTGAGTTGATCGGCCGATTGCTGCCCTCCTGGCTGTGCCGCCGATTGTTGCCCTCTTGCCTGTGCCACATCTCCCCTCTTGCAACGGCTCCCCGTTGCCGACTTACCGCTGGTTTCGTGTTCGCGGGACGGCCAGCGTCCCCTATCCCACTGCTCCCGCTACGGCGCCTTCGGCGTTGCGACGAACCGCTCGCCCGCGCGCTGCGCATCGCGCCTCTACGGCCAGCGCGCGCCGCGCGGGGTCCTGATTGAGCAGCCACCCGAAGAAGTTTCCTGAGACGCCGAACGTCCGCGCGATGGCGACGACGGACTCGCCGGACGCGATGCGCGCGAGCACCACCGACCACCCGCCCGCCTGCTGGACTGCGGCGAGTACACGTCTACGAACGGGACGGCCGGTCATCGGCCTGCCCTTGCAGCCCGCTTCCGGCCTCCGGGCGGCGCGGTCATCGGTGCATCCTCGCTTGGCTTCTGTTTGGTTCCCGACGCCTCATCAAGCCGCGCGGGCCGCGTGACGCCCCGGCGCCAATCCACCATGCGGGCCTCACCCCACGGGCAGTACACGCCCTGAATCCCCTTGCCGAATACGGTCCGGCACGCCTCGTCCAGCTCCCGGAACAAGTCGCGGAGGCATTGGGGATCGGTGTCGCTCTTGTAGCTGATCTGGACGAGCCAATCGAGCAGCTCGGCGGCGTTCCGGGCCTCATCGAGGTCCAACTGGTAACCGGCCACGTCGATCACGCGACGGGCCGGATCGAACCGCACGCTTCGGCGGTGGCGCTGCTCGCGGGCAGCGGCGAGTTGCGCGGGGATCATCCGGTCAAGCTCGGCTATCGTGAAGCCTGTTTCCATTGACATGTTCGCATCCTTTCCTCCGACTCTCAGGGTTGAACTACTGCCGCGCCGGACAGCTCAAGTCGGCCCGCCCGGCATGATCTTCCAGGATGGCCTGATGACTTCCACCTCACATGGCGCGGGGACCATCCGGCTCGCACCACGCGGACGGGGTGGTGGGCCGGTGCGCCGGACGAACTCACGGAAGCCGCCACCGGACGAAGCCGCTCTCCGCCTTCGCCGGGATTACTCCCACCCACCTGTTTCCCCCCCGTCACCATCACGCCCTGTCGGCACGAGGTCAGTTGCCATCCTCTGTGCGGCCCCTCAGCCGAAGCATCCGGCGGCAGGGGGCTGTCTCGTCACGTTCCTCTGCACCGGGCGTTGGGCTCTGTCATTCATCACGAGCAGGCGATCTCGTCCGGCCCCGCCCCTTGTGGGGGCGGGGCGACCGGGACGAGGGTATCGCGGGGGTCGTCCCGAGGTCGTCCCGATGTTCGCCCCGCCTGGACGGACGAGGTCGGGACGACCCGGACGAGGTACCTCGTCCCGAACCGGGACGACCGTCCTGAGGCGGGACGACCCCTGCGCCCCGAGCCGCCCGGCGTTGCGCACCTCCTCGCCGCCCTTCGGCCGCCCCCTGCTCCAGTTCGGCCACGACGGCGGCGCCCTCGGCGGCGTCCGCCACGTCGCGCGCCCTGGCGGCTCGGAGCCGCGCCCGCCCGGCGTCGGTCAGGTAATAGGCGTGGGCGCTTCCCTTCGGTCGATCATCGACCAGCTTGGCTTCGATCAGGTCGAGCACCGCGTGGTCGATGTCGATCTTTCTGGTCCCTCGCAGCGACGCCCGCAGCGTGTTCTGCGACGCGCCCGGCCGCCGGTCGAGCGCGTCCAGGACCTGCCGTTCCAACGCCGCGTCCGCGTCCGCCCGCTGGTCACGCGCTACCGTCGAGACGACCTGCGGGACGCTGGAGTGATCGACCACGAGCGAGGTGAACTGCTGCCGCAGCGACTCCCGGACCACCGTCTCGGGGGATATCGCCGTCGCGATCCCGTTCAGGCCCTCTCGTGGATCAACACACGCGAACTCCTCGGCCGCCGCATGAGCCAACGTGGTCGGCAGCGGGTGCCCTGCCTGCTCGTAGCTCGCGATGAGCCACGGGCGCACATCCTGCTCCTTCAAGCGCAACAGCAGGTCACGTGCGGGCGGCCCGCTGCGCGATTTCCCGTGCGGCGGCGCCACCCGGAGGAGCGTGTTCAGTCCGTTGCCTAAACGCTCGGCCTTGATGATGACATCGGGGTTCGCCGTGCTCTGATAGGTTCCGGCCGGTCGTGACTGAGTCTTGTCACTAATGGGGACATGGTAGATCGTGAGCGTAGCCGCCTGCGTCACGCGACCGAGCGCATCGATCCCGGCCAGGATGCGGCCGTACTCACCGATCTCGGTGGTAGAAAGTCCCGCCACGGCGGCGATTCGCGTCATGTTGTCGAGGACCAGCAGCCCGACGGGGACGCTGAAGTCCGCCGCCACCTCCTCGACGCGACTGATGGCGTCCCGCAGACCGTCGTCGCCCTTTCCGAGCGTCGGGACCGCATCGACGAGCGCGAAGGGCAACGTCGCCGCCTGCTCGACGGAGATGCCGCGCGCCGCACACCACGCGGCGATGCGGACGCGCACCCCGCTCGCCGCCTCACCGGCGAAGTACACCACGCCCCGCTGCATCACGGGGATGCGGCCGAGCCACGGTAGGCCAGACGCGATGTGCAGGCCGAGATCGAGGGCGGTGAAGGTTTTCAGGGACTGCGGCGCGCCGTAGAGCACATGCTGCTGGTCCACGTACACATATCCTGGGACGAGCGCCTGCGGCGCCGCGGCTGCCAGCGCGTCCCGGAGGGCGGGACCGGGCCGGACGATCTGCGCACGGACTTGGCGGTGTGGGGCATCGAGGGCCGCCAAGTGTTCGCGCATGACCGGGAGCGAGAGGTGAACCACCTGCCCGAGCCGCGCGAGTTGCGTGTCTCGGACGGCGTCACGCCGCAGCGGTTCGGAGATGGTGTGGAGGTGCGCCCGGAGCGCGACGAGTGTGTCGTGCAGCGTGAGCCGAGGAGCGGCCCCAGGCGTGGAGGCCGGAACGTTGCCTTCGTCGGGTGACGGCGCAGCCGAGAACGCGGCCTGCGCCTCGGCCAACCGCTCGGCCGTGGCATCGTAACCCGTGCTTCGCCGCGAGCCTCCACAAGTCGGGCCAACCCGTATGAATGTTCTGCCAACTGATCGTGGTGTAGACGCGCTTGTCCTCGTCGGCATCGACCGGACCTGTCCACTTCGCGGCCCATTCCAGGAAGATGTCGAGCCCTTCGCTCGTTGCCTCGCGCCTGCACGCACCTCGGATCGCGTGCGCCATCCACACGTACTTCGCGCGGTCGGCGTCATTGGGGATGCATCCCACCACCTCGCGCACCCGTTCAACGCTCGGGGCCTTCAGCGCCTCCAAGCGTGCCTGGAGGGCAGCGGGATCGGCGGGCGGGCGCTCGCTTGCTGCAGCGCCGCCACGCGACTGCAGCAACGCCAGCCACAGAGCGGGCAACACCGGCAGTTCGTCCCGAAGAGGGAGCGAGCCCGTGTAGTGGTGCGCGCCAATCTGCGAGGGCGCAGCCACGAACTGCCGTCCAACCCGGAGAACATCAATCCCCTCCGCGACCTCCGAACGGTTCGGGAGCGTGGCGGGGTCTGTACCGGGCGGGAGGCGGAACACGAAGTGCAACCCACCCGACGGGGTCGTCTGATGGGGGTTACCAAGCGGCCCGTTCTCCGCTTCGAGGGCGGCGAGCGTCTCGGCGCCGCGCTTGCCCTTCTTCCGGTCTACATCAATCACGATGAGGCCGTCGTCGGGCATCACGCCGATGTTGGGCGTGCCGCCCGCCTGCTCCCACCGTGCGGTGAGGTCGTCGGGAGTGCGGATCGGCCGCGTGACCCAATGCCGTTCCCGTGGGTGCTTGCCGGGGCTCTTGCAGCTCGGCCCCGATGGGCAGTCGCAGACGCCCTCGGCGTCGGTGCCGTACAGCAGGGTGAGGTGAAAACCGAGGCGCAGCAGCCCATCGGCCGCTGCGCGCATGGCGTCTCGATCCAGCCGGGGTTCGTCTCGCGTGGTCAGCATCGTGACCTCGCTGTCCCGGCTGGCTGGTTGTTGCCCCGGACGGGGCTGAGTGAGAGCGGCGGTCATGGATTACCGCTCCCCGCCCGACTGTTCCTGCGCTTGGGTGGTGCGTGCGTCGAGCCACTGCCGGATCGCGGCGGGGTCGAAGCGGAGTTGCCGCAGCCCAATCTTCGTGAACGGGATCAGACGGGCGTTTACTAGCTCATAGACTCGGATAGGTCGCACATGCAAGAACTCGGCAACCTCTCTTACGGTCCACATGGGGGCCATTGGTGGGTCTCCTCACGGAGACAGGGACGGCTCGTCGCGATACGTCGCGGCGGCGTCGCGTTGGTGGCGCGAGGGCCCCGGGCGCCTCGCGGCGCTCGAAGTCCTCTATGACGTGTGATGTTGAACTGGCGACCGAATGGCTATGGGAGAGCCGTGTTCGGGTCGTACTCTGCGTGGGATGTGCTTGGGAACAGACCGGCCGTCCGATAACCCGGCGCGGGGCCGGGGGTGCCACAGGCTTCGGGATGCGGGGGGACTGGGTTCGTGCCCCTACGGCCGGGCTCGCCTCAATCCCGGAAGCGACATCGGATCGTACCCTACGTGACCACAACTATACGGCGAGGGGTGTCGGCAGACGCTAACTGCCCCCTCCATATTAAACCTGCCTTAGTCGTCAAGGCTCACACCTCGTAATCGCCGAACGGACACTGACATACGCCATCTCGAACACGCCATTCCGTCGCGGCGGAGATCGACGTCTGCGCCTCATGCCCTCATCCTGCAGGACCCTCACGGTGCGGAGCCGAGGGCTTGGCCGAACGCGCTCGGCGACGCCGCGCCGCCGCTTTCTGCCGAGCGGCCTTCTTCTTCTCCCACCGGGCCTTGTTTGCCGCTCCGCCGCTCCGTCCAGCCCACCGTGCCTGCTCGGAGGTCTTGCGGGGCACCTTGTCCGGCACCGTGTCTGGGGCCGCGTCGAAGGCGTCGCGCGGGCTCCAGTGGAACGGGTGCTCGGTGATGATCGCGCCGTCTGGCGACTTGTCATAGTCGGCGAGCGTGGGACGGCGGCTGTTGAAGCGGTCGTAGACCCAACTGCCGCAGCAGCGGCGCGGCGCCCGCAGGACGCCACGATGGTACGCGCTGATTTCTTCGGCGTAGACTCGCGGGAGATCGAAGTAGGCACGGGGATGCGCAGGCATGGCCCGCCTCGGTGGGTACGCACCAGCGTCAGGCGTCACCGCGTGAGCTGGACTGCCTCCACAGTAGTGTCGGCAGAGAGGCGCTGCTGGCGCCTGCAAGGCCGTGGAGCCACGCCGGACAGAGATCGCGACGGGCTTCGCGCGCGCGCGCGAGACAGGTGCGCGACAGGTGCGCCGGAACCTCAGCTCTGACAACCGCTTGCTCCGCTCGCGCCTAGATTCGTCAGGGAGGTGCCACCAGCCCCGCACTCAGCCGGCGACAAGGTCGCGCGCGCGACTACGTGATCGCCCCATCTTTCACTGCTCCATGTAGTGGATTGGCGTAGTGGATTGGCGTAGTGGGTTGGCGTAGTGGGTTGGCGTAGTGGGTTGGCGTAGCGAGTTGGCGTAGTGGGTTGGCGTAGTGGGTTGGCGTAGTGGGTTGGCGTAGTGGATTGCCGTAGCGGGTTGGCGTCGCGGTGCGGCACACTCCGGCATACTGGCGCGTCCCGCAGGCCAACAACCCGCACGAACAATGCACGTTCACATCGACCACAAGCGTGGTAGGCTGGTGACGCTCAAACAAAGCACGACCGTGCCACTCCTGGCCGCTCCCCGCACGCAGTCCGCCCCACCGCACCACTCCGCCATTTTTCGATTTGCCCCCCCCGGTCTCGAATCGGCCGGCTGGTATGGAATGGGGCCTTGGTCCACACGCGCCGTGACAGCAATCGCGCACGCGCGGAACGCTCACCTTAGCCGCGTGACATATCCGCAAGTGATCCCGGTGGTTGCGCGAAACCCGCGATCTCGACGGGGGTCCCGCGACGAGGGTCGGTGCGCGCCGGTTCTCGAATCCGCTGCTCAGTTGTAACCCCATGCGGCAACGCGGTCTCGCGACCGACCGTGCCGCTACTGTGCCGTGCAGCGCGGCGACGGTGTAGGCGTGGAGGACGTATGCGGCAGCGCGCCGCCGAGAAGCGAAGTCGCCGCCACTCGCCGGGTCACGGGCCTGAGGGACGTTCCCAACCGTCGGGGATTTTTTCGATTGCCCCCCCCCGGCCTCGAAAATCGGCCGGGTGGGTGGAAAAAGCCGGGTGCACAGGGACCGAGGATGGGACCCGGACAGTACCTTCTTTTTCCCGGGATGGCATCCGAAAAATCCCCGGACTGATCCTCCCACGACAGCGCACCTCCCACGACAGCGCACGTCGTCGTTGGGTTCTCTGGCTCCTCCCGCTGCTCCCGCCGTCGGCCAGCCTCCACGCCCGCGATTCCTGCCCCTGTCGCCGCATCATCTATTGCCTGCAGGTGGACGCCGGGCTTGCCGGGCACATCCGCGTGCGCCGGGAGTAGGGTGATGTTCCTTTCACGTAGATTCACGGCAGGGCGCAGCCGGCGCGGAGTACCGTTCCGGGTGACGGCTCGTGGCGACCTTGGAAACCAGGGAGACAATTTATGAACGTCGCATGCAGGCTCGTTCTCATGGCGTTGGTGGCCGCGCCCCTCGCGGCGCAGCAGCCCGACATGATGGGGCAGGGGATGATGCCACACATGGTGCAGATGGAGCAGATGATGGCGCCGATGATGCGCGGCATGGCGTTCGCACCGGATCATCTTCTCATGCGCAAGGATGCCCTCGGCCTCAGCGCGCAGCAGGTGGCACGGCTGACGGCGATCCGCGACGCCGCGAAGACGGCGCACGACGCCGCCCAAGCCGACGCGAAGACCCACATGGGTGCTTTCGCACAGGCGATGCAAGCCAGCGCGCCGGACACCGGCGCGGTCAGGCTCCATTTCCAGGCTGCGCACGCGGCGATGGGCAAGGCGCACTTGACGATGCTCACCGCTGCGGCGCAGGCGAAGGCCTTGCTCACCGACGAGCAGCGCGGGCGAGTGAACGGCTGGGTGGATGCGATGGAGATGCATCAGATGCAAATGGGACAGCCACGGCAGGACGAGCGGCACTGAGAGGCCGCTGCGAGGGACTAAATACCGCAGACCTTGACGTTACGCGGGAGTGTATACCAGCGAGCGTGACAATGGAATCGGGCAGCTCTCGCCGCCGTGCCCCGTTTCCGGGCGTGAACACATTGGGCACCCTCGACCGGCAGCAGTGGCGGCTGTTGTTGCCGCCGGAGTTGGACACGCACGAGTCCGCGTCTCTTGGCAGCGCCCGTGAGCGCCTCGGCGGGCTGGTCCACAACCGCGACCGGGGCACATATCTTACTCCCGTCACCTCCCGGGGCCCTCTGCTGTGTCCAACCCGCTCGATCGACTTCGGACTGCGCTCGACGATCGCTACGCGATCGAGCGCGAGCTGGGCCAGGGGGGGATGGCAACCGTTTACCTCGCAGAGGACCGGAAACACCAGCGGCGCGTGGCCATCAAGGTCCTGCGCGCCGAGCTGGGCGCCGTGCTAGGCCCCCAACGCTTCCTCCGTGAGATCCGCCTCACCGCCCAGCTCAGCCATCCGCATATCGTCCCGCTGCTCGACTCGGGCGAGGCCGCCGGGTTGCTGTATTACGTCATGCCTCTTGTGGAGGGCGAGTCGCTGCGGGAGCGGCTGCATCGGGAGCAGCGGCTCTCCATTGACGAGGCAGTGTCACTCAGCTGCGAGGTCGCGGATGCGCTGAGCTACGCCCACGGTCGAGGATTGGTGCATCGAGACGTCAAACCTGAAAACGTGTTTCTCACCGCCGGCCATGCGGTTTTGAGCGACTTCGGCATCGCCCGCGCGATTGATGCCACGAGCAGCGAGACGCGGACGCAAACGGGCATCGCGCTTGGGACGCCCGCGTACATGAGCCCAGAACAGGTCGCTGGGGAGAAGGATGTCGACGGGCGGAGTGACATCTTCAGCCTGGGGTGCGTGCTCTACGAGATGCTCAGCGGGGAGCCGCCGTTCACGGGTCCGACGACGCGGGCGGTGATCGCTCGGCGGTTCTCGGCTCCCGCGCCCTCGATCGCCGATCGTCGGCCAGAGGTGCCGGCGTACGTCGCCCGAGCGCTCACGAGCGCACTGGCGTTCGAGCCCGGTGATCGCTTCGCCACCGCCGCCGCGTTCGCCCAGGCCCTGACGGACCGGGGCGCGCTACCCGCGGCGACCGGTGCGGTCGCGCAGTCCATCGCCGTGCTACCCTTCACCAACGTCGGCGGCGATCCGGAGGACGAGTACTTCAGCGACGGGATCACCGAAGAGATCCTGAACGCGCTGGCACAGCTGCCCAATCTCCACGTGGTCGCTCGTACGTCGTCGTTCGCGTTCAAGGGAAAGCCCACGGAGCTGGCCGAGATCGGCTCGAAGCTCAGGGTCGCCACCGTGCTCGAGGGGAGCGTGCGGAAGGCGGCCAACCGGGTGCGGATCACCGCTCGACTCGTCAACGTCGCGAGCGGGTACCAGCTCTGGTCGGAGCGGTACGACTGCGAGCTCGACGATATCTTCGCGATCCAGGACGCCGTCGCCCGGGCGATCGCCCAGCGGCTCAAGCTCGCGCTCGGCGGTCTCGCGGGCGCCGCGCTCGTCAGGCCCCCGACCCAGAACCTCGAGGCCTACCAGCTGTACCTGCAGGGCCGCTACATCTGGAATCAGCGCGGCGTCGGGCTCACGAAGGCTCTCGAGTACTTCCAACGGGCGCTCGCGCTGGACGAGCACTTCGCCCAGGCGCACGCCGGCGTCGCCGACGCGTACGCGCTGGTCGCCTTTTACGGCTTGCGCCCGCCGAGGGACGTCATGCCCCAGGCGAAGGCGGCGGCCCAGCGCGCGCTCGCGCTCGATGACCGGATCGCCGAAGCGCACGCTTCGATGGGGCTGATCAGCTGGCTGTACGACTGGGACTGGGCTGCGGCGGAGCGCGAGCTGCGACGGGCCATCGAGCTGAATCCCCGATACATTGTCGCGCGCTACTGGTACGCAGCGCTCAAGGCCACCAGCCTGCAGGTGGACGAGGCGATCGCGGAAAACGAGCGAGCCCTCGCCATCGAGCCATTGTCAACCTTTGCACACGTGCAGCTGGGCATAGCCTTGCTGATTGCCGGTCGCACCACTCGAGCCATCGCACAGCTGCGCACCGCCATCGACCTCGACCCGCACTTCGCGATGGCCCATTGGGCGCTTGGGGGCGCCCACGCTACCGAATCGCACTATGAGGAGGCGCTCGCGGAACTGCGTGCGGCGGTCGAGCTCTCCCACGGGCTGCCCAGCATGGTCGCGTCGCTCGCCGCTGGCTATGCCGAAGCGGGTCACGCGGACGAGGCCCGGCGGCTCCTCGGGGAGCTCCGCGTGCGCGCGCAGCGGGAGTACGTGCCGGGTCTAAGCCTGGCGGCAGTGTGCGCCGCCCTTGGCGAGACAGAGGAGGCGTTTGCCTGGCTCGACAAGGCGTGCGAGGAGCGCGACGTCGGCCTCCCGTTCCTCAGGGACCGCCTCGCGACAGCGGCAGCTTTTGGAATGCCGATTGCGCTGCGCGGTGATCCGCGCTATCAGGCGCTGCTGCGACGGGTGGGCGTGGAATAGGAGGAGCCTGAAGCCGGCGGCGGCTCTCCACCCCCAACGTGCTCACCCGATCAACCTGTACCGCGCGCCACGCCGGCACGCCGCACGCAATCCGCCGACGGCCCCATGCCGCAAACTCGATCCCGATCTACCTCCTAGATCAGGCCCTCGCAGCACTCCACGCGGCCAGGAGGAGACACGCGGCGACGACGCCCGAGAAGACCAGCGGTGCGATGAAGAAGTAGCGCCAACTCAGGAAGGTGACCGCCACGAAGGAGAGCGCCAGCGCCCAGGTGACCACGCGTAAGCTCCGCAGCGTGTCCTTCGGCAGAGCCCCGAGCTGCCAGGCGAGAATTCCCGTGAACACCAGCAGCACGGTGACGAAGAGTCCGAACCCGGTGTAAAAGCCCCAATAGGATCGTGTGAACCCCTGCACTTGAAACTGGGTCGCCTTCAAGGCCCCGATGGTGGCGTCGAGACCCCAACGGGGATCGACTCGGCGGAAGCCGAGCGTGTGGCCTGCGGCAAAGAGGACGAGTAGGACGGACGCGATTCGATACAGGAGGGCTGGGCTCATAGGTGAATGCTCCTAACATGGAGGGGACCTAACGGCGCGACGCGCTTCTCGTCACCGACCCAAGCCAGGTACGGCAACTGATCAGCCTGACGACGCTGTCATGCGGTATCGGAGACGGGTAGCACAGTCTAACGGATTAGGGTGCGGGCGCAACTTCCCTTAAAGCGATCACCGCCCGCAAGCTTCAAAGCGCTTGTTAGGCCGCTGCTCGGGAGAAATTACCTGGCCTTGCGCGGCGCCGCTGCTTGGAGCCAATAGGTCAACTCCTTCTCGAAGCAGACACCTTCGAGATCGCCGACGCGCGCTAAGAAGTAAGCCTGGGCGTCTGCGATTGCCTGATTATATACGGTAGGTCCTAACTCTTTGAGAAAGTAGTCGAGGAGGCTGCCGGCTTTGAGGTCACCGATGTCCTGGTCGAAGTGCTCGGCTACGTAGCGTTTGATAGAGCCGAGGAGTTGCTTTGTCGATTCTGGCGGGAGTGTGATAGCCATGGGGTGGCAGGTCTCCTTCGGCAGCGGCCTAATGGTCTGGCGATGAGCCTAGTTAGGAAGCGGTGTGAGCAGGACCCGGGGGCGCCGACGCATATGTGCGCGACCAACGCTGCTGAGCGTGCCTACCGAGGGCCGGGTAGACAACGAGACGGCGAAACGGATCGATCAGGGCCATGTAGAGCGTGGTGAAACGACTCACTGGCTCGACGTAGATTGCCAAGTAGAGCGTGTACCCCCCGGGGCTCGGCGTGAGAGCGAGCGCCAGGAAGGCATGCACGGTCGCATTGCGAAGCTCGCTGAGGGCTTCGTCACCCAAGACGTAGAGCACTCGAAACGGGCCCTCGCGAGTCCCCGGAGGAACCTGAGACTGCGAGCGATCGGCTTCAGCAAGGCGATGGACGTACGACATGCCGGGCGGATCGTGGCGCTCTTCATCCCATCCTAACGCTCGACCCAGGGCCGATCGCAACGCGAATAGGCCTCGAACCGCGAAGTTAGTAGGTGGACGCCGGTCGCCGAACAAGATCGCACGCGCGTCCCGGATGCTGCGACCGGGCCCCCCGCCATTGAGTGGAATCGCCCAGACGTCGTGGAGAGGCACGTCGCTGAGAAGCGGGTGGCAGCGTAAGTTGAGTTTTTGGAAGTCGGCCGGCTTCACGCGCATGCCCACGATCGGTTCTCCCAGTCAGCGACCGTCGGGACCGCTTCCTAACGGATCGCGCTTAAGCTGCGGGCGACGTGCCCGCCGGCGCAAGGGAATCGAGCCCTGCGTGGAGCGACGCCGGCGAACCCACGAAACAGTTCCCTACTGGTGAGGCCCGGCAGCTTCAAGCGCAGGTTAGGCGTCCGCCTTCATTCGAGGCGGTCGGGCTCAACACCCAAGGGCGCCACAGTGGTTCTCTCACAGGGAAGTTAGCCGGCTCCCATTACTCCCCACTCGTCGGCCTGGCGTCTAAAGTTCCCCGCCACTCGGTCGGGACGGCGCTTCCCGGGCTCGCCCCCGGCGGAGGGGGCACGCGGTTCGATTCTCGTCCTGCCGTACCAAAGCAACCACTGACAACAGCACCCCCCCTTGACCCTATACCTTGGTACATGGTCTAAGTTGTCATCAGCTGCAAGGAGGGTGGAGAATGGCGCTGAGCATTGGTCAGGTCGCGGACGCGGCCGACGTGAACATCCAGACGATCCGCTATTACGAGCGACGGGGCCTCTTCGCGGTACCGAAGCGTACACCCGCTGGCTACCGCCAGTACGCTGACGAAGCGGTTGCGCGCCTCCGCTTCATCAAGCACGCCCAGGAGCTCGGTTTCTCGTTGCGGGAGATCCAGGAGCTGCTCGGGCTGCGGGTCCGGCACGGCGCCGCCTGCGATGCCGTCGAGCGGAAAACCCGACAGAAGATCGAGGTCGTCCAACAGCGGATCCGGGACCTCCAGCGCATGAAGCGCACGCTGGAGCGGCTGGCTGCGGCGTGTACGGCCAGACGGCCGACGGACGACTGCCCGATCCTAGAGGTCTTGGAAGACCATGACGACATCAGTCACTAAAACGGCACTCGCCGCCACTGGGGGGGTTGTCGCCGCTGTGGTTTCAACCCTCTGCTGCGCTGGGCCCCTGGTCGCCGTCGCGCTCGGCCTGAGTGGCGCCGGGCTCGCTGCGACGTTCGAGCCGCTCCGGCCCTACTTCGTCGCGGGCACCGTGCTGGCGCTCGGCTTCGGCTTCGTGGTGCTGCGCCGTGAGGAGAAGCGGGCGTGCGAGCCCGGCACTCTGTGTGCCTCGCCGATCGTCCGTCGCCGGATGAAATGGGCGCTGTGGATCGCGACGATCGTCTCGATCCCGCTGCTCACGTTCCCCTGGTGGTCCAAACTCGTGCTGGGTTAGGAGGTTCACCATGTTGTCATCGTTGAAGGTCACGTTGCTTTTCGCTGCTGGAGTCGCCGGGGCCGCAGTCCTTTGCCCACTGTGCGGCGTGGGACTGCAGACAGCCGCCGCGCGGCCCTTGCAGGTCGCCGTGCAGACTCCGGATACGGCCACGGTTCGGTTGCACATCTCGAAGATGACGTGCGGGAGCTGTCCCACGACCGCGCGGCTCGCTTTGAAGCGACTCAGGGGCGTATACACCGCCAGCGTGACGTTGGACGACAGTCTCGGCGTCGTCCGTTACGACCCGCGGCAGGTAAACCCGGCGCAGATCGCCGCGCACCTGACGAAGCTCACGGGCTTCGGCGCCACGATCCTGACCGACACGACCAAGGTGCCCGGAGGCAGCCAGTGACTGAAGCGCGAGAGCTGATCATCGAAGTCAAGGGAATGACGTGCGATCACTGCGAGCGCTCTGTCGCGAAGGCGCTCCAGTCGGTCCGCGGGGTCCACGAGATCCTCGAGGTGAGCCACGCGGCCGCGATGGCGCGCGTCATGGCAGCCCCGGAGGCCACGGCCGAGCGCATCGAGCGGGCCGTCGAGAAGGCGGGGTATCGTGCGCGCGTGAACGAGCGGTCCAAAGGGTCCGACGCGCCGGCTGGGACTACACGACGTGGAGGTGAGTTCGACCTGCTGGTACTGGGAGGTGGCTCCGCGGGGGTCGCCGCTGCCATCAAAGCTGCGGACCTCGGCGCCCGCGTCGCCATTGTCGAAGGCGGCACGCTCGGTGGGACCTGTGTGAACGTCGGCTGTGTGCCGTCGAAGACGTTTATCCGCGCCGCCGAGGCACAGCACCGCCGGGTCCACCACGGATTTCGGGGAATCCCCGCGACCGATGGGCAGCCCGACTGGCCGACGGTGCGCGCCGAGAAGGATGCGCTCGTGGCCGAGTTGCGGCAGACGAAGTACTGGAACGTGCTGCGGGCCTACCCTTCCATCACGCTGTTCCAGGAGCGCGCTACGTTCAGCTCCGGTCGCGACGTTCGACTCGCGAGTGGTCGTACGCTGACTGCGGACAAGATCGTGTTGACCACGGGCTCCTCTCCTTGGGCACCACCGATCCTAGGTCTCACCGAGGCTGGCTACCTCGACAACGCGTCGGCGATGGCGTTGGAGCAGCTGCCGACATCACTCATCGTGATCGGCGGGAGCGCGGTCGGGCTCGAGCTGGCGCAGATGTTCGCCCGGCTCGGTGTGGCGGTCACGGTGCTCGAAGCCCTATCTCGCGTCGTCGCCGCTGAAGACGCCGATATCGGTAACGCCCTGGCGGACTACCTCCGGTCGGAGGGGCTCGACGTCCACACCGGCGTCAGGGTTGATCGAGTGAGAACCAGCAGCGATGGCTACGAGGTCCAGTACGACGCAGGCTCCGACCCACGCATTGCACGCGCGGAGCGCGTGCTGGTGGCCACGGGCCGGCGAGCCAACACGGCGGGGTTCGGCCTAGACGAGATCGGCGTCACAGTCGGCACGAAGGGAGAAATCATCGTCAACGAGTTTCTGCAGACGACGAACCCGAGCGTGTATGCCGCAGGCGACGTGATCGGCGATCCCATGTTCGTGTATGTGGCGGCCTATGCCGGTGCACTGGCGGCTGAGAACGCCCTGACCGGGAACGAGCGCCGCTACGATCTCTCGGCACTGCCCAAAGTGACCTTCACCGATCCCGCCGTCTCATCGGTCGGCCTTACTGAGGACCAGGCACGCGCTCAGGCGATCGAGCCGCTCGTCTCCAAGCTGCCGCTCGAGCACGTACCCAGGGCGCTCGCGGCGCATGACAGCCGGGGATTCATCAAGCTCGTGGCGGACGCCGGTACCAAGAAGATCATCGGCGCACACATCCTCGCCGCCGAGGCCGGGGAGATGATCACGGAACCGGCCCTCGCGATCAAGCTCGGGCTGACGATCGAGGACCTCACATCAACGTTCCACCCGTACCTGACGTTGTCGGAGGGGATCAAACTTGCCGCTCAGGCGTTCACCAAGGACGTGGCGAAGCTCTCCTGCTGCGCGGCCTAGGGACGTCGGGCAGCCGCTACGAGCGCTCGACGTCGCAGGCTTTCGGTTGCGCGACGCGGTCTACGATCCAGCGCAGGAGATTCCACGGCAGCCGCACCCGTGGGCGAGCCTCTGCCTCGCCGTCGAGGGCGGGTACGTAGAAGACTGGGGTCGGATTCGCGTGCGCTGCGGACCCGCGTCCCTCGTCTTTCACCCGCCCCATGAAGTATACGGCGACCGGATCTCGGACGCGGGGAGTCGATGCTTCACCGTCGCGATCGCCCCGACCGTCTTCATGGCCGCGGCCGAGGCCGTCCCCGCCCTGACCCGCCTCCACGCCCTGCGGAGCGGTGCGCCCAGCTGGCTCGCCTTCCAGCTCCGCGCGGAGCTCGAGCTGCGAGACGACCTGTCCCAGGCCTCCGTCGAGAGCGCGGTGCTCGCCCTGCTCGCGGACCTCGGCGACCGACCCGCCCTGGAAGCGAGGGGCGCGCCGCCACGCTGGCTCGAGCGCGTCAGAGAGCAGATCCACGATGAGTTCACGCGGGCCCTCACGCTAGCCGCCCTCGCACAAACCGGTGGCGTCCACCGCGTGCATCTGGCCCGCGCATTCCGGTGGCACTACGGCTGCACGGTCGGCGAATACATCCGCCAGCGCCGGGTCGAGTTCGCGTGCCACCGGCTCACCGGCCCCGACGACCGGCTCTCCGTGATCGCGTTCGACGCCGGGTTCGCCGACCAGAGCCACTTGACCAACACGTTCCGGCGGCTGGTGGGCATGACCCCGGGGGCCTTTCGGACCCGCTTTCAGTCCCCATCCGGCACACGCGCGCGGCGCTAATCGGCTTCAACGACGAGGCTACGTCCCTTCAAGACCGGGCCGCCTAACCGAGCTACGTTGGCGCAGGGGGCGATCGGAGTACCCCCCATCTGCCATGAACGCATACGGTGTGAAGAGAGGAGAGAATCACCATGACGCGAACGAACACCCCGACCGTGGACGAGTACTGGGAGGCGCTGGCGAAGCACTTGCCGACTTTCTCGCCCGAAGACCAGCGCGTGGCCGTGACGCTCTATCGGGAGCTCGCCAAGGGCCAGCCGGTCGACGCCGTGCAGCTGGGCCGAGCCCTCGGCGTGGCTCCGGCCGCGGCCCGGGGGTTCCTCAACCGGGACTCGATCAAGGTGTTCATCTATCGGGACGACGAGGGGCGCGTGCTGGGCTTCGGCGGCCTGGCGGCGGCGCCGATGCACCATCGCTTGGAGGTGGACGGCCGTACCCTGTGGACCTGGTGCGCGTGGGACAGCCTCTTCATGCCGGAGATCTTGGGGAAACGGGCGCGCGTGGTGTCGCCCGATCCGGATACCGGCGAGCTCGTCCAACTCGTCCTGACGCCCGACGAGATCGAGTCTGCCGAACCGCAGAACGCCGTCGTCTCGTTCCTGTGGCCGGACGCGCGCGACTTCGACACGTCCGCCGCTAACGTGATGGCGACGTTCTGCAACTTCGTCTTCTTCTTCGCCTCCCGAACGTCCGGGGAGCGCTGGGTGGCCAAGCATCCCGGAACGTATCTGTACGCCCTCGAC